>ENA-OUPQ01000171-OUPQ01000171.1-human-gut-metagenome-genome-assembly--contig:-NODE-171-length-38607-cov-4.81921_pt1 | contig 38607 bp, 37 predicted proteins | sample MGYA00237946_ERZ548807 | MGnify/ENA primary metagenome ERZ548807 (study PRJEB26490, sample SAMN05194714) | human gut metagenome | biome: terrestrial biome; feature: human-associated habitat; material...
CAAGGGAGGCTTTGGTTTTTGCGAAACCACCAAAAATAGGTTTATCGACACGCTCTCACCCCGGAGTTATTCTCCGGGGTTTATTGTTAATTTTGTTATATGACTCTTACTCTGACAACGCCTCCGACTGCGGTTAACTTTTCGCTGTCGGGGTTCGGCGTATCGCAGACGAGGTAGCCGAGGCCGTTTTTGACTGCGCTGTTGAGCGATGTTATATTGCCGCCGAGCGCCGCGACGATGTTTTCGCGCACTCCCTCGCCGTCTTTATAGATAACGCACACGCGCTTTTCAAACTCTGCGGGCGGCGTGAGTTCGGGCAGGTTGACGGAGTTTTTCACTTCGCCGCGCGCGATATAGCTTATAAGCTCGTCGGCAGCCATGACCGCGCAGTTGTCCTCGCTCTCGGGCGTGGAGGCGCCGAGGTGCGGGATAGCTATAACTCCGGGCACGCCCAACTGCGCATCGGTCGGGAAGTCCGTGGCGTATGCCGCAACTTTACCGTCGGCGAGAGAAGCGAGAATATCATCGGAGTTCACAAGCTCGCCGCGCGCGAAATTGAGGATGCGCACGCCGTCTTTCATTTTGCCTATAGACTCCGCGTTTATAATATTTCTCGTGCTGTCGTTGCACGGGATGTGCAGGGTCAGGTAATCCGCTGCGGAGAAAACCGCGTCCATATCATCAACGGTCTCAACGTCGCTTATTTCGCTCCTGCCCTTTCTGTCAAAGCAGACGACTCTCATGCCGAGGTCGCGCGCCGCTTCGGCTACAAGCTTGCCTATCGCACCCATGCCGACAACGCCCATGGTCTTGCCTTTTATCTCGGGACCCGCAAACGAGCTCTTGCCCTTTTCGACGAGCTTGCCGACATTGTCGCCCTCGCCTTTTAGGGTCTTGCACCAGTCGATAGCATCGACGACTTTGCGCGAAGCGAGAAGAGCCGCGCAGATAACGAGCTCTTTTACTGCATTTGCGTTCGCTCCGGGCGTGTTGAATACTGCGATGCCCTGCTCCGAGCACTTATCGATCGGGATATTATTCACACCCGCTCCCGCGCGAGCGATTGCCAAAAGACCCGCTCCGAACTGCATCTCATGCATCGAAGCTGAGCGCACCATTATCGCCGCCGGATCTTCCGCATTGTCAGTGCAGATATATTTCGCGCTGTCAAAGCGGTCGGTTCCGCACTTTGCTATTTTATTTAGCGTTAGTATCTCTTTCATCAGCCTCTCCCCCTCAGTTGTTCTTCTCGAACTCCTTCATGAAGTCAACAAGCTGCTCGACTCCCTCGACCGGCATGGCGTTGTAGATAGACGCACGCATTCCGCCGACCGAACGATGTCCCTTGAGGTTAACAAATCCCGCCTCTGCCGCCTCGGCGACAAATTTTGCGTTGAGTTCATCGCTCTCTGTAACGAAAGTCACGTTCATCAGCGAGCGGTCGCAGTGCCTGACGGGGTTCGAGAACATCTTGCTCGAATCGATGAAGTCGTAGAGAATCTTTGCCTTCGCTTCGTTTCTCTTCTTCATCTCCTCAAGTCCGCCGAGCTTCTCTATCCACTCGAGCACTAATTTGCACATATATATCGACCAGCAGGGCGGCGTGTTATACATCGAGTCGTTGTCCGCCATATTCTTGTAGTCGAGCATCGCAGGCGTAATATCGCGTGATTTGCCGACAAGGTCCTTGCGCACTATGACAATAGTCAGTCCTGCGGGGGCGACATTCTTCTGCGCGCCGCCGTAGACGATACCGAACTTCGAGACATCGAGCGGCTCCGAGAGGAAGCACGACGAAACATCAGCAACGAGCGGAACATCGCCTGTGTCGGGAATATACGGAAACTTCGTGCCGTAGATAGTGTTGTTCAGGCATATATATGCATAGTCCGCCTCGGGGTCAAAATCCTCGCGGGTGACTTCGGGAATATAAGAGAAAGTCTTATCTTTCGAGGACGCGACAACTCTGATATCGCCGTATTTGCAAGCTTCTTTATACGCCTTGGTCGAGAACTGACCGGTGAGCATATAATCGGCCTTTCCGCTGCCGTTCAAAAGGTTGAGCGGAATCGCGGCGAACTGGGTCGAAGCTCCTCCCTGGAGGAACAGTATATCGTAATTATCGGGCACTGAAAGCACCGACCTGAACAGATTCTGCGCCTCATCCATGATTTCCTCAAAGACCTTTGAGCGGTGCGACATCTCCATAACGGACTGGCCGCTTCCGTGATAGTCCATTATCTCCGCTGCCGCGCGGCTGAGAACGCTCTCGGGCAGCATCGAGGGGCCTGCTGAAAAATTGAATACTCTTGCCATCTGGGTTTACCTCCTTTTCCGGCGCGCTGAAATATTCCGCGCCAAAGCCGAAAAAATTACCGGCTTTTTACCATTATATAACATAGTAAAAAGATAAGTCAATAAAATCGGAGCTTTACTGTTGAAAAATATATCTTCTGAATGTATAATTAGGATGACAGAAAAATCCATCAGATAACGAGGTATTTTCAAAATGTCAGTTCAGCAAAAAAAGAAGAAGAAAAACAATTCGAGACTTTACATTCTCATCGCAGCTGTAGTGCTGCTCATCGTGATGATCGTCCTGATTGCCGTCAAATGCTCCGGCGGCAAGAAAAATCCGGATGCGGACAGCACGAGCGGCGAATCCTCATCGCAGTCACTCGAAGCGGCGGACATCGACCCGCTGACCGGACTCTCCGGCTTCAAGGCGCAGGGCAAACGCCCGATAGCGATAGTTGTCAACAACTCGAAGCCCGCTCGCCCGCAGTGGGGACTCTGCACCCCCGATATCGTGTTTGAGGGCGTGACGGAGGCGGGTATTACGAGAATGCTCTGGCTCTATTCCGACATAAACAAGATTCCCGACAAGGTCGGTTCGCTCAGAAGCGCAAGGCACGACTTCGTTGAGATAGCCGAGGGACTTGACGCAATATTCGTCCACTGGGGCGGCAGCAAATACGCCTATTCGGCAATAAACGGGCGCAATGTCGATGACCTTGACGGGCGTACATATCTCGGCAGATATTTCTTCCGCGACAAGGAGCGCACCAACGTAGCCATCGAGCACCGCGGATACACGACCCGCGAGGCAATTGACAAAGGTCTTACAAAGCTCGACATCCGCCGCGATATTAAATCCGGCTATCAGAGTCCCTTTGCATTTGTTTCCGAAAGCTCGCCGCGCACTCCCGCCGGCGGCGCATGCTCGAGAATAGACATAGTTTTCTCGTCCTACTGCAACCACTCATTTACTTATTCGGCGCAGGACGGGCTCTATCTCAACAACATCAACGGCGCGCCGATGACCGACGCGGACGGCAAGCAGATGGCGGTCAAAAATGTCATCATTCTCTACTGCCCGGTCTCGCTTATGGGCGACTCATCCGGCTGCGTTGACATGGATCTGACGGGCGGCAGCGGCGTCTATCTCTCAAACGGCGCATATGAAAACATAACCTGGAAAAAGGGCGGTTCGGACGATATGCTCACGCTCTATTCGTCCGACGGAACTGAGCTCAAGCTCAACCCCGGTCAAAGCTACATCGGTCTTGTTCCCACCGACAAACAGGCAAGCACAGTCATAGCATAAAATATAACATAAACTCAAACGCCGCCGGCACAGCATAAAAGCTTACCGGCGGCGTTTTGCTTACGCTTGAAATAACTTGAAATAATAAGATGTAATACAACACTGTACAGCGCATGATTTATATTCACACAAGATAGTGCTTTTTCGTGTCGTGATAGAGCTGGGTTATATCCTGGAGCACCTCGGTATGGGCGAAGCTCTTGTGATAGACTATATTCGTCTCGCGCGCCATGCTGAGGTTTTCTATCGGAACTATCGTCAGCTTCTTTTTGCGAACTTCTCTGAGACACACGCTCTTTGCAAGGATAGATACGCCGAAGTCCTTCTGCACAAGGTCTTTTATCGTCGTGACATTATCGACTTCGAGGATAACATTAAAATCGTCTATCGACTCGTTGTGGCTCTCGAGCGTCGCTTCAAACAGCATTCGCGTTGCCGAAGTCGGAAGACGCAGGATGAGCCTCTCGCGGCGCAACTCGTTCAGCGTTATCATCGAGTGCTTTGCGAGCGGATTGTTGTTCGACATGATGCAAACGAGATAGTCCGTATCTATCATGACGGAATTGAGCGAAGGATTCGACACTTTTCCGTCCGTTATTGCAAGATCGATCTCAAAATTGTCGAGCATATCATAAAGATTTTTTATAGTATCTGTAAAAACAGTAATGCTTACATTTGGATATTCGTTGCCGTAACGGGCGAGAACCTCGGTTGCAAATGTACTTTCGGAGGTATGAGTCAAACCTATGCGCAGCTTCTTTATGTTGCGCTTGGAGTCCGCTATCTCCATATGCATCTTCTGATCCATTGAAGTCAGAATACGCGCATAGCGAACCGCAATCTCCCCTTCCTGCGTCAATGTCAGCTCGCCTTTCTTGCGATTGAACAGCTTCGCGCCGAGGGATTGTTCGAGCTGGCTTATCTGATGGCTGACCGCAGGCTGGGTCAGAGAGAGAGCTTCCGCCGCCCTTGTGAAATTTTTCTGCTCCGCAACTGCTATCAAAGTTTCGGTTTTATTGTCTAACATATACTCACCATAAAAAAAGTTTTTGAAAATCAAAATTAAAATAATTTGATTTTATTACAGGTTGAGTATATCATATTATATAGTAAATCACAAGAGATATTAAAAAAACAAATTTGCAAAATTTATCGGTCGCCGGACGAAAAAGCTCTCCCGGCGGTTGCTTTTTTATTCTCTGAAAGGAAACGAGGAATAAGGGAAATTGATTAACTCACTCTACAAGACCTTCAACATCACCTCCCCCGTCGCGGGAATCATAATTTCGGTGGCTCTGATGCTGATAACGGGCTTTGCGATGACGCGCATCACAAAGCGGCTCCGGCTGCCGAACGTCACGGCGTACATACTCTCCGGCGTCCTGCTCGGACCGTATGTATTGAATCTCGTGCCGCAGGACATCGTTGAGGGAATGGACTTTCTGAACGATATCGCTCTCGCGTTCATCGCGTTCAGCACCGGCGAGTTCTTCCGCTTTTCGACTCTTAAAAAGAACGGCGGAAAAGTCGTTGTGATAACTGTGCTCGAAGCGTGCCTCGCGTCGATTATCGTTTTCATCGTGTCGTTCTTCATTCTCGGGCTGGATATCAACTTCTCGCTCGTGCTCGGCGCGCTCGCATCGGCAACCGCTCCCGCGTCAACGGTCATGACGATACGCCAGACCCACGCAAAGGGCGACTTTGTTGACACCCTGCTCCAGGTCGTTGCGCTCGACGATGTCGTCGGACTCGTCGCATACAGCGCCGCGATATCTGTAGCGCTCGCGAACGCATCGGGTCATTTCAGCGCGGGCAGCGTATTGAAGCCCATCGGACTCAACCTTCTCGTGTTCGCGATAGGCTGCCTGTTCGGACTGATATTGAAGCTCCTGCTTCAGAAGCGTTCGACGGACAACAGGCTGATAGTCTCCGTCGCGCTGCTGTTCTCGTTCTGCGGAATATGCACCCTGCTCGATGTCTCGCCGCTTCTCGGCTGCATGGCGATGGGCATGGTCTACATCAACCTTTCGGACGATGAGCGGCTGTTCAAGCAGCTCAACTACTTCAACCCGCCGATACTCCTGCTGTTCTTCGTGCGTTCGGGACTCAACTTCAATCTCAGCGCGCTCTTTGACAGCTCGTCATCCATCGGCCACGTGCCGCTGATAGTTGTCGGTGTGTGCTACTTCTTCACGCGAATCATCGGCAAATACGCCGGCGCGTTCCTCGGCTGTCTCATAACAAAGAAAAACTACCTTGTCCGCAACTACCTCGGCCTCGCGCTTATCCCGCAGGCGGGCGTCGCTATAGGTCTCGCCGCGATGGGCGCGCGAACGCTCGGCGGCGCGTCCGGCAGTGCGCTTGAAACGATAATACTTGCGTCGAGCGTCCTGTATGAGCTCATCGGCCCCGGCTGCGCGAAGCTCTCGCTCTATCTCTCGAAGTCATACTCCAACAAGCTCGAAGATATAGTCGAAATCGCGGAGGACGGACATCAGAAGAGCAAGGTCGAGCTGCTCATAGAACGCATCCAGGCGATACAAAACGACCTGCCTAAGCATGAGAATCCCTACTACGAAGACGAGCAGGCATTCTCCGAAGCCGCAGACGAGCAGTATCTGCTCGCGGGCATGAGCATGGACAGAAGCAGAAAGAACAGGAGGAGAAGAAGATGAACGGAATAACCGCATTTGCCCTCTCGGACCCTATCGCCCGTCTGCTCGGCGAATGGTCAATGGGTCTCAACACATATTCGATAATACTCAGGATAGCAGTGGCTGTCATATTCGCGTCAGTCATAGGCTGCGAGCGTTCGAGCAAGCGTCACTCGGCGGGACTGCGCACTTTCGTGCTCATCTCCTTTGCCTCGACCGTCTCGATGATACTCGACATATATCTCATGATAAGCTACTCGTTCAGCGTGCCCGTGCTATCGGCGGCGACGATAATCGGCACCGCGATGGTCAGCGGCAACTCGATACTGTTCAGCTCCCGCAATCAGATAAAGGGACTGACGACCTCCGCCGGACTCTGGGCCTGCGGAATCCTCGGATTCACGATCGGCGCGGGACTCTATACCGTGACCGTCATAGTCTATGTTTTCCTGCTCTGCATCCTCGCCTGCTTCCCGTCGCTTGAGATATACCTCAAGAACCGCTCGAACCACTTTGAGATCCACCTCGAGCTCAAGAGCAGCGAATATCTTCAGGACTTCGTCGCGGTCATCCGCCGCCTCGGGCTGAGAATAGACGACATCGAATCGAACCTCGCGTATGTCGGCTCGGGACTGAGCGTCTATACGATAACGATAACGATAAACAGCGCGGAGCTGAAAAAATACAAGACGCACAAAGAGATAATCGAAGCGCTGAGCTCGCTCGAATATATATATCATATTGAAGAGATGAGATAAAAACGCATCAAAACATCCGGTTGAAGTCAAATTCAGCCGGATGTTTTTCTATATTGACAGATTATATCTTCCATGCTATATTTAGCTCGAAATAAGTGACCCGAAAGGAGCTAAAGTATGAAAGGCAAGAAAGTTACGGTTATTTCAATTTCAGCAGTTATCTTAGCGTTGGCGATAATATATCTGATTTTCTTTTCAACTTTGGGACTTCATATATATAACGGAAAAGACGAGATAATATCAGCCGCGCAGAGTTTTAGTCGAACGGCTATCGTAACAAAAAGCGGCGATGTGTATATAAACGGCTCTCTCGACGATGCGGCAGGCGGTTCGCTCGGCATCGCAAAGCCTAAAAGATTCCGCAATCTGTATAACTCCGGGCGCGAGCTCAAGTTCGTCAGCCTGTACAGCGGACACAATGCCGCATCGGTCTGGCTCTCCCGCGACGGCGGCGCAGTTATCACAAATGGCAAAGAGGCATATGTTTTTTCATCAAAGTCAAAGAGCTATAGCACACCCGCAAAATTCGCGGACAACATTCTCTGTGCGAGACCGTCCGGCGAGCGCGTATATCTTCTCACAGCCGACGGCAGATTCGGATTTTCTTCGCTTGACGATTCCTCCGCTTTCACCGAGCTGATGAAGTCGGTAAAAAGCTTTGAGCTTGCCCCCGAAGGCGATGAAATACTCATAGTAGCGACAGACGGCAGGCTATGTGTCGCGGATTCTTCCGGCAGCGTTGCCGAGTCGGCGCAGAATGTAGCCGAAGTATCAATTGCTCAGTCATCGCACGACGGCATGTCCGAAACCATAATCAGCATAGTGAGAACAGACGGAGTCCTTCTTCGCTATACCGCCAAAAACAGCTTTAAAACAGCCGATGTTCTCTCATCAACTCCCGATGAACTCGCACACGGAATAAAATCCGCCGTTTCATATTGCTCCGGAACCGTGGCAATAGATGCACAGGGCAACGCATTGGCATATGGCAAAGACTTTGGGTTCGGCAACAGCGAACTAAACGGAACCGTTATCTGCGCAGACTGCAAAAAGCTGAGTTCGACCGACCAATCCGTCATAATTATAAAAGCCGACGGCTCATTCGCACAATACGGATATCTCTTGGACAGCACACACAGAACATTTGCAGAATAATCAACAGAGCAAAAAACAGCCCGGAGTCGAAAATCGGCTCCGGGTTTTTGTCTGCGATTTTTGTGGGTGAAATATCTCGCTGGCACTCACGCTTTTTTAAAATGCTTTTCACCAGCAGGGAGAAAAGCCACCTCACTTATTCACTGTTCACTATTACTTTTTACCTTTCCAAAACTCCCGCAAAATCAGTGAAAAGTGAAAAAGTAAACTCCCACACTGATGTGCGGGAGTTCTGGTGGACACGCACGGACTCGAACCGTGGACCTCTTGCGTGTGAAGCAAGCGCTCTAACCAGCTGAGCTACGCGTCCTAAAAAATAAAGATGTCAGAATCCAGACCGAACGAATTTCTGATCTGCCGATTGCGACATCTGTTTGGTGGCTCTGGTGACCCGGACGAGAATCGAACTCGTGTTACCGCCGTGAAAGGGCGGTGTCTTAACCTCTTGACCACCGGGCCAAAATTGGTAGCGGCAGTTGGATTCGAACCAACGACACTCCGGGTATGAACCGAATGCTCTAGCCAACTGAGCTATGCCGCCATATGTGAGCCTCGTCATCCGACAAGGCTTGATTATTATATTATATCGCAAGCGATTTGTCAATATATTTTTTGCAAAGTAGGACAAGATTTTCAAATTTTTCTTGAAATTTATTTCCCGGCTCACCGAAAATGACAGCAAGCCGGGAAATTATCATTCAAAGAACTCGTGTGTGCCCACTCCGACTTCGTGCTTTTCTCCGCCGATAACGGCCGAAGCGCAGCAGCCCTCGGGAACGGTGAAGATATATTTTATCCTGCCGTTCTCGCGTCTCCACTCGCTCGCAACGGTGCCGCGGCGCGTGTCAATCGAAGCCTTGACGAAGTCGAGCCGCCTGTCTGTCACGGGGCGGAAGATAATATGCTCGAAACCCGGGCGATCGGGGTCGGAGTTTATTCCCGCCGCCGCGCCGTACATCCAATCGGCAACGGCACCGTAGGCATAGTGATTGAACGAGTTCATGTCGGTGCTCCACATCGTGCCGTCGGGCTTTATGCCGTCCCAGTGCTCCCAGACCGTCGTCGCGCCCTTTGATATAGGATAAAGCCACGAGGGATATTCGCGACGAAGCAGAAGATCATATGCCGTCTCGGCGTAACCGTTGTCGCTGAGTGCATGGAGAAGATACGGCGTGCCGACGAAGCCGGTTTCAAGATGCCCGGCGCGCTTCACAAGCTCGTTTAATTGATTTGCTGTCGCCGCCCTGTCGTCGGTGATATCAAAACAAAGCGCGAGCACACAGCCGGTCTGCGTGGCGTTTTTTACCCTGCCGTTCTCCATATATTCCCGCCTGAACGCTGCCGCCGCTTCTGCGGGGATATTCTCATATTCCGAAACATCTCTACCGAGCGCGTGTGCCGCCTTTATAAATAACTCGGTCGAATATTTATAGTATGCCGTGGCGATGAGATCCTCGGGCGTTGAGCCTTTGTAGCTGCCCTCCGGGGAGTCGAGCCCAAGCCAGTCGCCGAAGTGGGAGCCGCCGGAGCGCCTGCCGTTTTCGCTGCGCTCGCGCATCCAGTCTATCCACGCCTTCATCGAATCGAACTGGTCTTCGAGTATTTTTTTGTCGCCGTAGGTTCTATATATCTCCCACGGGCAGATGACCGCCGCGTCGCTCCACGCGCTCGAGCCGCCCATATCGTCGAATATATTCGGTATAACATGCGGCACACAGCCGTCGCGCCCCTGGTCGGCGGCGAGATCGTGAAGCCACTTTTTAAAGAAGCGCTTAACATCGAAATTGAGGCTCGCCGTGCGGACAAACACCTGCGCGTCGCCCGTCCAACCGAGGCGTTCGTTTCTCTGCGGGCAGTCGGTCGGGACATCGAGGAAATTGCTCTTCTGACCCCAGATTATATTTTTGAAAAGCTTGTTCACCGTCTCGTCCGAGCACTCGAAATAACCCGTGCGGCGGATATCCGAGTGTACAACTACCGCCGTGAAATTCTCTTTTTTTATCTCATCCGGCCAGTTCTCAAGGCGGATATATCTAAAGCCGAAGAAGGTGAGCGCACTTTTATATGTGTGCTCCTCGCCGTCGCAAATGAACTTTATCTGCGCGTCCGCCGAGCGGTAGTTGGCGTTGTAGAAGTTGCCGTCGCGGTCAAGCGTCTCGCCGTGGGAGATTGTCGCCTGCGCACCGGGAGTGCCTTTTATCCTGAACTCGACATAGCCCGTCATGTTCTGTCCGAAGTCAATGACCGTCTCGCCCGCCGGGGTTTTTATTATCTGCAAGGCAGGCATCCGCTCATGCTCGACTATTTTTTCGCCCTCCTGCGGGATAAGCATATCTTTTTCGAGATCGACGCAGATGCAGTGCCTCGCGCTCCCCGCTTTGAAAGTCGCGTCGTAGTTATCGCCGTCATATACATTTGTATATCTCAGCTTGCTCTCGCGCGCATTCCACGAGCTGTCGGTGACGATGCTCTCCGTCCTGCCGTCGGCGTAAACAAGAGTCAGCTCGGCGATGAGCGCAGTGTCGCGATAGCCCAAAAAGTCGCTGCCGTCGCGTTTGTTTGCGATGGCGCGCCAGCCCTGACCGACCGTCACCTCGAGCGAATTCTCGGTCTTCAGCAGATTTGTCACATCGTAGCTCTGCACCTGAAGCCTGTTTAAATAAGAAGTCCAGCCCGGAGCGAGGATAAAGTCGCCTACCCGCTCACCGTTTAATTTTGCCTCATATACGCCGAGCGCGGTTATTTTCAATATTGCTTTTTCCGCTTTGGCGGCGCACCGAAAGTTTTTCAGATACACCGTGCCGCCGCGCAAATTCTTTTCGCACCCTTTTATCCATTCGCTTCTCTCAAGCATATTTTATAAAATTCCTTTCGCCCTGCGGCTCATACTTTTTTAAATCTCTGCATACATTTTATATGTGCTTATACCCGAAAGTCAAGTTATTTCCAGCCGTATGTTACAAAATTGTTATAATTTGAAGCGTTGTTTTTCTTGACTTTTTGGTTGTTTTAGAGTAAACTGAAAATACTGTGAAATAATTTATTCACAAAATCAAGAAAAAATGTTAAAAGGAGCACAACCAAATGAAGAGAATTCTTGCACTCATCATGGTTCTCGCTATGGTCTTCGCTTTTGCAGCTTGCAAGAGCAAGGATGACGGCGCGACCACAACCGATCCCTCCTCCGCAGGCGGAGAGGTCATCGACAACGGCGACGGTTCTACCGTTCCCGCAGACGCTTCCGCAGCTGACAGCACCGACGCAAGCAACGACGCTTCCGAAGTTTCCACCGACGCTTCCGGCAAGCCCGTCGAGGCTCCCTCGCAGGCAGCAGGCAGCCAGGGCGGCTCTCAGGGCGGCGCTCAGACCGGCAACACCGAAAAGGGTCTCAACTCCACCGACGCTAAGGCAGTCGTAGCTTTCTACAACAAGGCTGTCAACGCTACCGTAAAGAATCCCCCCAAGGGCAAGCAGACCATGAAGCTCGAGAAGCTTGAGGGCACCGGCGGACTTGGTAAGATCCTTGGTTCTTTTGAGGGCATCGCGAAGAAGGCTCTTGAGAAGAACTCGACCGATACAAACTACATCCCCGCAGGCGACCACGGCGATGTTCTTCCGACCGACGTCAAGAACGCTAAGGCGACCAACGACGGTAAGTACACCACTGTTTCTTTCGACGTCAAGCCTCAGACTGACGGCCCGAAGGAGAGCTCTTCGAAGGGTCCTGTCGGCCGTTCGATCGGTACTCTCGGCAACGTCCAGAACGCTCTTGATCAGCTTCCCGGCGTTAGCGTAACTTCCGGTATCGAGAATATAAAGCTCACTTACGATCACGCTTATGTCACCGTTAAGATTGACAACAACACCGGCAAGATCGTCAGCGGCACATGGCACTACAAGGTCAATGTCAACGTTAACAACCTTGGCGTCAAGGTTATCGGTATCCCCGCAAGCGTTGATACCCTTCACGGCATTGTTGACTACACCGTTAAAATCGGCTAAAAAACTGCTGTAACAGCACCAAACAAACCAAGGCTCTCACCCAAACTGGCGGGAGCCTTTTTCATATGCAAAAGCCGCGTTCAAAAAAACAGAACGCGGCTTTTTATTATTCGGTTTTCATCAAATCTCTTATTGTTATGCCGTCAAAGTATTCGTTCGTTATCTCCTCGAACCTGCGCCACATTCCGATTGTGCGGCAGCTGTCCGCGCGCTCGCACGGTTCTTCGCATGAGAGACACGCGACGGGAGCGAGGCTGCCCTCGGTCAGGCGCAGAATATCGCCGACAACACACTGCTCCGGCGGTCTGTCGAGCCTGTATCCGCCGCCCTTGCCGTGAACGCCCTCAACATATCCGTCCTTTACAAGCAGAGCCATTATCTGCTCCATATATTTTTTTGAGATGCCCTGGCGCGCCGCGACATCCTTCATCGGGACAAGACTGCCACTGTGCTCCGCAAGGTCAACGAGCACCCTCAGCGCGTAGCGTCCGCGCGTTGATATCATCATAAATATTCCTCCGTTTCGCACTCAGCAGATCTCTCCGCCGCCGATAACCACATCTCCGTCATAGACGACGACCGCCTGACCTTTTGTTATTGCCCGCTGCGGCTCGTCGAATGTTATATGCACTGTGTCTTCGCCAGTGACGCGCACGGTCGCGGGCTGTTCCGCCTGCCTGTATCTGACCCTCGCGCTCGCGCGAAACTCCGCAGGCGGGGTATCAAAGGCAATAAAATTGAAATTCTTCGCGTCGAGTTCGCGACTCATCAGGTCTTCATTGCTGCCGAGCACGACGCGGTTTTCTTTTGGCATCAGTGCGGTCACATATCTCGGCTCGCCCAGAGCTATTCCGAGTCCCTTGCGCTGACCGACAGTGTAGCCTATAAGTCCCCTGTGCTCGCCGAGCACATTGCCGCTTTTGTCAACGAACTCGCCGCGCGGATATTCCCTGCCCGTAAATGAGCGGATAAACGATGCGTAATCGCCGTCCGGCACGAAGCAGATATCTTGGCTGTCCGGCTTGTCGGCGTTATAAAAGCCAAGCTTGCGCGCAAGTTCGCGCGTATGCGTTTTCGTCATGCCGCCCAATGGAAACAGCGTATGCCGCAGCTCGTCCTGCGTCATTGAATAGAGCACATAGCTCTGATCTTTTGTCGGATCAACTGCCTTTTTCAGCAGGAATCTGCCGTTTTCTTCTTCGATTCGCGCATAGTGACCCGTGACAACATATTCGCAGCCGAGCTCTTTCGCGCGGCGATAGAGGCGGTCGAATTTCAGATATCTGTTGCAGTCTATGCAGGGGTTCGGGGTCGCACCGCGCTCATAGGCTTCAACAAAGCGGCGCATGACCTGCTCTTTGAAATCCGCAGTGAAATTAGAGACATAATACGGCATCCCGAGCCTGTAGGCGACGCCGCGCGCATATTCCGTATCTTCGAGCGAGCAGCAGCTCTTTTCACGGCTGATCCCTGCATCCTCGTTATCAAAAAGCTTCATCGTCACGCCGATGCAGTCAAGCCCGCTCTCAATCGCGAGATAGGCAGCGACGGACGAATCCACTCCGCCGCTCATAGCGATGAGCGCCTTGCGGCGCGGGATATCGGGGTTAAAGCTCATATTCTTCCTCTCAAAAAAGCCCGAAAGCCCCGGCGAAAAAGCCGGAGCCTATGGGGAAATTATTTATCAGTCCTGAAAAAGCGGAGTAGACAGATAGCGGTCACCTGTGTCAGGCAGGAGCACAACTATCGTCTTGCCCTCGTTCTCCGGGCGCTTTGCAAGCTCTATTGCTGCATAAGCGGCGGCGCCTGAGGATATGCCGACCAGCACGCCCTCGCTCTTGCCGATAAGCTTGCCGGTCTCGAACGCAGCCTCATTGCTGACGGGGATTATCTCGTCATAGACCTTTGTGTCGAGCACATCGGGCACAAAGCCAGCGCCGATGCCCTGTATCTTATGCGCGCCCGCAACACCTGTCGAGAGCACTGCCGAAGTCTCGGGCTCAACCGCAACGACCTTTACGCCGGGCTTCTTGTCTTTTAAATACTCGCCGACGCCCGTGACAGTGCCGCCGGTGCCGACGCCTGCGACGAAGATATCAACCTCGCCATCGGTGTCTTCAAAAATCTCGGGACCCGTGGTCTCATAGTGAGCCTTGGGGTTCGAGGGGTTGACAAACTGACCGGGCACGAAGCTGTTCGGTATCTCTTTTGCGAGCTCGTCAGCCTTGGCTATCGCGCCCTTCATGCCCTTTGCTCCCTCGGTGAGCACAAGCTCGGCGCCGTATGCCTTCATCAGCTGGCGGCGCTCAACGGACATCGTCTCGGGCATAACGATAATTATGCGATATCCGCGAGCGGCGGCGACGGAGGCGAGACCGATGCCGGTGTTGCCGGAGGTCGGCTCGATAATGACTGAATCGGGGGTGAGTTTGCCCGCCGCCTCTGCGTCGTCTAGCATCTTTCTGGCGATTCTGTCTTTGACGGAGCCTGCGGGATTGAAATACTCAAGCTTTGCGAGCACTTTCGCCTTGAGTCCGTATTTCTTTTCAATGTGGGTCAGTTCGAGAAGAGGGGTCTTTCCTATAAGCTGGTCTGCTGAGGTATAAATCTTTGACATAATAAATTGCTCCTTTGAAGTTAGTTAGTTAAGATTTTGAGTTCCGCGGCGAATAAAAAATCCGGGGAACTCCGATGAGTGTCCCCGGTCAAAAAGCCGTTTTATCGGATCAGTTCAACGACCCGCATTTGGAGGACATATCGGAAAAAGACATGACGAAACACGCGCACTGACAACAGGCGCAGCTACAGCGGTTCATGGCGGTCTTTTTCATAACATTCTCTCCTTTCATACGCCTACCTCGGCGGTATGTTGGATACAATATAGCACATATTGCCTACCCTGTCAATAGGCAAATCAAAAATTTTTCAAAATCTCAAAGCCACTTCTTCCGTCGGAAGAACAGTATCAGCGCAACGAGCACAACTATACTCACGACAATTATCACAAGATATCCATATTCCCAGTTGAGCTCCGGCATACCGGAAAAGTTCATGCCGTACCAACCCGTGAGCAGTGTCAGCGGCAGGAAGATAACAGTCACAACCGTGAAAAGCTTCATCAGATCGTTCTGCTGGATAGACAGCTGCGCCTGATACTCCTCCTGAAGATGCTCGATAACATCGCGCAGGTTCTGCACCGTCTGGAGATAGCGGTCGGTGCGGTTCTTGAGAATGGCGAAGCGTTTCGCCGCAGAGTTCGAAAATACGGAATTGTCGTTCGCAGAAGCTTCGTCAAAAATCAAAGTCAGCTGCTCATAGTAGCGCTTTATTCTCAGCAGCTCGCGCCGCCAGGCGGACAGCTTTTCAAAAACATCCTTGCCGGACTCACTCTTAAAAAGATAGACATTTTCGTATTCGTCTATTTCATTCTCGAGCCTCGAGAGGCAATCCATATCGCCGTTTAAAAGTCGGACGAAGAATCTGTAGAGCAGCTGCTCGGATCTGAGCTCCGGATTCTCCTCCGCGAGCCCGTCCATTATCTTCTTTGCCGTGTCGCCCGCCGCGCCCTCTGTAAAAATTATCAGATTCTCGCGGCTGACATAGGCGAGCATTTTATAGTCCTCGGTGCGCTCGCTGTGGACATCGTACCAGTCAAAGGCGAGAAAATTGAATTTTTCGAAGCTCTCAAAGCTCTCTATCTCGCCCTCGCGGACATATTCAAAAACCGACGGCTCCATATACTGCGCCGCCTTTGCCATATGTTCAAACGGAAGAACAAGCTGCATAATATAACCTCTTTCAATGTGTATTGATTATTTTTTGGAGTATATCTTTATCCGCCGGGCAGAAGGCATAGTTTTTTATCTCCTGCGGCGTTATCCATTCGAGTCCGCAATGTTCGAGCAGCTGAGGCGTGCCCCCGGCTATTCTCGCGTTGAACACGACGAGATGAACATATATATCCGGATACTGATGGTAGACATCGCAGAATTCGTCGCCAACCTCTACCGTTATCCCGAGCTCCTCGCGGCATTCGCGAATGAGTGCCTGCTGATGCGTCTCGCCCGGTTCGAGCTTTCCGCCGACGAACTCCCACAAAAGAGCGTTGCCCTTGTTCGCGGGGCGGCGGCATATCATGAATCTGTCGCCCTGCCAGATGAGGGCGGCGGCAACCTGAGTCGTTTTCATATCGTTTCTCCTTTTTATTTATCTGCCGGTCTGCGTATGAAAAACGCAGTCGATATCATCATCACCGCATACATCGCGAGCGCCGCATATGTCGCCGCCATCGGCAGTTTGAACATAATCAGCAGTATCGCCGCGAGGGTCACGCACTGACCTATGACCATGACCTTTTTGCCCGAGAGCTTTATGCTCAGCAGCCCGGATAAGAATCGGGTATTCCGAGCCCGATATAGGCTATGAATATCACTGCCAGGAACACAGTTGCCATAAACACTCTCCGTTTCCCGGGAAATTGATATGAATAAATTATATCACACAAACACCTATTGTAAAAGAGCGTTTTCTTTTGTAAAAGAGCGTTTTCTTTGTGTTTATTGTCATTGACACCGGAAGATTAAATCGGTATAATTTAATCATAACACACAAGGAGCTGTAAATATTATGGAAAAGAAGTACGCAATTCTTGTCGTTGATATGCTCAATGACTTCGTCACCGGCGCACTCAAGTGCGACAGAGGTCTTGCAATAGTCCCCAAGACCGCAGAACTGCTCAACGGCGCAAGAGAGAAGAACATACCGGTCATCTTCTGCAACGACGCTCATCTCAAGGGCATCGACCACGAGCTCAAGCTCTGGGGCGACCACGCGATAGCTGGCACCGAGGGCGCGAAAGTCATTCCCGAGCTCGGACTCTGCGAGAGCGACTATGTCGTTCCCAAGAGACGCTACAGCGGTTTCTTCCACACCGACCTTGACCTCCTGCTTCAGGAGCTCGGAGTCAACACCGTTGTTGTTACCGGACTGCACACCCATATGTGCGTTCGCCACACCTCCGCCGACGCTTATCAGCTCGGCTACGACATTGTTGTTATCAAAGACGCAACGAATTCCTTCACCGCCGAGGACTATGAGTACGGTCTGAAGTACCTCAAGGACACCTACGGCGCAGAGATCACCGACACCGACTCTTTCCTCGCATCGGTCTGATCTGTTAAATAAAATATTGACCCTCCGCCGGGATTGCCTGACGGAGGGTTTTGTTGTTGAAAATATTTATCTGAGTATTCTGCCGACTGCGTCTATCTCGTCCGAAGTAAGACCTGCGGAGAGGAAATAGTCCTCGACCGAGCCGTAACGGCGCGAAAGATATTCAAACACGGCGGTTATATTCTCCGACGGGGAGCCGAGATGCGCCATGTCGCTCTCATGGACAAGCCCCGTTTTTCTCTCCATCTCGCGGCGGTAAAACGGTTCGAGATAGGTCGAGGAGATGCGGTAATCCGCAACGATATCCTCAAAATATACGCCTGTTAAATGCAGTATCAGCGCGGCGGTTATGCCGGTTCTGTCCTTGCCGAGGAAGCAGTGGAACATCGACGGGGCGTCTACGCGAGACAGCGCGGAGAACAGGCGTGCATAGTTGCCCTTACACTCGTTGAGGCTCGTGACATACACCTCCGGCATCGACATCTCCATATGCGGCGAAGCGGGGTTTATTTCGAGCAGGGAGAAATGATAGTAATTCACTCCCGGATAATCAGCAAACTCCGACGGCATGGATATCGCCTCGGAATCGCCGCGCAGGTCGAAAACATTCTTTATCCCGTATTCGCGGAAGAACTCCATATCATTCGGCGTGGACGCGCGCGGTCTGCCGCAGCGCAGCAGCCTGCCATATTTCGTGAAGCCGCCGCCCTTTATCGGATATCCTCCGAGGTCACGGCAGTTCTGTATGTTTTCAAGAGGCATATGTCTGAAGCTTTCCATAGTCAGCCCTCCTCATAGATTCTTTATCTATTTTAATGCATTTTCACATAATTTTCAACCGTGAAAACGCAGAAACGGACCGAAAAGCCTCAATTATTTTTCCCATTATATATTATTGCGGAAATAATACAGTGTTGTCGTCTGCGAATCGAAGAAGTAGACATTATAGCTGTCGTACTTTGAATAGACGCCTTCGCCTATCGCCTCTCCATCGCGGTCGCTGATATAGAGATAATCGCTCTCGTCGATATCGGCGCGCGAAAAATGATAGTTCACAACAAGCGCGTTGTCGTCATCGTCCTCGCGCGTGACATTGACCCAGTTCTCGAAATTGTCGATATATCCGAGCGGTTCATTCTTGCTCTCGGCGGTCACAGGCTTGAAATATTCGCTATCTTCGGGCTTCGCGCCGGGGAAAGTATAGATTCCGTAGTCAGTCGAATCACCGAAGCCGCTGACGTGTATCTCTGCACCGACATCGCCCTGCCGAGCGAGATTATGACCGTTTTCCACTGCGCCGCCATCTCTTTTCGACTTATAAGCGTGCCGAGATGGGTGACGAGCAGACCGCAGGCGACTTTAAACAGCGCATCAGACACGCCCGCGTCATCTATAATGGTCTTCGGGAAAATCCCGGTCGAAAAGCCGACGAGCATAAGTATCATGATGACAAGCACTGACGGAACCCAGCCCTTTGTCACCTTTGCCAGTATCTCCTAAATGGCGAAAACCAGCAACAGCGCGGTGAACGCGCCGAAAGTTGAAACGATTATCGGACTCACTTTACATCTTTCCCCTCATTAAAAAACGGTATTGCTATTAAAGGAACTTATCGAGCTCGCGCTCAACGTTCTCATATTTCTTGACCTTGGGCTCGCGGATAAGGTGTCCCCTCGCCATGACCATCTTCACGTTGCGAAGAGTCTTGAGATCGTCGATCGGGTTCGCGTCGGTGACGATAAGATCGGCGCACTTGCCGGGCTCGACGGTGCCGGTGATATTATCAATATGCGCTATCTCCGCGTTTCTCTTCGTTGCGGTGTAGAGTGCGAATTTATTTGACACGCCGCAGTACTTGTGGAAATAGACAAGCTCTCTCCACATATCGTAGTGAGTGATGAACGGGCAGCCGGTATCGGTTCCGAGACCGACGGGGATACCGTTTGCAAGGCACTTCTCGGAGCAGTCGATTATGCCCTCAAAGACGACCTCGCCGTTGAACTGCGAAAGCTCGGTCGCGTGGCTGACGGAGCGATCAAACAGCGCATAGGGAAGCGCAGGAGAAAGGGTCGTTATGAGCGCTGCGTGCTTCTCTTTGAAGAGCGAAATTATCTCGTCATCCGCCTTTGCGCCGTGCTCGATGGTGTCGACGCCGTTTTCAAGCGCAACGCGTACGCCCTCGGGACTCTCAACATGGGCGGCGACCATAAGTCCGCGCTTGTGCGCCTCGTCGCAAGCCGCCTTGACATACTCGGGGGGCATCTTCAGCACGCCGGGCTCACCCTTGACCTTTGCGTCAAGCACGCCGCCGGTTATCATGAGCTTTATCAGATCCGGCTTATCCTCGGCAATCTTCGCGACGAAGTCTCTCGCCTGCTCTGCACTCTCGGCGACATAGGCAAGCGAACCCGCCATGTGTCCGTCCGGGACGGAGACAGCCATATTTGCGGCGAGGATTCTTGGGCCGACTGTCTTGCCGGCGTTTATATCGTCGCGGATGCTCGAATCGGCGTTTTCAACTCCGCCGACGGTTCTGATGGTTGTAACGCCGCTGTTGAGCTGCATCTGAGCCGCGCTGCGGCAGACAGCCTTGATTATCTTGCGTAAAAGATTGTTGCTCGTCATGATTTTGACAAGCTTCTTCGGGTCGGATTCCTTCTTCTTCGGCTTTCCGCTCGAGGGAAGATGGATATGCATATTGATAAGACCGGGCATTATGTACTTTCCGCCGAGGTCTATCTTCTCATATCCGGAGATATCCGCGCCCGCGTCGACTATGGCGGTTATCTTCTCGCCGTCGACAAGAATAATCTTACCGGACTGGGGCTCCATATCCTGAGTACCGTCGAGAATAACGCCGTTTACGAATGCGTATTTCATTTCCGTTTCCTCCTTGAAATTACCTGCATTTTCTCCCCCCTGTCGGCGATTCGCCGAGGCGGATATTCATGCGGGAGTTATGTTTAGATTATAAAGCCTGCGCTTTGATTTTGCAAGTTTTTTCCGTTTAAACCGCTGATAGTTTTCAATTTTTGTCACCAGTGAACGGAGAATGGGATATTTTAGCAAAATATTATGTTATCGGCATATAAAAAACCGCCGCATCCGAAGACACGGCGGAATTTTGTTATGTTTTCTCTTACTGGATGAATCCGGCGACGGTGAGCATATACTCGCCGATCTGAGCGCCGAACTCGGGTGCGCCTTCCATAATAAGCTTGCCCTTCTTCGCGGAGTCAAGCATATCGTCAAGACCGAGCAGGATGCCCAGCGCGCTGTCGAGAGAATCGAAGCGGAGGGTGAAGAAAGGCATAGCTCTCTTGTAAACGCCTCTGCCGGCTCTCGATTTGCCCGCCTTTATGCGCAGATAAGCCGAAAGCTCATCGTGGCCGTTGACAGCCCACGCATAGACACGGTCGGGGCTCTTGAGCGCCCAATCGTGAACATCGGGATGGCCGAGCTTGTTGAGCTGGCTGATACCGCTCGAAAGCAGATAGAAGTAGCACTTGACGAGCAGAGCCTTGGTGTCCTCGTCCTCCGGGATGCCCTTTGCGGTAAGCAGAGAGGACATCTTCAGCAGCACTGCCATGAACGAGGCGAACAGGCCGGGATGCTTTGCAATACCCTTCATTTTGGGCAGAGTCGAAAGGCTCATCTTGCCCTTGAAGAATGCGTTCATCGCCTCGATGCTCTTGAACTCAAGCTCGATGTGGGGAGCGGTGTCCACTTTATCGTTGTGAACGAGCCACTCGCCGCAGTTGACTACGAAATGGGTAGCCACCTTGCCGTCCGGGCTTTCGGGATCGAGAGCACTGACCTGCATAACGCCGTGCGCGTGCTCAAACTTCTTTGCGAGCGAGGGAACGTCGCTTGCAATTACCTTGATGAGCGGAAGGACAGCGTTGAGAAAAAGTTTATTTGTAAAAATCTCATCTCTTGATGCCATATAATCATTCCTTTCCTTATCGGGATACGGGCGAAGCTATTACACCTCGTCGTCCCAATCGTCATCAAGCTCGAAGTCCTTGCCCATGACCTCACGGACAGCCTCAACGATACCGTTGGAGTCGATACCGAGCATGGACATGATGTCCTCATGCAGTCCGATGGGAGCAAACTTATCCTGGATACCGAGCTGCTTGAATGCGCAGCCCTTACCGGACTCAACAACAACCTCTGCAACCGCGCTGCCGAGACCGCCGATGACATTGTGATCCTCAACGGTGATTATGCGGCGGGTCTCCATAACAGCCTTGAGGATAGCCTCACGGTCGATGGGCTTGATGGTGTGCATATCAAGAACTCTGACTTTAAGACCGTCCGAATTCTCAAGGAAGTTAGCCGCCTGAAGAGCCTGGAATGCGCAGGAGCCGCAAGCGATAACGGTGATGTCGGTGCCCTCTTTAAGAGTGACTGCCTTGCCGAGCTCGAAGCCGTAATCGGTGTCCTTATAGAGGACGCGGTCGAAGCCTCTGTTGATTCTGATATAGAACGGGCCGGGGGTCTCATATGCCGCACGGACTGCGTTGACAGTCTCCATACCGTCTGCGGGGCAGATAACGGTGAGGTTGGGCATAGCACGGGTAACTGCGAGATCGCAGATAGCGTGATGGGTCGAGCCTGCCTGACCGAACGAAGTACCCGAATGGGTAGCGATTATTTTAGCGTTGACATTCTGATAGCAGATGTCGGTGTGGAGCTGGTCGGCGCTTCTCAGAGAAGCGAAGACCGAGAAGGTCGAAAGGAAAGGAACGAGTCCTGCTCTCGCCATACCTGCGGCGACGCCGAACATGTTCTGCTCTGCGATACCGACGTTGAAGAATCTGTCCGGATAAGCCTCACCGAACATACCGATCTTTGTTGATTTGCCGAGGTCAGCGGTCAGCGCGACAACTTCGGGATGCTCTGCGCCGAGCTCAACAAGGGTCTTGCCGTAATATTCCGCGGTGGAAAGAGCGGTTGATTCAACGGCTGTATAGGTCATTCCGCCTGCCATATTATTCGCCCTCCTTTTCAGCTCTTGCCTTGCGTGCCTCATAGTAGGCGTCAAGGCTGTCTATAGCTTTCTTATACTTCTCTTCGTCAATAGCGCCGTAGTGCCACTGATAGTTATCCTCCATGAAGTTGATGCCGGCGCCCTTTATCGTGTCGGCAATTATCATGACGGGAGAATCGGTCTTGTTCTCAAGAGCGAAGTCGATAGCGTCGCACAGCTCCTTGAAGTTGTGTCCGTCGACTTCCTTGACGATGAAGCCGAAGGAACGCCACTTGTCGGCGAAGGGCTCGAGCTTCATGACATCCTCTGTTCTGCCGTCGATCATGCACTTGTTGCGGTCGACGAAGGAGATCATATTGGTGACTTTGAAGGTGGAAGCAGACATAGCGGCTTCCCAGTTTGAACCCTCGTCGCACTCGCCGTCGCCGAGGATACAGTATGTTTTGTAATCCTTGCCGAGAACTCTTGCGGCAAGAGCGGTGCCGACAGCTATCGGAAGTCCGTGGCCGAGAGAACCGGTGGAGGCATCAACGCCGACGACCTTGTTCGAATCGAGGTGGATGCCCATCTTCGAGTTCGTGTGGTTGAAGGTCTTGAGCTGCTCGGGATCGTTCCAGCCGAAATCGACGAGCACGGGAGCGTAAGCGATACCCGCGTGACCCTTACTGAGGATAAAACGGTCTCTGTCCTCCCACTTGGGGTTCTTGACGTCGAGTCTCATGTACTTGTGATAGAGAACGGTAAGCATATCCATGACGCTCATGCCGCCGCCGATATGACCGCTGCCCGCCCAGTAAGTGGTGTCGAGGCAAAGTCTGCGCAGCTCGTGAGCCTTCTTTTCGAGCGCTAACCATTCCTGCTTTGATAATGGCATTTACATTTCCTCCTTACAGAAAACATTTTTATCGTCTGAGTGAATGAACGGGTGTCCCCGCAAATCACAAAGCTTCCGTTTTTTGTCCGGTAATATCCGCCGGATGAAATATATGTCCCACGCACGGCAAAAATTACTCAAAAGGGCAAAATATCCAAACCCATGAGCGCGCGCGAAACTATTTTTATATATGATAACATAAAAAACCCCGTCTTGTAAAGACAGGACGGGATTTTTTTTCATAATTTTATCAGGCAAGCTCGGGGTGATTCTTGCGCAGGGTGTTGAACGCATCCTCCGCAACATCAACGGTGTGAGCTATATCCTCGTCGGTCAGGGACGCGTTGAGGAAATGGTTGTGGTGGCTCGTGATGAATATGCCGCGCTTGACCATCTCTGCGACCCACTCCTGATGGAGCATGAGGGAATCGTCATCCGCAAGGCGCAGATAGAACAGGGACGGCTCGCCGGAGACGACAAGATGGAAGCCGTTGTTTGCGGCGGCAGCCTTGAGACCCTCGCCGACCTTGAGACCCTTCTCGCGGAAGAGGGCGGGAGTGTTGAGCTTCTTCATCTTGTTGATGCAGGCGATACCTGCGGCGAACGGGATTGCGCTGAGCCAGTAGCTGCCGGTATAGGACAGGCTGCTGATGGAGCTCTTGAGGAACTCTTTACCGCAGAGGGCGGAGACGTTCCAGCCGTTTGCAAGAGCCTTGCAGAAGCAGATGAGGTCTGCCTCGAAGCCGTAGAAGTGGTCACTGCCGGCGATATCAAGACGGAAGCCTGCGCGGACATCGTCGACGATGAGGACAATGCCGTTCTTTGTGCAGAGCTCGCGAACCTTCTGCCAGTAACCGTCTGCGGGAAGCTGGTTGTCGAAGAAGTTGCCGTGGAGATAGGGAGTTGAGATAAACGCAGCTATCTCGCCCTCGTTCTCGGCGATAGCTCTCTCGAGAGCCGGGATATCGTTCCAATCGATATAGATATTATTCGCAACGTCCTCTTCAAGGACACCGGGATAGTCGACCTTCTGGGTCCAGGGCGAAATACCGTGATAGAAGCCGTTGATGAAGATTATCTTCTTGCGGTGGGTGTGGGCTCTTGCGGTCATGATAGCGGCGGTGGTGACATCGTTGCCATTCTTTGCGAAGAAAGCCCAGTCTGCGCAGTTGACGGTGTCAACAAGCAGCTCTGCAAACTCGACCGCCTTGTAGGACGGAGAGGTAGTGCAGTTGCACTTCTTTGCCTGCTCGAGAGCGGCGGCATCAACGTCGGGGTCATTGTAACCGAGGACATTGGGACCGTAAGCGCACATATAGTCGATGAATTTGTTGCCGTCAACATCCCAGAAATAGGAGCCCTGCGCTCTGTCGCCGAAAAGCGGGAACGCGCTGACGGGGATGAAGCAGCCTTCTGCCGGGCCGAGGTGGCCGTAAACGCCGGAAGGAATAACCTTTTCGGCTCTTTCAAACATCTCTCTGCTCTTTGTGTAATCGTTAATCTTGAAGCTCATTAAAGTTCCCCTCCCTTATGCCAAGTACAGAGCAACTCTGTCGAGCAGTCTGTTCATATTGTCGATCATCGAGATCATGCCCTTCATGGTGATAGCGCCCATGCCTATGCAGGCAACGGCGTTTATCTTTCCGTCGAAGAGGTCTCTTGCAAGATCCATTGAAGCGAACTCCATCTCGGCGCGCGGATTCTCGCAGCGCTTCTTGATGGTAACGAGGCGGCCGTTCTTCGCGCGGATAGTGACCGCGGGGCCGTCCTTTATGCCGAAGCCTATCTCGCCGTCAACGATATGGGATGCCGAGAACTGACCTATCTTGTCGTTATTGGCTATCTGGGAGATAGCGACGGCAATGGTATAGAGCATGAGCGTGGTGCTCTGCTCGAAGAAGGTTCTGTCCTCAAGATCCTCGGGCGAGGGACGCATATATTTCGCAAGCAGGTCGGTCAAGGGGGTAAAAGTCTTGAGGAGGAACTTGATGTGCTGGAATCCCTTCGAGGGGATGGGAGTTACGGTTCCGTCGATAAGACCGTTGAATTTTTCGCAGGAAGAGAAAGGCAGCTTGACGTCGCACTTGTTGACGCCCTGCTCCATCCTGCATCTGCCGTTTTTGAAGGTTATTGTGGCGCTCGGGCCGTCCTTCACTTCAAAGCCGATGGAGATGGGTTTGGTGTTGGTGAGCATTGCGCTCGCCTCCGGAACTATCTCGCAGAGATTCTCCAAAGTTCCCAAGACAGCATAAAGGTTAATGTACGCCATTGTTTTCTGATCAGTCAACCTTCATTCCTCCTTTTTAATATTGATAAAAATATTCAGAGCCGGTGTCCCGCACCGGTTATCCTCTTGCACTGTATTCTACCACATTCTATGCCGCAAAGTCAATTGCATACCGGAGATACGGCGAAGAATTCACAAAATCGGCTGATTTTTTCGGGCTTTCATACTTATTTTTTCGGCGTTTTTCGATAAATCCGTAAATTTTTCTCCGTGCTACTGCCGACCCTCCGAATACTTCTTTTTCGGAAAGTAATAATAAAACAATATTTCAGCTCTTATAAACGCAAAACCGCCGGCCGGCAGATAACTGCCGGCTGACGGTAGATTTCAGATTCTTCTGTCGTTGCGCGATTCGTGCTTTATCAGGCTTATCACTATGACATACATCAGCGCCACGAACGCGATGAATATCGCGGTCGAGAGGGTGTTGCCTATCATGGCGCAGGAGTCATAGAACCCGTGCAGGAACACGGCGGAGAGATAAGAGGCGAGGAGATTCATCACCTTTTTGCCCTTGCAGCCGAGGTCGGAGAAGAGCTTGGCGCGCCCGTAGAACAGACCCATAAAGACCGCGAATCCCATATGACCGGGAACGGCGAGCACCGCGCGCGGGAGCGCAACGGACAGACCGAAGTTCATGACATATTTTATATTTTCGAACGCGGCGAAGCCCAGCGAGACGGAGACGGCGTAAACTATCCCGTCAAAGCTGTAGTTGAAATTCGGATTCTTCCATGTCTTGAGCTTCATCAGCAGGAACTTTGTTCCCTCTTCGACGACCGCAACGACTGCGAACGCAAGAATGATTTTATAATATTTGTCATCCTGACTTATCTGATCGTTGAGTATCTTCTCGCCGACTATTTCGAGCACTATCGACATCAGCGCCGCAACGATACCCATGAGAATCAGCGACAACAGCAGCCCGGGCGGCTCCTTGTCGACCGTGTCGTGCTTATAGATATAGCGCAGCAGGAATATCGCGGGCAGAACTGCCGCGAGAATATATATGGCGAATATCGCCGCTGTCGGTAAGACAAAAAACATTTAATCAGCTCCTGTGTTTCAGAGTGTGGCGAACCGCGCGGTCAGAGCGTCGCTGCGCGTGCGCCAAAAGCTGTTTGCAACTATTTTTATTTTGTACTCCGTGCCGGCTTTCAGTCCGCCTATGTGCTCGGTAAGAGCCGCGGGCATATCAGAGAGATAGTAGCGCGAAGTAATATTCATATGCTTTTTTATCAGTCCGTCAGAATCTAAAATGTAGATATCATAGCTGTCCGGGCGTTCTTTTCCGGTCGCCTGAGTGAAGGTTATATCGCAGCCGTCCGCCGTTATGTTTTCGACGGATATCCCGGCATTTTCAAAATACGGCTTCTCCGCCGTGACATAGCGTGCGTCGGTATACTTAAACGAATCTATGTTCCACGGCTCGTCTATCTCCCATGTGTACGGGAAGAAGCGGCTGCCGAGCACATCGTAGGGATATACCCTCACCCTGCCCTGCGCGTCCGTCTCAACTATAAGGAACTGAGCGGCGCTGCTGTCCTCGGGCGGAATAGTCCCGTGGGTCTTGTCGAACTCGTCGAGCTCGAAATAGCTCAGCGTGCCCGTGCCGAATGCGCTGAAGTGGCGCTGATGCGCCGAGCGCGGATCGTTTATCGGCGCGTGGGAGTGACCGGAGAAATCGACTATCTGCGGGTAGTTTATAAGAATATCCGTTATCTCGTCCTCGCCCCAGTTGATGCTGCCGTAGACAGTGTCTGTGATATGCGGATGCTGGAAGAAGAATATCGGCTTTTTACCGTCCCGCTCTGCCGCTTTTTCAAGCTCCGCGGAGATGAACCCGCGCTTTTTGTCGTCGAAGTGGCAGCCGCCCGTCGTTGTGACGGCGATGAAATCAAAGCCGTTTATCACCGCGTGGGTGTCGGGAGTAAGACCGAATATCTCATCGAAGCGGCGCAGGGCATTCTCCTCGCCGTCGGTCATATATTCGTGGCTCGCCATGGTCATTATCAGCCTGACATCGGCGGGCAGACCTGCGTCGAGAATCTTCTTGACCTTGCGCATCTGAATCTCCGACCCGCGCGAAGCGAAGTCGCCGACAATGACGAGCGCATCAAAGCCGCTGTATCTCTCATCGGACGAGCACAGATTTTTGAGGTCGTTAAGCGCTTTTGCAAACCGCTGTTCCTCGATGCAGTCCTCGTCGTCGATATGTATGTCGCTCATGACTGCGAAGCGCAGCGCGGGAACAAAGTTTTTATCAAAAGGCATTATTTTTCTCTCTTTCATCAAAGTATCTTGTCGAACGCTTCAAGCCAGTAGCGGGCTATCAGAGCCGCACCGTCGGGTGAGGGGTGGACTCCGTCGGGCGCCCACTGCTCAGGGCAGGTGTCAATAGCGGCGGCGTTGAGCAGACCGTCAAGCGGGATAAACGCATCGGCGTAATCTTTTGCCACTCTGCGCACCGCCTGAATCCTCGGGTCGAGATCCTCGCGCCAGCTCGCGCGCTCTTCGGAAACATGGAGCACAAAGGGTTCCATGATAATTATTTTGATATCCGGGTTTTCGCGTCTCGCATCCTCGAGCAATGAACGGTAGATGCTCTCGAACTCGCCGAATTCTGAAGGCAGGTTGCTGTCATATTTTCGCCATGTGTCGTTTATTCCGATGAGCACGGAGAGCACATCGGGGTGGAGACCGAGGCAGTCGGTCTGCCAGCGGTCGCGCAGGTCGCTGACCCTGTTTCCGCTGATGCCGAGATCGAAAAAGTCGATATCAAACTTCGGATTATCCGCGCGGAAATTCGACGCGACGAACAGCGGATAGCCGTTGCCCATGTTGCGGATATTCGAGCGGTCCCTGTCCATATCGGTTATGCTGTCGCCCTGAAAGAGCACTCTGAGTTTTTTCATTATATATTCCTCCGCCGGCGCAGAGCCGTAATGATTCTTTAGATAATTATATATTTATTTCTCTTCTCTTGCAACAGTTTGGGACAAATTTCGGCGATGTGTGTATATACAAAATTTCATGCCCGTTTTTGTGATATAATACAAATCGAGGTGTTTATATGGAAACCAAAATCTATAATCAGCTCCCGGACGAGGCGAAAGAGATAAGACTCGAGGTGTTCGTAAAAGAGCAGGGCTTCGAGGAGGAGTTCGACGATATCGACGAAACGGCTGCGCATATCGTGCTGTTTGACGGCAGTCACCCCGTCGGAGTCTGCCGCATTTTCACAGACCCCGGGAGCGGCAGGGTCACGATAGGCAGAGTCGCAGTCAGAAAGGCTTTTCGCGGCAGAGGGCTCGGCGCGGACATAATAAAAGCCACCGAAGAGTACGCCGCAGAAAACGGAGTCAATGAAATATGGATACATTCGCAGGAGCAGGCAGCCGGATTCTACTCAGCGCTCGGCTACAAGGACACCGGGATCCACGATGTTGAAGAGGGCTGTCCGCATATATTAATGAAAAAGGTATTATAAATTATCCACAAAGAGCATATGCTAACTCGCTTGACTTTTGTGCGAATCGGATGTAGAATAACTATACCAAAATTTTGGAGGAATATGCGATGAACAAAAAACTGATGAGGATAATCAGCGCGGTCATGGCAATCTGCCTGCTCGCTTGCATGATAGTCCCCGCCGCCTCCGCCATGCCTCAGGAGAGCGCAGACGGATCGATAAAGCGCATCAGCGTTGTTATCAACGGCGACGCCAAAACAAGACGCGGCATCTGCTGGTACACGACCGAGAAATGCGGCAGCGATGTTGAAGTAATGCCCCTTGCAAAATACAACGGCAGCTTCGACGGCGCGCTCAAATTTTCCGGCACCTGCACGAAGTGGAAAGAGAACTACTGCCACAAGGTGCTCGCCGAAAATCTTGAGCCCGACACAAAGTATGTTTACAGAGTCGGCGACGCTTCGACCGGCATCTGGAGCAACAACGGCACATTTGAGACAGCCTGCGACGGCGAAGAGCCGTTTTCGTTCATAGCCCTTGCCGATGTTCAGGCGGGCAACGAAATAAACTTCACGAAGAGCGGCGCCGTTCAGCGCACCGCGATGCAGGTCTGCCCCGACGCGAAGTTTCTCATGAACGCGGGCGACTTCGTCAACGACTGCAACGATCAGGAGTGGGACTGGTTCTATGAGAAGAGCTGCGACACACTCATGAACATCACCATGGCGCCGACCGCCGGCAACCACGAGGGCAACCTTCGTTGGGGCTGGTTCGACAATATGTTCAACCTCGACAAGAGCGCAGGCTGGAATCATATCACCGGCGTCTACTATTCGTTCGACTACTCGAACGCACATATCGCCGTGCTCAACACAAACGATATGTATCCCATCAGTGAGGAGCAGATAAACTGGCTTCAGAACGACATGAACTCTTCTGACGCGCAGTGGAAGATAATCCTCATGCACCGCGCCTGCTATTCCGCGGGCAAGAACATCAACAAGCCCGACACCGTCATCATGCGCAAGCGCCTGCTGCCCATAATAGACAGCCTTGATATCGACGTTGTCATCAACGGCCACGACCACATGTATCTTCGTACATATCAGGTCAAGGACGACAAAATTCAGCCCACCGAGTACATCACCGAGAACTACAAGGGCGAGGAGATAACCTACGCGCTCAACCCCGAGGGCACGGTTCATATCCTGCCCAACACCGCCGGCACGAAGCGCTACAGCGTTCACGAGGACGCCATGGAGCCTATCCTCAAGAATTCCGCCGTTGCCGCGCAGCCCTACAAGTCGATGTTCAGCACCTTTACCATCGACGGCGACAGACTTATCTACCGCGCATACACCGTTGATGTTGACGACGAGACCTGCGAGGCAACCGGCTACGAGAAGTTCGACGAATACGCGATAAAGAAGACCACCAAGGGCGAAGCCAAGGAGCATGAAGAGCTGCCCACCGACTTCCTTTCAAACTTCACGAAGAATGTCGTGAATGTCCCGGTCGCAATAGTCTATATGCTCGTCAAATATATTCTCATCCTGCCCCATATCATAAAGAACAGATAAATTAAATTCCGCCCGTGCTGATTTTTGGCACGGGCGGTTTTCATGCAGTGAACAAAATTTATAAAAACAGCCGCCGCAAAGTTTATTCTCTGCGGCGGTTAGTTTATTTTATCTTATCTTTTGTTATCTTATTGTTTTGTAATGACTCGGATCGCGCGGCTTCTGCTCCGGCACTTCATCCGGCACGCCTATCGCAACGCCTATCATATACTGAAGATCAATGGTAATGTCGATCTCCCCGCGCCAATAAGCACCCTTGTCGGCGTCATCAAACAGCGCGCCCGCGCTGCCGACTATACATGTACCGAGCCCGAGTCCCTTTGCGGCGATGCATATGTTCTCGACCATGATTCCGGCATCCATCTGACTGCCGGGCTTTGCGAATATCGCGGCGAACACCGGCGCATTGTGATAGAACGGGTTCTTGTCGCTTCGCGTGTGAACGGGAGTGTCCCAGCCGACGATATTCTTGAAATCTATCTGCATCTGGCGCAGCATAGCGTCGTTGCATATGAATCTGACATGGCAGGGCTGGCAGTTGCGCCCGCTCGGAGCCATCATCGCCGCCGCGGTCAGCGTGTCGAGCTGAGCGTCGGTGAGCATTATGGGCTTATATTCTCTTATCGTCTGGCGTGTGAGTACGGCATCGATGACCTCATTTCTGATTATATCAGCCATCTTTGAGAACCTCCTTGACAGCCTTGTTTATGACTCTGTCGTTGCGCTTGACCGAAAGCTCGGAGGCGTAGCCCTCGACTATTGTCTTGAATTCGTCCCCGCGCAGGCTCTTGAGGCAGTCGTCGCGGTAGCGGTCATAGTATTGCTTCGCCTCGTCCTCCGAGGGATTCTCTCTGAGGATAAGAAAAATATAGTTGTCCATGATAAGCACGGTGTTCGAGCCGACGGAAAGCTGCTGAACCTTTTCGAAGAAGCCGTCGGGATAGGAATCAGTGCCCTTTTTTATAAACTGGAGCTGATCCGAAACTGTGGAATCCGGATGCTTCTTGGAATAGAGCTCGACTATCTCGTTCATCGTCTGACCGTTGCCCAGACGCGTCGAAAGCTCAATGAACTCCTTGTTCATTGCCGCTTTCTGATCCGCAGTCATAACTACCGTGTCGCCGTTCGCGTCGGTAGTTGTGAGATAGCCGGTTATGGCGCGGAAGGAGATATAATTCTCGTTATAATATTTCTTTATATCGTCCTCGCTGACCGCCTTTTCGCCGCCCTCGTCATAGATATAATAGAAAAGTCTGTTGCGCGAGGTGTCGGCGGTCTCTATCTTCATGAGCGTCTGCTTCGACACGCCGAGCTTCTCATAGTAGCCCGAGAAAACGTGCCACAGGTCTTCAAGATTATTCGAAGCCGAGCGCTTTTCGGAGGCAGAGAGAGTCAGCCCGTATTCGGAGAGCTTCGTGTTGACCGCGACATATTCGCAGCACAGCTCAATCGCGGCGTCGATCATCTGCTCGTTCGTCGCATCGGCGGCGAGCTCATATTTTTCGGGAAACGCGTGAACCTGGTCGAAATAATATAAAAATGTCTCATAGTCTATCTGCGCGCCCGAGATATTCAGTGCGCTCTTTTTCGATGCCGAACAGCCCGCAGTGCAGAATACGGCGGCAAGGCAGAGCAGAACGGCGACAAAGCTTTTGAACTTCTTCATTTTCGTTTATCCTTTCATCAGATATCGAGCCATGCGGAGGCATCCGCGTCGGAGGGCATACGCCAGTCGCCGCGAGGCGAGAGGCTGACAGATCCGACCTTCGGACCGTCCGGTATGCAGGAGCGTTTGAACTGTTGGGAGAAGAATCTCTCCATAAAGAGCCTGAGCCATTTTTCAATCTGCTCGCGGCTGTATACTCCGTCAAACGCGCGGCACGCCATGAACATGAGCTTGTCGGGTGAAGCGCCGAAGCGCTGGAAATGATAGAGGAAGAAATCGTGAACCTCATAGGGGCCGAGTGTATCCTCGGTCTTTTGGGCTATCTTGCCGTTTTTATCGGGCGGGAGCAGTTCGGGGCTGACCGGAGTCGCGAGTATCTCGCGGAGCACCTCGCCGAGCTTGCCTCCCCTCTCGTCCGCAACGAAATCGACTAGATATCGCACGAGCGTCTTGGGCACGGAGCAGTTGACGCCGTACATGCTCATGTGGTCGGCGTTATAGGTGCACCAGCCGAGCGCAAGCTCGGACAAATCGCCCGTGCCTACGAGCAGCGCACCCTCTTTGTTCGCGGTGTCCATGAGTATCTGCGTGCGCTCGCGCGCCTGAACATTTTCATAAGTCACGTCGAGTATGCTCATATCGTGACCTATGTCCCGCATATGCTGAGTACACGCGGGGACAATATCTATATCCCTGAGCTGAGCTCCGATGCACTCGGTGAGCGTGACGGCGCTCGACTTCGTTCGCTTCGTCGTGCCGAAGCCCGGCATCGTGATGCAGATTATATTTTCTTTCGGCAGGGCGAGAAGATCAAACGCCTTGTCCGCAACAAGCAGAGCAAGAGCCGAATCGAGTCCGCCCGAGATGCCGATGACCGCTTTCTTGAGCCCGATATGCTCGATTCTCTTCGCGAGTCCCGCCGCCTGGATATTGAATATCTCGGCGCAGCGCGCGCGTCTGACCTTTTCATCCGAGGGTACGAACGGGTGCGCATCAAAAGTCCTGTCAATATCGCTCTCTTTGAGCTCCGGTAGGGTTATATCAACGCGCCTTATATCGCGGTCGGCATAGCGAGCCGCGTTGTCATAAAACTCACTGTTTCGGCGCAGAGCTTCGAGCTTTTTGATATCGATGCAGGCGTACACTGACGCGCCGTTTCGCTCAAAGCGCTCGTTTCTCGCGAGTATGCCGCCGTTTTCGGCTATCGTACACGCGCCGGAGAACACAAGGTCTGTCGTGCTCTCTCCGATGCCGGCGGAGGAATAGACATAGCCGCAGTAGCACCGCGCGCTCGTCTGCTCAATGAGGCTCAGCCTGAAATCATTCTTTGTGACCATCTCGTCGGAGGCGGAGATATTTACTATTATATCCGCGCCGCTGAGCGCAAGGACGGTTCCGGGCGACACAGGCACCCACATATCCTCGCACAGCTCAATTCCGACTGCGGCGCCGTTGTCCGCGCAGAAGAGCATATTGCCGAACGGCACCTCCTGCCCGCAGAGGGTGACGGTATCGCACGGGGTATCAAGTCCCGAGACGAAGTGGCGCTTTTCATAGAACTCGTTGTAATTCGGCAGATAACTCTTCGGAACGACGCCCACGAGCCTGCCGTTCTGGAATGCGGCTGCGCAGTTAAAGAGCCTGCCGCGCACGCGCACCGGGAGTCCGACTATCACGAGCGCGCCGATATCGGCACATTCAAGAATGAGCCTGCCGAGCGCGGCCTCCGCGCTTTCAATGAGCCTGTCCTGCGAAAAAAGATCGGAGCAGGTATAGCCGGTTATGCATAGCTCCGGCAGGGCGATTATCTGCGCGCCGGACGAAGCCGCCCCTTTTATCAGCGGCAGCATATTATCAACATTTTTATCAGCCGCGCCGACCGTCACCCTCGGGCAGACCGCCGCGGTCTTGACAAATCCGAAATCCTTCAAGATATCACGTTCCCTTTCGCGAATCTTATTATACAGATTATAGTATATACTAATCCGCGCTTTAAATCAATCCTTTTCATTTTTCGGAGGTGATCCCACGGACTCGTTTTGTTCTCTCGTTTCTTCGATAAATTCGGTGATCTGGGGAGTCCCGCTGCTCGTCGCTTTCACGGGCACGGGGCTTCTGCTGAGCGTGCGGTCGGGATTTTTCCAGATAACGCACGTCGACACATGGATGAAAACGACGCTCGGCAGTATATTCAGCAAAAAGAGTCGGGAATCCGGCAAAGGCTCGATATCGCAGACGCAGGCGCTCTCCGCCGCACTCGCCGCGTGCATGGGCACGGGCAACATAGTCGGCGTGGCGGCGGCGATAGCCTACGGCGGCGCGGGCGCGGTTTTCTGGATGGTGATAAGCGCGATAATCGGCATGATGAGCGCGTGCTGCGAAAATATACTCGGCATAAAATACAGATACCGCGACGAAAACGGCGAATGGATGGGCGGCGCGTTCGTCTATATGGAGCGCGGACTGGGATTCAGGCACATGGCAAAAATTTTCTGCGTTCTGTTGGTCATAGCCTCGCTCGGCATCGGCAATATGACCCAGGCGAACGCCGCCGCGCTCTCGCTCTCGGGCTCATTCGGGCTGAGTCCCGCGATAACGGGACTGATTCTCGCCGCAGGCGTGTTCGCGATAACCTGCGGCGGGCTCAAAAGAATCGCATCGGCGGCGGAGAAGATAATCCCCGCCATGACGGCGATATTCATTCTCGCGAGCTTTGCGGTCATAATAAAAAACTTCCGCGCCGTGCCGTCGGCGTTTTCGCGCATAATATCCGAGGCTTTTTCGCTGCGTGCGGCGGCAGGAGGAGCGGCGGGCTACGGGATAAAAAAAGCCCTGCGCTACGGGGTGGCGCGCGGAGTTTTTTCAAACGAAGCGGGGCTCGGCAGCAACGCGATAATCCACGCGGCGGCGCAGACGGATTCACCTGCCGAGCAGGGCTGCTGGGGCATACTTGAGGTTTTTCTCGACACAGTCGTCATGTGCACCGTGACTGCAATAACTCTCTTGGTCTCCGGCGCGCCGACGGACGGTGACGGCTCACTCGCCTGCGCCGCGGCATTCGGCAGCGTATTCGGAAAAGCCGGGAGCATTTTCGTCTGCGTGAGTATCTGCATTTTTGCCTTTGCAACGCTCATCGGCTGGTCATATTACGGGCGGCGCGGGCTCGAATATCTGCTGGGCGTCAAAAGCGCGAAAATATACAACATAATTTACGCCGCGGCGGTATTCGTCGGATGCGTCGCCGACCTCGAGCTCGTATGGGAGCTCTCAGACCTCGCGAACGCGCTCATGGCGGTGCCGAATCTCATCTCGCTCTGCCTGCTCAGCGGCGAAGCGACAAAAGAGCTGAAAAAGACATATCATAATTGATATATATGTATTGATTTATTGATATAACCATGTATAATATAAGAAGTATAAATATGCTGTATTGTGGGGATTTGTGCGGAAGAGGCAAAAAATCAGTCGGTGCTGTACCGCAATCCCTCAGTCTCGGCTTACGCCGAGCCAGCTCCCCTTACACAAGGAAGCCAAAATAAAATTCCACAGTGTTATAAAATTTGTTTTCAAAAGTTGGCTATGATAAGTCTTTCCCACCGCTTGCGCGGCAACGGTGCGTCGAATACAAACTGCGAGTCAATAAACTTGTGCTAAATCGCGGGCGACATCCGCCCATACCATATACATTTTACTTATTACTTCAAACGAAGCCAGCAAAAATATTCGGAGTCGAATTATGCCGGGATTTTTATGTGATCTGCATATCCACTCGTGTCTGTCGCCCTGCGGCGACGAGGAGATGACTCCCTATAACCTTGTCAACATGGCAAAGGTCATGGGGCTGGATATCCTTGCGCTGACCGACCACAACTCCTCGCTCAACTGCCCCGCCGCGGCGCGTGCGGCAGAAGAGGCGGGAATAGCTTTCGTGCCCGGCATGGAGCTGACAACTTCAGAGGAAGTCCACGTCGTGTGCCTGTTTCCCGATGTCGATTCCGCGCTCGCGTTTTCGGGCTATGTTGCCGAGCGCCTGCCGAAGATTAAAAATCGGCTCGATATTTTCGGCGAACAGCTGATAATGGATGACAGGGACGGTATTCTCGGGCGCGAGGAGAATCTGCTGAGCACGGCGAGTTTTATTTCAATCGGCGAGGTTTTTCCGCTCGTCTCCGGCTTCGGCGGGGTCTGCTATCCCGCTCATGTTGACCGCCCGTCGTTCAGCGTGGTCGCAAACCTCGGCTCGTTCGACGAAAGCTGGGGATTCGCAAACGCCGAGATGTCCGCTTTCGCTCAGGCGGACAGGCTCATTGAAGAGCATCCGCTGCTCCGAAAAATGAGGCTTCTGCGCGCATCCGACGCGCACTGCCTCGAAAATGTCGGCTCGGCGAGCACCGAGCTCGAACTCCCCTGCGCATCGCCGCAGGCGGTCATTGATCTGTTGAAAGGTAATTACTACCTGCAGGGTATGTAATTGGTATATAGTTTATCGATATTTTTTTCTTTAAACTGTAGCAATTTTCAGACCCGCATGATATAATTACTCTTAATGTGAAAAGGAAACTCCTTTTTGCCTATCTGTTATTTTTCTCAAACCTAAGGAGGGAAAGGCTACAAATGCTCAAAAAAATCAGTAAGATACCTTTTTCCGGCACCCCGGAACAGGAAGAGAAGCTCAATGCCGTTATCGCAGAATGCAACGGCGACAAGAGCCTGCTGATGCACGTCATGCAGGAGGCTCAGCTCATCTACGGTTATCTTCCGTTCGAGGTACAGGCTATGATAGCCGAGGGAATGGATGTTCCGCTCGAGAAGGTATACGGCGTATCGACTTTCTACGCCCAGTTCGCTCTGAGCCCCAAGGGCAGATACAACATCTCCGTATGTCTCGGAACCGCCTGCTATGTCAAAGGCTCGCAGGCTATCCTCGACAAGATAAGCGAGAGACTCGGCATCGGCCCCGGCGAGTGCAGTGACGACGCGTGCTTCTCCATCGAAGCCTGCCGCTGCATCGGCGCGTGCGGACTCGCTCCCGTCATGACGATCAACGACGATGTCTACGGCAGACTCACCCCCGATCAGATAGACGGCATTCTCGACAAATACCTGGACGCTTAACGCCATGCGCGAGCTGTCACTCAACATTCTCGATATAGCCCAGAACTCCATATCAGCCGGGGCGTCGCTGATAACAATAGATGTCAGCGAAAGCAGAGAAGAGCATCTACTCACGCTCACGGTCTCCGACAACGGCTGCGGCATGGACGAAGAACAGCTTCAAAATGTCTGCGATCCGTTTTTCACCACGCGCACAACGCGCAAGGTCGGCATGGGCATACCGCTGTTCCGCCTCGCGGCAGAGCAGACCGGCGGCAGTTTTGAGATAACCTCAAAAAAAGGCGTCGGCACCTCCACAAAAGCCGTATTTCATTCGGACAGCATAGACTTCACTCCCCTCGGGGACATGACCTCGACGGTAACGGTGCTCATATCAATGAACACCGACAGGGATTTTATCTACCGCCGCTCGGTCGACGAAAAAGAATTCGTGCTCGACACGCGGGAAATTAAAAATATCCTCGACGGCGTGCCGCTCGACAATCCGGATGTTGTGCAGTGGATGAAAGAATATATCGACGAGAACACAGCGCTACTTTAAAAAACCATATGACGGCGCCCGGCGCCGGGAAAGGAATAACCATGAAATCACTTGCTGAACTTAACGCAATAAGAGATAAGGCAAAGGCCAATATGAATATCCGCGAAGACAACGAATACACAACCCGCGTGCTCGTCGGCATGGCTACCTGCGGCATCGCGGCAGGCGCAAAGCCCGTGCTCACCGCACTCGTTGACGAGATTGCACGCCGCAATCTCAGCCATGTCACCGTCTCGCAGACCGGCTGCATCGGCATGTGCCAGTATGAGCCGATAGTCGAGGTTCTCGAGCCCGGCAAAGAAAAGGTCACCTATGTCAAGGTAACGCCCGAAATGGTCGCGCGCATCGTCAGCGATCATCTCGTCAATGGCAACCCCGTCGGCGAATTCACGGTCGGCGCTATCGCCAAATAACAAGGAGGAAAATCAATGTATCGTTCACACGTTCTTGTCTGCGGCGGTACCGGCTGTACTTCTTCTCACAGTGCAGAAATAATTGCCGAGTTTGAAAAGGAGATCGCCGAAAAAGGTCTCGCAGACGAAATCAAGGTCATCAGGACAGGCTGCTTCGGTCTGTGCGCCCTGGGTCCGATAGTCGTTGTTTATCCCGAAGGCGCGTTCTACAGCCAGATAAAGGTCGAGGACGTTCCGGAGATAGTTGACGAGCACCTCATCAAGGGCAGAATAGCTGTCTCTTATACACATCTCCGAGCCCACGAGACCGTACTA
>ENA-OUPQ01000205-OUPQ01000205.1-human-gut-metagenome-genome-assembly--contig:-NODE-205-length-33147-cov-4.22072_pt1 | contig 33147 bp, 35 predicted proteins | sample MGYA00237946_ERZ548807 | MGnify/ENA primary metagenome ERZ548807 (study PRJEB26490, sample SAMN05194714) | human gut metagenome | biome: terrestrial biome; feature: human-associated habitat; material...
GACAGCTTATATAATATGTAACAGTATACCGCAAGAGTGTTGCATCTGCAAGCATTTTTGAAGAGAAAAGAAGCAAAAAAGCCGCCGCAGAGATGTTTTCCCCGCGGCGGCTCGTGTTATTTCAGCGAAGTTCTAAGATGCGGTATATCGCAGCTAAAACCGCCGCGAGATAAAGCCCGAAGATATTCATTATATTATAGAGAAGTGCCGTTATCATCTTCGCCCTCCGCTATGCGCTGCTCGTGCATGAATTTGTCCGCTTCGATTGCAGCCGAAGTGAAGCTGTTGTTCTTCCAATAGCTCACAGCGCCGACAATGAATGTGAATATCAGGCTTATTATTGTATATAGCTCGCTGTATTCGACGCTGACCGGTGTTTTCCCGAATGCGGTCAGAGCCATATTGACAATCGATACAAGAGACAAAATGCCTCTGACCCACGTGCCGACCGATATTTTTGTTATATTTTCAAAAAGCTTCTTCATGAAAATCCCCCTTATTTTCTGCGCGTGATATCATCTATGCGCCTGTGCGCGGATTTTATCGAATCCTCTGCCGCCGCCATGCGCTCGACGAGATTATTGTGCTTGTCGACCCGCTTTTCGAGCTGCGCGATGCGATAATTCGTCAGCCTGTTCGACGCGAGTATGCCGCCGAGCGAGCCGATGAGCGTACCGGCCGCCGAGAGCAGTGCCACAGTTATTTCTGCGTTCATCTCACACCTCCTCGAGACTGCCGACCGCGACCCAGCTCGAGATATCTCCGAGCAGGGCTTCGAGTGTGCCGCGGTTCTGCTGAACTTTCGTGACGGTATGTTTTTTCGGCGAGAGCTGAGAATCGGGCACGCGTTTTCCGCGCGCCGAAGTGCAGCCGCCGTAGACGGCACCGGGCTTTATAAAAACAACGCTCCCGACCGAAACTGACGGTCTCGCCGCGAGTTTCAAGTCAGAGAGCCTGACCCAAGAGTTTATCTCTTTGAGCAGCGCGCGGCTCGGCTCGACTTTTGCGACGGTATGCGTTCTGAGCTTCACCCACGACGGAACGCGCTGACCCGTAGCATAATTTTTGCCTATAATTTTCACGCGGTCGCCCGCTCTGATATCGGCGGACTGCGCGACTTTTTGCGGCTCATTTTTCACGCAAAGCCCGTAAAATTCGGCTATCGACGCGGCAATCGACTCGCCGCACTTTTTCTGTCCCGCTTCCGTTTCGACATTTTTTCTGTCCGAAGAGCTGTCTATGAACACGGTCTCAATGAGCAGACTGCGGCATCTGACCGAGCGGACGAAGCCGAAATAATCGCCGCCCGCGGAATTGAGCTTTGTTTTAGCTCCCCTGTCGCGCAGTGAAAATGTTTTCGCAATGCCCGCGCTTATCTTCGCGGCGAGCTTTTTACCGCCCTCGTCGGTGTGTTTATAATAGACCTCGCTCCCCGTTCCGCCGCCTGCGTTCAGATGAATCTCGGCTGCCAGATCGAAGTTCTCGCGGTTGACATAAGCTATCCTGTCCGTCAGATACATATCGGCATCGTAGTTTATGAGTACCGTATCGCAGCCGTAATTTTTGAGTGCCTCGGCGATATAAAAACCGATTTTTCGCGCTATGCGAAACTCGTGAAAGCCTCCGCCGACCGCGCCGCTGTCATAGCCGCCGCCCGCCGATCTTCCGTGACCCACGGATATACAAATTTTCACTCTCGCACCTCCTCGAAGTAAATGCCCACAAGCTGCGACGGCAGATAGTGCATAACCGTGCCCTCGCCGCCGCTGTCGTCTCTTGTGCATCTGTAAATTTTGTCGCCGTCGAGATAGTATTTATCTTTAAAATACCTCATGCCAGCCGCCGCTGTAATAGGATTATCAATTGTGCCGTCCTCGTCGACCGTCACACGCTCCCAGTGTGCGGGAGTCACACTCGGACGCCATGTGGGATTGGCGGATATAGCGTTGTAACAGCGATATAAATTCCCGCCGTCGCGCACCCTGTCGCCGATAGAATAATCCTTTTCGCCGCTCCACGGCTCAAACAAACTGATGCTCGTCAGCGCTTCGGCATTTGTCAGCTTCGCGGCGGCTTTTGTTATCATCTCGCGAAAGCGTTTTGCCTGCGTCCTCGTCATATATCCGCACCCCCTGTGATGATATCCAGCGCCTCGTCCGCCGATATGTCCTCGGGCGGCTCAACAGCTGTCCAGATTTGCTTTATCTCGGATTCCGTCTCCGTCCATGACTCGGTGTAATACCCGCCGTCGGACGGATATTCCGTTAAAATTATCGGCTTGTAGCCATTGGCGAGGTATATTGACGGGTCGTTGGTAAACACATCGCCGTCCGCCGTTTTTATCGGTCGCGGCGCTCCTCTGAGCTCGCCGTCTATAAGTTTTCCGTACATTTAATCACCCCCAAGTAAAAGAGCCATTGCCTTTATTGTAAAAAGATTTTCGAGAAACCAAATCAAACATACATGGCACGCCCTCTGTATCAAGACAGGGCACAAAGTCCTGAATAAGCTTGCCGTTGTTGTAATGCTTGCAGCTGTAGATTCTACCCTGAAAGCCATTATTAAATGGTTTGGCTTTAAACAACGCCATAGTTACCGTCGAAGTGAAATCAGAAACGGAGAAGGTTTTTGAAAACACCGCCGTTCCGTCCGCAAGCTCGGCTTTCATTTCCGTTCCCGAGAGCGTGACTATGTAAATCTTATTCGTAGTTAACCCTTTCCAAGGGATTGTCTCGGGTTGACCGTCCATTCGGAACAGAAATCTTGTGCCGCCATAGTCGTCCAAATATGTGAAAAACTGGTCATCGGAATTAACATCTGTCCTGCTGCCGATAAGCGAACTGCCCCGGACGCTGTTGAAATCGTTGATTTTTATTTTTAAAACTGCCTTCGTATTTTGATTAGGCGCAATGCCCATTTCTATCCACTGCGCGCCCGAGGACTGCAAATAATCGACTGCGGTATAGCCATCCGGCAGTCCACTCTGCGCTTGCGCCTCTTGCCATATAAATCTGCGCCTGTTCAAATGCCCTCACCGACCTTCTGAGCCGCCAGAACCTTGTCCTTGAAGCTAAGCTCCCATGTCTCGCCGTTTTTGAAATCGGGTGCTGTACCGATATATTTGGTGTCGGCGGGCAGAGTGACGGTGATATTGCCGCTCTCGGCAAAGGTTAAGCGCATCCAAGACTCGAATTTTTCTGTAGCCTCGGGATATTTTATATTGAGCGTCTGAAGTCCCGTCATGCAGTATTCCGAATTATTGCGGGTATACTCGGACACCGTCGCGCTGTTATAGATGGATCGCATAGCCGGCTGACTTGGAGTGTAGCCGAGTGCGTTGATTATGGCAAATCTGAAGTCGTCCGGATCGCCGAACACAGCTTTTAAATCCTGCAAACTTTCCACCGCGGCGGCAATCTGCGGCAAAATCCCGCACGCCTCCTCAAGTTCGCCGTCAACGCCCATGACCGACGGCTCAAAGCCGAGGGTAAACACGGAGGATTTTATTACCGCCTTCACCTCAAGCTCATCGCGTCTGTGCGCCTCGACCTGAACCGAGAGCTCGCCCGTCGAGGTCAGCGCCTCGGGCAGAGGACAATATATAACACCGTCCTTGACACAGGCGGGCGTGCTGTCCGCGCCGCTTATAATATTCGACATTATGCGGCGGCTGAGCCCGTAAACGTCGAAGCTCAGAAGATAATACGAAACGTCCGTTTTCAGCTCGTCGTTGAGCGTGATACAAAGCCGCGCCGCATTATGCTCCCCGCAAAAACAGAACGGCTCTTCAATCTGAGCCGTTCCGTCCGCAAGTATTTTTACTTTTATATCTCTCATTGATTTTCCTCCCCGGAATAGTTGTCCTTGAGAAAATTTGCCGTCTCCATTACGTCCCTGTGCTCCGCATAGAGCACATTGAGCAGCGATTTTATCCCGTAGGCCTCGCGGCTCGTCTCCGGATTAGGGAGAGCCGCGAGGCGTTTTCTGTGTTTTGCAATTATCCCCTCGAGCACCTGCGCCTGCTCGAAATATTCGTCGGCAAGCTGTGAAAGAGTTCTGTTGAAAGTCATTTGTCTTCTCCCTTCAAAAGATAGTCAACCGTTGTGTCGAAAAATCCGGCAAGCTGTGCGAGCTGATGCAAAGTCGGCTCTTTTTCGCCGTTTTCTACCATTCTTAATGTTCTTATCTGCATTCCGAGCGCATCGCAGAGCAGCTGTTCGCCTATGTTCTCGCTGCACCGAAGCTTTTTTATACGCCCGCCCAAGGTGTTCGGCTCATATCGCTTTGCCGCGCTCACGGCGAGCGCACGCCTGACGGCTATCGGCAGGAAATCAACGGATTCTATATCGTGCTGATATTTTACAGCAAAGCTCAGCGCGTCGTATATTTTCCTCTGTGCCTTGTCAAGGCACCGCGACACACTCGACGGGCACACACCCAAATTCTGAGCTATCATCGATATCGTCAAGCCGTCGAACCAATATGCCTCCGTGACCTGTCTCTCGCGCGGCGTAAGCCTTGTTTTTATCACCTCGTCGGCGAGCACAGACAAATCAACATCCCTGCGCCGCCACGCATAGTCGTCCGGCGATTCGCAGCCCGGGCAGTGCGAGCCGCAGCAGACGCACATCGCCGCCTGCCGCTCTTCGGGAGTCGGAAACGAGAAATCCATCGCCGCCTCGACACTTCTTTTTGACATTTGCTCATCTCCTTGCTTTTCGAACATTTGTTCGTATCTTTACTTATAATTATAGTAACACATCAAATATTTGTCAACGGGAAAATATTTAATTTACCCTAAAAAAATTGCACTAAATGATGCACAGTCACATTTTGAAAGCAGTAGGAGAAAGCGCTGTCCGATAAAAAGGTCAGCAAAAACGGCAATTTTATATTTTTAGCGCAATGTATATATAGGTCATACCCAGCGCATTGAGAAGATTTTTGCTCCCGTTGACATCGCTCGCCGAACTGATACTGAAACCGTCGGAAGAGATGCTGAGTCCGGGCATACCGCCCGCCTGAGTCGCGGCGGCAACATAGCAGTTTGTTGACGAGCCCGAAAAATCAGCTATAGCGGCGGGCATACTCCTGCAAAAAACAAATACGGCGGTGGGCTTGAAGCCGACTTTTACAGAACGGCTTTTTGCACCCGTGCCCGTATATGAGCCGATTTTTACAGGCGCGTTCCACAGAGCCTTGTCCTCGGCGGTGACGTGCTTGACGGTATCGCGGATATGAGAGCCGCAGAGCAGAGTCTTGTCGAGGAAGCAGTGGAAGTTGAGCCCAGTCGTGTCTGCGGGGCAGAAATCCGCCTGCATGAGTATATATGCGTCGAGGACAAAGGCGTCGGTGTCCCTGTCCGCCTTGACGCCGGAGCAGCCGGACTCGACAACGTTCAAATCGGTGTCGAAGGTCAGGCAGTCAATTATAGTCGTCAGCACATCGTGGCAGGTCGCGCCGCCCCTGCTGTAAGGGACATGGATGGCAAGCTTTATCTTTATAGTTGCGAGGCGGCAGTATTCGTTCTTTATCAGCACACCCTCGTCGTTTTCGGTGAAGCTGTCTACTATTTCCATCTCCCCTATGCCCACGGCAACGGTGACGCGCTTTAGGGGTATCTCCTTTTTGACGGCGGGATATTCGGTTATGAATCTTATCCCGCTCAACCTCGTCTGCTCGGACAGCCAGCCCGCTATCTGCGAGGGCAGAACACTTATTGTACTCATAAAAGACCTCCTTATCTGGTCGCCGGGAAAACCCGGCGACCCTTTGAGTTATTCCGTTATCTCGACGACCGTCCGCACGACCGCCCAGACATAGAGCACCTCTTTGCCGAACTTTATCTTCTCCGCGCGGTCGATCTGGTATTTTATATCGCCGTCGATTATCAGCGCGTCCTCGTTGACCGTCAGGTCATGCTCGGGCGGACCGATATAGAGATAATAGCCCTGCGAATTGTAGCCTATCTCGGTGTTCACGCCGTAGAGATACATCTTGTTTTTGTATCTCAGCGGCTGAATAAAGCCCTTGAACGGCGCGGTCTGAGTGGAGTCGGTGTTCTCGATGACGAGCGTTCTGCCCCACTTTTCAAATTCCGCTGAGAGGTTCATATCTCCACCCCGCAGCAGAAAAAGCCTTCGTCGCTCAGCAGCGGAGTCAGCTCCGCGAGCGCGCTGTCGCGCACGGATGCCGCGAATTTGAGTGAGCTGTCCGCGCTCTTTTCGACGGAGATATCGCCCGCCTTGAAGCTCTGTACGCCGTCCGAATTGCCCGCGCGGCGCACGCAGAGCGCATAATACGCAAGCCCCGCAGCCGCTTGGGCGATTCTCACATCGTCCCTGTCCGCATCGGCCTTCAATCGCGAATTCACGCGTTCAAGGGAGCTCAGAGCTATCCCGAGGCAGACTTTTTCTTCGTCCTCGCCGATATCCGTCAGCTGCCTGAGCAGAGAGAGTACGCTCCACTGAGTTATCATGCTCTCACCCCCGCCATCAGACGGTAAGGGTGCGCGCGGCGGAGTCGAATATCCTTGCAAAGCCCGCCGTCGAGCTTATAACCGCACGCTCAAGCTGGCGGTCGATGAGCTTGTCATACTCGGTGGAGACAGGGCCTGTCGTGACCATCTCGAGGGCGCAGCTGCGGTCGATACCGATTATCTTGCCTGCGGGCACACACGAGCCCTTTATAAGATCTGCGCCGAGGGGAGTTATAACTTCGCCCGTCGCGTGGAAATTGAGGCCTGCCGCAGCGTCCCTGAACTCACTGATGCCGAGCATCTGCGCGACCTGCGCGGGAGCGGCAATAATCGTGTTGAGCTCATATGGATCGAAGAGATTCCAGAAATTGACAAGGTCGGTGTAGGTGAGCTTGCCTGAGGATGCGACGGCAGTGTTGGAGGCGGCGTTATCATTGCCGTCGCCGTTTATGAGCACATCGACCGCGTCGCTGAGCTGAGTGCGCGCGATATATGCGCCGATCTGGCGCAGGGTGACTGTGAACAGATCAAGGCGCTGGAAGCGGACGGCTTCATATGAAGCGACAAGCGAACGGCCGCGCTTTTTCAGATGAACAAGGTTCGCCTTGCTCTTGACGCTGGTTTCAGGGATGAACGCGCCCTCGGCAACGACCTTGAGCTCCTTTTCGTCATCGCTCGGCTCGCAGGCTATCGAGCGGTAGTCGAGCGAGTCTATAACCGTGGTCGATGCGACGATGCGCGGGAGGACATTTGCCTCCTGCATACCCTGTCTGACGGCGCGGGAGACATACTCGGGGAAGAGCACGGCGGAGTCGGAGGTCTTGAAGAACTTGTCGACAACGTCGCTGCCCGCTCCGCTGACCTTTATATCAAAGCGCTTGAGCTGGCGCTGATATGCGTCAAGTCCCTCGAGAGCGGTGCCGCTGTAGTTCTCCGAGGGGTCGATTTTTTCGAGTGCGCCGGTGAAGTCACCGGAAGCATAGAGACCTTTTTCAAGTCTGATATTATCAAAAGCAGTCATATTATTCTCCTTTCAGAATCAGAGCATGAAGCTCACTGTTTTGGCGGCGGTGTTGACGTTGAGCACAAGATAGTTGTTGCCCTTTGTGCTGACCTTAACGCCGCCCGCTCCGTCCGCTGCGAGCGCAGCATAGCCGACCGCAGGGGCTTCCGTGCCCGTATAGGGCAGGGTGACCGCACCGCAGAGCTGAACGCCCGCATAGCCGCCGTTTACATTGACGCCGACGCCACAGAACTTTGCGTCCGCGCCCGCGGAAGAGACGGTATAGTTTGCGCTGACCGCGACGGGCACGCCCGCCTTGAGTCCGCTTGCCGCCTTGAGCGTGAGAACATTCTCACAAAAACCTTTAGTTGAAACTGACATAATTATCCTCCTTTAAATTCTGAACTCGCTGTTGCCCGAATGTGTTTCGGGCTTTGTCGACGAGAGCTGGCTGTTGAGTCTTCCGCCGCCCGAGAAAGCCTTTTTCAGCTCTCTGAGCTGTTCGAGCCCGAGGGTGCCGCATATCGCCGAGAGGCTCTCGCCGCGCATATCCGGCAGAGCCGCCGCGCCCATGCGTATCACATCGCATATAAGCTCCTCGCGGTACTCTTTGCCCTCGCGGGCGAGCTGTTCGAGCTCGTCGATATAGCCGTAAAGTCCCGCCGCCTCCGCCTTTGTGAGAGTCACTCCCTCATTGGCGCAGGAGAGGCGTTTGACGGTCTTCACCGTCTGCTCGTCCGCGCGGTAAGACTTCGTAACACCCGCCGCGGGCTGAGCCGGTACGGCAACAAACGACCACTCATAGGCATCCGTCGGGTCGCAGAGTATCCTGTGGCAGAGCTTGCCGCCGTACTCCCTGCCCTTTATATGGGCGCACGGATCGGTTCGCCCGTCCTTGCCACAGATTGAACAGACGCTTCTGCCGACCGAGCAGCCGACACTCGTCTCTTTCTTTATCCCCGCGTCTATCTCTTCAATAAGTGCGGCGTTCTTTTCGCTGCGCGGCATATATGCCCGCGCGCAGAGCTTCGTGTATTTTTCGCCCGCCGAGGTCACTTTGCTCTCGTCCGTCTCGACGCGGCAGGAAAATATCCTCGCCGTCTGATCCCTGCCGCTCATGCTGTGGTCGAATATCCCCGTCTTACCGACAAAAAGCTCGGCGAGCTTTTCGAGCGCGGGAATATCGAAGCGCTCGAAGTCCCTGTCGATTTCATTGTCGCAAAGCACGATACCGAAAGTATAGACCTCGTCGGCGCTCAGCGGCTTTACGGTATAATTGTTGATAAGCTCCAGCTCCTGCGGAGTCGGAGCGCCTGAAAGAACGCTGTTCTGCGTAGTTATCACTCCCCGTTTTCAATCTCTTTTCTGATTTTTTCCGCCTGCGCCGCATAGAGCTCAGCGCGTGCAAGCTCAACATTGTCCTGAAGAGTCACATCGTCCCACTCAGCCGTCACCTGCGAGGGCGTTCCCTCGAAGAGCAGATATGTGCGGCATATGCGCTCGATGACGGGTGTCAGAATGCGGCGGTATGCGTCGATTTCGCTGGTGAGCACGTCAGCCTGCTGGGTCGACATGCGTTCCGTCGACGACCATGACAGACCGAGCATGAACGGCGGAAGCCCCGTTTTCGCGACTATCTGTTCGAGCATCTGGCGCACCGGCACCTCGCTGTCGAGAATCTGATTGTCCGCGCCGATAACCTTTATCTGAACATCGCCGACGGCGACAAAATCTTTTACCGCGCCGCCCGTCTGCATCGCCTCGCTCCATTCCTTTGCCACCTGCATGGCGCGCTCTTTGGCGTATGCGCGGTCGAGCGTGTCGTTCTGCGGCTTATATGTGACCGCAAAGCGGATGTTACCCATGCGCTCCCAGTTGAGCCCGATTGTCTTGTAGATTTTCATGAGTATCCCGCTGACAAACGGCAGACCTTTGAGCATCGAACACCCGCAGACCTCGCCGGGCAAGGGATTCATCACGGACAGAAGCACCAGCTCCGGCCGCCTGACGGGCGACGGCATCCCGACGCACGAAGCGGAAAAGATATCAACTCCGACTCCGTCCGAGGCGCGGCGAAGCTCGATATTTTCAAGCGGCGAGTTGAAGAGCGCCGCTATATGCCCGTCCGAGTCCGTCACCATCTCGCCGACCGCCGTGCCGCAGGTCAGCAGCTGCTCGAAATAAGTTGAAACAAAGCTTTCAAGTCCGCACTGGTTGCCGCCGACGGGGACATTGCGAACGAAATGGTCGAGCTTATGCTGCAGGCGTTCGTCGGCGCATCTGACCTCAAAGCCGCACGTCAAGCGGACGGTTTTGAATATGGCGGCGTCGATTATCGGCACCGCTTCGCGCAGGGCGTAATAGAGCCGCGTCTGATTGCCGCCGAGCGGAGTATAGCTGTCGAGCAGTCCGAGACCCGACGCAGGGCGCGCCGAAGTCTGCACCGCCGCAGGCTCGGGAGCGGTTTTCTTTCTTTTGAACGGATTTATTGTTATTCCTCCTTTTCATGACGGCCGACCGCCCGACCGTCATCTGCTCATGGCGAGCGCGAAAAAGCCGTCCTCTTCGTGCGCGAGCACTGTGGAGACGAAATAGCGCACATCGTCCATGGCGTGGTCGTATTCCTTTCTCGGAGCATCGCGTGCGGCAGTGTTATCCCATCTGTAGAGGGAAAATTCCCGAAGGCAGTCCGTGCATGAATGCGAGAAAAGGATGCGCCGCTCCTTGAGGGCATCCGAAACGCGGCGGATGCCATCTATAACATCGTTCTTTGCGGGCACGGCGCGGAATCTGCCGTGGCGGCGGATACATTCGAGGAAGCTCGCGGCGGAGGGGTCGGCTATGACCGCCTCTATGTTGAGGTCGCCCGCAAGCTGTTCGAGCGCGGCGTAGTGCTCCTCGTCGGTGCGCTGCTCACCCTCTCTGCGGCTGTCGAAATAGTATTCGCTCAGCCTGTACCACCGCCCGCCGTACTCACCCCAGAGCCCGAATGACGACGGGTTGACCGTGCCGTAATCGCAGGAGATGAAATAGCGCGACGGTATGCCCTCGGGCTCCGCGACATGGACCGAGCGCGAAAAGAACGGATAGACAAGTCCCTGCGTCGCGACCCATTTGCCCAAAACGAAGCGGTCATAGAACGCGCCGCTGTAAAGGCTCTCGTATCTGCTCTTTATCGCGGGCGTAAGCGACGGGTTATCGTCCATGGTGAAATGGAGATACAGGCAGTTTTTCTCCGCGCTCTTTTTTATCCATTCCTCGTAGAACCAGTGCAGAGGCGTGTCGGGGTTGCAGTTGAACCACAGTTTAGACCCGTCGAGCGAGCAGCGCGCGAGAGCCTGCTCAACAAATGACCGCGGCATCAGGGCGACCTCGTCGAGCAGAACGCCGCCGAGCGTCATGCCCTGAATCAGCGCCGCAGAGCCCTCATCCTTGCCCCCAAATAAATAAAATCGGTTGCGCCTGCCGGAGTATTCTATCTCCACCAGATGCTGGGACAGCTTCTCGCGGCAGTCGAAGCCGAGCCGGCGCAGGACGGGCAGAATCGGCGTGATTATGTTTCTTCTAAGCGAAGTCACCGTCTTGCCGCACAGCGCGAAAGATGTATCGTCAAACGCCGAAAACGCCCACGCGACAAATGAAACTGACATACACACCGTCTTGCCGGAGCGCACGGCGCCGTCGCAGATTATCGCATCAAAATTCCTGTCCGGGCTCGACGGGCACCACCAAGAGAGCACCCGAAGCTGCTTTTCCGAGAAGCTCTCAAAAGTGTTGTTTTTGCGTTTACTCACCCGCATCATCCCCGCGCAGAGCACGCGCACTGCGGTCAAGCGCGCAGAGGAAATCCGAATTTTCTCCCGCCGAAGCGGCATTGCTCAGCTCGCAAAGTCGGTCGAGTGCCTTGAGTCGATCGAAAAATTTGACCTCAAGTCCTCCGCCTTTCGGGCGTTTGATATCCGATACCATCGTCAGGTCCAGCTTTTCTATTTCCGACCCGTCCGGCAGCTCGTCCGACAAAATGAGCTTCACCGCGTCCGCAACGCTCCCGAAAGCGAGACGGCGGTAGCCCTCAGTGACCTCCGCAAGCTTCGCGTCGCGCTCGTTTTCGAGCTTCGCTATTCGTCTTTTGATCTCCGGATCGGCGAGCAGCCTCATCGCCGTTCGCTCCGGGTGGACGGAATAGCCAGCCCGCGCAGCCGACGCGCGCGGTTCGCGGGACGCGACAAAGAAGCGGCAGAAATTCTCCTCTTTGGGCGAAAGCGGTTCTTTCTTTTTCATACTCTCATCTCCTCATCTATATTCACGGGCTCTTCGGCGGCGGTCTCCGAAGCGCCCGTCACCCATAGCGAAAACGCCCCGATTTTTTGCATATCGGGGTGCAAAAAACGGCGGAGCGTCAACAAAGTTCATATTTTATTAATATTTGGAGAAACAAAAAGTCTGTTTTCGCCTGTTTTCAGGCATTTTTCGGTTGATTTTCCCCGTTTTCGGTGATTGCCGCCGATTACGCAAGATTTTTGCTCTTTTGCTTGACTTTTGAGGTTGTGGGGTATAAACTAATGTAGGAGTGCGAAAAGTGCTCCCGTCGGGCTTTCCCGACGCAAAAATTTTTGAAAAGTGGTGAAATTTTTTGGGCAGCGACAAACCTAAGCCGCGAAGTTGGCAAACTAAAAATAAAGCTGTGGGGTCACGCCCGAAGAAGTTCGACCGATAAAAAAATCGGCTCTTTTTGCGTACGCCTCACGGAGAAAGAGGTGCAATATGAGCCGTGATATCCTGGAAAATATCAGCGCACTGTTGGCGGAGGGCAAACTTGCCGATCTGCGTGAACAGCTGTGCGACATGAACGTCGTTGATATAGCGCAGGCGATGGAATCGCTCCCGGAAGACGAGCTTCTGCGGATATTCCGCATCCTCCCCAAAGACATATCAGCGGACGTTTTTTCTTATCTTGAGCCTGATTCTCAGGCGCAGCTGCTGAATCTCATAACAGATACGGAGCTTGAGAACCTGCTTGACGACATGTTCCTTGACGACACCGTTGACTTCCTCGAAGAAGTCCCGGCAAACGTCGTGCGCCGCGTGCTCGCAAAGGCAGACAGCGAGACGAGGTGCCTGATAAACAGATTTTTGAAATATCCCGAAAACAGCGCAGGTTCGATAATGACCATTGAGATGGTCGAGCTGCATGACTTTTTCACAGTCGGTCAGGCAATCGAACACATCCGCTCGACCGCCGTCGACAAAGAGACGGTCTACACCTGCTTCTGCATCGACGACAAGCGCCATCTTATCGGCACGGTCGCCCTGCACACGCTGCTGATGGCAAAAGACAACGAGCTTATCCGCGACATAATGGACACCGACTCCCAACTCATCTGCGTCAACACGCTCGACGACCAAGAGAAAGTCGCAGACATAGCGAGAAAATACGACCTGCTCTCCGTCCCCGTTGTTGACAACGAGGCGAGGCTCGTCGGCATAATCACGATAGACGACATCGTCGACGTCATCGAGGACGAGAACACCGAGGACTTCGAGAAGATGGCAATGCTTCATCCCTCGGACGACAACTACCTCAAGACGGGCGTTTTCAAGCTCGCAAAGAACAGAATCCTCTGGCTTCTGGTGCTCATGGTCTCGGCGACTTTTACAGGCAAGATAATCGAAAACTATGAAAATATGCTCGCGGCAGTCGCGGGACTCACCGCCTGCATACCGATGCTCATGGACACGGGCGGAAACGCCGGCAATCAGGTCTCGACGCTGATAATCCGCGGTCTTGCGCTCGGCGAGATCCACCCGAAGGACTATCTGAAGATAGTGTTCAAAGAGATAAGAGTCGCGCTCATCTGCGGACTGACTCTCGCGGCAGTCAACATCGGCAGAATGATGCTCTTCTCCTCCGGCGGAATGCCCGTTTATCTTGTCGTTTCGGCTGCAATGGTCTGCGCTGTTATAGTGGCGAAGATAATCGGATGCACCCTGCCGATAATCGCAAAGATGATAAAGCTCGACCCCGCGCTCATGGCAGGACCGATGATAACGACAATAGTCGATATGGTCACCCTGCTCATCTACTTCGCGCTCGCAAAAGCGTTCCTCGCGATATAAAAAAATTATCCTCCGTACATTTTGGTGTACGGAGGATTTTTATGTTCAGATGTTTTTGTGGAGCGGAAGTGCAATGTCCGCTGTTGGTGCAATTGCAAAGAGGGTTCTTATAGTTACACAAAGTCGTTGTAACGGCACAAGGTCAATCAAATTTATCTTTCAATCCCTCAGTCTCGGCTTCGCCGAGCCAGCTCCCTTTACACAAGGGAGCCGAAATAAAATTCTATATTATTATAAAAATCGGTTTTAAAGTTGCTTTTGATATGCTTTCATGCCGCTTGCGCGGCAGCGGTGCGTCGAGGTCGCCGCGCATACAAGCTACGCACCAATAAAATTGTGCAGAGTTCGCGGGCGGATGATATCCGCCCCTACCACATGACCTTGAGCGGAGCGAAACCAACCCCTCAGTCTCGGCTTCGCCGAGCCGGCTCCCATACAGGGGAGCCTTCGTCAAAAATTCGCCGAAGATAACAATATAAAAAAATGCCCCGCACTTTCGTGCGGGGCACTGAACTTGGCTGATTACTTGCTGAGCTCTGCGAAATACTTGATGGTTCTGACCATCTGGCTGGTGTAGGAGTTCTCGTTGTCGTACCACGAAACAACCTGAACCTCATACAGATCGTCAGCGATCTTAGCAACCATGGTCTGAGTTGCATCGAAGAGAGAGCCGAATCTCATGCCGATAACATCGGAGGAAACGATCGGATCCTCATTGTAGCCGAAGGAAGCGGAAGCAGCAGCCTTCATAGCAGCGTTGATGCCTTCCTTAGTCACATTGCTGCCCTTGACAACAGCGGTAAGGATAGTGGTGGAGCCGGTCGGCACGGGAACTCTCTGAGCGGAGCCGATAAGCTTGCCGTTGAGCTCGGGGATAACAAGGCCGATAGCCTTAGCAGCGCCGGTCGAGTTGGGAACGATGTTGGCAGCGCCTGCACGGGCACGTCTCTTGTCGCCCTTTCTGTGGGGGCCGTCGAGGATCATCTGATCGCCGGTGTAAGCGTGGATGGTGGACATGATACCGCTCTGGATGGGAGCGTAATCGTTAAGAGCCTTAGCCATGGGAGCAAGGCAGTTGGTGGTGCAGGAAGCTGCACTGATGATAGTGTCGTCAGCATTGAGGGTGTCCTCGTTGACGCTGAAGACAATGGTCTTGAGGTCATTGCCTGCGGGAGCAGAGATAACGACCTTCTTAGCGCCTGCATCGATGTGAGCCTGGCTCTTAGCCTTGGAGCAGTAGAAGCCGGTGCACTCAAGAACAACATCAACGTCAAGCTCGCCCCAGGGAAGATCCTTCGCGTTGGGCATAGCATAGATGGTGATCTCCTTACCGTCAACTATGATAGCGCCGGGAACCTTGACAGTCTTGCCGTCCTCTTCATACTCAGCAGCCTTGAAGTCTACGGTGTGAAGATTCTCGCCTATTCTTCCGCAATAGCCGCCCTGAGCGGTATCGTACTTGAGAAGGTTTGCAAGCATCTCGGGGCTGGTAAGATCGTTGATAGCAACAACCTCGTAGCCCTCTGCGCCGAACATCTGACGGAATGCAAGACGACCGATACGGCCAAAGCCGTTAATAGCAACTTTAACTGACATTTGAATTCCTCCGTTGTTAGTATAATTGGTTATTGGTTATATACCTCATATATTTTAGCCGTTTTTGTCCTCATATGCAAGCAATTTGATAAAATTTTACAGATACAGGAAAAGTTTCGTTAATCTGCCCAAAATATTGTATCATAAAGCCCAAAAGGACATAATACTGCCGAAAATCCGACGCGGATATTTTGACATATCGGCATCATTATTTTGCCTTTCAAAACAAAATCTCCCCGCCTTCAAAAAGCAGGGAGTTTGCATTTCTTATTTTCGGTCTCAGCCCTCTGACGAGTTGCCCGCGAGCATGGAGATAGCAGCCTGAAGCTGGGTGTCTCTCTCTTTTTCGAGCGTACTGAGATTCTCTCTGAGCGAATCCGCGAGGATGATTTCGGTGTCCGGAGTCAGGCCCTTTCCGTCGAAACTCTCGCTGATATAGGGCAGCATCTTTGAGGTGGTCAGCACGACTGCGCCGCCGTCGCTGAGCTCGAAAGTCTCCTGAACCTCGGCTCTGCCGGCGGTCTTTTCGCCGATAAGGAATGCCTTGCCGAAATCCTTGAGGTCGCAGGCAAACAGCTCGCCGTAGCCCGCAGTGTCGGAATTTATGAGCACCGCCATGGGCATCGTTATATCCTTGGCGTCGGAGCTGTAGGTCTTGACGTTGTTGCCGTTTTTGTCAACGAGCGTCGCGAGCGCCTTGTTGCCCTCGGTCGCCGTCGGGACAAGATAATCTATAACGCGGCAGGTGTATTCAATAGTTCCGTCATAGGTCGAACGCACATCGAAAACGAGGCTCTTCGCACCCTCTTTCTTGAGCTGGTCGACTGCCTTTTCGAGCTGGTTCAATGTGTTCTTGTAGAACGCGGATATCTTTATATATCCGACCGTGCCGATAAGCTCGTAGCTGACGGTCTGGTTCGTATAACCGAGGACGACATTGACGGATTTGTCGACATCGTCGCGCCTGTAGGTGAGGCTGACGGAGGTCAGCTTTATACCGCTGAGTCTGCCCGCCATTTCGCTGCTGTTTTCGGCAGTTACCGTGTCGCCGTCTATGGCAACTATCTTATCGCCCTTCTGAAGCCCCTCGGTCTGCGCCGGGGAGTTGGGATAGACTTCCGTTATGAGCAGATAACCGCTCTCGGGGTCAGTCTCGACCTCAACGCCGATGCCCGCGCTGCGTCCCTCAAGCTTCGAGGAATAGAGCTTGTAGGCGTCCGCATTCATATAGCGGCTGTACTTGTCGCCGAGTCCGTTGATATAGCCGTTTTCGAGGTTCGAGTCGAGCAGAGCCTCGTCTATATCGCCGTAGTACTTCGAGCGAACGATCTTGTCGACCTCCTCGACCGCATCATACATCTGCGCGCGCTTGGGAAGGTCGGTTATCAGCTTGTTGTACATACGCTGTGAGACCGACATCGTTATTGCGAAGGTCGCGGTCGCACTCAGAATAATGAGCGCAATCGCAAGTCCGAGCGAAATTTTCTTGTTCATTTGCTTTCACGTTCCTTCCTGCCTGAGATCAATTCGGAGGCGTGACAAAATCGAGAGGATTGAGCCTTGTGACGACACCGTTCTTGACATGCATGACCTGGAAATGGACATGCGGTCCGGTCACATATCCTGTGGCGCCCATATAGGCGATAACCTCGCCTTTTTCAACGCGCTGACCCGCCGAAGCAATTATCTGCGAGCAGTGGCCGTAATATGTTCTGTATCCGTCGCCGTGGTCGATGGTGATATAGTTGCCGCCGACATCGGAATAGCCCCTGACGAGCACCTTGCCGCTCTGCGCCGCAACTATCTTCTTGCCGTAGGAGACATTGACGCCGTTTTCGCGCACGACTATATCGATAGCCGGGTGCATGGTGTAGGTTCCGTCACCCTCGGGGTCATAGTAGCCGTAGCCCGCGGAGATGTAAGAGTTCTTATATGGAACCGGCCACATCATCTCGCCGTCGTTATAAAATCCATCGTCATCGTCGCCGCTCTGGGAGCCGCCGCTGATGATTTTGTCTATCTGGCGCTCAAATGCCTCACGCTTTCTGTACTGCCGCTGAATCTCCCGCTGATATTCGGCGCTGCTCTTGTCGAGCGAGGTCATGAGAGCCGATATCTGACGGTAGTTCGCGTTATATGCGTTCTGCTTTGAAGCGAGTTCTTTATTTTTAGTGTCGAGTTCGGATTTCTTCTCGACCAGAGACGAACGCTTCTCTTCGAGAGCTTTTTTGTCCTCGTCGAGCTCCGCCTTGGCGGCGTTGAGCTCCTCGGTCTGCTTTTCGAGTTGGGAGATGAGCTTGTTGTCGTTCTCCGTGACGCTCGCGAGCAGCTGGATGCGAAGCAAGAGCGATGAGATGCTGTCCGACTCGAGCAGGATTTCAATCCATGAGGACGAGCCCGCCATATATGTGGCGCGCAGGCGTTCTGATATCTTCTCCTGCGTGGCGTCAATCTGCTCGTCGAGCTTGTCTATCTTCGACTGAGCCTCGTCAATTTTTTTATCGAGTGCCGCTATCTCTCTGTCATAGTCTGCAATGTCTGCATTGAGAACGGAGAGCTGTGAGTTTATGACATCGAGCTGGCTGCTTATCGCCTCAGCCTGAGAAGAGAGCAGACTCATCTTCTCCGCATTCGAGGTCTGCTGATTTTTTATGCTTTCAAGCTTTTTCTTGTTTGCCTCAATCTCTTTTTCGAGCTCGTTATACTCCTGCTTGAGATCCTCGAGGCTCTTCGCCTGAACCCTTGTCGGGAAAATTCCGGTCATCAGCACGAGCGCCGCGCAAAGAACAAACGCCGCCGCTCTTCTGAGCCATGTGTTACGCTTATTCTTCATCGACTATCGCGAACTCCTTTTCTTTGAGATATTTTGTTATCGACACCGCACTGCCGAGCGCGCCGGAGAGAACGCCGAGCACGATAAATGCGGCGAGCAGTATCAGAGCATATTTGCCGAACGGAGCGATTCCCGACATTCCGATGCCGGAGAGAGTCTTGACGAGCGACCTGCCCGCAATTTCATATATGCCCCAGACGGCAAGCAGGGCGAGCACACCGGAGATAAGTCCAAGCATCATGCCCTCGATCATGAACGGCCATCGGATAAACCACCTTGTCGCACCGACGCTCTTCATGATATTTATTTCGAGCCTGCGGCTGTCCATCGTTATTCTTATTGTGTTGGAGACGATAAAGAGCGAAACTATGAGCAACAGCGCTATCATGCCTGCGCTCACATAGCTGACTGTATTTCTCAGCCCCGCGAGCTGCTTTGCAAGCTGCCTGTTCTCGCGGATGTGGAGAACATGCGGAAGTTCGGAGATGCGCTTGACCGTGTCGTCAAACTTATCCGTATCCTTGAGCGAAACTTCATATGCATCGGGAAGCGGGTTTTCGTCGAGCCCGTCGAAGAGCACGGAGCTGTCCCCCATCTCGTCCTTGAGCTGGGCAAAGCCGCTGTCCTTGCCGACGAAAGTGCATTCGCGGACATTTGAAAGCCCTCTGAGGCTCGCGCCGAGCTCGTCCTCCTCCGCTTTCGTCGCGCTGTCATCGACAAAGACCATTATCACATTCTGATCCTCGACATTGCCGATGAACATATTTATATTGACCATTATCATGAACGCAACGCCAATCATCACCATGCAGCTGAACAGCACGGAGACCGACGCTACACTCATCAGTCGGTTGACATAGAGATTTCTCATTCCCTCTCGGGTGAGGTAGCCGAGACTTCCGTTATTTTTCATCGCTCTCGTCCCCCTCTCCGTCGTCTTCGAGGTAAATAGAATAATCCGCCAAGACGGAAGAATATGTTGTGTCATACTCGCTTCCGTATCCCGTCGTCTCTTTTTGGCGTTCTTTTCTTATGCTTTCGAGAGCCTGCCTGTAGACATCGTCCGCAGCGGTCTCGGCAGCTATCTCCTCCGCCTTTTCCGGGAGTTTTTCGGGCTCCTTTGCGGCAGGTTTCTCCTCCGGAACTTCTTCCTCGTCGTCGAGATACTTCGTTGCGAAGCCGTCCGCCGGTCGGTTGAGACTACTTGATTTTGCAAGCGTGCGCTCGCGGTGAGCGGAATTTTTCATTCTGCCGTCCGCCGCAACGGTTCCGTTTTCGAGCAGGATAACGCGCTTGTCATACATACGGACGAGATTGTGCTCATGGGTAACCATGATGACAGTCGTGCCCTCCTGGTTGAGGCGCATGAGCAGATCGACTATCTCGAGGCTCATATGCGGGTCAACATTGCCCGTCGGCTCGTCCGCTATGATAAGATCGGCGTTATTCGCAAGGGCGCGGGCGAGAGCCACGCGCTGCTGCTCGCCGCCGGAGAGCTCGGTGGGATAGCAATTCATCTTGTCCGTCAGCCCGACTATGTCGAGCACGAACGGAACGCGCTTTTGAATCTTGTTCTCCTTAGAGCCGGTGACGCGCATGGCGAACGCCACGTTGTCGAACACGGTCATCTTGGGGATCAGGCGAAAATCCTGGAATACTATGCCCAACCCGCGGCGAAAATAGGGTATTTCGCTGCGGGTAAGGGTGCTCAGATCTTGATTTTTGATTATAACTTTTCCATGCGAGGGCACTTCCTCACGCATCATGAGCTTGAGGAAGGTGCTTTTTCCGGCGCCGGACGCGCCGACGACAAAGACGAATTCGCCCTTGTTTATCTTGATATTGACATGGTTTAGAGCATGTGTTCCGTTCTCGTAGGTCTTGGAAACATCTCTGAATTCAATCACAGTTTTCACTCCTATATAAAGCGGTATCCCCCTCGCTTGACTTTATACCGATCTTAAATTACGCCGCAGATCAGTATTTGACAGGCTTCGCATCGAGATACTTCTTGACCATAAGAGCCACCTTGAAGACGATAGCGTCGTCGAACTCGCGCAGGTCAAGGCCGGTGAGCTTCTTGATCTTCTCGAGTCTGTAAACAAGAGTGTTGCGGTGGACAAAGAGCTTGCGGGAGGTCTCGGAAACATTGAGGTTGTTCTCAAAGAAACGCTGAATGGTGAACAGCGTCTCCTGATCGAGGCTGTCTATCGAGCCACGCTTGAACACCTCGCGCATGAACATATCGCACAGGGTCGTGGGAAGCTGATAGATAAGTCTTGCGATGCCGAGATTGTCGTAGCTGACTATGGTCTTTTCGGTGTCGAACACCTTGCCGACCTCGAGGGCTATCTGAGCTTCCTTGAACGAACGGGCAAGCTCCTTGACGCCGGTGACGGTCGTGCCGATGCCGACATATGCGTGGATATAAAGGTCAGTTGTCAGAGAATCGGAAATGGAGCGTGCGAGCTTCTCGAGATCCTTGGTCTCGATGTTGCTGCGGACTTCCTTGACGAGAGCTATCTCGTTTTCGTTTATGTTGATGACGAAATCCTTGGTCTTGTCCGGGAACAGATTCTGGATAACGTCGAACGCCGCGGAATCGTTATGCTCGGTGATCCTTATCAGAAGGACGGTGCGCACGGCATCGCTGTTGAAGCGGAGTTCGCGCGCCTTGATAGCGATATCGCCGGGAAGTATGTTGTCAAGAATGACGTTCTTGACGAAGTTGCCCCTGTCGAATTTCTCGTCGTAGCACTGCTTGATGTTGCTCAGCGCCACGCAGCAGATATCCGCATATTTGCCTGCAAGCTCATCTTCGCCGTCAATGAAAACAGCATACTCGGCCTGCATGTGAGAGCCGAACGAGCGGTAAGTGCAGCCGTTAACGATGCGGTCGCCGTCCTCCGCAAAAATCTGCGAAGCGTTCGAGATAACCTCGCCTATTTTGCCGAGCTCACTGCAGGAGATTATGGTGCCGGTCTCATCAATAACGCCGATTGTTCTGTCAACAGCGTCGCGCATCTGATGGATGACACCCTGGAAAAGCCTGTTTGACATAATATCTACCCCTATTCTGAATGATTTCAACTTCTGCCGTTTTAGACATTTTGACAACTGCGCTATAGACATTTTACACAATTATACGCTTAATTGCAATACATACGGGGCTAAAAAATATGTAAAATAAAGGATTTTTTTCATAATCGGGTAAAAAAGCACCTGTTTTTATCTATTTCCCACAATTTTTTTAATTCGCTTTTAGTGGATTTGATCTTTGGTCATTTTGTCCATAGAATTCCACATAGGGGGTTTGAGGCGCTTTTATCCGCGCGATTTTTATGGTATAATGAGCCGAGAAAGCGAAAAAGGGGCGCAAAAATGGAAGGCAACATACTCAGAGCATATATATCGGAGAACATTGAAAAGGCTCAAAGAGAAAATATTCCGTCGGCGGTGTCGAAATTTCTCGATTCCGCGTCTCTCTCCGCAGCGGCCGCTCTCGCCCGCTCGACTGCGGGCAGATTCATCTTCTGGGGCGGCTTCGAGGGAGCGGAGCGCGTTGTCATGCTCAGCGTCCCCGATTATATAGACAGCGACGACCCGAACGAAATTTTTACAGTATATTCCGACGAATGCCCGCTGAGCGCCGTGAGAGTAGAGAAGGACAGGTTTTCCGACATAGGCCACAGGGATTATCTCGGCGCGGTAATGGGTCTCGGTCTTACGCGCGAGAGCGTCGGAGACATCTGCGTTCAGCCCGACGGCTGCGACATAGTCGCCCTGCCCAACGCCGCAAAATATATCGAAGAGAACCTGACCGGCGCGGGACGCGCTACGCTCAAGGCTAAACAAATCCCGCTCGGCGAGGTCCGTGCGCCGCAGGTAAATATAAAGGAAACGAGCATCACCGTTGCATCACCGCGGCTCGACGCAGTGGCGGGCGAGATATTCTCGCTCTCGCGTTCGGCGGCGGCGCAGGCGATAGCCTCGGGCGCGGTGACGGTAAACGACGAGCAGGTATTGAAAGCCGACCGCCGCCTCTCCCCAAAAGACAAAATTGTTCTGCGCGGCAAGGGCAGAGCGATTCTCGGCGAAGAGTTCACGCAGACGAAAAAAGGCAGAGTCAGGATAGAGGTCAAAAAATCCGTGTAATAATGCGGCAAGACACTTTTGATAATCGACTTCTGCCTTCGCGTCACCCGGCAAAAGCCTTTATACTTTCCACGATGAAAAAAGCCTACCCAATTTTTATGTTGGGTAGGCTTTTTAAACTCATTTAATTTTCCACCGATTCGCATGATATTTTATGCGATTTTTTACTTTTCAAGCTCATATACCCGCTGCCGACCATACACAAATTCATCAAGGACATAGAGCTTTGCGTCGCTGAGTTTTTCGTTTTCAAACCATATTTCCACAACGACCGGGCAATATATTTCATCCGAGCTGTAGCTCCCCGCATGGCTCACGCGGCAGTATTCGTTCTCTTCACCGTTTTTAAGCGTCACGAATTTTGCGAACACATCGCCGTTTTCTCCGGCAAGCTTTTTCATGACCTCGTCTTTTCTGTCTCCGACGCGGACTGTTTTGAAATTCTGATAACAGCTTCTTCCGCCGCTTCCGCCGGAATGATGATCCGGGACATAGCCGTATTTATCCTTGACGGCGGCTCCGCTTCCGACTCCCTTGGATTCTACGCAGCCGTCGGAATCGGCTCTGAGATAAACAAAGCCGTTGCTGCCGTTTCGCCCGTAAATGTCGTTGTCGTCATAGAATATGTTCGGATTGATAAACACGGTATAGCCCTCGTCTGTAACCGTAAGCTCAAGCTCGCCGAGCGAATATTTAAGACGCTTGCTCATTTCTCTGCTCTGCGTTTCGCGGTATTCGTCAAACGGCATATAGCCCTGAACGCGAAGTCTCCGCACCGCCTCATTATAATCCATGCCGAGGTCTATAGATTCGAACGCCGCTTCGCTCTGCTTGCATATCCCGTCCGAGGTCTCGAACTTTTTTCCGTTCATTACATACTTATAGCTCCTGTAAAACTTCTCCGTGCCCGTGTACATAAAAGTCAAGCCTATCGCCGCCGCGCACAGGACGGATGCCGTTATTATAATGCCTTTTTTGCTCTTTTTCTCCGGCGTGCCTTCTTTACGTAGCCTTATAAACAGTATAAGCGACACCAACGCGAGCCCGATATCAAGCACGATACCCGCTATAAAAGAAATATATTCATTGACAAGCTCTTGCTCGCTCGCAAATTTATATGTAATCAGCGGGGTCAGTTTTTCGAGCATAAAGCAGATATCGCAGACGAGCGCATATATCGCAGGCTGAGAATATCCGCTGTAAAGAACGGTTGCTCCGGACAGCAGGTGGGCTATTCCCATCGCGAGCAGTGTCTTTTTCAAGCCCTTTCTGTAAATCGCCGCCAAAGCAAGTGACATAGCGAACACAATAACAAAGCTCACAAAAACTTCATACGCCTGCGGGCTGCCCTTTGACTCTACCATAGTGACGAATATTCCGCACGACACAGCCGTAAATATCACAAGTATTGTCAGCACAAACGCCAATATCGGCATCCATATTTTTTCGCCGTAGACTTTCTCGAAATCCTTTTTCACCATTGCGGTTACACCTCCGTCGTCGCCCATATCGGCCAGCGCTTTTTGGATGCTCTCATCTTCGCTGTAGCCGATCTCGGTATAAAAATCGATGTGGTCTGAAATGTGGTTTTGCAATTCCTCGCGGATGAGCATTTTTCGCCTCTTTGAAAGCCTTTCGGGGACTACCGAATCGAGATACTCTTCTATTCTTTTGTCCATTCTGTCACCGCCTCAGACTGCCGAGGGCGCTAACCCGCTCCTTATCACCTTTTCGACTGCGCTCGAATACGAATGCCAGTCCTCGGTCGATTTGTTGAGCATTTTCAGCCCTCTGTCGGTGATGTGATAATATTTTCGCCGTTTGCCGCGCTCGCCGTCCTGCCAATAGGACTTCACGAGCCCCTCCTGCTCGAAGCCGTGGAGTATCGGATAGAGCGTACCCTCCTTGAACGAGAACACAAATTCGCTGCGCTGTTCGATCTCCTTGATGATCTGGTAGCCGTACATATCCCCCGTTCCGAGGACGGAGAGCACAAGCAGCGAGCTGCTGCCCTTTGACAGCTCCTTTCGAATGTTCATATCGAAGCCTCCTTTTAGCATAGAGTTTCTATACATCGGTGTTCTACGTATATAGCATAACATTATATTTCTGTTCTGTCAAGCGGATTTTGCAAAAAATTTTACCGCGCCCGAAAAGCGGTCTACCCGTTCTCGGACACGGCATTTTGAATTGACTTTGCGGTCAGTTATAGACCGTTCTCTTCTTGCTTATGATATTTCCCGCCACGGCAAGCGCAATACCCAAAACGAGCAGAGGCAGGCAGCTTTGAAGCACCAGTTCGGACGAGACAAGCCCGAACGACATATAGAACATCGGCACCTCTCTGTTGATGCAGAGCATATAGTTCGCTATCAGATACAGCACGCCGCCGAGGATACTCAGCGCCGCGGATTTTGAAATGCCGATAATAAAGCCGCACATTCCGAAAAAGAACACGCAGGCGGGGATTATACGCACAAATTCAAAGGCGAAATCCGGCAGGAGCAGACACGATGCCGCCATCATGATTGAAACGTTCAGGAGCATCGCACAGAATATAACCGCGCAAATCGTGCGTGCGCTCACCCTTTTGTTGACGAACAGCACTTCGTTGCCCTCGGATTCGTTATACTCCCTGAGCACAAAAATGACATCCCACGCGGAGAAAAACGGGAATATCACCTGCGACATCTGCAGCAGATAAACCTCTATCATCTCGGGCTTGATGCCGTTGAAATGCATGGAGCAGAGCAGCAGCGGATAGAGAACATCGAACAGCACGAGCGGAACAAACCTCACCGCGCCCACGTTTTTCAACGACAGCCGCACAGCCGTAAAAACTGCGCTCATATGTTTTTGGTTATGCATATGTATCCATCCTCAACGCGCGGCGACACCGACGCGGCAGCAGGCTGAGCCTGCGCCGAGAGCACGGCGGTCATCCGCTTTGAATCGCGCTCAAACTGGCGCTGAATGAAATACGGCTCCGAAAGCTCGCCGAGCCTTGAATCCTCGATTTCATAGACCTTGCCTGCGGCGGCATTTTCTATTTCGGCGCATGTGCCCTGCGCCGCCACGGTGCCGTTGTTTATTATCACCAGCTCGTCGCAGAGGTTTTCAACGTCCTCGACAATATGCGTGGAGATAATTATCGTGCGCTCGCCCTCGAGCTTCGAAACAATATTCTTGAAGCGCAGGCGCTCTTCCGGATCGAGACCCGCGGTCGGCTCGTCGAATATAATGATATCCGGCTCGCCGAGCAGAGCCTGAGCTACGCCCAGCCTGCGTATCATGCCGCCCGAAAGGGTCTTGACCTTTTTGTCGAGCTTGTCCTGAAGACCGACAAGTTCGATATATTTTTTCGCCTCATCGCCGATTTTTTCGCGGCTGACGCTCTTGAGGTCTGCGAGCATCTCCATCATTTCAAAGGCGGTCAGTTCCTTATAGAGACCGAATTTCTGCGGCAGATAGCCTATATGGCTCTGAAAGTTTTTGTCCTTTGAAATATCGCTGCCGTTAAATTCGATTTTCCCGGCGCTCAGCGGATAGAGTCCCGTTATGCAGCGCATAAGCGTTGTCTTGCCCGCGCCGTTGGGTCCGAGGAGTCCGTATGTTTTTTTATCGAGCTGCAGATCTATCGATTTCAATATTTTGCTGCGGCCGAAGCTCTTATCCACCGCATAAAGTGAAAGCATAAAAATTCCCTCCTCAGTCTGCGTCGGCGTAAAACTCGCTCGCGGTTCGTCTGTCGTTATGGTCGTTCAGATACTTCGACATTCTCTTGAGTGCCTCTTCTTCGCCGACACGGTTTATATACTGTATAAAATCATATGTGCTGTAGACTTCCTCGCTGCCGTTTTCGCGCATAAATTTTCTTGTGCTCTCATTGCCGTTGGCGTAGCTCATATAATTTTGATACAAGTCAAACTTCCAAGGCTCAATATTCAGTCTTTTATAGTCTCCGTCTATTTGCAGTATTTCCGTTGAAACAAGGCAATTGTCAAATTGACAGTAACCGGTATAATTTACACTGCCTCCGATACTCGGGATAATTATTACTGTTTTTATGTTGTCGGGAAGCGTCTCGGTCGAGCGGTAATTGTCGAAGAACTTTGCGCGCTGCTTTTCCTGACCGCAATAGAAATGAAGATAGGGATAGACCATCTTCACGCCGTCCTTTTCGTAGCAATCGTAGAGACCGGAAACGAGCGTCAATCCTGTCGTTTTTCCCTCAAACTCGTTCTTTCCCGTCTGCTCAAGTCCGCTGTATACCGTCTGGCTGCTGTCCACCTTCACCCTGAAGTGGGTCGGCTTGTCGAGCACGAAGCGATATATTTCCCCCATTCCCATGTTATATACGGGCAGCGAACCGCTGTGCGGATAATACGGGAAATATCCCGGCAGGAACAAGCCCTGAAGATTGGAATAATATTGCGTTGAAAAGCCGCTGTATTTAAGCACTATCCTGTCAAGGCTCTTTTTCTCCGGATTGAAAACGGTGAAACGATCTCCGTCCTGTTCAAAGCGAAGCTTGTTTCCGCTGCCGTCCCGGACGGAGCTTATTTTATATCCGTGATAGAGTGTGAAATCGTACTTTTCAAGATTCGGCTTGTCAACGGTTATCGCCGCCCTGACGTGCAGATTATTGCCGACCTTTATTTCCAGGTCGTAATCGGTCACATCAAACTCTTTTTCAAAATGCGCCCACTCTTTGTTCGCGCCGTCCTCATCATAGTCGTCGGAATAAAAGTCATATGCCTTGTAGTAGTATTCTTTATCGCCATATTCCATGGAATATTTCGGGTCGTCGCTCCCCACGATGACTCTCGAAGCCGGGAGCTGCGACACAACGAGAAAAGCGAGCGCGAGCGACGCAAAAACGGCGGGAGCCGCCCGGAAGCGTCTGTTTCTCTCCCCGGTTTTCAAACTTATCACAAAAAGGGAGAGCAGCAGCCAGAAAAGCGCCGTCAACCAGCGATATGGCAAAACAGACTGGCCGAACGCATAAACCGGTCGATAGTTGAGCGCCGGCGGAAAGATATCAAACAGCCGCAAAAGCGGAAAGATATTTATGCTGACATTGCGGCTGAATTCATAGACCATCTCGCCGAGATAATTTGAAAGCGGCGAGCCGAGCAGCACAAAAAGCACGAGCCCGAGGCATCCGTTTATTCTGCGGAAAAGCAGCGACGCCGACATGCCCATGGCCGCGGCGCAGCAGGGAACAAAAAAATGGCTCAGCAACATATTCAGAACAGTCTGGATGATAAACTTGCCGTGCCAACAGTTAAAGTTTCTGTATTTTATAAAGATGAGCAGACTCCATATATTAAAAAAGGCAAAAAATATCAGGATGATGACGACAAAAATCACACCCTGCGCCAGAAATATCTTTCTTTTTGCGTGAGCCACCGTGTTCATGCACTCGTCGAGCTTATATCGGCGGAGCTTGTAGCTCATCTCAAAGGACAAAAACGAGAAGACGGCGAACGAAGCGAGAGAAAACTTCAGCGGTATATCGAGCGCGCCGAGAGCCGCATCGTCATAGAGGGTGCTTATCGCCCTTGTCATCTGCCATACCGCTGCGCCGACTATCGAGGCAAAAAACAGCGACAGAACAACGATCATCTCTTTCGAACGAAAGAATATCGCTCTGACCTGAGAAAGCAGTTTCTTATCAGGCAAGGTTATACCTCCTATTCAATTGTAAAATAAGCACGGTGCCCGCCCGAAAGCGGGCACTCATTCTATTTATTTTTTATACATGCCAAATGTACCCGCTGCCCTCTGCACCTGAATCCCACGCACCATAAGGTTTCAGATAAAGCTGCCATGAAACCCCTTCATCAAAGCGTGTTGTCTTTTTCCATTCAATGCAGTCCTTAGCATTAACCCTTATCTTCAAATCATATTTCCATGAGTTGGAGCTCGCATCAAAATACCTCGAGCAAGCTGTCATTGGGTGAGCAGAATCTTTATTTGTCTGGGCACCTATGTATTTAAATGTACCCATAACCGTTTCCGAATACGAATAATGTTCATTGCTCTTCAAAACCGCTGTTTTCGATCCATTAGGAACGCTGTACGCAGATGCACAAACAGCTCCTATTGAAGAAACCAGAATGAGTGTGAATAAAACCGAAATAATTCTTTTTAGTACCTTTTGCATTACAAATCTCCTTTTCTAAACATTGTAGTTTTTGTGCTTTGCTAACTAAAAAGAGCTTCTGAATCTACACCTCCTGTCTTAAAAAATCACTACCCATTCTCCTATAAATTACTCCTATGTATTTATAATATCACAAAACGTCCGTTAAAGCAACGAAAAATTCAAAATTTAGTATTTAACAGAGAATTTTGTCGGGGATAAAACATGCCGCCCGCATTTTCACGCAGGCGGCATTGTTTTATATCAATTTTTTATTTTATCACAACCACCGTGTTCGGGCGCATTGTCAGAGTGAACTCGCCGTTGTCCGCGGCTATCGTCTCAAACGGCTCCATATCGTGCTCATCATCGAGCGTATAAATAGTATAGAGCCTGTCTTCGCCCGTTTCGACCTTGAACGTGCGCGGCAGAGGCGCGGCGTCGTCGGTATAATATGCGACGAGCAGCATTGATCTCTCCCCGTCCGTCGCGGCGGCGGAATAGATATCCGGCACATCGCAGCTCAGGGCGCATTCATCTTGAAGCGAGAGCAGCTCGCCCCATGCCTTAACGGAGTAATAGCCCTTTAATCTATCCAGCGTGCCGCGCTTGAACAGCCCGTTCATGCTCGAATTTACCCGCGCGTCATAGTACATGAGCATATCGGTTTTTTCACGCTGGCAGGCGCTCATAACGGCGGCGATAAACGCGGCGCCCTTCAGCGCAGCCTCGGTTTCAAGGCTACGCTTCCAGCCGTCGCCGCTCCAGCCGCAGACATAGTTCCACTCGTTCAATATGCTCTCGGTGTCCGTGTAGCCGTGGCGGTCGAGCATGGCGCGGTGTCGGCGCGCGTCGGACGTGAAATCGCTTACCTTCGACCCGTAGCAGTGCCACGAATAGAAGTCCATCGGCACATTTTCTTCTCTCATCTTTTCAAAGAATGCGTCGAGCCATTTTTCATTGTAGCCGCAGACCGCGGGTCCGCCGATTTTGAGCGACGGGAACCGCGCTTTCAGATACTTCGCCGCCGTTGCAAAAAAGTCATAGAACTCCTCGGGCGTTCCCGTCCAGCACTTGTCGTTGAAGTCCGGCTCGTTCCATATCTCCCAATATTCAATACCCATATGATAGCCGTCCGCCCAGCCCTCATTCATATGCATTATGATGTGCTCGCAGACGACCGCCCATTTTTGATAGTCTTTCGGCGGCATAATGCCGTAGTGCTTCGGCCAGTGCTCGATCTTACTGCCGAGGCGGTAAAACACCTTTGCGCCCGCGCGCATAATCGTGCCGAGATAAATATCCGTCAGCGTGAAGTCATAGGACTCGGGCGAATACGGGTCGGCGTCGAAATCGGTGAATATATTATGTATATCGACCGTGTGCTCTCCGCCGTAGTCATAGCATATGGACGAATCGTGCGTTCTGGCAAACGGGATGTTCGCCTCCCTGAAGTCCGGCAGATTCGTGAGATTCTGGTCGCCGTTGTCCGTATATACGGGGCCGTTGTTGACGGCGTTCATCGGCTTTATTTTGCCGACAGTGTTTTTGAAATCAACCTTAAGTTTCATATATACCTCCATCAAATATCAAACGAGAACTGCCAATCCTCGCCGTAAATCACCTTTACTTTAACGGGTCTGTCGCTCTCGACAGTTATTTCGGGCTTCTCGTCTTGGGATTTTCTCGCCTTGCACATTAGGGTGACGAACGAATCCCTGCCGACGGGCAGCTTCTTTATTCCGTGCTCCTCGAGCCTGTTCACGCGCCAGACTATCTCCGACTTTTCGGCGGAGACTCTGATTCCGAGGATGTACTCTATCAAAACGGTTATCGGGAATATGCCCGTCCAGCCGACAAAATCCTCACGCGCGGGGTCGCCGCGGCCGGCAGTCTCGGGGGCATAGTTCTCCCAGAAAGTGCCCGTCTTTTTATAGACCTCGATGCAGTTTTTATAGCAGCACTCGGCTATCTCTTTTGCAAGCTTCTCTTTTCCGTTTGCGGAGAGCCCGCAGAGTATCATATAATCGGTCGGCGCCCAGACTCCGCCGTTCCAGTAGCCGCCGTTATCTTTGTAGTCCGGGTGATCCGCGGAGAGCGCGGGGACGCGGTTCGGGCGGTTGAATTCATTTTTATCCTCGAGGTGACGGCAGAGCACGTCCACCCTGTCGGGCGGAGCAATTTTTGCGATAAGCGCCCAGAACGCAGCGACGGTCTTGACAGCAAGGAAGCTTCCGTCCGCCTTGAGGTCATAATAGAACCCGTCTTTTTCGCTCCACATCTTCTCGTTGACGAACCTGACGAGATTATCGTATTCGTCCTTGAGCGCGTCAACGTCGTCGGTGATGCCGAGCTCCTCCGCCATCATTATAAGATATTCGCAGCTCATCGCAGCCTGCAGAGTCGCGTCTATCCAGGACATATAGCTGTGGTGGAAAGTCTCAAGCTGCCAGTCCTCCGAGTCGGGGATGAGCTCAAGATCGCAGCGCGGCAGATTATCCATGCCGCAGCCCCAACCGCTCGACCAATAGCTTCCGTCCTTCCAGCGATGATAATTCTTGAGCCAATGGTGGAACGAGAGCAGCGGATAATAAACTTTTTTGAGCCTCTCCTTATCGCCGTAGTTCTTATAATACTGCCACTCGCACCACGCCATTATCTCGGGTCCCGTGCTCGTCGGGTCGTGGCGATAGAATCGGTCAACGCCGTCTAATTCGTTTATCTCGCGGCAGATGAAGCCGTCCTTGTGCTGCTTGCAGTAGAAATTGTCGAGCGTTTTCTGGAAGCAGTGGACGCTGTCGCCGTATTTTCCGAACATGAGCATAAAGCAGGAATCCCACATGAAAATGTGACCGTTAAAAGCGGCGTCGATATAGGGCGAGACAAAGCCGCTCTCTTTCGTCGGCTTTCCGAGGTTGCGGAAGGCTATCTCCCACGCCTTATAGTAGGCGGCAATTTCATCGTCGTGTCCCGCCCACACGGGCTCAGGGAGCTTTCCCTTCTCCTTTTCAAAATCCGGCAGCTCCGACATATCGGGCTGCATGGAAACAAACTCATTGAGCTTCGCATACCTGTCCTCGACATAAGGGCTGATAGGTTCTTTCATGTTTGCGCTCCTTTCGGGTATTTTCAGTCGAGCTGATTATATCACACTTTTTGTTTTTAGTGAATAGTTTTTGCGGCAACACCGCGGCGGCGCAATATATTTTCGCTTTCAAAAATTAACTTTTTGTGAATATTCAAAAAAGTATGTCAAAAAGCATTGACTCCGATATATAAATATGCTACTTTGTAATTGCAGATGGGTTTTCTGAGACAGAATATCATATAATTTCGGAGAAATGCTATGATGCTGTTCGGTTCAAAAATTATAGATTTTTATCAAGTCTGAGGCGGGTGCGCATTCGGGCAGTTTAATAAGGCGCATAGGTCGGCATCGCAGCCGGCTTGTGCGCGTTTTGTCTTCTCAATAAACTAAAAAGCAAGGTGACAAAGATGAAATCAACCGCTAAAAGAGATGTTCTGACCGGCGTAATTACATTTCTTGTTTACGGCATTCTGGGCTTTGCGGCTTCTGTTCTTACCTCGCTCCCCGAAGCCGGACTGGATAGCCTCGCGGCGAGCCACGCCGTATTCATCATCGGAAGCATCGCAAGTTCCGCCGTTCTTGTCGGCGGAATAGCGTTCGGAATAGTATTCGGCAGGAAAAGATCGAACGGATATCTCATAGGGCTCATCGCCTCCGTCGTCTTTTTCCTCGGCGCGGGATTCGGCTTTTTCTATACCCTGTCGTCAATCGGAGTGATAGATATCCATGACATAAGGTTTCAGAGCCTATATGAGCCCTCCATTACTATAATAATAGCTTACGCCGCCGTGCCGTACATCGCCTATGCCGCCGCGCGCATAAAAGCAAGCAAGAGAAATAAAATTAAAACTGCATAAAGCATCAAACGCCGCCTGTTTCTCCGCAGGCGGCGTTTTCAAAGCAAAAAAAGCGCCTCGATGATATTTCATCAAGGCGTTTTCTGGTGGACGCTAACGGACTCGAACCGCTGACCCTTCGCACGTCAAGCGAATGCTCTACCAGCTGAGCTAAGCGTCCATTTGAGCTGAATTTTTCGGTCTTTCCCGTTCAGCAGAGCCTATTATATATGAACGCCGCGCGAATGTCAAGCATAATTTTAAAAAAATTGATTTTTTTATAAGCCGCCCGCAAAATGCTCTTTTCAGCCCGCGGGCGGCTTCATTTTAATTTATTTGAAAACGATATCGAGCACCAGCATCGATATCACCCCGGGCACGCCGAGCAGCGCGCCCGCGCCGAGCGACCAGCGGTTGACGGAGAGCTGTATCCCCGTCGCAAGCCCCGCGATGTTGACGGCGAACAGCGCCGCCGCGCCGCCTATCGCGTTGAGTATCAGCGCCGAAAAGCCGCGCCTGTTCGTCACGGCAAACACCGTTATCGCGAGCGCGGCGGCAGCGAGAAATATTATAAGAACCGTTTTCATTCCTGTTGACAAGGCTATCCCCTCATTCCAGTTTGTAGCAGACGGCTATGTCGCTGCTTTCAAGTCCCTCCTGCTTTGCGAGCTTCAGGAGTCTGTGGTAGCGGCGCTTGAGCGATTCGAGCTCATATATTGCGGCCTCGACCGAGTCGTCGTCCTCGCCGTATTCAAACCGCAGATATGCCGCGTCCATCTCCTTTTTGAGCGCTCTTATGTCCACGAGCAGCTGCTCCTCCCTTGTCGGAGCTTCGTCCGCCTTTTTGAGCTTTCCTCCGAGCAGATATTTGAAAGCAGTAACCATTTTTTCGT
>ENA-OUPQ01000222-OUPQ01000222.1-human-gut-metagenome-genome-assembly--contig:-NODE-222-length-31192-cov-4.39464_pt1 | contig 31192 bp, 26 predicted proteins | sample MGYA00237946_ERZ548807 | MGnify/ENA primary metagenome ERZ548807 (study PRJEB26490, sample SAMN05194714) | human gut metagenome | biome: terrestrial biome; feature: human-associated habitat; material...
CTGTAAGGAATTTACTCTTGGCTGCAACTCCGTTATTGCTGTAGAAATAATATTTCTTATTTCTGATAGTTGCCCATTTGGTTGTCATATAACCGGTACTGGTATTAAAATACCGGGTATTCTTCTTGCTGTCTGTAAGCCAGCCGGTTGCCATATAGCCTTTTACACCGTTGGCATTGTAGAAATAACGTTTGCCTTTGCTGTCTTTTGCCCAGCCTTTTACCTGAACACCTGTGGAAGCATTGAAATAATACTTCTTTCCATTGAGGGTAAGCCAGCCTTTTACTTTCTTACCATTCTTGTAATAATAGGACTTTCCGTTTTCTGTTTTAAAGCCGTTTTTGGTTGCGGCCTGTACATCTGTTGCAGTTGTATGTACAGTCGCTCCAGCTGCAAAAAACATCAAGATCAAAAAAAGCCCCCACAGTTTCCATTTTTTGCTTAATTTTCGCATACATACCTTCCTTTGATAGATAATTGATATTTACTATTTCTGAAGTCCGGCTGATTGTTATCTTCACTGCCCATCCTGTGAACCGTGTGTAAAGCATTCAATTCTTTACAATTCTGTTACAAATTTACGTCCATATTATATACCATTCTTTACCTGTCGTCAACTCTTTCCGGCTTTTTCCCTGTCATGCACCCTCTTATCCACGCAAAAATCCCCGGAATATCAGAAATACCTGCTGAATATTCCGGGGATCCAAGCATTTATAAAAATATTGCTTTCTGTAACAACTCTGTTACAGTCTGTTTCTTACAGGAATTTTTTGCGAAGCTCTGCTCCATCAAGTGCACTTAAATATGCAGGTGCAACATCAAATACCGTCTTGCAGCCTTTCTGTCCTTCCTGATTCATACGGTATGCAGCTCTTGCATAGGCAACGATAACAGAAGAGGTAAACTCCGGATTGGAATCCAGTTTCAGACTGTACTCGATTACATGGCTGTTCTCATCATTCCAGCCGGTTTTTCCACTGCGGATTACAAAACCACCATGTGGAATTCCGCTGTGATCGCGATCCAGCTCCTCCTGGGAAATAAAGTGTACCGTTGTGTCATACTCATCAAAGTAGTTCGGCATGGTCTTGATCTCTTCCTCGATGCGTGCAAGATCAGCACCTTCCTCTGCAACAACGAAGCACTCTCTTGTATGTTTCTGACGTGTGGTAAGCTCAGGATTTTCTCCGTTTCTTACAGCTTCCAGTGCAGCTTCTACAGGAATTGTGTACTGTTTTGCGTCTTTTACACCTTTAATACGGCGGACTGCGTCAGAATGTCCCTGGCTGACACCCTTGCCCCAGAATGTGTAATCGTTTCCGTTTGTAAGGATTGCGTTTGCATACATACGGTTCAGTGAGAACATTCCCGGATCCCAGCCTACAGAGATAATTCCTACATGACCGTTCTCCGTTGCTGCTTTGTCAACATTTGCAAAATGCTCCGGAATTCTCTTATGTGTATCAAAGCTGTCCACAACGTTGAAATATTTTACATATTCCGGTGTCTGAACAGGAAGATCGGTAGCACTTCCTCCGCAGATAATCAGAACATCAATCTCATCTTTCATTTTCTCTGCATCTTTTACAGAATAAACCTTGGCAGTCTCTGTAAGAATCTTCACTGTTTCCGGATCACGTCTGGTGAATACTGCAACCAGCTCTGTATCCGGATTGTGTTTGATCGCGCACTCCACGCCGCGTCCAAGGTTTCCATAGCCTAAAATACCAATTCTTATGCTCATAACGATTTCCTCCTCTTTTTCTCTGCAGGAAAACCTGCACTCTATATCGCAAAGCAGATCTGCAGGATCCACCTCACAAACAATTTAATGCTCTCTGCCGTTGTCAATCCCCGGACAAAACCGGCATTTTTATCAACAGCAGAAAATTCCGCCCGGCCAGCACATGGCACAGGCCATAGTTCTGCAGCAGGCATCGCACATATCTCCCCCTGCTGTGGGCATTCCTCCAAACGGATCCTGTTGCTGCTGGTACCAGCCTCCGCCGCCTTCCATTCTCTGAAGAAGCATGCGATACTGCATATTATTTGGTTCCTGACGAACCGCCTCACGGATCTGATCCAGAGCAGTCACATTATTTCCAAGCCCCATATTTGCCAAGGCGGCCAGATAATACCATTCGCCATTTTTCTGTCCAAGAGAATTCAGCACATTCATAGCTTCCTGATAATGGCCACTCTGCACATAATTGGCAGCCGCACGTCTCCGCATGCTCTCCTCGTCCTGGTAAGTACTTGATCCTGCGCTGCCATAGCCGTCAAAACCGCCATAACTTCCATAGCCATTTCCGGAAGCACTGCCGCCATACTCGCGTTCTTTCATAATCTGCTCGTAAGCCTGCTGCACTTCCTTGAATTTCTCCTCAGCCTGATCCTTATTCGGATTGTTAATATTGGCATCCGGATGGTACTTTCGGCTGAGTTTCCGGTATGCCTTTTTTATTTCATCATCAGATGCGTTTCTGGGAACTCCCAGCACACTGTATGGATCTAACATTTTTTCTCTTTCTCCCGTTCTTCCCTGCGTTTCTGCCCGATGGCCGCAAAGCGGCACCAGACGCCGGAATATAAAATATTTCGAAGGATATCTCCATATCGGATCACCGGCATTTTTTCAAATTCCCTGCAACTTTCTGAAAGCATCATCATAAGCATCCGGCGTATCTCTTCTTCGAACCCTTCCATCTTATATTTCTCAAGAAATGGATTGTAATTTCCGTTTTCCGCGTCTTTTTCCACGTCGTCATAGGCATCCAGGATATAAATGAACTTCCCGAGATAAAATCCCATCCGCCGCAGCGAAGCTTCCCACACATCCTTACGGAACGCAAAAACCTCTTCCATAATCTGTCCGGAACATCCTGCCACCCGGTCCACATCTGTCTCGCCCTGTTTTTCGAGACGTGAAAGCTTAAGAAGGGCATCCTGAATTTTCCGGATTTTTTCCGGATAACCGGCCATGCGTTTCTTTCCGCCTGCATTCAGAAGTCTGGCATAGGCATACCGCAGAGGTTTTCTCTCATCCTGCCAGTCATCCATGCATTTATAATATGAAAGAATCACATTCATATCCGCGCAGTATGTGGTTATCTCATTGCGGCGTACCAGCTGAGGCTTCAGCGGATGAACCGCGCACCGGGAAGTTCCTTTCTGCGTAGGCGGCTCGTACAGCCCACTGAGCAGAAGCACAACAAATGTCATATCGTACGTCAGCGAAATCTGCCCCGGTATTCCATATCTCTCACGGAGTTCTCTGCAAAGCCCACAGTAAAAAGAACGGTACATGTCAAAATCTTTGAATTTAATTTCCGGTTTGTTAACTGTCACATATCCGAACATGTCAGCTCCTCTTTACAAATTTGGTGTGGCACTTCGGACATTCAATCTCAATCTTTCCTTTTCCCCTGGGGATACGGATCTTCTGTCCACAGCCCGGACAGCTGTAGATATGGTGAGTTTTTCTCTGTTTCATCAGATTTTTTTCTTTATTGAAACGAAGACGGAATTTCGATGTCATCTGAAGATATTTCTGGTTCTCCGCATAACGCTGCTGAATATTTCTGGAAAAAATGCGGAAATACGCATATACAATCGCCGCAATTCCAAGGAAATCCAGAATACTGCCAACATTTCTGTTAAACATGGTAACAACCATGGTCAGTATAATCAGAGTCAGAGCGACTCCCATAATAAATCTGGAAAAATCATCCACTCCGTAGCGTCCCTGCATAAATTTATTGAATTTGTCTCTCATAAAATCTGCTTCTCCTTTTCACTGCCGCCATAACTGTCCAGGCTCTCCAAAGAGATTCACGGACATTTCCTAGCGGTCATTACATACCTGGAAAATGTAGAATTTCAGATAATAGGACTCATCTGCGGACCAGAGAATCGGATGATCCGGAGCCTGTGTGCGATATTCCACCTGGCGCAGTCTCTTGTGAACATTCTTCGCAGCCTGACCAATTGTCTGTGTAAACAGTTCGTAGGTCATGAAATGAGAACAGGAACAGGTTGCAAGAAAACCTCCGTCTTTTACAAGGCGCATAGCCCGGAGATTGATTTCACGGTATCCTTTTATGGCATTTTTGACAGAACTTCTGGACTTGGTAAATGCCGGTGGATCAAGGATTACCACATCAAATTTCTCACCTTTTTCCTCAAGTTCCGGAAGAAGTTCAAACACATCCTCGCAGAGGAATTTCACTTTTCCTTCCAGCCCGTTAAGTTCTGCATTTCTTCTTGCCTGATTTACGGCAGTCTCAGATGCATCCACACCAAGAACACTTTCTGCCCCTGCAATTCCCGCATTCAGGGCAAAAGAGCCGGTATGTGTGAAGCAGTCCAGAACCTTTGCATCTTTACAGAGTCTCTGAATTGCCAGACGGTTGTATTTCTGATCCAGGAAAAATCCTGTTTTCTGTCCGTCTTTGATGTCTACTTCGTATTTCACGCCGTTTTCTTCAATCTGGACAAGGGTAGGAAACTCTTCTCCGATAAATCCCTTGGTAAGTTCCATTCCTTCCTGGCGGCGGACTTTGGCATCGCTTCGCTCATAGACACCACGAATCTGGATTCCGTCTTCTGCAAGAATCTCCTTCAGTGCATCAATGATGGTTCCCTTAAGGCGGTCAATTCCAAGTGCCAGAGACTGTACTACCAGCACATCGGAAAACTTATCCACAACAAGTCCCGGAAGAAAATCTGCTTCTCCGAAAATCACACGACAGCTTCCTGTATCCACAATCTTCTTGCGGTACTCCCATGCGTCACGGACACGCTGTCTCAAAAACTCTTCGTTGATCTCCTTATGTTCATCTCTGGTAAGCATACGTACCGTAATCTTGGAATTGGTGTTGATAAATCCTCTTCCCATCGGATATCCGTCAAAATCATGAACCAGAACGATATCTCCGTTTACAAAACTTCCCATAATGGTTGCGATTTCATTATCATATACCCAGAGGCCTCCTGATTTCAGGAATCTGCCTTCGCCTTTTTTTAATGTTACTACTGCCAGGCTCATAAATTCTACCTTTTCCCTTTCTCATTTCCCTGTGACGGTTTACAGTGTATGAATTCCATAAAACCGATTTATGGTCAATTCTATCACAGAAAAAATCATTTTTCCAGTGCTTACCCGAATCCTTAAGATAAATCACCGAATTTTCATGATCTTTTTATTTCCCGTTCACACAAAAAAGCCACCAGAGAAACCGGAGCTCTGTCATTTTCCGGTTTCTCTGATGGCAATGATATATTTTTATTCTGCTGCTGACTCCTCTGTGGCGTCTGTATTTTCTCCATAGAGACCTGCAAGGAATTTCATGGTATCCTTATACAGTGTCTGTTTGTCTTCTTCCGGTACATCCGCAAGAAGAACTGCAGTTTCGTCGGTAACGTCTGTGTTTTCTTCCGTAGCATCAATGCCGAACAGTTTTTTCAGCTTCTGATCCATCATATTCAGCTCTGCACTGACATATGTTTCTGTTCCATCTGCCACATAAGATGCCGCACCGTCCTTCAGAACGTCGTAATAATCCTTCTCAACGGTATCTGCAAGGCTCTTTCCGGTCTGCTCATCCAGCACAACTGTGGCTGTGGATTCTGTATTCTCAGTTGCCGCAAGAAGAGAGTCTGCATCCCCTTCGTATTCTCCCTTCGCAAAGAGGGCAAATCTGTCATAGTTGTTCTTTGCCTCATCGCCAAGAACCGAAGTGTCAACTTCTGTGTTGTCTGTTTCTGCTGATGTGGTTTCTCCGGCTGCTTCTGTTTCCTCAGAACTGTCTGTATCCCCTGTTGCTTCCGGAATTCCTGTTTCATCCTGGTCAGTTTCTTCTGAAGTGCTTTCATCTGCATTGGACTCATCAGCTGTACTCTCATCTACAGTAACTGTATCATCGGTACTCTCATCCGTACTGTCTTCACCGACATAAGTTCCATCATCTGTTGCTTCCGGAATTCCTGTCTCATTACTGCTGTCTGCGGAATCTCCGGTCTCCTTTTCAAGATCCGGATCTTCTGTGGAACTCTGAATTACATCTCCGCCAAGAGCACTTTCATCTACGTTATTCATGATATCGTCATCATCATCTGTCGCTTCATTGGGGTCTACTGTTTCGTCTGTATTCTCACCGTCCAGGGAATCGTCAGTAGTAGTCTTGCCTGTGGTGTTGGCATCTACCTGCTCCAGTGTATCCTTCACATCGTCGTAATCATACCCCTGCTCTGCAATTTTTTCCAGAAGAGATACGATCTTGTCAATCTCCTCCTGGCTTACAGAGACATTGTTCTCCTGTGCCACATTGACAACAATGTTCTGAATTTCCTGTGTATTCTGTACATTGTTCTGGATGACATCAATCTTGGACTGGTTTACAACAGTTGTTGCCTCATTTTTTCCGACCTTGTCTGCCAGCTCACCGGTTGTGACAATTTCTTCATTGGCAAGCTTGGTCTTGGTCTCATCCAGCTTCTGTCCGCTGGCTTTTTCATAGGCCATCTGAATGCCTGTGAGGGCACCTGTTCCGGATACTTCCATCGGGCATGCCGCTACAACTTCACAGTTCTTTACTCCGGATGTGGAAAGTGAACTGGCAATCATATTTCCGGTTACCCAGTTCAGATTGGCTGTACGAACCTTGATTCCACCGGACTGTGTAGGTTTTACGTAAGCACAGCTTAAGGTTCTGGAACCGATCTGTGACTGCGGTGCGATATTATCCAGATGATTATGTTCATCCTGATTGGTGATGGTCATAATCTGCACCTGATCCGCACTTACATTAAAATATTTCATCATGGTCTGCTTCTGGGCATCTGTGAGGTCCGCACCCAGTGTTACTACTTTTGATGCATCCGCAAATACAGGATTTACACTCCCTGCCACAAGGCATGCACTGCAGAGAATTGCTGCAATCAGATTTCTTTTCTTCATGAAATTTCCCTCCATATATAAATTCCGGACTGCCGTTTTTTCTGTTTCATATTATAACACAGATATACGGGAATTTGTAATTTATGTTCTCTTATTTTCCTGCAGATATTTTCACAGTTTTTGTAATTTTCCCATCTGTTCTGCTTTTTTTATTAATTCCCGGTTTTTCTCATTTACAGGGCCAAAGTCCTTCAGAGGACAGTAAACTTCCCGGCATTTTTCCATAACCTCCAGTGCTTTTCTGTAATTTTCTTCAGAAATACACTGAAACGGCTTCTCTGTAATAGTCTCTGCAGCCAGCTCTTTTGCTACCTGATAATCAGCATCGTTGGTATGAAGAATTCCCGTTGCAAAGGGGATTCCCTGTCGCTGCAGTTTCCGGTACACTGGAATTCCGCTTCCGTTTCCTCCAATTACAAACACCTGAGGTTCCCCTGTCGGTGGTTCCATTTCCACACAGCCGAACTCTGCGTTGTAGCTTCCACGGGTAATTCCATAAAGTCTGCGGATATAATCCGAGGTAAAAATTTCTTCCGGCGCTCCGTATTTTTCAATGTGGTCTCCATGCACACAGATCACCTGGTCAGAAATCTTCTGAGCAAGATCCAGCTCATGGAGAGACATGATCACAGTCATCTGTTTTTCCAGTACCATCTTTTTCAAGATTGCAAGAAGCTCCAGTTTGTGGCGGATATCCAGGAAGGAAGTCGGTTCATCCAGAATGATGATCTCCGGTTCCTGGCAGATGGCACGTGCCAGAAGAATACGCTGACGCTGTCCGTCACTGATAGCTGTGAAATCCCGGTCTTTCAGATCCCAGGCATGAACCATCTCCATGGCATTTTTCACTTTTTTCTTATCCTCCGGGGAAAGGATTCCCAGAGTTCCGGTATACGGATAACGTCCGGTGGATACCACATCTTCACAGGTCATAAGTTCCGGACGCATGCGCTCAGTAAGCACTACAGCCAGCTTTCTGGAAACTTCTTTGTTTGTCATGCGGCTCATCTGTTCCTGTTCCAGATATACGGTTCCACTGATCAGGGAAAGCTGTCTTGTGATACTCTTCAGGATTGTGGATTTTCCGGCGCCGTTGGGACCGATCAGTGTGAGGATTTCTCCTTTATTCAGCTGAATATTGATCTCTTTGATCAGCGGTCTTCCGTCATACCCTACGGTCAGCTGATCGGTATAAAAAAAATATGATTTCATGGTTTATATCCTCTGCTGTCTGCGAATCATGATATAGATAACTACCGGTGCTCCGAAAACTGCCGTCACAGAACTGATGCTCAGCTCCGTCGGCGCAAATACGGTTCTTGCGATCAGGTCACAGAACAGACAGAACACCGCACCGCCCAGGAAACAGGCCGGGATCACAAGCAGCGGCTTTGCGGTCTTTAAGAGACTTTTTGCAATATGGGGCACGGCGATTCCCACAAAGGAGATCGGTCCTGCAAATGCGGTCACACAGGCGGAAAGAATACTGGAAAGCAGGATCAGAAGGATCCGGAACACTTTGATATTGACTCCCATATTCTGTGCGTAAGTCTCGCCCAGCTGATAGGCGCTGATGGGTTTTGACATAAAAAATACAATCACCATAGTAAGAAATACCACCACAACCATAGTCCGTACATTGCCCCAGGTCATGCCGGAAAAACTTCCCAGTGACCAGTTGTGGAGATTCACGATGTTGGAATCATCCGCAAACGTCACCACAAAGTCCGTGATGGCCGAGCAGATATAACCGATCATAACACCACTGATGACCAGCATGGACATGTTGTGGACTTTTTTTGCCACAAGAAGCACAAAGCCCATGGAGATCATGGAACCGGCAAAAGCAGCCAGGATCATGGCTCCGGAACCGATGGATACCGATCTGCTCAAAAGAAAGATCATCAGAAAAGCCACAATCAGCTTGGCTCCGGAAGAAATTCCCAGCACAAAGGGGCCGGCGATAGGGTTATTAAAAAAGGTCTGAAGCAGAAATCCGGAAACGGAAAGTGCTCCGCCGAGGATGATAACAGAAAGAATCCTCGGAAGACGGATCTCCCAGACAATATTATAAGAAATCTCATCTCCCTGATGCCGGAATATGATATTCAGGATCTCCTGCACAGAGAGGTGGATACTTCCGGAATTTACATTCCATATAAATAAAAAGATCAAAAGTACCGCAAGGATCACAAAAGAGATCCCATATCGGACCGCGCGTTTTCTGTCATTCATTTTTTCTGGTACACTCCTCTTCTGTGGTGTAATTCATGTAAAGCCGTATTTTCGTTTATTTCAGTTTGTGCATGTAAGTCAGGTTATCCAGGGAATCATCATCCGTGGTCAGCATGGTATGGATATCCTCGATCATAGTTCCAAGCCCTGTGGTCTCCTGGAAAAGGTTTTTGCCTGTGCACCAGACATTTCCGTTCTTCACTGCCTTGAAATCCGCAAGGAGCTCGCTTTTAGAAAGAAGTTCATCGATGGTCTGAAGCTCTCCGTCAATGGTACTGTTGTAGATGATATAATCCGCATCTTTTGCCTTGGCATAGAATTCTTCCATCTGCATGTTCATGGTGGAAAGGGCATTGTCACTCTCTCCCGTATCTTCCGGAACGTAATTTCCACCTGCAAGGGAGATCATCTCTGAAACATAGTCGCCGCTTTTTCTTACATTTACCGCGCCTACGGAGTTGATATAAAAGAACGCTACGGTCTTATCTGTTTTATCTGCTGTAAGCACGTTATCCAGTTTGTCTGTCTGCTCTTTGAAAACTTTTTCTGCCACATCTTCTTTTCCAAGAAGGACTGCGTAAAGTTTCATCCACTCAGTTCTTCCAAGGGGATGGCTTTCATAGCTGGAACGTTCCACCATTACAGGGATCCCGAACTGTTCCAGTTTCTCCTGGACTTCCGGATTGTGATGGATCATGGTGGATTCAATGGCAAGGTCACAGCCTTCGTTCAGAATCAGCTCATAATCCGGCGCACTGTACTTGCCGGCATAGATCATCTTTTTCTGCTCCATGGCGTCTTTGGCTTCCTGGATATACCATCCATCTTCCTTGGTTCCGGAAAGTTTGATACTGTCGATCCCGTCAATGGCCCGGAAAAGATCCATGGCTGAGGTTGCAACCAGATAAATGTTATTTAACGGCTGTTTTAGGACCGTAATGTCAGAGTCCAGTCCCTCCGGCGCTTCTTTTCCCTCGGGAACCACAAGAAACTGCCCTTCCTGATCGATAGTGATCAGTGTATAGCCATCGTTGTAGTAATCCACATTGAATTCCTTTGCATAGGAAAGTTCCATGCTGTGATCAAAAGTAAGACCCGGAATATCCGCAGGCTTATGTTCTGTCTCTGCGGCCTGCACGGCAAACGCGCAGCCCAGCACAAGCGTCAATGTCAGAAATATGTATGAAATTATTTTTTTCATTTTTCTTCCTTTTTCATGCTTGAAGAATTAAAGTTCAAGGTGTAGTCGATCTCGTGAGGAGTACTCATGGCTACAGTATCTGCAGTCACTTCCATCTCTGTGTCAAAAACAGTCACCGGAATCTCAAATGTGGAATTTCCGTCTTTGTTCACCGGCTCATATTTTTCGCCATCCACGATCATGTAATCGTAATTCGGGCTGCTCCAGATGATGGTTGCTGTAGCTTCTTTGTCTTTGATCTCTACTTTGGCCGGAGATTCTACCGTTGCTCTTCCGGTTCCGCCTGTGAGGGTTACATCGAACTCATAAGTTCCATCTTCCAGTTTCAGATCTTCCAGCTTTTTTCCCTCAGATTTCTTGTCATCGGAAGTTTTCTCATCTTTGGAAGCATCTGCTTTTTCTGCGTTCTCCTTGTCGGAGGAGTCTTCTTTTTTGTCTGTATCATCAGTTGTTTCTTCCACATCACCTGTCTTTACAGGATCTTTGACGCTGACTTTATGGTCATACCATTTACCTTTTTCTCCCAGAAGTGCCACATCAAATTCCTCACCAATGGCAGGTACCGGGATATCAAACCCGTAAACTTCCTCTGTATAACCGTCGCTGTATTTTACTGTATCTGTGGTAGGTTCAATGATCTCGGCGCCATCCTTCTGTGCATCTTCTGCAGTTCCTGCAAACAGATTTACGATCTTCTTGGAAACCAGGCTTACATGGATGGTCATCTTGCCATCTTTGACCGTAAGCTCTCCTTTTTTGTCATTGGCCTCATTTACATGGAACATACTGCTGTCTGTGTCAAACTCTGCTGTATAAACACCATCTTCCAGGGTATCTGTCTTGGCTGCATCTGCCTCTTTCTCATTGGAAGCTTCTGCATCCTCTTTGGAATCGTTTTTGGCAGATTCGGTTTTTGCGGAATCTGTTGCAGCCATTGCAGGCACAGAGCCAAGGGCCATGGCTGATGCACTTACCATTGCAAGGATTAAGTTTACATAACGTTTTTTCATAATAATCTTCTCCCTTCCATAGATACAGCAATCTGCCCGGAAGACAGTCTTCCTGATCTTTCCGGGCAGTTACATGGATTTCTTATAGGTATCTGAGCTCACTCAGATCGTTTCATATTTATTATTCTGCGGAATCCTCAGCGGAATCAGCCTCTGTATCTGCTGCTGCGTCAGAATCTGCGGACTCATCTGTGCTTCCGATGGAGTCGATAGCTGCTTTTGTATGATCTACATAAAGCTGCTCAACAGCCTCGATACGTCCAAGACCTGCGATCTGTGTATCAACATTCTCGAAGTTTCCGGATGCTACAAACTGGCTCTTCCAGGAATCCTCATCATCACCGGCCATATCGTTGTTTGCATGGTCTCCGGCAACAACCATCAGCGGACGAAGAACAACGTTCTTGTATCCTGCCTCTTTTACCTTCTCGATAACCTTGTCGCAGGCTGTATCTTCCGGTTTACCCTCTACAGTACCGATGAATGCGTTCTTGAATCCAAGGTTTTCCATCTGTGTCTGCATCTGATCGTATGTAATGTTAGCTGTATGAGATGTTCCATGTCCCATGAATACGAATGCTGTGCCAGCCTCAGCTGCTGCATCCATGCTGTCAAATCCGGCTTCTTTGCAAGCCTCATCTGTGATTGCCTGAGCAACGGCTTTCTTGTCATCGTTGATCACGGTTGCATCGTCTCCAACCTCACCGAGCATTGGCTCTGCGATAGCTACAGACTCGAATTTATCTTTATAGCCATTGATCGCTTCTGTCATCTCATCGTACTCAGCACCATGCATCAGATGAGTAGGCTGTACAACCAGATTCTTAACACCATTCTCTACTGCACGGTCAAGAGCCTGCTGCATGTTATCGATCACTTCATCATCTCTTGCCTCTACATGGTTGATGATGATCTGTGCTGTAAATGCTCTTCTTACAGACCAGTCCGGATAAGCTTCTGCAAGAGCATCCTCGATTCCTTTGACATCCTCTGCACGGCTGTCATTGAAGGAAGTACCAAAGCTTACAACAAGAAGTTCATTCTCACCGATCTCATCCTGGTTACGCGGATCGTCCTTGGAAGCGTCTCCTGTGTCACGTCCGAAGTAATCCGGATCAGCGTTCTCGCCCTCTACCAGTTCTTTCTGAGCGTCTGTCAGAGCATCCCATGCTTCTTTGGCTGCCTTGCAGTCCTCATCTGTTGTGTCAGTTCTCTCCTGAACATAGATCTTGTCGATCAGAGCTGCTACATTGTCAGCTGCTTTCTGGTCTTCATCAGAAGCCTCTGTGGTATCAGCTGCCTCAGTACTCTCATCTGCGCTCTCTTCTGTAGCGGAATCATCTGCTGCCATTGCTGTTGTAGCTGCACCCATAGAGCATGTCATGGAAACTGCGAGCATCAGAGCTAACATTGTTTTTCTTTTCATTTCTTATCGTCCTCTTTTCATGTATTTCCAGAATACTGATATGTACAAAAAAACGGCTGCTTTCTGCGGCCGCCTGCTCACACACGATTCTCTCGCAATACACATAAAAAGAAGTTCTGTATTGTTATTGAGAATACAGATTCGTAGACCGCGAATCCTGGATCTCACAATAAGGCAGTTCTCCTGACTTGGTTCCACACTGCTTTCCCTTCCCGGTTTCCCAGTGGTATTTAAAAACAGCTCCCCGTTCACAGTGACGGTATCGTTCCGGATTCTCACCGGATTCTCTTTTGCACATCCGACTGGACGCAACCTTATTGCCATAACATTTGTACATATTCGATTTTACCTGGTTACTTATTCTTTTACCACAAAATCACAAAATTGTCAAGATTGCTGTCGGACGAATTATGGTGCTTCCCCTGCATCTGTCAGTTATTTTCAACATACTCCTTTCAATATTCATGCACATTATGCATGGTTTTATATGATTTATGTTTTTTATTTATGGTACAGTGATTTCCTACAACATAAAAGCTGCCCCTTTCCGCCATCACTGTGACAGCAGAAAAGGGCCGCTCATATTATTTACTGAAGTACTCCTGCTCCAGGTATCTGGCTACATAGATACCGCTGGCGGATGCATGGGAAAGAGAATGTGTCACACCGCTGCAGTCTCCGATAACAAAGAGACCTTTGTGGCAGGTTTCCAGATTCTCATCGATCTCAACTTCCATGTTGTAGAATTTAACCTCAACACCATAAAGCAGAGTATCGTCATCTGCTGTTCCAGGTGCGATCTTATCCAGAGCATAGATCATCTCGATGATTCCATCCAAGATACGCTTCGGCATAACAAGGCTTAAGTCTCCCGGTGTTGCGGAAAGAGTCGGTGTTACGAAGCTTTCCTCAATACGTGCTTTTGTGCTTCGTCTTCCACGGATCAGATCTCCGAAACGCTGTACCATAACACCACCGCCAAGCATGTTGGAAAGTCTTGCGATGCTCTCACCATATCCGTTGCTGTCATGGAACGGCTCTGAGAAATGTTTGGATACCAGAAGCGCAAAGTTTGTATTGTTGGTGTGTTTTGCAGGATCTTCATAGCTGTGGCCGTTTACTGTGATGATTCCATTGGTGTTCTCATTAACCACAACACCTCTCGGGTTCATACAGAAAGTACGGACCATATCCTCAAACTTCTCGGTTCTGTAAACGATCTTGCTCTCGTAAAGCTCATCGGTCAGACGGCTGAACACCTCTGCCGGAAGCTCCACACGGACACCGATATCCACACGGTTGGAAAGTGTGGGGATCTTAAGATCTGTACATACAGTCTCCATCCATTTACTTCCGCTTCGTCCCGCGGAGATGATGCAGTAAGTTCCCTCGTAACGCTCATCACCTACAACAACTGCATAGCCGTCTTCTGTTTTCTCCACTTTGTCAACGGACGCGTCAAAATAGAAATCTACATGGGCTTTCATCTTGTCATAGAGATTCTGAAGTACTACATAGTTGATATCCGTTCCCAGGTGGCGGACAGATGCATCCAGAAGATGCAGGCCGTTCTGAAGACAGAGCTTACGGATCTCACTGTTTGTGGTGGAATAAAGCTTGGTTCCCTCTCCACCATGCATCAGATTCAGTTTATCTACATATTCCATCAGTTCTGTGGCTGTATCCTTGCCGATATGCTGATACAGCGTTCCGCCAAACTGATTGGTGATATTATATTTTCCATCGGAGAAAGCGCCTGCACCGCCAAATCCTTTCATGATCGCACATGTTTTACAGTGGATACAGGATTTTACTTTCTTTCCGTCAATAGGACATTTTCTTTTTTCCAGAGGATGGCCGGCTTCAAAAACCGCGATCTTTTTCTCCGGATCATTATTCATCAGCTCATAGGCTGCAAAGATTCCTCCAGGACCTGCTCCTACGATCAGTACGTCATATTTCATAAATAAAAACTCCTTATCTTGTGTTGCCTGTTTTCAATGTTTCGTTTTCGCACAAACCCTGACTATTCTACAACAAGTGTGTACAAAAGTCACCTGTTTTTTCCGGTTTTTGAAAAAATTTTTCAGTCCCTCCGAAACCTATATATCTTAAGCTTTTTTCCATCGGTTTCCACAGTAATGGCACCGTTTTTCATGGTATATTCCACCTGGCTTCCGGCCGCTTCCAGACGCTCTACGGTTTCCGGCGACGGATGCCCGTAAGTGTTGGTGGAAGAACAGGAAATGATCGCCAGTTCCGGCTTTATTTTTTCAAGAAACGCTTCCGTGGTAGAATAACGGGAACCATGATGTCCCACTTTCAGACAGTCCACATCCTTTAATATCCCGGACGCCAGAAGCTTTTTCTCCGTGTCTGCTCCGATATCCCCGGTAAAAAGCATCTGAAATTCTCCAAACGAGAGTTCCATCACCATTGCCTCCTCATTCACATCTTTTCCTGTGGCGTTTTTCTCCGGCCACAAGATGGAAAAAGATACCAGACCACAATGCAGCTCATCTCCCTTTTTTCCTGTCACAATTTTTATTCCGGCTTTTTGTGCCGCATCCGAGAGTTCCTCCCAGGCCTCCGGCCTTTCCGCCCATGAAGGAAGCACCAGATATCCTGCCCGGATGGTCGTGAGTCCATTTCCCATATATTCCAGAAGTTCCTTCGCCCCGCTGATATGATCCTTGTCTGTATGGGAAATAAAAAGCCCGTCCAAATAAGAAATCCCCTGACTTTTCAGAGCCGGCAGAAGGCAGTATCTTCCAAGGTCCGACTGGCTGCTGCTTCCTCCGTCAATAAGAAAATGGTGATTATCCGGAGTCTCTACAAGGATGCCATCTCCCTGCCCCACATCCAGGCAGGTCACTTTCAGGTCTCCTGCCGGATGAAACCCGAGGATCAGAATTCCTGTTATCATCAATGCGCCGGCTGCTGCCCGGACTGTCCGGAGTTTCCTTTGGATCTTTCCCGGGATTCTTTTATCCCGGCTGGATAACTCTGATTTCATACCCGCTTCCTGTTCCCGCCTCATCGGTTCTTTTATATACTGTCCCATAAACAGGATTGTAATCAAAAAAACATAATATACCAGAATCTGCCAGATTTCCGGTTCCCCTCCGATCCAGGTGCTCCACCTTAATTTTCCTGCAAGGCTACATAGATATTCATAAAAAAGCAGCAATCCTCTTGCCGGCAAAATTGCCAGTTTTGCAGCAGGAATACAGAAAATCCCAAGCAACAGTGCCGCCATTCCTCCTGTCAACACAAAGCCCACGCTGGGAAGCACCAGAAGATTCAGAAAAAATCCGGCAAGGGATACTTCTCCAAAAAATTTCAACATCACGGGCAGTGTCACCAGCTGAAGGGCTATGGAACTTACCAGTGCCTTCGTCCATTTTTTCTCCGCACCTGCAAGAGCACAGATTTTTTCCGCTGCAACACCGATTCCAAGAACACAGCCAAAGGACAGAAGAAAACCGCTGTCCAGAAGATACGCCGGGGATTCCAGAAGAATCATCATAGCTGTTACCGAAAGCGCAGTCATCATGTCATAAATCCGTCCAGTGATCCTGGCGCCCATGGCAATGAGAAACATGGTCACCGCCCGCATGGTGGAAATACTCCCTCCGGTCATGATCCCGTACTGCAGCATTACCCCCAGCGAAAAAATTCCCGCAGGCCAGATTCCAAGACCGATTTTTTTCAGAAGGTTATAAAGCCCCATTCCCAGAATGCTGATGTGAAGCCCGCTGATGGCAAGAATATGTACAATCCCGGCCAGCTGATATCGCATCCGCATTTCCGGATCCAGATCCTGTTTGTCCCCAAGCACCATCGCGCAGAAAAGTGGCGCGTCTTCTCCTGCCGATTCCGTAAGAATCTGCCTGCATTTTTCTTTTACCTTAAAAAGCTGCTGTCTGTATCCGGAATAGGATTCTGTTTTTTTCCGGACCACAGCTTTCTTCATAAAATAATAGATATGACGGCAGGCATAGTAATGCTGACTGTCAAAGCCACCGGGATTTGAGGGTTCCTCCACTCTTTTTAAGGTTCCTTTTACCAGAATTTTCATTCCCGGTTTCAGGTCTTCTTCTTTTTTCAGAAACACTCTTACATTTTCAATGGAAAATTTTTTTGACTGATAAATCAGATATGTTTTTTTCAGATAAACAGACTGGGAGAATTCTGTATTTTCATACTGCTCCACCTCCCCGCAGATCACAGAGCCAGGATGTGCTTCGATCCAGTCCTGTACCGTTACAGGAAGGGGATTCCCCCCAAGAAGAGGAATCCCCGTAAAATTCATAATACTTAAACCTAGCACCATAAGAAAACACAGAAAACATAATGGCCGTTTTGTCATACATGTTCTCCCGTTTATATAGATATTCTGTTAAGATCAGTTCTGTTCTTTTTTTGCTTTTGCGCTGGCCAGCAGGCTGTCATTCCATTCATAGAACTTATAAAGCTGCATATTCTGGCCAAATGTCACTTCTTTGTTTCCCTCAATGGAAATCTCCACTTTATCCACATCCGTTGCCGCAATCAGTGTATTTACAACAGAATAAATCGGGATCTGCTCGGAAACATTTAACGCATAATCCTGAAATACAGAATTGTAATCTACATAGCAGATTCCGTTGGCTTTTGTCAGAGAAAGCACTTCGGAATTTTCCGGAATGGTCGGATAATGATCTTTTTCCAGAGGTCCCCTTGCCAGCTGTTCCAGTACTACGGTTGCCTTTGGAAGATTCCGCCTGTAACGGACACTTCTCTGTTCTTCTACCAGCTTGTCACCGTTCTTATTTGTAAAATACAGGGTAAAAGTGTCATAGCTGTAGACGTCCCCGTCAGATCCGGAAAACTCCACAAAAGTGTCACTGTTCATAGCTCCGACTTCTTCTCCTTTGGAATTCGTAAGAGGTTTTTTTTCCACATAGATTTCCACAGAATCAATTCCCGGAATCTGGATAAAGATTTTCACCACGCCGGTACGGACCAGAAGTTCCCTGGTGCGGGACATCTTACTGTAGGCCTCGTTAAATTCCAGACGCAGAATTCCATCCTTTATAGAATAGGAAGAAATTTTTACGTCTTCCGGAAACAGTGAAATTCCATCTTCCCTTGTCTCGCGGTTGTTCAGGCTCTCCGAAAAATCCCGGAGCATCACCTCTGCAGTTTCTTTTTCCGGTGTATACTTCTCTTCTTTCAGTTTTGTTTCTTCACTGTTGATATAATAAAAGCTGTACTTCTGTTCTGTATTTTTCTCTTTTCTTCCCGCAAAACTGATGTAGGCAATCAGCCCAAGAAAGATACAGGCAGCAGTCACGCAGATAATCTTTATCGTTTTTTTCATGCTGTACCTCCTAGGACGGAATATAGGACAGAGGAATCTTCACGGTAAATGTGGTTCCCTCTCCTTCTTTGCTGGATACTTTTATGATACCGTGATGCATGGCTATGGAACTTCTGGTAATGGCAAGCCCAAGACCGGTTCCTCCGATTTCCCTGGAATGGGATTTGTCTACACGGTAAAAACGCTCAAAAATCCGTTCAATAGATTCTTCAGGAATTCCAAGTCCGGAATCTTCAACGGTTACAAAGAAATCTTTGTGATCCGCATCCAGTGTTACACGAACCCAGCCTTCATCTACGTTATATTTGATTCCGTTCTCCACCAGATTGCTGATGGCAAGCGTAAACTTCACTTCGTCCACATCTGCATTGACCGGGCGGAATGAATCCAGAATCAGGGAAATGCTTCTCTGATCTGCAATCGGCCGAAGCCGTTTCAGGATATTTTCCAGCAGTTCATTGATATTCATATTGGTAATATTCATATCTGCCGCTTTTTTGTCCATCTTTACAAGGGAAAGAAGATCTGTGATAATCTTGTTCTCTCTGTCGATCTCTTCTGTAATATCCGAAAGGAATTCCTGATACAGTTCCTCCGGAACTCCCTGCTGTCCTACAAGGGAATCTGCCAGAACTTTCATGGAAGTCATCGGTGTTTTCAGCTCATGAGACACGTTGGATACAAACTCCTGTCTGGATTCATCCAGGGTTTTCATTCTGGAAAGCATCTTATTAAATGCATCCGTAATCAGCGCTGTCTCTGTATAATCCGGTACGGAAATTTCTTCGTTCTGATATCCGTCTGTCAGATCTTCGATGGCTTTTGTTACCCTGGCAAAAGGTTTTACCAGTACTGTGGAAAGAATATATCCCAGGAATATGGCCAGAACCACAATAATTCCAATGATCAGAATTCCCTTCTGCTCCAGTTCCCGGATGGTTGACGTCACTTCACTGGAAGAAGCCATAATCATCATGGCACCCTGCACCTGATTTACTTCCGGGCTTTTTACCGGAACAGCCAGGATCAGCTTCTGGCTGTCGGAATCATATCGGTAGGCATCTTCCCCTTTAAAACAGTTTACTACTTTCTGGGATACCAGAGTTTTTCCCTCATCCACGCCATAGGTATCCTTAATAATCCTGAAATCCCTGTCTACAATGAGAATTCTTCCTCCATAGATATTAGACAACAACTCCAGCTTGCTGTTTACTGTCTGCGAGCTGGAGTCATTCAGATAATTCTCTTTGATAAGCAGGTCGCACATGATGTCACAGATATTTTCCATGCTCTGCACACGGTTGGCAATGGCACGGTCTTCATAGTTGGCAATGACCATTTCCGTTACAATGACACTTGGTACGATTCCCAGTATGATCAGGATGATCAGAATACGAAAGCGGAGACTTTTAAAAAACTTGCCGCTTTTTTTGATCTTCACAGCTTATGCCTGGAAATAGTAGCCCACACCCCATTTGGTGTGTACATATTTCGGCTCACTGGGATTGGCCTCAATTTTTTCTCTTAAACGACGGATATGTACGTCTACTGTACGGACATCTCCCGGATACTCATATCCCCATACGATATTCAGAAGATTTTCTCTGCTGTATACCTTGTTCGGGTTGAATACCAGAAGTTCCAGCACATCAAATTCCTTGGCTGTAAGGTTAATCTCTTTTCCGGAAATAAATACACGGCGTCCTTCGCAGTCCAGCTTCAGTTCTCCGACTTCCACGGTCTTGGCTTTCTCCTGTTTGTTCTGGTTGCTGCCTGCACGGCGGATGATCGCCTTGATACGGGCCTTGACTTCCAGAATATTAAACGGTTTGGTCACATAATCGTCTGCTCCGTATTCCAGGCCCAGAATCTTATCCATATCCTCACCTTTTGCTGTAAGCATGATAATCGGGACATTGGAAAATTCACGGATCTGCTGGCATACCTCAAGACCATCCATCTTTGGAAGCATCAGGTCCAGAAGAATTATATCGTACTCTCCTGCCTTGGCTTTTTCCAGAGCTTCCTCTCCGTCATAGGCACAGTCCACTTCCATTCCATCCTGCTCCAGACTGAAACGAAGTCCCTTGACAATCAGTTTCTCATCATCTACTACCAATACTTTCCTGCTCATTTAACGCTCCTTACTTTATTGCTATTTTATCCTTTATCTTCTCATAGGTTCCTTTCTTGATACCAGGCACGCTCATAATGTCTTCTGTGGAAGTAAAAGGGCCGTTTTCTTCCCTGTAAGCGATGATCGCCAGGGCTTTGGACTCCCCTACACCTGTGAGAGTGGTAAGCTGGGATACATCAGCGGTGTTCAGATTGATTTTCTGGTCTGTACTGGTATTTTCTCCGGCAGATTCCTCTCCGTTGTTATTTCCGGGGACGGTTTCTGATGTGGCTTCCTGTCCATTCTCAGTAACCTGGATCATCTGGCTGTCCACTTCTGCCTGGGTGGGCACATAGATCTGCTGTCCGTCGGAAAGTCCCTTCGCACGGTTGAGATAACTTGCCGCAGCTTCCGGAAGATATCCGCCGGCTTTCTCAATAGCTTGGAAAACACGGCTGCCGGATGGAAGTTCATAGACTCCGGGGCTGGTTACCGCTCCGCAGATGTCTACGTAGATTGTTTCTGGAATCTCTGAAGTCTCCGGCTGCTGTTTCGCAGCTGCCGTTTCCTGTCCTGTATCCACTTGCATCTGTGCAGACTTCTTCTCAGATACTCCATTTTCCGTGTCCGTAGGATCTTCTTGTTCCGCATCCCTCCCGGATGTCTCCACACTTTCTTCCTGCACCAGTTCTTTTTCCAGAAACTCTGCTCCATCATCCTTACAGCCTGTCAGTCCTGCAAAGATCAGGAATATAAATATGGAAAAAATAAGCTGAACACTTCTGATATGTGATTTTATTTTCATGGGTCAGGGGTTCACTCCTTTTTGCCGATGTGATGGCAGGTGCCCCGTTACTCATACAAAACCATACCTTATTTTAACGAAGTATTACAAATATTACAATACTTTTATTTCTATTTCCATTTGAAAATGACCACACCTGCAATGCAGATCAGCATTCCAAACAGCTTTCTCCACTGAAAATCCGCTCTTTCCACTCCAAAAAGTCCCATCAGTTCTATGAGATAAGCCACTGCAAGCTGGGAGATCACAATGAGCATAACTGACCGCGCTGGCCCCAAACTGCCCATACTCTGGATCACGGTAATGGTAATGAACGCACCGATCACGCCTCCAAGCAGCGTATATTTATTCTCCACCTGCCACAGTGCACCGATACTTTCCCTACCTGTAAAAAGCCATGCAGCCACACAGACCAGAAATGCGGAAAACTGCACCCATCCGGTGGAAACCCACAGACTTGTCTGTTTTGTTACATTTGTGTTAAATACTCCCTGAATGCTCATCAGTGCGCCCGAAATCAGCGCCGACAGAAATCCCCACATAAAAATCCCTCCATATAAGATCCGTTCACCAGTTTTACCGCCATAAAAAGGCGCTGCATATTTCTGCAACGCCTTTCCGGTTTCTTATAGTTTATGTGGTTTTTCTGAAATTATACAAATTTTTGAGATAGATTCTTCCGGAGAATGCAATATGCGGCATCTCATAAAAAGTGGCACTTTCCGGGCAGATTGGGCGGTAGAGGGGATCTGCCACGATGATTCTGGCAGTTTTCAGTTTTTCTTCCATGGCTTCTTCACCGCGGATGACTTCATCTCCCCGGCGGAGGAGTCCTTCTGTGATCTCCAGCGGGCAGAGAAGCTGAACTTTTTTTCTATATTTCTGCTCTATGACAGCTGCCAGAGAGCCCATGGTAACCGGTTCACCGATGAGGGTGATGTCCGGAGTGGGGATAAATCCTGACAATGGGCTGTCTTTTTTTCTCAGATAGATCACCTGATCCGGAGTTACTTTCCACAACTCTTCCTGTTCACCGGAAATCTGCGCTCCACTTTTTTCCGCGGAGTTTTCTTTTTTATCCTCAAACGCTTCGCAAGGGCTCTCCGCTGCCTTCTCAAGTGCGTCCGAAATCTCTCCCTCATAGCCTTCCACCGGAGTTCCCACAAGAAATGGTGTCCCGAATTTCTCTCTCAGAACATTGGCAGCCGGGATTCCCACGGAAGATACCACAAGGTTTACCTCCGCCTCACCGGCATGGGACAGATCTTCCAGCGTATCGCCCATAGCCCAGGTGGAAAGGATCTCCCACCCATATTTTTCCAGACGTCTTTTCATGGCATCTACCATCGGCTGGGGGCCAAAATCCAGGGGTGTTACTCCAAGAAGATTTAATTTCCGTTTTCTCTTCTCTGCAGCGCCGGTAAAATGTCTGGCAATCTCAGAGAGTGCCAGCCCTGCTCCATACACATAATCATGCATACCACTGGTTGAAACCGAAAACGCCGGAATCCCTGTCTCGGCCGTAAGTGCACGGGCAAGTCCAGGAAAATCTGTTCCGTTCATAAAGGGAATCGGGGAACTTGCAAGAGCAATAAATTTCGGTTTCAGTTCCTCCGCCACATCTTCGATATCCCGGAGAAATTTCTCATCATTTCCCATGATCGCATCGATATCCGTAAGGCCTGAGATAAAAATCAGGCTGTCCTGGTCATACCAACGGATCTCATCGTGGGTATTATAGGTAGAATTACAGCCAGAAGGATCATGCATCACCGTCATTCCTCCAAGCTCATACAAAGCGGAACAGACACCGGACACGTCTGCCGTATAAATCGGTATAATTCGATATGCCTGTCTCATATGCAGCTTTCGCACCCCCATCCTTTTCGAACGATCAGATCTTCCGGATCTTTTTCTTCATGAAATGCTTCCACCATCAGCTGCGCGGTATGTCTGATTCCGTCGAATCCCCAGAGCCCGCCGCCCTGTACCATATTGACAAAATTTCGGCTTCCGGTAAACCAGGCTGCTTTCTGGCCGATAGCAAGGATTTTTTCGGACTGCTGCCGTGTCCGCACCCTCATCTCCGGACGGATGGTAGAGATCAGTTTCAGCTCCGGATAATTTTCCTTCAGCCAGAAAAATACCTCTTTTTCTTCCGGACTGATACTGTCCAGAAAAACGGACTGTACCTGAAATCCATGGGTAAGGAGAAGCTTTGCAAGTCCCAGAGGTCTTGGATGAAAAAGATAATCCACTGCTATGGGAGTGTCACCGATGATCTGGTGTGCATAGGAAAGAGCCTCCTCACATTCCCGGATCTCTTTTTCGATATCCAGGCCCTTGATTTCCCCTGTTTTCCTGTTGTTTTGCTGTTCCAACATTCCCAGCAGCTTCTCTTCCTGTTCCTGTATCTCCTCGTAATCAAAACTTCCCGGCAGATACAAAAACGGTCTTCCAAGTCTTTCGGCCTGTTTTTCTGCCCCGAATTTTCCGGCAGGGTAACAGTTCAGAATCAGACTTCCCTCTCCCAGGTTCTGATAATCCTCCCAGGTTTCACAGGTCGGTATCTCTCGGAGCAGGATTTCGTTTTTCTTCAGGATCCGGCAGATATCCGAACCTTCATCCAGCGCAAAATCACTGCCCAGAACCGTCACGCATTTTGGATCTGCCTTTCTCTCCTGCACGGCATCATACATGGCCAGGCGAAGCTTCTGATCCGGTGTGGGGCCTGTTTTCTGCATGATGGGATCCATGAAGCACCGCATAAAAAAGATCTCCGGAAATCTTTTTTCCAATTCTCCGTAGATCCGGTCCAGATCGCTTCCCAGAAAATGGTGAAGACATACCGTAAAAAGCAGCACTGCTTTTGGTTTCTTATCCAGGCGGTTCAGAACGTCCGTTACCCCTTCGATGGTCACATCCTCCAGGTTTCCTCCAAGAAGATCTTTTTCCTCCACGATCACAAAGGAAAAACGGTCTGCCGCATTCATTTCCGCCGCAGTCAGAACAACACCACGCATGCAATTGTCCGCACAGACATATATCTGATGTGCTTCCGGGACCAGCATTCCCGTATGTACGATATTCCAGTTTCCGTGGGCCGGGGAATTAAATTCCAGCCCCGGCTGAAAGGGCACCGGAAAAGAAGCTTCTTTTATAAATACTTCTGTTTTTCCCGGAAACTCCCGATCGCCAACTCTTTTTAACATGTGCCATCCTCCCAGCATGCATTCAGGATCTGTTCTGCCAGCGTCCGGTATTCTCCTGCCATCTCGCTTTCCGGATAAGTTTCCAGAAGCGTTTTTCCCTGCTCCTCTGCCGCAAGAACCAGGTCACTTCTGGAAAGAGTTCCTACTACCTGGGTGTGAAAATCCTCTGCCAGCTCCCGGACTTTTTCTTCTTCTCTTGGCACATTCCGCCGGTTCAGGATCAGACCTCCCAGAGATGCGTAGCCTCTGCTTCTGAAGTTTTCCACCGCCATGGCAATGTTCGCTCCTGCATGGATGGCCATGTTTTCCCCGGAAGTGATGATAAATACTTTATCTGCATACCCTTTTCGCATGGGCATGGAAAAACCGCCGCAGACAACATCTCCCAGTACATCGTAGAGAACAATGTCCGGTTTATAGGTCTCATAGGCTCCGGTTTCTTTCAGTTTTTCCAGTGCAGTGATGATACCTCTTCCCGCACATCCAAGTCCAGGTGTAGGGCCGCCGGCTTCTACACAGACTACACCGCCGTATCCGATCTGCACCATATCTGCAAGTTTCAGGTCCTGGCGCTTTTCGTTGTAAAGATCCAGCACTGTGGGGACTTTTTTTCCATGCCGGAGAAGAATGGTGGAATCCGCCTTGGGGTCACAGCCGATCTGCATCACTTTCATTCCTTTTTCCGCAAGGGCAGCTGCCACATTGGAAACTGTGGTGGATTTTCCGATGCCGCCCTTTCCGTATACCGCAACTCTTATCATTTTCTGTCCTCCACTTTTGTGATCACATTGGAATATGCCGTTTTTGCGGAAACTCCCTTGAGGCGGCCTATCTTTCCGGATAAGGAGCTGATCACATCCTGTGGCGCATCAATGGCAATACTGATAATGTTAATTCCTTTTTCCCGGTAGGGGATTCCCATTCTCCCGATAATATATTTTCCCGCTTCGTGAAGAAAACGGTTGATGTCATCGATCACGTCATTGTTTTCCACAATGATCGAGATCAGTGCCACTCTTGTATCCATAACGTCAGACTCTCCTTTCCGGTATGATTCATTGCTGTCAGCAGATTCTCGGCAAAAGTTCCCCGCCTGGCTGCGGAAGTAATGCCTGAGTTCCAATTTCCGTAGTCATGACAACTTTTCCTGGCTGGTCTTCGGTCACTTCGCCGATAATGGCAGCGTCTTTGGAGTACGGACATTTACGCAGTGCTTCCACGATCTTTTCCGCCTCTTCCTTCGGTGCCATGATGACCATACGGCCCTCACATGCCAGATAAAGCGGCTCCAGTCCAAGCATGCCGCAGACACCTTTTACTTCCGGCGCTACCGGAACAGATGGTGCATCCAGACGGATTCCCACGTTACTCTGGCCTGCAATCTCATAGAGAACCGTTCCAACGCCGCCTCTTGTTGCATCACGGATCACATGAATGTTATGAGTTGCATCCATCACTTCTTTTACAGTTCCCCACAGTGGCGCACAGTCGCTTGTCACATCTGCGTCAATGCCAAAATCCTCTCTTGCCAGAAGAATGGTGCATCCATGTCTTCCCACATCACCGGTCACAATGATGGCATCTCCCGGTTTTGCCAGCTCGCCGCCTACCTTCACGCCATCCTGAATCTCGCCCATTCCGGTTGTTGTGATGAACACGCCGTCAACCTGGCCTTTTCCTGCTACCTTGGTATCGCCGGAAACAATACGCACACCGACTTCTTTCGCTGTTTTTTCCATGGCTGCGGCGATTTCTTCCAGCTTCTCCATGGGAAAACCTTCTTCGATCACAAAAGCGCAGGTGAGATACATCGGTTTCGCTCCCATACAGGCAAGGTCATTGACCGTTCCACAGATAGAAAGCTTACCGATATTTCCTCCCGGGAAAAACGCCGGGGAAACGATAAATCCATCGGTGGATACCGCCATTTTTCCTGTCGGCGGAACCAGCACTGCCGCATCATCAGCTGTGAGATCCGGGTTTGCAAAATGTGCTTTAAATACTTCATCAATCAGTTCTGAGGTCTGGCGGCCTCCGGCACCGTGTGCCATGGTTACTGTTTTATTATCCATAATATTCATCTTCTTTCTGTTAATTACAGTCCATTAAACCGGACAGTTAATTTCCATACATAAAATATGCGGAACAGGCTCCTTCATTGGATACCATACAGGCTCCTACCGGATGCTGCGGGGTACAGACTTTTCCAAATACCCTGCAGTCCGACGGTTTGCATTTTCCCTGAAGCACATCGCCACAGCGACAGGCCGGATTTGGTTTGCCTTTGATCGGCGGCACCGCATATTTTTTTCTGGCATCAAAAGCTTCCCATTCTTTCCGGAGCACCAGGCCGGATCCCGGGATCACACCCAGTCCACGCCATTCGGAATCGCAGGGTTCCATCAGTTCCTCGATCAGTGTCTGTGCCTCCGGGCTTCCTTCGCTTTTTACCACGCGCGGATAACAGTTTACAAAGAACGGCTTTCCCTCCTGGAAACGTACCAGTGCAACTGCCAGTGCGGTAAGCAGCTCCTTCGCTGTAAATCCTGCCACCACACCACTGACACCTTCCTCTGCCAGATGTTCACAGAGCGCCGTTCCTGTGATGGCATTGACATGGCCAGGGTAAAGGAACACATCCGCGCTGCCTTTTAATGCCTGATAAGCCTGCGGCATGGTCTTGTTCGCCACGAGAAGGGAATAGTTTAAAAGGCCGTCCTCTCTGGCTTTTTTTACAGAAAGGCATCCTGCAGGTGTGGTGGTCTCAAAACCAACGGAAAGGAATACCACCTGTTCCTCCGGATGTTCTTTCGCATATTTTTCCGCATCTGCCGGTGAATAGACGATACGTATCCTGGCTCCTTCTGCCCTGGCATCTGCAAGGCTTTTCTTTGTCCCCGGTACACGGACAAGGTCACCGAAGGTACAGATAGTCGCCTGTTTTTCCAGAGCCAGATAAACCGCCTCGTCAATAAAGCCTACCGGTGTTACACAGACCGGGCAGCCCGGGCCTGAAATCAGCTCCACCTGCGGTGGCAGAAGCTTGCGGATCCCCAGACGGAAAATCTCGTGAGTATGGGTTCCGCAGACTTCCATGATCCGCACCGGCGGCCCCTGATATCCTTCTATGATCTCTCTTGCTGTTTTTTTCTTCTCTTCCATCACAGCAGTTCCTCCATCAGCTGGTCTGTCTCTTCCTCGTCATCGTCAGTGATCTTTGCAATGGCAACACCAGCATGTACCATCACATAATCTCCCGGCTCCAGATCTCCCAGAAGCTGGGCGGAAACTTCTCTCTTTGCGCCGCCTGCGTCTACCACTGCGGTTCCGTCACTGATCTTTACTACTTTTGCTGATAATCCTACACACATACTCTATTTCCTCCTGTTCACATAAGCCATTCCATAGGCCGCCTGTCCAAGTGCGATTCCTCCGTCATTTGGCGGGATCAGGCTGTGTTTCAGAACTTCAAAACCTCTTTCTGCAAGTCCGTCATCTACCAGTTCCAGAAGCAGCCGGTTCTGGAATACGCCACCGCTTAATGCCACTTTTTTAATTCCGGTCTCCTGCTCTGCTGCCTCACAGGCTGCAAGGATCTGTTCTGCCAGTGCCCGATGGAATTCATAAGCCAGCTTCCCGGAATCTTCCCCTGCCAGTTTTTCCTGAACCAGATGTGCAACGATGTCACCTGTATTTAAAACAAATTTCCGTTCCTCTGTGGATGATGCTGAGGTGCCTGGATTTTCCGGAATATCTTTTTTTTCTGTCATCCACATTTTCAGGCTTTTCACTCTTATATCCACATTTTTCTTCTGTATCTCCTGCGCTCTCCACGCTTCCGCCGCAAACTCCAGCGCTGTGGAAGCTTCCCCCTCAAACGTGGACGCTCTCCGGATCCCCAAGATCGCGCTGACTCCGTCAAAGAGCCTTCCTGCACTGGTGGAAGTCACTGCATTGAGCTTTCTCTGTGCCATCGTCACCAGTACTTTTGCTTCCTGCTCTGTGCAAAGTCCCAGTTTTTGGACAGTATCAAGAGTTTTCTCCATATTTCCTGTATTCTGCCAGATCAGGGAAACTGCGATCCGCCAGCCTTCTTTTGCGGAAACATCTCCTCCCACCTGCACAAAAGGTTCGATACTTCCAATCCTTGTAAATCCCTGATGATCTGCCATCAGGATCTCACCGCCCCAGATCGTCCCGTCTGTTCCATATCCTGTTCCGTCAAAGGAAACACCGATCACTTTTTCCTCGCAGTCGTTTTCTGCCATGCAGGATAAAATGTGGGCGTAATGATGCTGCACTTTCAAAACGGGAAGTCCCAGTTCCTCTGCAACCACTGTGGAATTATATTTGGGATGAAGGTCACAGACCACCACTTCCGGCTGCACTTCCAGAAGTGTTTCCAGCCGCCCTATAGTTTCTTTGAGGGCTTTTACCGTTCGAAGATCCTCCAGATCACCTACATAAGGGGACGGATAAAAACGGTTATCCACACCAATGCAGAATGTATTCTTAAGCTCTCCACCTGCCGCGATCACCTGTCCCTTCCAGGGTGTGGAAACCATAAAGGGCAGAGGTGCATATCCACGGGAACGCCGGATCATATATGGCTCTCCCTTATAAAAATCCATCACCGAATCATCGGCCCGGATCCGGATCTTCCTGTCATGGGAAAGGATGCAGTCACATAAATAAGAAAGTTCTTCCACAGCCTCATGATCGTCTCTGCAGATCGGCGCCCCGGATGTGTTTCCGCTGGTCATCACCAGAAGCTTCGGCATCTCAATTCCATCGTCATAATGAAAAAGAAGGAGCTGCACCGGTGCGTAGGGAAGCATCACACCGACTTTTGGATTACCGGGAGCGATGCTCTCACAGAGTTTTCCCTCAGTTTCCTGCTTATTTGGCTGATTTATCAGCTTATCCAGCAAAAGGATCGGCTTCTGATGCCCGGTAAGGATCTTCTCCTGCTCCTCACTGACCTGACAGACTTCTTTCACAGTTTCCAGATCCTGTGCCATCACCGCAAAAGGTTTCACCGGACGCCGTTTCAGTTTCCGGAGCCGCTGTACAGCCCCCTCACTGGTGGCATCACAGCAGAGGTGAAAACCACCGATTCCCTTGATGGCCACGATCCCGCCGGAAGCAATGGTCTTCCTCGTATAAGTGATGGCCTCCCGGCCCCGTTCTTCTCTTCCGATGAGATAAACCTCCGGCCCGCAGTCATTGCAGCACACCGGCTGAGCATCATAGCGCCTGGTGTCCGAATTATGGTACTCATCCGCGCAGGACGGACACATGGGAAATTCTTTCATGCTGGTCCGTTCCCGGTCGTAAGGAAGGGAATCCAGGATGGTAAGCCTTGGGCCACAGCAGGTACAGTTGATAAAGGGATGCAGATACCGCCTGTTTTTCGGATCAAACATCTCCTCCTTACATTCGTCGCAGATGGCAATATCCGGAGAAACAAAGATCTCGCCCTTTGTCTTCTCGCTTTCAATGATATCAAACTGCGTAAATTCCTCCGGCTCCTCCACCGGTTCCACCAGAAGCTTCAGGATGGCCGCACGCTTCGGCGGCCTGTTCTCAATATCTCCGATAAAACCGTCCACATCCTGCTGCCTGCCCTGGGCAAAAATCTCCACATAGGGTCCTTTATTGGACACACTGCCACGGATTCCCCTTGCCATGGCATGACGGCTGACCGTAGGGCGGAACCCCACCCCCTGTACGATTCCGTAAACACGGATCATTTTTGTAATTTCGCACTCCATATGTTCTCCATTCCCTGTAACCAGCTCCCCCTGATCCGGTTACAGTATGTATGTAACTTTATGCCCTGCTCTTAAGTCTACCTGCACTTTCCGGATACCGCAAAATGCACCGCATCCACAAACACGCCTGAAAAATCTTTCGTCATCCGCCTCATACAGGGATCTGCAAAGATCACATCATATCTGCCTTTTTCCACCAGCTCCATGTAATCTTCCTCATCTTTTAATGACACATCCCCCTCTTCCAGGAGATCTTTTTCCATGGAAAACCAGCTTGCCACTGTGATCTTTCCGTCACCGCCACGTTTCCGAAGTTCCGCTCTTATGGAACCTGCCATCACCTGCTGCTGCACAATGAGGATTTTTTTCCCCGCATACTCCATATCCGGCACCAGTTCCTCCACCAGCGGATATCCCACCTCATAAGGCGTTCCGAAAGTTTTCTCAAGATATCTGGCACATTCCAGTGCCGCCGGAGAAACCACGATATTTTTTTCCACAGAGGAGGCTTTTTTTACTTCATCAAGCCCATCTCCCATTCCGTAGCAGACTGCCTGGTGCCCCTGAGACTTAAATTTTTCCCGGAGCTTATCTGCCGCCTTCAGGTCACTGACATCCTGTGGCGTCATTCCAAGGATGCCCACCCTGCCCGTCTCCACCGGCAGTTTTTCCCGGGCAAAAACTTTAAAAAGTTCCAGATAAGCCTTCCGTTCTCCCCCGTCATAAAGCTCCATTCCATCGGTATTTACCGCAAGTACCGGAAGGTCTGTTTTTTTCTCGCACATCCGCTTCAGTGCCTGATAATCCGTTCCGATCACGGCGGGCACCGGCGTTCCGATCACTGCCGCAAAACCTGCCTCCACCTTTTCTGCTGCATCCACAAGTTTGGCAACCAGGCGGTCATCCCGTCCCAGGATGGCATCCATATCCCGAAGTCCTGCGCTGAATACCGCGCTTTTCTGTTCAAACCATCTTGGTTCATCAAAGCCGCAGACATTTCCCGCACATCCTCCTGCATCACAGATCACGATGATCCCGCCAAGCTCATACAGCACTGACACGGCTCCGGACTGATCCGGTGCAAAAG
>ENA-OUPQ01000257-OUPQ01000257.1-human-gut-metagenome-genome-assembly--contig:-NODE-257-length-27420-cov-4.90378_pt1 | contig 27420 bp, 17 predicted proteins | sample MGYA00237946_ERZ548807 | MGnify/ENA primary metagenome ERZ548807 (study PRJEB26490, sample SAMN05194714) | human gut metagenome | biome: terrestrial biome; feature: human-associated habitat; material...
GCTAAGTACTGCGGCGCGGCGTTGCGGGTGTCGAGCGGGAACAGCTCGTTTGCTTTTCTTTTGCAGGCGTTTTCTTTTTCAAACAAAAAGAAAATGCCGAAGCGCGGGAAGTATATATCTTTTGATTATAGTGCGACGCGAAGATAGAGTGCAAATTCTACAATTTCATATTGTGCCGCTTGCGCGGCAACGGTGCGTCGAGTCGCCGCACCCTACAAGTTGCGCGTCAATAAATTTGTGCAGATTTTGCGGACGGATAATATTCGCTCCTACAGCGCACTTATTCACTATTCACTTTTACTTATTACTTTGAGCGTCAGCAAAACAAGCCCCTCAGTCTCGGCTTACGCCGAGCCAGCTCCCCTACAGGGGAGCCCAAATAGACTGTGCGACAGAGCCCAAATATTGAACCTTAATTGCACGCTCCAATATATTCAAAAAGCCCCGACATTCATTACTGCCGGGGCTAAAACTGCTTTATGAACGCCTGACATTCGGCGCTTTTATATCAGTTCAATTTCAATATCCTCTTTCGGCTTATTATAAAACACCATGCACCAATCCGGCTCATATTCTGGCTCATAATACAGTGACGAGCAAGCAGTTCGCCCGCTCGCCGATGATGTGACGATGACGGTCGGTCCGTCCGCGCCGCCGATAATGCCTATTGCCGACGCCGCTTTGCCGCGGGGCGCGATAATCCCGCGCGGTTTTTCCGACTCCGAGCGGTCATTCACGGATATCTCATCCATCGGAATTTTCGGTGAGATGTCATAATTCATTATTGTACACAGCGGCGGTTCTTTTTCGCCGATATGCCGCAGCTTTGAAAACTTCTGCTGTTCGACAGCCGTAACCGTCAGCGTATGCTTTTTTCCGGTCACGGGATTTATAAATTCTGTCTTGTCGCCGGGGCAATTCGCCTTGAAATGCGCTCCCGGGACGGGTATCTTTTCCGCGCGAAGTTGCAGGGTCAGGGAATCTGATTTTTTCGGTTTTCTGCCGCGCCACGGGATACTCATCCTCACTGCAAGCCAGCAAAAAGATTTATCGAGCCCGTATCTGTCGAGCAGAGCTTCCGCCGCATCACCGCTGTCGGGGAAAAGCGGATTCCAGCAGTCGGAGCTTGAAAACTCCATGTCGCTTTTTCTGCCGCCGAACTGAATTGAGGCGAAGATATCGCTGTTCAGCGGATTTTCAGCTTCTTTTTCAGCCTGCTGTTCGTCTGAAAAGCCGTCACAATCGCTGTTTTCATCGATTCCGAATTTTTCTATAAACTCACGAAAGCTTTCAATGCTCACTTTCTTGAACATATCTGCAACAAGTCCCTTGCCGCAAAAATATACAGACGGCACGAGCCAGCTTTCACCGCCCCAAGTGAAGCTTTTGTTGACTGCAATTTCTTTTCCCGCGCGGTCGCGACCGAAGTGGCCGTAGAGCGAGCCCTGATAGAAGACCTTGTATTTTTTCTCCATATCAAAACCTCATCATGTTCCCGAGCTCGAGCGACCCGTCGGCGCGCTGCAGCTCGGACGAGTTGGAGAAGCGTATCGGCTTGCCGTTTTCGAGCGGCTTTTCAATGCGGACGAAGAGCGACTGCCCGTCGTCTATGCTTATCTGCGCCGAGAATACTGCGCTCTTTCCGGGCATGAGGCGGCAGAGCTTTTGATTTTCCGCTTTAGTCCACTGCGCATTTTTCTCGTTTCCGACACCGAAAGACACGCCGAGATCATAGTATATCGGGGCGACGCCCGTATTTTTTATCGTGACAAAAGCATAAATCTTGCCGAAAATTTTCATCACTCTCGCGTCTGTGACAGTAAAATCATAGCCGAGAGCCGCCGAAGCTGTTTTGGCGCGCTCGATTTCGTCCGCGCCGAGATTTTCTTCAAACGCGCCCGCCATCATCAGCCACGAGCAGTGGGTCACATTGACGCACTCGGAGTAGTTCTGATATCCGTCGAGCGGCGCGCCGGACAAGAACGCCGACTGCCCCTCCGGGCGGAACTCGCCGCCGATTGGCTGATTTTTCCAGGCCCCGGTCTGATGCGCCTTTTTCATCTTGGACATAAAATACCAGCTCTCGCCGTAGAGTGTCGAGTGGGTGAAAGAATCGTCGTGGAAGCCGACATTGCCGCCGCGCGTAGTGCCGGGAGTCCCGGGATAGCGGGTCAGAATGCGCGTAGTCTTGAAATTTTCCGCAAATGCGGAGATAATTTTTGCTTTCTGCTCTTTTGAAGCTTCGAGCTCCGGCAGGCAGACATGCCACTCACCCCAGTGGCCGAGAAGCCCTGTTGTGATATAGGCTATGCGGCGGTCGCCGTCGTATTCGCGTGCCAGCTCGCGCACAAAATCGCAGAGGATATCAATGAGCCTGCCGTCCGAATAGTCGGGGCACCAGCCTCCGCCGTATTCGTCGTAGTGCTCTTTTTTTATACCCATATCCCAGATGAACTGCGGCACGGCTTTTTCGCCGATACCCGATCCGGGATAGTCGAGATAGACTCTGAAAACCGCCTGATTCCCGCGCGCCGATATCTCTTCAAGATACGGCTCAAGCCCCTCGCGGATAGTGTATTCGCCGCTGTCGGACATGAGCGCGGAGAGCGGAACATAGAACCACTCCATACTGTAAGGCACGCTGTCGGCGGCTCCGCCCTGTTTATAAAACGGCATGAAGCCTTTGAGCGGATTGCCGACCGCCTGCTCATATTCCAAATTATAAGTTGCAAAGCCCCCGAGCGGCGAGATGCACAGCGAAAGCCCGAGTAAAAGCACAAATAGACGTGCAAAGAATTTCAAGAATCTTCTCATCGGCGTTTTCCTTTCAATATTGCTTTCTTCAATAAGTATAACATTCTTTCCGCCTTTCCTCAAGATAAAAAGAACCGGAGCCCAAACGAGCTCCGGCGAGAAAATATTTACTTTTTCGGTTTGACTGCGATCCATATCTCGCAGGAGTAGTCCGGGTTCTGCACGTCCGCCGAGGGATAGACCTCAATCTCAACGCCGTTGCCGTATTCATATCCGCTCTGCGGGAAGAATTCGGTGCATATCTTTCTATAGGTCTCCCTGAACGCGTCTGGCATCCTGCCGCGCACGGTGAACACCGCGTAGGTATAGGCGGGTATCTCCACGATTTCGAAATCCTGCGGGTCGGATTCGCTGTCATACTCCGCACCGATGCCGTAGGGAAAGCCGCTGTCCGTCATCTCGGTCGAGAAGCACACGCCGAGAAGTCCCTTGAACTGCGCGCTGTCTTTGATATACCCGCAGAGCTTTTGAATGCTCCCGTCGCGTCCGCACTCGTTCCAGAATTCGGGTATCTCCCTGTTCGTGTAGTCGTCGCCTGGCTTTGTGAACTCCCTGCGGCGGCAGATAATCTTCGCCGCCTGTTTCTTTTCTATTCTGTACTCCATAATGCTGCCTCCTGTTAAAATGAGTTTAACACAGATGCGGGAGAACGAGCGGATAGCCGCGCCCTTTCGGACTGCGGACGGGGATACGCCGTGGAAGCGGGTGAATGCGCGCGAAAAGCTCTCTGGCGAGTCGTAGCCGTATTTGAGGGCAACATCGATAACCTTTGCTTCCGTCGAGAGCAGCTCTTCCCCGGCGAGGGTGAGTCGCCGCATACGCACATAGTCACCGAGCGTATAGCCGCACAGCAGAGCGAACACGCGCTGAAAATTAAACGGCGACGAACAGGCCTCTTTCGCCGCCCGCGCGTAATCCGTGGGCTCCGTGATGTGCTCCTCAATATAGTCTATCGCTTTGCTTATCCCTGTTATCCAGTCCATGCTTTTTCTCCCTGTGCAAGAACATTATAGAGCAAAGGAATTTTTTATTCCTGACTTTTTGTGCTCTCTTGTGTCAGGATATTATTCTTTCTTTTCAGCTTTCTCTTCTGAAGTTTCTCTATGCCCGTGCCAATCGCAAGACCGGCGGCGGAGACGACCGCACCTATGGGCAAGGTGATTAAATCGTCGAGGTGCACCGCTATATCGCCTGCGGAAACGCCCGTTGAAGCGGCGTTGGCGAGGGTGAAGGTCAGAAACGGAATGAGAGTGTACATAAGAGCGAGGATAGGCACCGCCCACCATTTTCTTCTGCCCCAATAGCCGTTTGCGCCTATGAGCAGCGAGATGACGAATGTGGTCAGCGGGATTGCGCCCCATATAACGAGCACGGCGTACGCGCCCGCGTCCGACCCGGAGACAGCGAGCCAGAAAAACGCGACCGACACCGCCCATATGACGAGATATGCGGCGACGAGCACGAGCTTTCCGAGTCTGCGGCGGCTCTTGACGACGTTTGTGCTCTCTTCGAGATAGTTGAGATAGTTGAGATCGTTTGACACGGTTTTTTCCTCCTTCAGCAGGCAGTCGAGGCTGACGGAATAGAGGTCGCTCATTCTTATGACGCTCACTATATCGGGATAGGTCTTGCCCGTCTCCCAATTTGATACGGTCTGGCGGCTCACGCCGAGCGACTCCGCCGCACTCTCCTGAGTCAATTTAGCCGCGTTTCTCGCGTCCCTGAGCTTCTTCCCGATATCCATCTGCCGCGCCTCCTTTTTTCGCTTTCAGTTTACGCAAAAAACAGTCGTGTGTCTATCAAAAGCGTTTTACATCTGCGCATTTTCCGTGTCAAAATGCTTTTACACATCGATTATATCATGCCGCGCAGGTGTTTTCCATATTGAATTTTGGGTGCGGGGCTGTGTACCAATAAATCCGTGCGAATTTTGCGGGCGGATGATATTCGTCCCCACCGTGACATTAAGATAAACGAAAACCGCCTGAGGGTTGACCCTCGGGCGGCTGCGGTTATTATTTTTCTATGCTGTTAAAAATCTCTTTCGCCGTCTGCGCGTCGGCGGCTATCTGGTCGCCGAGCGAATCGAGCGAATCAAAGACCCTTTCGGGGCGGATATATCTGAGCAATTTTACCTCGACATTTTTTCCGTAGAGGTCGCCGGAGAAGTCGGTTATGCAGGTCTCGCTGCGCAGATCGTCGCAGGTGAACGACGGGCGGCGTCCGATGTTCGTGACCGCCGCATGCAGTTCTCCGTCTATCGGCACTGCCGAAGCATATACGCCGAACTTCGGGACGATGAAGCCCTCGGGGAAATGCTGATTTATCGTCGGCGCGCCTATCAACCTGCCGCGCCTGTCGCCGCTGACGACGGTGAATTTATAGGAAAATTCGCGCCCGAGCATGGCATTTGCGTCTTCGATATTGCCCTCGGCGAGCGCGTTTCTTATCCTCGTCGAGCTTATCGCCGCACCGTTATAGTCGGTGCGCTCCGCCACGGCGCATAAAATTCCATGCTCCCTGCAGAGCTCTTCGAGGTCGCGGGAATCCGCGGCGGCGCTCTTTGCGAAGCGGTAATTATATCCGCAGCAGACAGCACCTGCGTTCAGCTCGCCTATCAAAATATCATTGACGAACTGCTCCGCCGACATATCGGCGATGCGCCCGAACGATATCTTTTTGACGGTTATGCCGAGGTTTTCGAGCATTTCGTCACGCGCCTGCGGGGTCATCAGCTCCGGGGGAGCTCCAGCACCGACAACTTTCAGCGGGTGCTCGTCAAAGACGAGGGCGCACGGCTCGAAGCCGTCTTTTTCAAACGAGAGAGCGAGGTCGAGCACAGCCATGTGACCCCGATGGAGTCCGTCAAAGCTGCCCAGAGCAACCGATCGGCGCTGTGTCATTCCTGTCTCCCCTTTCAGATTACTTGCCTCTGAACTGCTGCTTGAGTCTCTTTTCTTTCGAAAGAATGCGCTTTCTGAGTCTGAGCGACTTGGGCGTGACTTCAAGCAGTTCGTCGTCCTTTATGAATTCCATACACTGCTCGAGGCTCATCTCCGTATAGGGCACGAGGCGCAGCGCGTCATCGGAACCCGATGCACGGGTGTTGGTCAGATGCTTGCTCTTGCAGATATTGCAGACTATGTCTTCATTCTTGGCACATTCGCCGACTATCATACCTTCGTAGACTTCGACGCCCGCGGGAATGAACAGCCTGCCTCTGTCCTGAGTGTTGAACAGACCGTATGCGGTGCTCACGCCGGTCTCGTGAACGACTATAGAGCCGCGCTCACGGGTGACTATCTCGCCTTTGTAGGGCTCATAGCCGTCGAACACCTGGTTCATGATGCCGTTGCCGTTGGTGTCTGTGAGGAACTCGGCGCGGTAGCCGATGAGTCCTCTCGACGGGATGCGGAACTCAAGATGAGTTGCGCCGCCGTCGCGCGTGCCCATGTTGACAAGCTCGCCCTTGCGGGAGCCGAGCTTCTCTATAACTGCGCCGACATACTGCTCGGGAACTTCGACTATGAGCAGCTCCATAGGCTCGCAGGTCTTGCCGTTTATCTCTTTGAGAATGACCTTCGGGCGCGAAACCTGGAACTCGTAGCCCTGACGGCGCATGGTCTCAATGAGAATTGACAGATGCAGCTCGCCGCGTCCGGAGACTTTGAAAGTATCGGTCGAATCGGTTTCTTCAACGCGCATGCTGACGTTCGTCTCGACCTCCTTGAACAGGCGGTCTCTGATATTTCTCGAAGTAACGAACTTGCCCTCGCGGCCTGCGAACGGGCTGTCGTTGACCATGAAGTTCATGGATATTGTGGGCTCGTCTATTTTTATGAAAGGCATCGGCTCGATGCAGTCCGGAGAACAGGCGGTCTCGCCGATATTTATGTCGCTGATACCGGAGATGCAGACGATATCGCCCGCAGCGGCGGAATCGACCTCGACACGCGAGAGTCCCTCAAACTGATAGAGGCGCGACACCCTGACATTCTCCTGAGTGCCGTCCGTTTTGCAGAGCACTATCGGCTCGTTCTTCTTGACCCTGCCGCGCTCAACTCTGCCGACACCTATTCTGCCGATATAATCATCGTAGTCAAGGCTCGTGAAGAGTATCTGAAGCGGGGCATCGACGTCGCCGTCGGGGGCTTCGATATGCTCGAGAATTGAGTCGAGCAGCGGGCGCATATCACCCGAGCGGACATTGGGATCGAGCGAGGAATAGCCGTCTCTTGCCGAAGCGTAGACAACGGGGAAGTCGAGCTGATCCTCCTCGGCGCCGAGGTCGATGAACAGGTCAATGACCTCGTCAACAACTTCTGCGGGGCGCGCGTTGGGTCTGTCGACCTTATTGATAACAACGAGGACTTTCTTCTTGAGCGCAAGAGCCTTTTTGAGGACAAATCGCGTCTGAGGCATGCAGCCCTCGAACGCATCGACGAGCAGAAGCACGCCGTCGACCATCATGAGTATACGCTCGACCTCGCCGCCGAAATCGGCATGGCCGGGAGTGTCAACGATATTGATTTTCACACCGTTATAGTGGACGGCGGTATTCTTTGAAAGTATTGTTATTCCGCGCTCACGCTCAAGGTCGTTTGAGTCCATGACCCTGTCCTGAACCTGCTCATTGGCTCTGAATATGCCGCTCTGCTTGAGCATCTCGTCGACGAGGGTAGTCTTGCCGTGGTCGACGTGCGCTATTATGGCTATATTTCTTACGTCTTCTCTCTTTGCCAAAAGAATTCACCCATTCCTGAAAAATTTGTGATGATAAAAGTTGAAAACGGTCTGCGGATGGTCGTTTTTCCGTCAGCGCGCACAAAAACAAGAGCGCATCCTTTGTGCGTCCTGACGAAAAAACCCCCGTCAAACGACCGCGCCGCCGCCAAATACGGCAGGAATATAAAAGCTTCTAAAAAGCACTATTTCGGCGGAACATAAAAGTTCCGCCGAAAATGAGTGTATGTTTTGATTATTCGCCCTTCATCTCAAGGAGCTTAACCTTGCCTTCATAGGAAGCAACGCTGACCTTGATAGAATCGGTGATAGCAGCCTTGATGTCGTCCTCAGTAACACCGAGCTCTTTGTAAGCATAATCAGTGGGCATGAAGAGATCGAGATCCATGATATCCGGAAGACCCATGGGATTGATACCGCTGTCGATGCCCTTCTCGGCATACTCCTTGACGACGCCCTTGAGTCCCATTCTCATCATCCACGGCGGGATGCCGATGATCTTTCTGTTATCGCCCATGCCTCTTGCGGCGTAGACTATCTTGAGGAACGGAGCCCACTTCATGTTGTAGCAGCTGATGGGCCATGCCTTTGCACCGGTGCTGCGCTCAGCCGCGCCGACGATGGACTCACCGACCTGGCGGACGGTAAGCATAGCTGTACCGCCTCTGGGATAGAGGGTGCAGGGAAGCTTATCCATTCTCTTGATCTGCTCGATAAGGATAACCCAAACGGGCTTTCTGCCGGGCTGAGTGCCGAAGATGTAGGGCAGCTCGAGAACGGCAACATCGAAGTTGTCATCGGCATAGGAGAAAGCGACGTTCTCCTGGTCGATACGGCTTCTGATATAGGGGTGCTTCTCGCAGAGCTTCATATCCGGACGCTCTTTGGCAAGGTAGGAGAAGTAAGAGCCGAGGATAACGGCCTTCTTGTAACCGAGCTCCTTGCAGATGGGAAGAAGTCTCTTGAGGGGAGCGATGTTGTACTTGTAGTAAGCATCGTAAACGGGTGCGGGGAATTCGACTCTCTCGTCGACGCCTGCGGCGAAAACGAAGCAGTCGCAGCCGGCCATAAGCTCTCTGATCTCATCGTCGGTCTTCTCGTAAATATTGCACATTACGATCTCCATCTCCTCGGGGATGGGAGCTCCTTCGGGAAGGGGCGGAAGAGCAACAGACTTGACGCTGTGGCCTCTGTCAATGAAAATACGTGCTGCGGCGCTGCCGAGAAGGCCGGTGCCGCCAATCATAAATACCTTCATTTTGTTTACCTCCAATTTATTTGCATTAGCTCTTTTATTATACTTTTTATATCGGTAATAGTCAAGCGATAAACGACAAAAAAGTGTACTAAAGTACAAAAATTTCCGACGCTTTCTTTGTATAAAAAATCATCGCTCCTGAATTTCCTTGCCGCTCAGGTGCTCTATATCTATTTCAAACATCCGCACAGCCTTTCCCGAAGCGACGATTTCCTCATCCGCAAGGCGCTCGTCGGGATAGTATTTCATTGCAAGGCGCTTTACCAAAATCAGCGTCTGAGCGCGGTCTTCAATGACGCGGCACCTGCCGAACACGACGGCGCTGCGCATGAACGGCGCCCACGCCTCTTCACGGATAATCTCATCCCCGTAAGCCGTGAAGCACACTTTATCGCATTTATTTATCGAGTCCGCCTTGTGACCCGCTTTTGCGCCGTGGAAATATATCTTTCCCGCCTCTTCGTCATAGAGATAGTTTATCGGTATTGCGTAAGGATATCCGCCGTCGCCGTTGACTGCGAGCACTCCGCGGCGGGCGGAGCGAAGAATTTCTTTTGTCGCTTCTTCGCCGAGAGCATTTTTAATTCTGCGAACAGGTCTGAACATAATATCGTCTTCGGTGATTTTTGAATTTATTGTAGCAGAAACGCGCGTGAAAATCTATAGAGAAACGCCCGAAGAGCGTCTGAACTCTCCGGGCGTCTTTATAGTTTTATATCAGAGAGCTGTTATCAGTCCTCTTTTTTCCTCTTTGCAGAGCAGCCGATAACGAATGCCGCGCCTGCGAATGCAATGAGCATTACGGGAGCTGCCGCACCGGTGTTCGGCACTTTGCTGTCGCCCTCGGGCTTATTTGTATCGGGCTTCGTCGAGGGGACTATCGGGCTCGCGGGATCGGAGGGATCGAGCGGCTCGCTCGGATTCGACGGGTCTGAGGGCTCTTCCGGCTTCTCGGGCTTTCCGGGCCAATGGGGCAGACCGGGGATTTCGGGAAGCTCGGGCAGGTCGGGAAGACCGGGCTTCTCGGGCTTTTCGGGCTTCTCGGGCTCTTCCTTCTCTGACTTCGAGAGCGCGAAGGAGTCGATTCTCGTTGCGCCGTCCTTTGCCTCATCGTCGAGCATATATGCGTCGAAGTAGAGCTTGCTGCCGTCAATAGTAATCGCGGAGAACACCGCGTTGTCCGCATCGTAGATAGCCTCGGCTCTCGGGAAGAGCTTGTCGGTATCCTTGACATCCTTGGTCTGGTAGTCCTTGACACCCGCGCATGCGCTGATGACATAGACGGTGCCCTCGGGATTGAGCTTGGCGGTGTACTCTCTGCCGCCGAAGGTTATCTTCTGCTCCTCTGCCTTGACAACCTCGTTGTTGTCCATGACATCGGTGCGCAGATAGACATGATCGTGACCCTGGAGAACGATGTCGATGCCGAGGTCGGGCATGAGTCCGCAGAGCTGCTTACGCATAGCCTTGACATCCTTGTCATCATAGTGCGAGCCGTTGGAATAGAGCGCCTTGTGGAGAACGACTATCTTCCACTGAGCGTCGCTTGCCTGGGCGTCCGCCTTGAGCCATGCGAGCTGATCGCCGCTGAGTGCCTTATCCTCGCTGAGGTTGTTGGTGTTGAGGACGATGAAGTGAGCGTTGTTGTAATCATAGGAATAGAACACGCCGCTCTCTCTGTCCTGATCGACTGTCTTGGGCAGGACAAAGTTCTGGTCGAGCATATATCCGCTCTTCTCGTGGTTGCCCGCTGCGGGCATGATAGCGGTGCTCTTGATATTCTCAGAGGCATTGAAGAACCACTGCCACTGCTTGAAGTGCTTGGTATAATCTACCTGGTCGCCCGCGCTGGCAAAGAACTTGCCCTCGGGGAACATCTTGAGCGCGGTATCGACTACCTTGCCCCATGTGCCGTACTGAACAGCGTTCTGCGACTGCTCGTCGCTGACATGGAAGAAGGTGAAGGAATCGGAATTGTCCGCAGTCTCGATTATACCCGTACCGCTCCACCAGCCGTACTTTGCATCGCCGACTCTGTAGCAATACTTCGTGCCGGGCTTGAGACCGGTTATGGTCGCGGTGTGGCGGTTGACATTGATGCCGTAGGAGATGAAGCCGATAATGCCAAGATCGACGCCGGGATACTCCCTCTTGACGAGCTCGGAGGCCGTGCTGACCTTGACTCCCTTGGGAAGCTTATCGGTGAAGGTCGGATTCTCCGAATACTCGGCTATCTGAATGTCGGAATTTTTGAGGCTGTACTTTGTATACCAGTTGATGCTTCTCTCGGTCGATGCGTCGCCGGTGAAAGTTGTGCCTATATTCGAGGGCAGGCGCATATTGTCAACCGTGACCTCGGGCTCGACGGGGCCGTCATAGACGAGAGTCACATCGAGGTCGGACTTCTCGGCAGGATTCGTATCCTCAACGAGGCTGCGAAGCATTCTGCCGACAGTGTAGCCGATGCTGTCATACTGGCTCTGAGTCATATACTCATCCATAACGACGGTGTTGAGTATATTGCGCAGGCTGCTGTACTTCTCGGGCAGGAGGTTGAGCACGCTGTAGATAACGTTCTCATAGCTCGGGTTGCCACGGAAGATGATCTGCATGATAATATCAGTCACAACGCCTATGGGGCTGGTGACAGAGCCGGCGGGGAAGAGCTTGCCGGGGTTGAACTGGAGGGTCGAAAGGATCTCACCCTCGACGACATCGTTGAGCAGAGTGTCGATAAGGAAGTTGATGAGTTCCTTTGCGCCGTCTCTGTTCTCGAAGTAATCAAGAACATCGTTCATGAACTTGTCGTCGCTGATATCCTCGTTGGCGTTGTAAAGAGTGTAAAGAACGGTGTAAGCGGCATCCTCAAAGGTGCCCTTCTCGTTCTTGCTCTCCATGCCCATAGCCTCATAGAACTTTGTGCATTTATAATCAGAGACCTGATAGTTGAGAGCCTTTGTGACTACGCCGTCAATGACCTCCATAACATGGTCGGGGTTATTGATATAAGCCTCGTCGACCTGCGCGCACAGATCCTTGATGAAGCTCATAATGTTGCTGCTGACCGTAAATATCTCAACGCTGCCGACCTCGAAGCCGTTCGTGCCGAGCGCGTCGATGATTATCTTCTCAAGGTCGATTCCCGAAGCCTCGAGATATGCATAGAGTCCGCCGGCCTCCTGAATGTCCTCGAAGATGCCGGAAAGGGCATTGTCGATCATGGTCATGGCGAAGTTGTGGAGATCGCCGGGGCCATAGGTCTTGAAGAACGAGAAGCTGTCCTTATAGGGCTGGGCATAGGTCTTTGAAGTGCCGTTGGGGAAGTTTACGACAATGGGTCCGTCCTCGTCAATGTCGTGGGACTTGACGTCGCAGACGGTCTTGCCGTCTGTGGTATTGTCAAAGGTCACGGTTCTGAACTTGTTCGGGAAAGCCGTGAGAGAGGTTGTCTCGATATCATACAGGGTCTCGCCGTTATCATTGGTGTGGGCGGCGATATCGGGGGTATGGAGATGTCCGCTGAAGGTGAAGTGCATACCTGCGTCTGCGAGAGTCTCGGTGCACTCCATCCAATCGTCAAGCACGAAAGCAAAGAATATTTCGGGCTCGATGGTCATGTGGGGAACGAAGTTGTGGTGAGCCATGCCTATGACGGTCTCGCCGTTCTTCTTTGCCTTTTCGCACTGCTTGAGAGCCCACTGCATGAGCTCGGGGGTGATGCTGCCCGCGGTCTCCTGAACATCGTCGCCCTTGGCGGTGACATCGGACGAATACTTGTTGGTATCCATGACGATGAGTCTGTAGCCGCCCTTGAGGCTTATAGCGTAGGAGAGCTGACCCGCCTGACCTGTGGTGGGGGTGAAGACATCTTCTTTTTCGTCCGTCACAAGGTCGCGTCCGAGATTCTTATAGATCTCGCGGAACGCCTCAGGAGAGGTGACTTCGCCGGACTCTTTGACGCCGTTTTTGAATGTAACGCCGTTATAGTTGTTGACATCGTGGTTGCCGTTTACAACGATGACCTGTATTCCGCTCTCCTTTTCAAAGGCTTCGAGCTTTGCGGCAAGAGCCTTGTGACCCGCCAGCTCGCCGTTGAGGGTCAGATCGCCGGGCAGGAACACATAGTCGCTCTTCTCCTCAGCGGCCTTGTCGAGAGCCGCTGTCAGGAGCGCGTCAACCTCGTTGTGCTGACGGGAGCCTTTGTCGTTCCATTCGTTGTAGGCTTCGCTGAATCCGTTCTTTGTGTCCCCGGTTCCTTTTTCGGAATCAGCAAAATAGTGAATGTCGGAGATGGATGTGACTTTGAGCTTGCCCTTCTCGGTCTGCGCAAAGGCACTGAAAACTCCGGTCGGGAGGGCGGCAAGGACGAGGGTCATGCAGACTATAACTGCAATGATGCGTCTTGCCAGTCTTCCTTTGTTTTTCATTTCGTTTCCTCCTTTTTTCTGGTTTTATATTAAACAAAAACGAAAATGCTTAATCCTCCGAGCCGTCCGTCTGCTCGGCTATGCCGAGATATGCGTCCGCCTCCGCGGCGTCCATGCTCTCGATCCCCTTGAGCTTGCCCGCCATGATACGATTTCTGTCCTGCGCGGCGACAAGGGTGCGCCCCGCCTCGTCTATCTTTTTCTTCGCCTTGTCGAGCACATCGCCGAACTTCTCATACTGCGCCTTGGCGACGGAGAGCAGACGGCGGACTTCGTTCGCCTTCTCGTTTATCGCCACGGCTCTGAAGCCCATGGAGAGGGAGTTGAGAAGCGCCGTTATCGTGGTCGGTCCCGCTATCATGATGTTATATTCGCGCTGGATGCGCTCGGCTATTCCCGTGCGCGAGGACGCGATTTCGGCATAGAGTCCCTCGGTCGCGAGATACATTATCGCAAACGGGGTCGTCGCCGGAACATTTATGTATTTTGTGACGAGCTTTGCTTCGCTCAGGACTCTGTCTTCAAGAGCCTTGCGCGCCTTGGCGACTTCTTCGGCGTCCGCGCTGTCCGCGGCGGAGCAGAGGCGCACATAGTCCTCCATCGGAAACTTCGAGTCAACGGGGAGATAAGCGTCCGCGCCGCCGTCGCCGGCAGGGATGCGTATAGCAAACTCGACGCGCTCGGAGCTGCCCGGGCGGGTGGCAAAGTTTTTCTCGTACATATTGGGTATCGTCTGGTCGAGTATGCCCTCGAGCTGGACTTCCGCCCATGTGCCGCGCGCCTTGACATTCGTCAGCACGCGGTTAAGATTCGTGACATTCGTTGTAACGCCCGTCGAAAGCTCTTTCATCTCGCCGAGCGATTTGTAGACATTTTCGAGCTGCTCGGAAACGGTCTTGAACGAGCTGTCGAGTCGGGTAGTGAGGGTCGAGGAGAGCTTCTCGTCGACGGTCGCGCGCATCTCATCGAGCTTTTTCTCGTTGCTCTGCTGCATTTTCTCTATCGACTCTGCAATAATTCTCGACTGTCTGTCGTTTTGTTCTATGTTATTGCGGCGGATAGTGTCGAGTGATTTCGAGAACATGTCCGTCAGCTGCTGCTGATGCTTGAAATTCGCCTCGGTCATGAGTGCAAGGCGCTCGTTCATCTTATCGAGCGATTCGGTAAGTTCGGAGCGCATGTCCTTCTGATTGCCGGCACTTTCTCTGCGGCTGCGCTCGAACTCATCGCGCAGCTGACCCTCGAGCGAGCTGACTTTATGCTCAAGCTCCTTTATCTGCCCGTCCTGCGCGGAGGGGCGGTTGAGCTTCATTATAATGATCACAAGCAGCACGGCGCAGACAGCCGAAAGAGCCGCCGCGATATATAAAACAGCGTCCATAATTCCAATCTCCAAAATCTGTAAGATATGATAAAGAATTGTAACAGATTTTTAAAAAAATTGCAACATTTATACAGATATATTTTTAACAATAAAAATTTTTTGAACAATATTATATTTGCCGGATAATCTTTGCAATTAACGGTTGATAACGGGAGTGGTTTTATGCTACTATATAATGTATCTGAAAGGGGCTGCGCGCCTCAACAAAATTATGCCTCAGACCGCCCGCAGAATTTGTATAAATACGCCGCGGTTTTTAATATACGGAGGAAAAGCATGAAAAAAATCACGAGAATAGCTTCAATATTTCTTTCGCTCGCGCTGATATTCTCAGCCGCCGCCTGTGGCAAGGACGGCTCGGGCGCGGCGCTGAGCTATCCGATAGCAGCCCAGCCGGATTGTCTCGACCCGCAGATAGCGCAGGGCGCGGAGGCAAAGACCGTTGTGCTCAACTGCTTCGAGGGGCTTGTCCGCAAGGACGCGGAGGGCAAGTATTCCCCCGCCGCGGCAAAGAGCTGGAACTATGATGCGTCCACTCTCACCTATACATTTAAGCTCCGCGAGGACGCGCGCTGGGTCATAATGAAAAAGGCATTCAAGCCCATACTCGGCGACAACATAGACAAGACTTTCGACTCCCGCGTCACGGCGGCGGATTTTGTCTTTGCGCTCAGGCGCGCGGTAGCCCCCGCAACGGGTGCGCCCGAAGCGCTGAGCCTCGGCGTCATAAAGAACGCAAAGAGCATAATAAACGGCAAGATGTCCTCCGACAAGCTCGGCGTGCAGGCGGTCGGCGACTTTGAGCTGCGCATAACGCTCGAAAGTGCAACGGACGAATCGGCTTTTCTCGATCTGCTGACAAAGGCAATATGCATGCCCTGCAACGAGACTTTCTTCAACGCGACCAAAGGACGCTACGGGCTCGACTATTCGACGCTCCTGTGCAACGGTCCGTTCTATCTCTCATATTGGCTGCACGACTCCGCACTGACTATAAAAAACAACGACGACTACACCGGACCTTTCCCGGCGAAGCCCGCGAGCGTGTCGCTCGTAATTGACAGCGACAACGAGCAGAAGCTCACTTCCCTGCTCGACGGCACTTACTGCGCCGCCCAGCTCGGCACGACTGTGCCCGATTCGTCCGACCTCTCCGTAACAAAGAACTACGACACCGTCTGGGCGCTGTGCTTCAACTGCGCCGACGCGCCGCTCTCCAATGTGTCGCTGCGCCGCGCACTCTGCACGGCGGTCGACTATAACTCGCTGACGCTTGAAAGCGAGGATATGCAAAAAACTTATTCTGTAATCCCGCCCGCCTGCTCTGTCGGCGAGGGAGCGGATCTTGGCAGCGAGCCCGTCAGCATTCTCGGCTACGACATGAACAGATCCGCCGGATACTGGGCTCAGGCGCAGAAAGATCTCACGGGCAAACTGAGCCTTGAGATAATCTGCCTGCCCGAGCACGAAAACGCCATGCGACGCATGATACAGGGCTGGCAAAAAGTATTCGGTCTGAGCGTCAATTTTACAGTCACTGCGCTCGACAGCGCGACTCTTTCCTCGCGCGTGCAGGACGGCGACTATCAGATAGCCCTGACCTCCATGTCCGCGGGCATAACGGACGCTGCAGGTTTCCTTTCGACGCTCACCTCGCAGGGGACGAATAATATAGTCAGACTCAGCGACGCGCAGTTTGACGCATCCGTCAAAAACCTCAAGGCGCTGAGCGGCTCTGAGCTCGTCAAGGCTTGCCGCAGCGCGGAGGGCAGACTGCTCTCGCTCGGCGCGGTGCTCCCGATGTTCATAACCCCGAGCTATTTTGCAACGGCGAAGGGCGTCAACGGCTTGAGCGTTGACCCGGAGAGCTCGGCGGTCGATTTTGTTTTCGTAACGGCAAAGGACTGACAAGATGAAAAAGGAAAATAAACTCAAATATATACTCCCCGAAAATCGGACGGTGCGCATTGTGCTCGCCGTCTTTTTCTGGTTATTGGCGGCGGCGTGCGCCGGATGCATATTCTGGCTTTCGAGCAAAGACGGCAACCAGTCGCAAAATATGAGTGACAGTGTGCGCGGTATTTTGATGAAACTCTTCGGCCCACTTCTGAACAGCTTCATCGTGCGCAAGTTCGCGCATTTCTTTGAATATGCGGCTCTCGGATTTCTTATCGGCTGCGCGCTTTTCCTCAGCCGCAGGCGTTTTTCGCCCGTTATCTCCGTCATTTGCAGTGCCCTTTATTCAATCAGCGACGAGATACACCAGTATTTCGTCCCCGGACGAGCATGCCGCATTTTCGATGTCGGAGTCGACACCCTCGGCGCGCTGACGGGTACACTCATCCTCGCCTTCATAATTCTTATTGTGAACTCAATTGCAATACGCAGAAAGGAAAAATATTCCGCGTAAATTTTTAGCATTTCTATTGTCGTTTTATAACAGTATATGATATAATAATGCTTATATAGAGACTTTTTGGCTGAGAGGTATATTCAATGGATCATAAAGAGGGGCTCATAGTCGGGCGCAACGCAGTGCTTCAGGCTCTCGAAAGCGGCAGAACGATAGACAGCGTGACCGTTGCACAGGGTCAGCGTGGCGGACAGGCAGGCAGAATAATAGACATCTGCCGCGAGCGCAAGATTCCCGTCAAATTTGCCGATCAGCGCAGGCTCGACCGACTCTGCGACGGCGCGGCGCATCAGGGCGTTGCGGCATTTGCCGCGGCTCACGAATACGCCGAGATGGACGATATTTTCGCCCTCGCCGAGAGCAGAAACGAAAGTCCGTTCATAGTCGTGTGCGACTCGCTTGAAGACCCGCACAATCTCGGCGCTATCCTCAGAAGCGCGGAAGCAGCCGGAGTTCACGGGGTAATTATCCCCAAGCGCAACTCCGTGACCCTCAACTACACAGTCGCAAAGACCTCGGCGGGCGCTATTGAATATGTCCCTGTAGTAAAAGTCGCGAATCTCCCCGCCGCCATCGACGAACTCAAATCGCGCGGTGTCTGGATATTCGGCGCGGACATGGACGGCACGGATTACACCGCCCTCGACTACAGCGGCAGCATCGCCCTCGTCATCGGCTCTGAGGGCAAGGGCATAGGCCGCCTCGTGCGCGAAAAATGCGATTTTATCGCCTCATTGCCGATGCGCGGCAAAATAAATTCTCTAAACGCCTCCGTCGCGGCGGGAATCCTCATGTTCGAAGCGGCGAAACACAGAAACTGACTTTTATCCGATTCAGTATATACAATTGGGGTGAGATGAGTGGAAAACAGATCTTCCGATAAGCGGAGCAAGATTTCACTTGACAGAGTTCTCCGCGAGGTGGCGGAGCTTGAAAACAGCCGCGGCGAGCCGGACAGGATCTGGTCGCTGAGCGACATAGATGATTTGTTGGCGAGTACGGATACCGATTCCACGGCACCTGCCGACGAGGACGACACCGAGCTTCTGACAAGTATCCAATACTATGAAGGCAGATACTCTGACGATGATACGCCGTCGGAGTCTGAACCCATATACAATCAGCAGGGAGCCGAAGAGCCCGAGGCGGAGATTGCCGCCGAGCCGGAACCCGAGATTCCGTCGGTCGCGGCTGAGGCTGCCACAGAACCAGAAATTGAAGAATCCGCCGAATCCGACGATGCGGAGCAGACTGGCAAAGAATCTGACGAAGTCGAGGAGGCAGAAGAATCCGCAAGCGAAATATCTTCCTCAGAGTTGAATACGCCCGAAGAGCCTGTGGACGAAACTTTTTCTATAGAACCCGAAAGAGAAGCGGCGGCAGAAGCTCCTGCAGAGCCGGAAAAAGCCGAAGCGGCACAGGAATCTGCCGATGAAGCCGAGCCGGAAGTCGGAGAAGCTCCGATCGAAGAAGCTGCCGCCGATGAAAGCGAGGATATATACTCCGATTCAAAGCTTGAGCTGTCCGTTGTGAAAGCCGACGGCGAAGATGATGATATTCACAAATCTGACAACGAAGTTGATACAGATGAATCGGATGAATCGGACGAAACCGATGAATCTGACAAAGATAATAACATTCTGACGCTCCACGGCGAGGAAGAAGAGCCAAAGGACGAGGATGAAGCCGAGAAAAAGCCGACGGTAGAGGAGCTTTTCGGCGCGCCCGCGTCGAGATATTTCGGCGAGCCGAGTGAAACGCCGGAGGAGGACTCCGAGCGTGAGAGCCGCGCCATACCCGGTCTGTTCGGCGACACAGTTGTGTTCGGTCCGATGAAATCCCTCTCCGAGCCGGCAAAAAACAAGCCGGACGATGAATATAAGACAAAGCTCATGGCTGCAATCGGTTCGGCAAAAGAGCCCCAGAGCGCCGAGACGATAGAGAAACCCGGAGTTATCTTAAAGCGCGGTCCGCTCTCCGAAACATCGGGGCTCGAGCCCCTGCCGCAGGTCATTCCCGCCGAAGAATTTGTCGGCTCGGGGGACGATAAGCCCGCGTCAATAGAGGATCAGCCTTTCACGAATCCCGCCGCCGGCAATCAGCCGGAGGAGGAGCAGCTGATGCTCAGCGGCTTCGGCGAAGAGCCGGAGACTGAAAAAATAGACGAAGACGAGCTTCGCAGCGAGCTCGACAAAAAGAGGGCGGAGAAGAAGAAAAAGTTTGTCCTGCTCAGCGGTCTCGGCGACGATGAGCCGCAGGAGGACGAAAACCTGCCCGAAGAGAAAGAGGACGAACCGGAGAAACAGCCCGAGAAAAAGAAAAAGCACTCCGAGAAAGCTCCCCTCGAATATGAAAAGCCCGAACAGCGCGGAAGAGTCTATAACAGTCTCAAGAACGCCGCATCGCAGTTCAAGACCTCGGTTATCGGTCTGTGTGTGCTTGAAGGCGTGTCGCTGCTTCTGCTGCTCGTGCCGAAAATTCTCGAGTGGGCGGCGATAGACGCGCCCGCGTTCGACCGCGGAGGCGCGGGACTTGCGGCGGCAAATATAGTGCTTCTGCTCGCGTCATTCTATCTCGCGTTCCCGAATATTTTATCCGGCGTAAAAGCGCTTGCAAACGGCCGCGTGACCGGCGGCGCAGTCGGCGGGCTGACGTTTATACTCGCTCTCGTTCAGACGATACTCTCGTTCTTCAACAAATCGCCCGAGGGCGCTTCGGGCATGTTCTACTGCGCGGCGGCGATATTCGCCCTGCTCATGACCGCCGAAAACAGCAGCCGCGGCACGGCGCGCGTGATGCAGAATTTCCTCTTCTGCACCGCAAAGCGCAAATCCGGGCTCTACGGCATAAGGGCTATCGAGAGCGAGAAAGACGCATTTGAAGTCGGACGCGCGCTCAAGATGGGCAACCCCGACATTTTATATTCCGGCAGGGTCGAGTTCCCCGCCGACTTCATCAAAAATTCCGAAGCCAACTCCCCTGCGGACAGCTGCATAAAGCGCAGTCTGATAATTTCTTCGGCTGTCTCCGTGCTGCTCGCAGTTATATCGGGCATAATAACAAAAGATATATTCCAGGCGTTCGGCGTGCTCACCGGCGCGTTCTGCCTGACTTCGCCCTGCGCTATTGAACTCGCGCTGATGATTCCGCTCTATCTCGAGAACAGGAAGCTCAACGCAGAAGGCGGCATGATAGCGGGCTACGATGCGGCTCTCGAATGTTCAGAAGCGGTCGCCGCTTCTGTTGACAGCGCCGATCTCTTTGACCGCGCGGCGTGCGAGATGCACGGAATGAAGGACTTCCACACCGTGCGCATAGACGACGTTCTGCTCTACGCAGTCGCCATAGTGCTCAAATCCGGCGGTCCGCTTACAGATGTTTTCAACCGCATTATCGGCGGCTCAACCGAGCTTCTGCCGCCCGTGCGCGACATGATATATGAGGACAGACTCGGTCTCTCAGCCACAATATATAATCAGCGCGTGCTGCTCGGCAACCGCAACCTGCTCACGCACCACAATATCGAAGTTCCGCTCAAGTCCGAGGAAGACAAAGTCAAGCGCAACGGGCGCAAGATCCTCTACATAGCGATCGACTCTCAGGTCGCGGCGATGTTCGTTTTCAACTACGCCGAGGACGCCTCGCTCAAGGATTCGATAAACGAGATGGCGGACAACGGCTTCAGCCTTGTCGTTCGCACGGACGACCCGAACGTGACCGACGAGCTCATCGCCGCCCGCTTCGGCATAGCGCAGAAGGATGTCAAAATGACACTCTCCCACGGCGCGCGCATATTCAGCGCATACCGCGACAGCGTTGTTGACTCAGCCCCCGCAAAGGTCATGCACGACGGCTCCGCCCGCTCTTATTTCAAGAGCATAGCGGCGTGCGGCAGGCTCGCGAACTTCGCTTCGCGCTGGGCAGTGTTCGCTCTTATAGTGCAGGCGGTCGTGGCGGCGGGTGCGATACTCTGCGTCGCACTCAAGGCGTTTGCGTTTGTGTCGCCCCTGACGGCAGTTGTGGTTCAGGCCGCGATAGTGGCTTTCAGCGTAATACTGGAAAAATTCAAGAAATAAAACTACCCTGTAACATCTAAAACTTTACATCCGGTTGCAAGTATGATTGTGTTGAACAAGGATGAAAACTTTTAGATGTTACAGGGTAGTAGGGGGCTGCGCTGAAAATGCGACAGCCCCTTTCTGAAAGGATAAGCGGATATGCAGGAAAAATCAGTCAAGACAAAAATTGATTTAAGCGGCAAGACCGTGCTCGTGACGGGCGCGGCGGGATTCATCGGCTCTTTTCTCTCGGAGCGTCTGCTCTCGGACTTTGAAGATATCCGCGTCATCGGCTTCGACAGCGTCAACGACTACTATGATATCCGCCTGAAAGAATCGCGGCTCGAAAAGCTTCAAAAGCACGAAAATTTCACTTTTATTAAAGCTAACCTCGCGGACAAAGACAAAGTGAACGAAGTGTTCTGCAAATACTCGCCGCAGATAGTTGTCAACCTCGCGGCGCAGGCGGGTGTGCGCTATTCGATAACGAATCCCGACACCTATATCGAATCGAATATAATCGGCTTTTATAATATCCTCGAAGCCTGCCGCCACTCATACGACGGTGCGACACCTGTCGAGCATCTTGTATATGCTTCGAGCTCGTCGGTCTACGGCAGCAACAAAAAAGTGCCCTACAACACCGACGACAAAGTCGACAATCCCGTCAGTCTCTACGCCGCAACGAAAAAGTCCGACGAGCTGATGGCTCACGCCTATTCGAAGCTCTATAACATCCCCTCGACGGGGCTCCGCTTCTTCACGGTCTACGGGCCCGCAGGTCGCCCGGACATGGCATATTTCGGTTTCACCGACAAGCTTCTTCGCGGCGAAACAATCCGCATTTTCAACTACGGCAACTGCAAGCGCGACTTCACATATATCGACGATATAGTCGAGGGCGTTGTGCGCGTCATGCAGGGCGCGCCGGAGCGCAAAAACGGCGAAGACGGTCTGCCCGTTCCGCCGTATGCAGTCTATAATATAGGCAACCAGAGCCCTGAAAATTTGCTCGACTTCGTTGACATTCTTCAGCAGGAGCTTATCGCCGCGGGCGTTCTGCCGAACGATTACGACTTTGAAGCGCACAAACAGCTCGTCCCGATGCAGCCCGGCGATGTCCCCGTGACCCATGCAGACACGACTCCGCTCAAGCGCGACTACGGCTACAAGCCCTCGACAGATCTCAGAACCGGGCTTCGCAACTTCGCCCGCTGGTACAAAGACTTTTACAAGATTTGAATAGCATATATTATATATTATATAATGTATATCTTTCGGGTCAGAGATGCAAACGAAAGATAAATTATATTCCTTTTTATCCCACAACAACCGCACACCTCGACAGCCGCAAAAACTGCGGCTGCTTTTTATTTTGCGGGCATATGGGTAATGCCTCAAAACAGTTGCAATGGCGGCGCGGAAGTTGTATAATTAATTGATTTTGATAAATTCGCGTCGAGGGGCGGCGCATTTTGCGGCGACAAAGCGCGTCAAGCGCAAAAAATATACTGTGAGGTTTTACAATGTTCAAAGTGGGATTCGATAACGACCTTTATATCCAGAAACAGTCCGAGCAGATAAGCAAACGCATCAAGGAATTCGGCGGCAAGCTCTATCTTGAGTTCGGCGGCAAGCTCTTCGACGACTACCATGCCTCGCGCGTCCTGCCCGGCTTCAAGCCCGACAGCAAGCTGCAGATGCTCAAAAATATCGGCTCGGATGTTGAGATAGTCATTGTCATCAACGCGAGCGATATCCAAAATAACAAGATCCGCCGCGACCTCGGCATAACCTACGACAGCGACGTGCTGCGCCTCATCGACGCGTTCCGCGCGATCGGTCTTTTTGTCGGCAGCGTCGTTATCGCGCAGTATAAGGGTCAGCCCGCCGCGCTTGCATTCAAGAACAGGCTTGAAAATCTCGGCGTACGCGTCTTTATCCACTATCCCATCGAGGGCTATCCCTATAATATCCCGCACATCGTCAGCGAAGAGGGCTTCGGCAAGAATGAATATATCGAGACCGAGCGCCCGCTCGTTGTTATAACCGCGCCCGGCCCCGGAAGCGGAAAGATGGCGACCTGCCTCTCCCAGCTCTATCACGACAACCTGCGCGGCATCAAGGCGGGATACGCAAAGTTCGAGACGTTCCCCATATGGAACCTGCCCCTGAAGCACCCCGTCAACCTCGCATATGAGGCGGCAACCGCCGACCTCAACGATGTCAACGTTATCGACCCCTACCACCTCGAAGCATATGGCAAGACCACCGTCAACTACAACAGGGACGTTGAAGTCTTCCCCGTGCTCAACGCTATATTTGAGAAAATCGAGGGCAAGAGCCCCTATAAATCGCCCACGGACATGGGCGTCAACATGGCGGGCTACTGCATCTCCGACGACGCCGCGACCCGCGACGCCTCTTTGAACGAGATAATCCGCCGCTACTTCAGCGCGCTGTGCGACCACAAAAAGGGTCTGACCGGCGACGCGGAGCTGACGAAGATAGAGAGCCTGATGAACCAGGCGGGAGTCACTGAAGAATATCGCCGCTGCGTGCGTCCCGCGCTCGACAGAGCAAAAGAGACGGGCGCTCCCGCAGTTGCAATCGAGCTGCCCGACGGCAGACTGATAACCGGAAAGACTTCTTCTCTGCTCGGCGCGAGCTCGGCAGCACTGCTCAACGCAGTAAAGCTCCTCAGCAATCAGCCCAAGGAGCAGCTGCTCATCGATCCCGGCGTTATCGAGCCGATACAGTCGCTCAAGACGAATATCCTCGGCAACAACAACCCGCGCCTGCACACGGACGAAGTTCTCATCGCGCTGACCATGAGCGCGATACAGAGCGAGCCCGCAAAGAAAGCGTTCGACGCGCTCTCGCTCCTGCGCGGCTGCGAGGCACACTCCTCGGTTATACTCTCCCAGGTCGACGCGGATGTCTACCGCAAGCTCGGCATCAACCTGACCTGCGAGCCGCATTATCAAGTCAAGAAGCTCTATCACAAAGCGTAAATATAAATAATCAGCCTGCGGGGATATCCTCGCGGGCTGTTTTTTTGCAAGATAAGTCCTATAAATTGCCCTGTAAATGCCAGACCGCAAACTATGACAAAAGCCGCAGCCCACGCTAAAACGCAAGTTGCGGCTCTTTTTGCTCTTTGGTCTGCGCCGGGTGTGGCTATCCTTTTCACGGGCTGTCACAGTCGGATGCAGAAAGCGTTTTCTTTGCCCCGAAGCCGTATGCAGATACCGCGAGTGGGCAAAAAAGCGCTTAAAAGGGCAAAAGCAAACTATGATAAAAGCCGCAACCCACGCTAAAACGCAAGTTGCGGCTTTTTTGCTCTTTGGTCTGCGCCGAGTGTGACAACCCGGCTTATTTTGCGGGGACGGTGTGCCAGATGTTCTTTGCATACTCGTTTACCGCTCTGTCGGCGGCAAATCTGCCGGAGCAGGCGGTGTTCATCAGCGACATCGAGTTCCAGCGCGTTCTGTCCGCCCAGAGCTCGTCGATTCTGTTCTGCGCCTGACGGTAGTCCGCGAAGTCCGCGAGAACCATGTAGGGATCGTGATAGACAATAGTTCCGCTGATTTCCGGGAACTGCTTGCCGCAGAAGCCGCGGTTTATGAAATCGATAACATTGCGAAGCTCCGCATTGTTGTTGTAGAAATTCATCGGCACATAGCCTCTGCTCCGAAGGTCGTTGACCTCGGGGGTGGTCATGCCGAAGATAACTATATTCTCGTCGCCGACCGCGTCGTGAATCTCAACATTCGCGCCGTCGAGCGTGCCGAGAGTTATCGCGCCGTTCATCATCAGCTTCATGTTGCCCGTGCCGCTCGCCTCGGTTCCGGCGAGGGATATCTGCTCGCTGACATCGGCGGCGGGCATCATATATTCAGCCATGGAAACGTTGTAGTCCTCCATGTAGACGACCTTGAGCCTGCCCTTGACATCGGGGTCGTTGTTGATGAGATCCGCGAGGGCGCAGATGAAACTGATTATCTTCTTCGCCATGAAGTAGCCGCTCGCCGCTTTTGCGCCGAAGATATAGGTGTGGGGCGTGAAATCGCCCGAGGGATTCGCCTTTATCGCGAGATATTTCGCGAGGATGTTGAGCGCGTTGAGGTGCTGGCGCTTATACTCGTGCAGGCGCTTGACCTGAACGTCAAAGATGGAGTTCGGGTCGAGCTCGATGCCGGTCTTTGCCTTGACGCGCTTGGCGAAGTCCGCTTTGTTCGCGGTCTTTATCTTCTCTATCTCTGCGAGCACGGCGGGGTTATCTTTATATTTTGCAAGCTCCGAGAGACACTCGGCGTTATATACGAACTCGCCGCCGATGAGGTCGCTGAGCATCGAGGTCAAGCGCGGGTTCGCCTGGCAGAGCCAGCGGCGGTGGGCGATGCCGTTTGTGACATTGCAGAACTTGTCGGGCGTGAGGGTATAGAAATCATGGAACACGCTGTCCTTGAGTATCTCGCTGTGGAGAGCGGAGACGCCGTTGACGCTGTGGCAGCAGGCGACGCAGAGGTTCGCCATGCGCACGACTCCGTTTGAGATAACAGCCATTCTCTCGACCTTATTAGCGTCGTGGGTCTGCTCCCAGACGCTGCTGCGGAAGCGGTTGTCTATCTCCTTGACTATCTGATAGATTCTCGGCAGCAGACGGCGGAAGAGATCCTCGCTCCAGCATTCGAGAGCCTCGCTCATGACGGTATGGTTCGTGTAGGCGAAAACCTTCGTCACAACATCCCATGCATCGTCCCAGCTGTAACCGCACTCGTCGAGCAGCAGGCGCATAAGCTCGGGAATGGCGAGAGTCGGGTGGGTGTCGTTGATATGGATAGCCATCTTGTCGCAGAGATTGTCGAGCGAGCCGTACTTGCGCAGGTGGCGGTTGATGATATCCTGAACGGACGCGGAGACGAGGAAATACTGCTGGCGCAGACGTAGGCTCTTGCCCTCGGGATGATTGTCCGCGGGATAGAGCACCTTGCTTATGACCTCTGCCATGGCGTTTTGCTCCATGGCGCGCAGGTAATCGCCCTGATTGAAGGAGTTCATGTCTATCTCGGAGCTCTTTGCGCTCCAGAGACGCAGGACGCTGACGCCCTTGCCGTCCTTGCCGGCGACCATCATATCGTAGGGAACGGCGTGAACCTTCTTCGCGTTCTCTATATCGACGCTGTGATAGCCGTCCTCCCAGCGGTCAACGACATTGCCCTCGAAGCTGACGTCAACGCTCTTCTCCTCGCGCGCAACGAGCCATACCTCGCCGCCGGGGAGCCAGAAATCGGGCATTTCGGTCTGCCAGCCGTCAACGAGCTTCTGCTTGAAGATACCGTATTCGTAGAGAATGGAGTAGCCCATTCCGAGATATCCGTCGGTTGCAAGCGCATCGAGATAGCACGCCGCAAGGCGGCCCAGGCCGCCGTTGCCGAGACCCGCGTCCGGCTCGCAGTCATAGAGCTTGTCGAGCTTGATGCCGAAATCTTTGAGCGCCGCCTCCATGACGGGAATGAGATTGAGGTTATAGAGCGTGTTCTTGAGCGAGCGTCCCATGAGGAACTCCATGCACATATAGTACACGCGCTTCGAGCCGCTCTCTTCGCAGCGCTGTTCAAACTCGTGTCTGCCCTGTCTGAGCATATCGCGGGTTATCATCGCGATAGCCTTGTAAAACTGCTCGTAGTTGGCCTCCTCGGGAGTTACGCCGAAAAAGTGAGAGAGCTTTGCGGTTATCTGCTCCTCGGCGGCCTTCTTTGTCAGTGAATAATCCATTGTATCAAACCTTTCGTTTGCTTGTGCAGCATATACTGCCGGATATATAAAAATATACCAAATGTTATTTTATACCGAAAATGTAAATAATACAACCGAATACTCGCAATTACCGCTCGAACGCCCTCAGAAAAAACGAACTCCACGGCGAGAATTTTCAATAAAAATGCCTAAAAATGTCAGAGACGATTGAAAAAGCGGGTATTGTTTACAATTTGTTCACATTTATGTATACTTGATGCAACACGGCGCAATTATTCTATATCTGTACCCAAGAGGTACCGAAGAGACAACTACCTATCTGGTTTTAATAATTGTCAACTTCTTTTTTCATTTTTATTTTCTCTTTCCCCAAAGCTAAAGCCGAATGCTGCACACATTCGGCTTTAACTTTTTTTCGGGGAACTTTTTTATTTTTACAGGTCGTCTACATCCTGCACGGGCTGCGAGCCGTCGAGCGGAGTGCCCGAATAACTGCCGAGAACGTCGGTCGGGATAACTCCCTCTTTGTTCATCGGGTCGTTGTACTGCGGAATTTCGAT
>ENA-OUPQ01000261-OUPQ01000261.1-human-gut-metagenome-genome-assembly--contig:-NODE-261-length-27229-cov-4.48833_pt1 | contig 27229 bp, 23 predicted proteins | sample MGYA00237946_ERZ548807 | MGnify/ENA primary metagenome ERZ548807 (study PRJEB26490, sample SAMN05194714) | human gut metagenome | biome: terrestrial biome; feature: human-associated habitat; material...
CAAGACGGTGATGAAGAAGGCCACCCAGGCTAAGCCGGAGAAGACCACCACCGCCGGCAGCTCTGCTACCGCCGGCACCACCGGCGAATAATTCCAAAACCAAAAGGGAACAGGCGCTCTCTCCGGAGAACGCCTGCTTTTTTGTATATTTTATTGAAAAAAAACAAAAAACCCTTGTAATATTTTAGCAAGTAGTGTAAAATATCTTTGCATTGTTTTTAGTAAATTCTAACGAATTAAGGATGATTGACAAATGGCAAAAGACAAAAAAGAACTGGACGACGATCTTTTGACCGGCGGCAAGACCCTTTCTTCCGACGCCGACAACAAAAAGGCAGAGAAGAAAAAGCAGGCCGCTGCGAAAAAGGCAGAAAAGAACGCAGCTAAGTTGGCTGCTAAGAAGGAAAAGCTCTTAAAGGAAATCGAGGCTGTCAAGGCCGCCGTTGCCGCAGAGAGCGACACCGAGAAGAAAGAAAAAGAGCAGCAAAAGCTCAAGGCACTGCAAAGCCAGCTGGCTGCACTGGGCAGCAAAAAGGCCGCCTTGCAGATGGCTAAGCGCACCAAGAAGATCGCGACCTCTGTGATTGCGGTGGTGGTTGTGGTGGCGCTGCTGGTGACCTATGTGGCCACCGGTGCCGTGCGAAAGGGCTTTATCAGCTACCTGGGCTGGCCGGCCCAGACGGTGACGGCGCTGACCGTTACCGACGGCAAGGACCAAAAGGCCAATATTAAAGTAAGTACATACAACTACTACTTTGCTACGACTTACAACAATATGCAGAGCCAGCAGAGCCAGTACCAGAAGTACGGCCTGGATTTGAGCAAGTACCACCTGGATGTGGACTTTGACAAGCCCCTATCTAAGCAAACCACCAAGAATGACGACAATAAGGAAGTCACTTGGCTGGAGTACCTGCACGACGAAGTGCTGGAGACCATCAAGTCCAATTATATGTACTACCTGGAGGCTGTAAAGGCCAACGACGGCAAAGAACCGAAGATCACCGATGAGCAGCAGAGCGACATCGATGATACTATGAAACAGTACAAGGAGCAGGCGCATAAGTACGGTTATACCTTAAGCGCATATCTTGTAAAGGCCATGGGTCGCGGCGTAACGGAAAAGACTTTCCGCCAGGAGGCCAAGATCGCCTACATTGCCCAGAATTATAAAAATGACCTGTCTGAGAAAAAGGCCAGCAAGACCTACTCCGAGGACGATTATAATAAGTATCTCAAAGAAAATCGGGACGACTTGGTGAGCGTAAGCATTCGTGCTTTTGAGTGCGACACCGAGGATGATGCCAAGGCTTTTGCCAAAGCGTTGAAGAGCGACGGTTCCAACTTCACTGCTTTGTGCAGTGCGTATGCCTCCTCCGATTTCTACAAGAAAGCCTATAAGGCTGCCGGTTACTCCACCCAGCTGGATGTGACCAAGACCACCTTGAAGAACCAGCAGATGGCCATTGCCACTGCGGACAGCAAGGACAGCACCAAGTATCCCGGTTTGGACTGGCTGTACAGCAAGGACCGCAAGGCCGGTGATGTAAAGCAGTACAGCACCTCTGTGGTGTATGTTCTGCGCCCGGTGGCCCTGTCTGAGACCAAGACCGTTAATGTACGCCATATTCTCATTAAGCCGGAGACGAATAGTAAAAACACTTCCGCCGCTCAGGCGACCACCAAGCAGTGGAATGACGCCAAGAAGAAGGCCGAGAAGATTTTGGCCCAGTATAACAGCGGCAAGAAGACCGAGGACGCCTTTGCCCAGCTGGCGAAGGACAATTCTGCGGACAACAACGCCAACGACGGCGGCCTGTACGAGAATGTATATCCCGGTCAGATGGTGAATTCCTTTGGCAACTGGTGCTTTGACAGCAGCCGTAAGAGCGGCGATGTGGCCATGGTACAGACGGACTACGGCTATCATATTATGTACTTTGTGAAGCAGACAAATATGCCCGCATGGAAGTACACTGCCCAGCAGGCCATGGCTTCTTCTGACGGTGCCGCAGATACCAAGGCGCTGGAGAAATCCTACTCCATTAAGGAGCATTGGTTCGGCTCTCGCTACTTTGAGATCGACACCGATATTGATATGTAACAGATCATTGCAGGAGGCGGTTTTTCGCCTCCTGTTTGTCCCTAAAGAGAGGGGGAGTGTCCGGTGCAAACGGATTTAGAGCGCCTGCAAGCGGAGATCTCTCGCTTGATGGCTGCGCTGGAAGATGTGAATTTTGAATGCCAGCGACTGGAGATCGTCAATAAAAATCTGGACTTTCAACTAAAAGAAGCCAATCGGGAGCTGCGGCAGAATATAGCCGTGCTGGAAGCACTGGAAAGCGAAAATCGCGCGCTGCGCGCCCGGTTGCAGGAGCAAGAGTAATGGAATATAAACTGAATTGCGCCCAGCTGCGCCAAATGGCCCCGCGGCTCCACGCCGGGGATCGGGTGTTGCTGTCCGGGCGTGTTTATACCTCCCGAGATGCGGCGCACAAGCGCATTGTGGCTGCCATGGACGCCGGGGAGCCGCTGCCCTATGATCTGCAAGACGCAGTGATCTACTACGCCGGACCTACGCCTGCGCCGGAGGGCTTGGCCGTGGGTGCCTGCGGCCCCACCACCAGCAGCCGTATGGACCCGTATGCCCCCCGCCTGTTGGATGCCGGCGTGGTGGCTATGGTAGGCAAGGGCGAGCGTAACGCCGCCGTGTGTGACGCGATCGTACGCAACAAGGCTGTGTATCTGTGTGCCATTGGCGGCGCCGGTGCGCTGGCTTCCAAGTGCATTACGACCTGCAAAGTGATCGCCTATGAAGATCTGGGTTGCGAGTCGGTAAAGGAACTGGAATTTGCCGATTTCCCTTTAACAGTGGCTATTGCCTGTGACGGTAGCAATTTATTTGATCGTTGATCGGCTGCGTTGCTTTTTGCCGTTTTCTTCCGGCTGGACCGCCCGTCGAATGGCGTTGAGTACGCTCTTTTCAATACGACTTACATAAGAACGACTGATATTTAACCGCTGTGCAACTTCTCGTTGGGTCAGCGGTTTTTGATTGTCCAGACCGTAGCGCAGCACCAGAATTTCCCGCTCCCGCCCCTCCGGCATGGTTTCAATGTAGCGGCGCACCTTTTCCCACCGGATTTTTTGCTCCAGCTCCTGCTCCATATCCCGTTCATCGCGGATCACATCTTGCAAGGTCAGGGGATTGCCGTCTTTATCTATCTCAATGGCATCGCCCAGGTGCACCTCACCGCTGGTCTTGCGCTGGGCGCGGAAGTACATCAGGATCTCGTTTTCAATACACCGGCTGGCGTAAGTGGCCAAGCGGGTGCCCTTGGATGGGTCAAAGCTGTCTATGGCCTTAATGAGCCCAATGGTTCCTATGCTTACCAGATCCTCCGTATCGTTGGTGCGGGAGTAGTATTTTTTCACAATATGGCTTACCAGCCGCAGATTGCGCTCAATGAGCGTGGCTCGCGCCGCCGGGTCACCGTCTTGCAGTCGCTCCAGTACCGCCCGCTCTTCCTTGGCGGATAAGGGCTTTGGAAAACTGCTGCTGCCGTCAATATGTAGAATAAACAGCAACACATTGGCGCTTAAAAAAGAGAGTAGCGCAGAGAACATAAGTATCACCCCTTCCAGTCTATGCGCTTATTGTGCCAGGGGTGACAATTTTTAGACAAAAGTAAAGAAGTGCCCGACGCTTAATCGGGCACTTCTTGATTTTTATAACCGTATATATGGACGCAGAGCGCGAGCCATAGCAGCGGCAGATTTGTAACGCTTGGAGATTTGCGTATCCGTGGCCTTTTGCACAATGTGGCGAATGGGTCCGCGGGGAATATCCACTGCCGGGTGCACGCCGGTGATCATGGTGTTCAGCAGTACCCCCAAGGCGTACAGGTCAGTGGCGCGGTTGCTTTGTGCCACGCCGTACTGCTCCGGCGCCGCATAGCCTACGGTGCCAAGACTGCGGGTGTCCTGCTGGTCGCTGCTGATTTCCCGGGCAATGCTCAGATCCAGCAAAACCGCTCGGTTCTCCGGCGTGACCATTACATTGGCGGGCTTAATATCCCGATGGACAATGCCCAGGCTGTGCAGTTCTTCCAGTGCATGACATAGGCGGTACTGGACTGTGCCGGGGTACAGGGGGTCATGCACTGCAAACAGTAGTGCGCCTCCTCCGGCATGGCCGCCCCGCAATGAGGACAGTTCTTCTCAATCATTTTAGCTATTATTCTTTCCCTTTCCGTACGGTTCGTCACCGTTCGCATATATACTTTATATTGTAGTGTGGATTGGTGCCTTTGTCAATCCGATACAACGAAAAGATTTGAGTTAGGATATACGCAAATTGCGTACACTTGTGGTAAAAAAAGCAACGAAAAAACCGCACCCCTTGTGAGGTGCGGTCTGTGTTTAGAACGGTTTATTTGCGCTTTTTGGCCAGCAGCAGGCAAGCGCCGGCAGCGGTAATGGCCATCACGCCGGCGGCAGCGGCATTGTTGCCGGTGGCCGGGGATTTTTTGGAAGTGCTCTTCTTGGTGGTTTCCTTGGTGCTCTTGTTTGCAGTGGTCTTCTCGGCGTTCTTCTTGGTGGTCGGCTCTGTCGGATCTTCAGGATCGATCACAATGCGGCCGATCAGGTGGTCGGTGTAGTAGCCCAGTGCAGTTAGAGCGTCCTTTGTGGCCAGCGAATTCTCCTCGCCGTCGTAAGTGAACACACCGGTCGTCTTGGACTCGAATTTGCAAAGCAGGTCGTAGGCCTTGTCCGCCTTTTCCTGATCGTCCAAGGCGCTGTAAGCCATCAGTGCCATAGCGGTGGAGTCTGCATTGGCAGAACCCCAGCTGGTGTAACCTGCGTCGGACACATTTTTCTCCAGCAGCTCCACAGCGTCGTCAATGTAGGTTTTGTAATCGTCAGCATAGGGGGCCAAAGCGGTCAGGAACGCGCCCAGGTCGTCGGCAGATGCGCCGTAACCGCCCCAAAAGTCCGGACCCTCGCCCATCTTGTACAGATCGGTCAGGTTCTTGATCACAGACTGCACAAAGCTCTGGGGCGCGTCCACAATGGCGCAGGCTTCCGTCACCAGGCGGTACAGGTAGTAGTTGGTACCGTAAACAGCGGTGCCGCAGTTTTGCATCAGCTTGCTCAAGTCATAGCCGGCCACATCGGTGTAGTCCTTGCCCATGGCGTCGTACACGCAGATGACGGCAGCATACAGCTCCAGCTCCTCTGTGTTGTTGGTGCCGATCTGTGCATAGTTGTCATCATATACCGGCACCGGGTAATACAGCTTGCCGCCGTTCGCCTTCAGCTCTTTCTCCACAGCAGCCATAAAGCCCTCTACCTGGGCGTCGCTGGCATCGAAGTTGCGCACAGCAGCCAGCATGTCTACTGCGTCGGCCACGCCGAAGTCCTTATCCTTGTACAGGTAGTTGGTAGCGCCCTCGGTCTGGCTCGCCACCTTTTCCAGGCGTTCGCCAATCTTGTCGTTGTCGGTTGCAGCAAAAGCGCTGTAAGCCGGCAGCAGCATACACACAGCCAGCAAAAGCGCCGTGCAGGTGCTCATCAGTTTTTTCATTGTTTTGTCCTCCGTTTTGTTTTTTATTTGAACAGGTGAAACCTGCAAATATCGTTTTAGCGATCGGCTCCGGTGCATACATAATAGAATACCAGATTGTCGCCGCTGTCCATTTTATATTTGCCGCAGGAGGTCATAGGTACGGTGCCGTTGACCTTGTACATCCAGCCGCTGACGCTGCCGCAGTCCTTTTCATCCAGGTTGTTGATCCCCACCACATAGACACCGTAGGAAGTGTTCCTGGCAGTTAGGCGTATGCCGTGGGCGTTGCAAGCCAGCTTCAGCACATCGTAGGCAGTGCTGCCCCGATTCACCGTGCGGCTCTCTACGTGGATAATGTAGCCGTCGTTCGGTACAAAGCGCTCGTGGCCGCTTTTCAGCTGGCTCATGTGCTTGTGAATATTCTTGCATTCCACCGTAATGGTACAGGTCACGGTTTTGGACTGGGGAGTCGTGTGCCGCTTGGTGGTGTGCTTCTGAGTGGTTTGTTTGCGGGTGGTACCGCCGGTGGGGATCAGGCCGGCGGAGCCGCCCTGCCACTTGGCGCTGTTTGCGGCGCGGGTGGTGGTTGTGCTTTTGCCGTTGCTGCCCTTTGCTTTGGCAGCTGTGCTGCCGGTCGGGGTGCCGCTTTTTGCACCATCGGTTTTGGCGGTGGTTCCGGCTGCCGCTGCGCCTTTGGCTGTGGCGCCGGTGACCGTATTGGAACTGCCCTTGGCGGCGGTTGTATCCACTTCACCGGCTGCCGTAACGGTTTGACTCTGCGGAGAGGTACCGGTCTGTTCGTTGACTCCGGTTGTGCAGCCGGTAAAGAACAGCACCAGCGCCAACATCAGCAGTGCAATGCTTTTTCGTGTTCTTTGCAAAATAAAAAGTCCCTTGCCATGGGCAGGGGACAGAAAAGGGCGCAGTTATACCAGCGCTGCCTCCACATCTTTCCCTTAAGCCCAAAAGTGTGTTTGCGATCCAAAGCCTGCGGCGGGTGTCCCGACTTACGATATACTCACTCTGCGCCTTCTCGCTTGCGCAATGGCCTGTGCAGAGCAAAACTCGATCACGGTAATGGCGGTTGTGACGGCGTTGCACCGTGCTTCCGATTTGATCCCTTCCGGGAACCGCGGCTCTTTTGTTTTTTTACAGTATAACACCTTTTTTTCTTTGGGTCAACACAGTTGCATAAAATCCCGCTATCTGTTATACTGAAATAGATATATTTTGTTTTAAGATAATGGAGCTTTCGCAAGTATGTACGACAGCATTGAACAGATCATTGCCGAAAAGGGCATTTATACCGGGCTGACCCGTGGAACCTCTATGTGGCCGCTGATTCATCAAGGGCGGGACAATATTATTATCGTGCGTCCACGAGGGCGGCTAAAGAAGTACGATGTGCCGGTGTATCGCACCCCCGGCGGCAAGTACATTATGCATCGTATTGTGCGGGTGCGCCCAGAGGATTATGTAATTATCGGCGACAATCGGCTTCAAAAGGAATATGTTACGGACGACAGCATTTGCGGCGTGCTGGCCGGGTTCTATAAGGACGGAAAGCGATATGTGGACTGCCAAAACAGTCGCCGCTACCGGCTGTACAGCCGGGTGTGGGTGGCACTTTACCCGGTGCGCCCGCTGATCATGTTTGTCCATAAAGGCTGCGGCTGGATCCGTCGCCATATTTTTAAAAGAGGTGAACGATCCTGAACCGGACCAAACGAAAGCCCTCTCGCTCCGATTGGGCTGCCATTCGCTGGATGACTGCCATCGGCAAGAGCCAGCTGCCCAAAGCGGCGGTACTGCTGTTTACCAACGCGCTGGGCGCGGCGCTGTCCGTGTGCTTTGCCAATTTTTCCAAGCATATCATTAACGGCGCTACCGAATACAAGGACTGGGGTTATGTGGTGCGCTATGCCGTTTATCTGCTGATCCTGATCATGGTGCAGATGGCACTGAATCTAATCGGCAGCAGCTTTTCCGAGCGATGCAAGGCGCGCCTGGATATGATCTTCAAAAAGCATATGCTCCAGGTGCTCATTAAAAAGGACTACGCCAGTGTGTCCAAGTACCATACCGGCGAGCTGAATAATCTGCTGTTTAACGATGTGCAGGTGATTACAGATGGCTATACCACCTTGTTGCCCAATGTGGTGTTTTTTATCGTCAAGCTGCTGAGTGCCTTTATTTACCTAGTGATTATTGACAAGGTGTTTGCCCTTGCCTTTTTGGTGGGCGGGGTGTTTGTGTTCCTGTCTACCCGTATGTTTCGCAAGACCTTAAAGCGTTTGCACAAGCAGGTCCAGCAAACGGAGGGCAAGACCCGCTCCTTTATGCAAGAGGCCATCAGCAACCTGCTGGTGATCAAGACTTTTGTGGCGGAGGACAAGATCAACCAGCAGACGGATGTGCTGCAACAGGAGAATTATGTGGCGCGTATGAAGCGGCGCTTCTTCGGTATTGCCGCCAACGCCGGGCTGTCTACCACCTTTAATATCGGCTATGTGTTCGCCCTGGCCTTTGGCGCCTATCGGCTGCTGAACGGGCTGGACTACGGTACGGTTACCGCCATGCTCCAGCTGGTGAACCAAATTCAGGGGCCGTTTGCTTCTTTGTCCGGTATTATGCCCAAGTATTTTGCCATCATTGCTTCTGCGGAGCGGCTGATGGAGATCGAGAATCTGCCGGAGGAGGAGAGCAGCAACGCAGACGATGTGGATGTACCGTCCGTTTACCGGGATCTGCGGGCGTTGCAGTTTGATCACATCGACTTCCGCTATGACCGGGATGTGATCCTGGATCATACCTCACTGACCATTAACAAAGGGGATTTTGTGGCCATCACCGGCATCTCCGGTATCGGCAAGAGCACGCTGCTGAAGTTGCTGCTGGGCGTGTTCCCTACCCAGGACGGCTCTATTTACTTGGAGATGGCGGACGGCAGCCATATCCCGGCAGACAAGCACACCCGCCGGCTGTTTGCCTATGTGCCCCAAGGGAATATGCTTCTGTCCGGCACGATACTGGATAATTTGAAGTTCATTAACAGCGACGCTACGGATGAAGAGGTGCAGCGGGCTATTGAGATCGCCTGTGCAGACACCTTTATCAACGAATTGCCCCAGGGCTTGATGACCGTGATCGGCGAGCGGGGTATGGGCCTGTCCGAGGGGCAGGTGCAGCGGCTGGCCATTGCCCGCAGTTTGCTGTCCAAATCCCCGGTGCTGCTGCTGGACGAGGCCACCTCCGCGCTGGACGAGGAAACAGAACATCGCTTTTTGAAAAATCTGAAAGCGCTGCAAAATGTGACTTGCATTATTGTGTCTCATAAGAAGGCAGCGCTGCGGATCTGTAATAAACATGTACGCATTGAGGACTGCAAAATTGTAAGTGAGGAGAGAACTTATGATGCTGACTGAATGGGGAAAGCAGTTGGACAAAAGTTGTCCGCTGTCTGAGTATCCGCGCCCGCAATTTGTGCGGGATTCGTACCTGAGCTTAAACGGTATGTGGCAGTGTGCCTTTACCAGGGACAGCACCGTGCCGGTACAGATGGACACGGCCATTTGCGTGCCTTTCTCGCCGGAGACGCCGCTTTCCGGGGTGGAGCGCACCTTAAAGCCCGGTGAGTACCTGCACTATCGGCGCACCTTTGCTTTGCCGGAGAACTTTAACCGGGGGCGGGTGTTCCTGCACTTTGGCGCAGTGGACCAAATGTGCACCGTGTACTTAAACGGTGTGCAGGTGGGCGGCCATCAGGGGGGCTACACACCCTTTACTTTGGAGCTGACTGAGGCCCTGCAACCGGGGGAGAATAAGCTGGAAGTATCTGTGCAGGACTTTACGGACGAAAACCAGTATTCCCGGGGAAAACAAAAGACCAAGCGTGGCGGTATTTGGTATTCGCCCCAAAGCGGCATTTGGCAGAGCGTTTGGCTGGAGTCCACGCCGGTGGAATTCCTGGAGAAAGTGCGGATCACGCCGAATTATGACGGCGCCGCCGTGCATTTTGAATTCTTTGGCACCGACCATGTACGCACCCGCATTTATGACGGCGAGACTTTGGTGGCCGACACGACGGACACAGATGTGCCGTTGCCGGACTTTAAGTCCTGGAGCCCGGAGTCTCCGTTTCTCTATCAGGTGGAATTTGAGGCCTGCGGCGAGGTGATCCGTTCCTATTTCGGTATGCGCAAGTTCTCTGTCGGTCGGGACTTGGACGGTCTGCCCCGTCTGTTTTTGAACAATAAGCCTTATTTCCATAACGGTTTGCTGGACCAGGGGTATTACCCGGACGGCTTTTTGACCCCACCGGCCAATGCAGCTATGGCGTACGATGTGACCCATGTAAAGCGCTGCGGCTTTAATATGCTGCGCAAGCACATTAAGATGGAGCCGCTTCTTTGGTATCATTACTGCGATGTGCAGGGCATTTTGGTGTGGCAGGATATGATCAACGGCGGCGGGCACTACGGGCTGGAGATCTCCGCGATTCCCTTTGTGGGTATTACCCTGGATGACCGGAAGTATAAGACCTTTAAGCGCACGGATGCGGCCGCTCGTGAGCTGTACTATCAGGAACTGTGGGAAATGGTGGACGCCCTGTATAACTGCCCCTGTATTGCCATGTGGGTGCCCTTTAATGAGGGCTGGGGTCAGTTTGATTCTACGGTGGCCTACAATCTGCTGAAAGAATGGGACCCCACCCGCACGGTGGACGCCGCCAGCGGATGGCACCCCTGCGGCGACAGTGATGTGATCAGCAAGCACATTTATTTTACCCCCATTCGGGTGCACGCCGGCGACAAGCCCTGGCTGCTGACAGAGTTCGGCGGCTATGCGCTGAAAACGCCCGGTCACACCTGGAACGAACGCACTTTTGGCTACCGAGTTTATCCCAGCAAGGAAAAGCTGACGGCGGCGTACCAAAAACTGTTTAACAAGGTGATCATTCCCCAGATCAAAACCGGCCTGGCTGCCACCGTTTATACACAGGTGACGGATGTGGAGGACGAGATCAACGGTCTGATGACCTATGACCGCCAGGTGGCGAAGATCGACCCGGCGGTGCTGCAAAAAATCAACGAGAAAGTGAAGTATTAAGATGAATCAGTTAGAAAAGAAAGACGGCAAAAAAGCTGTGATCAAAACCAACCGCGGCGATATGACCTTTGTGCTGCTGGACGAAGCGGCGCCCAAGGCGGTGGAGAATTTTATCACCCACGCCAAGAACGGCTATTATGACGGCCTGATCTTCCACCGGGTGATTCAGGACTTTATGATCCAGGGCGGCGATCCTACCGGTACCGGCTGCGGCGGCGCGTCCATTTGGGGCAAACCTTTTGAGGATGAGTTCGCGCTGGACGCCCGCAACTACTATGGAGCTCTGTCTATGGCAAACAGCGGCCCCGGCACCAACGGCAGCCAGTTCTTTGTGGTCCAGGCTAAGTCTGTACCTGCCAATTTGATTGACCAAATGGAGGCGCTGTCTGAGCGGGGCTATCCTACGGAAGTGGTAGAGCAGTACAAGCAGGTGGGTGGCACCCCCTGGCTGGACTTCCACCACACGGTGTTCGGCCAGCTGATCGACGGTGCCGATGTGCTGGACGCCATCGCTGCCGTACCCTGCGGCCCCGGGGATAAACCGGTCAATGATGTGGTGATCGATACCATCGAAGTGCAGGAATAACGCATATATAATGATATAAAAATAAGACCACCTACGCAGGTTTTGCTTGCGCAGGTGGTCTTTTTGTTGTGGATTACAGGTCGATGTCCAGCTCAATGGGGCAGTGGTCGCTGCCAAAAATATCTGTGTGGATCTTGGCGTCCCGCAATTTAGGTTGCAGCCGGTCAGAGGTGATAAAGTAGTCAATACGCCAACCGGCGTTCTTCTCTCTGGCGTGGAACATATAGCTCCACCAGCTGTATATGCCGGTGGCATCCGGGTAAAAGTAGCGGAAAGTATCGGTGAATCCGCTACCCAGCAGGGCGGTCATTTTGCCTCGCTCTTCATCGGTAAAACCGGCGTTTTTGTGGTTGGTCTTTGGATTCTTCAGGTCGATCTCCCGGTGGGCCACATTCAGGTCGCCGCAGAAGATCACCGGTTTGCTTTGATCCAGGGTTTGCAGATAAGCAAGAAAGTCGTCCTCCCACTGCATACGGTAGTCCAGCCGGGTTAACTCTCGCTGAGAATTGGGCACATATACGGTGACAAAGTAGAACGCCGGGAATTCCAGGGTAATCAGCCGTCCCTCCCGGTCATGCTCCTCCTTGCCCATGCCGTACTGCACCCGCAGCGGCTCCTGCTTGGAGAAGATGGCGGTGCCGGAGTAGCCCTTTTTCTCCGCATAGTTCCAGTAGGCGTGGTAGCCCGGGGGCGCAAAGTCGATTTGCCCTGCTTGCAGTTTCGTTTCTTGCAGGCAAAACAGATCCGCGTCAGCCGCGGCAAAAAAGTCGGCAAAGCCTTTGCCCATACAGGCCCGCAGGCCGTTTACATTCCAGCTGATACATTTCATTGGGTCGGCTCCTCTTTTTGCAGCAAAATGCGGTCGGTGTCAAATTCTTTGGTCTCTTTTTCCCGATATAGTGCCAGCAGGTCCGACACGGTCATATGGGCCTTTTGCTCCTTGTCCAGGTCAATGATGATTCGGCCGCTGTCCATCATAATGGTGCGGTCGCCGGTGGCCAGTGCAGAGGACATATTGTGGGTGATCATCATGGTGGTGATGTTGTTTTCTGCCACGATCTCGTTGGTAATGTCCATCACCTTTTTTGCGGTGACCGGATCCAGTGCGGCGGTGTGTTCGTCTAAGAGCAGAAGCTTGGGGGTGCAGATGGTGCACATCAGCAAGGTGACCACTTGCCGCTGCCCTCCGGACAGCAGACCGATCTTGGTTTTCATGCGGTCCTCCAGCCCCATATTAAAGCGAGACACCTGCTCCCGGAAGAAGTTGCTTTTTTTCTTAGACAGAGCCAGCGCCAGCCCGCTGGAGTGGGCGCGGGTGTAGGCCAGCGCCAGGTTTTCCTCAATGGTCATATTAGGTGCGGTGCCCTTCATCGGGTCCTGGAACACCCGGCCGATTAACTTGGCACGCCTGTGTTCCGGCAGAAAGGAAATGTCCTGCCCATCCAGGGTAACGGTGCCGCTGTCCTGCATAAAGGTGCCGCAGATCAGGTTAAACAGGGTGGATTTGCCGGCGCCGTTGGAGCCGACAATGGTGAGGAATTCGCCTCGATCCAGGTGCAAATTGATCTTCTCCAGGGCAATGTGTTCATTGACGGTGCCCTTGGCAAAGGTCTTGGAAACATTCTTTACATCAAGCATTGCGGCGGGCCTCCTTCTTTACTTTGCGGTTCCGGGCGGTGCGCTTGGCAGCCGGGATAATAAAGGTGGCAGCCACGATCACGGCGCACATCAGCTTCATCAAATTGGCGCTGTTGGTGCCAAACAGCTCAATATCCACCACAAAGGTGACGATCAGTTTGTAGATCACGGAGCCGCACACGGCGGAGATCAGTCCCACGGTGACGCCCCGCTTGCCAAACAGCGCCTCGCCGATAATGACGGCGGCCAGGCCGTAGATCAGCGTGCCGTTGCTGGTGGAGGTGTCGCTGTAACCTACATAATGGGTCACCAGTGCGCCTGCCAGACCGATCAGCCCGTTGCTGATGCACAGCCCCAGGATCAGAGTGGCGTCCACATTGATGGAGGAAGCGCGCACCATATCCTGATTGTCGCCGGTAGCGCGGATACACAGGCCCACATGGGTCTTAAAGAACACAATCAGCAGCAGGGTCACTACCAGGCAGATCGCCAGCGCCAGCAGCGCACCGGCCACCTTGCGCTGATCGCCGGTCAGGTGCAGCGCCTTATAGAACTGCTTAAACAGATTGGCGGCGCCGATGGATAGGTTGGGGCCGCCCCGAACAATCAAGTTAACGGAGTACAGTCCGCTCATAGTGATGATACCGGCCAGTACCGGGTGTACTTGCAGCTTGGTTTGCAGCAGCCCGGTGATTAGTCCGGCGGCCATGCCGCCTAAAAAGGCAATGGGTAGGGACAGATAGGTGTGGTCCCCGGCAGCCAAAACGGCGGCCAGTGCAGAGCCAAAACCGAAGCTGCCCTCGGTGGTCAGGTCGGGAATGTCCAGCACCCGCAGGCTGATGTAAACGCCCAGCGCCAACAGTCCGTACAGTAAGCCCTCTTGCAGGGCAGTGAGATAAAGCATAAGTTCTTGTTCCTTTGGGTATGAAAAAATGGCAGCAGGCGCACCTTGCAGCGCGCCCGCCGGTTTGTGATTTTTGTTGTTTATTTTGCTGCTTCCAGCACCTTGACCTCATAGCCAACGGTATCCTTGGTGGGGGTAGCCAAACCGCCGGCAGCCAGTGCTGTCTTATTCACGGAGCAGTAGTCGATGCCGCACACCTGGGCGGGGATCTCCGTTACCTTTTTGCCGTCAAAATACTGAATAGCCATTTCTGCGGTCTTTTCGCCGATGCCCTTGTCGTCAATGGCCAGGGTGGCGGTGCAGCCGGAGGCAACCGTGGTGGCAGAGGAGCAGTAGGTGGGAATCTTCTTCTCCTGGCACAGCTCTGTCAGGGCAGACACACCATCCTGTACCACAGAGTCATTGGGTACGAAGATTACATCGCAGCCGCCGTCAATCAGGGACTGGGTGACGGACTTTACATCGGCGGAGTTTTCCACGGTCTTTTCCGCATAAGCGATTTTTTTGCTGTCCAGGTACTTCTCGGCCGCCTTAACGGTGGAGGTGGCGTTTATCTGGCTGGTGGAGTAAATAAAGCCCCATTTTTTTACATCCGGGGTCAGCTTGTAGCCCATGTCAATGATCTCAGATACCGGAATGGCGTTGGAAGTACCGGTAGCGTTTTTGTCCGGGGTGTCCAGCGCGGTCATGACTTTGGCAGCTACCGGGTCGGACACGGCGCAGAAGAAGCAAGGGGTTTCAGACTCCAGGTTCACAAACGCCTGCGTGGCCGGGGGGGCGATGGTGAATACTGCGTCATAATCGCCGTTGTCAAAGTCAGACACAATGGTGCTCAGACTGGCGGCGTCACCGGCAGCGTTCTTGTACACGCAGGTCACATTGTCGCCGTACTTCTCTTTCAGCTTAGACTCGATCCCGGCACGCATATCGGTAAAGGCGCCGTTCTCGGACAGCACGGCAATGCCCACTTTCTTGCTGTCTGCTTTGGCATTGTCATCTTTGCTGCCGGAGCAGGCGGCGAACAGGCCGGCAACCAGTGCCAGGCACAGCAGGGTGGCAAAAAACTTTTTCATCATTCATTCTCCTTAAACGCTTGGTGTTGATTATAATAATCGAGGTCTGCAAAGGCTTTGCGCAGCATTTCCTCGGTTATGGTGTAGGGGTTGTGGGCAATGTCCGGCATTTTGGCTACCAGGGGCACCAGTTTTTCCACATCGGCACCGGTCATCTCCACTTGGGAGAGGGCGGTGGGGAGTCCCACGCTTCTGTTGAAAGCGTACATCTGGCGGAAGCCGTCCAAATTGCCGTCGGTCAGCAGCAGAATGAGCACGCCAAAGCCTACCACTTCACCGTGCAGGTGGCGCGCTTCAATATGGGGCCAGGCGGTGAGCGCGTAAAACACGGCGTGCGCCAGGCCGGAATTGTAATCCACTATATGCTCTGCCGTCAACAAAATAGAGGCAATGCCGGTGGTGACGATGATAGCCAGAATCACTTGCTCCACTGCATAGGTGCAGCGCTCGGCATCTATATCTGCCATGGCCTGTGCACCGTAGGTGAGCAGCGGGTCCAAGCACATTCGGCTCACATTTACACCCAGGGCATGGTAGTGCACCAGCGCTTCACCTCGGGAGCTCATCTCCGCCTCAAAATACTTGGCGTAAGTGTCGCCCATACCGGCCCAAATGTAGCGCCGTGGGGCGGCTGCAATCACCGAGGGCAGAATAAAGGCGTGCACCGGCGGCGCTTTGTGAAAATCCGGCGCCAAAAAGGTGCCGTCTGCGTGGTACAGAATCGATACTGCCGTGGTGGCCGCGCAGGTGGAGGCAATGGTGGGAAAGGTGAATACCGGCTTGCCGCTTTCTTCCCCATAGGCTTTGCTGGTGTCCAGTGCCTTGCCGCCGCCAACAGCAAAGATCATATCTGCTGCTGCCACTGCCGGGTTCTCTGCCAAGGTAGCAATGTTCTCCCGGCTGGCCTCGCCGCCGTACCATACAAAATCCGTAATGGTCACGGCGCTGCCTTGGATCGCGGCCAGCAGGCGCTCCCGCACAGCTGCCATGGCTTTGTGTCCGCCGATCACCACCGCTGTGGCGCCAAAGGGCGCGCACACCGTTGGAATTTGCTTGTAAACCTGCTCGCCGATGGAATAGGACGGCAGGATAATGGAATAATCCGTCATAGGATTTAGGTCCTTCCTGGCTAACTTATAATCCTCTTATAGGACTGTGTGAAAATTATAGCACTGCAGGCGGGCTTTGTCAACGAAATTCTTTAGCAAGTTAAAGTGATAAATTGCAGCTACACGATGCGTCCGCCGCCCAGCACCGTGTCGCCGTCATAAACAACGGCGGCCTGACCGGGGGTCACCGCTCGCTGCGGTGCGTCAAAGGTCAGCTGCACATCGCCGCCGGGCAGCACCTCTACGGTGCAGGGCGCCTGGTGCATATTGTAGCGGATCTTGGCAGCAGCATGCAGCGGTTCGGCAGGCGCTGCAATGCTTAGCCAGTTGAACTCGGTCACCCGCACCACCGTACTGTTCAGTTGGTCGTTGGGGCACAGGGTCACCGTGTTGCTTTCCGGATCCTTCTTGCACACATACAGCGGCGCCGGCAGCGCAAGACCCAGCCCTCGGCGCTGGCCGATGGTGTAGCGAATAATGCCCTTGTGGCGGCCCAGCACATTCCCCTGTGTGTCTACAAAATCCCCGGGGGGATAGTGGCGGCCGGTATAGCTTTCAATAAAGGCGGCGTAGTCCCCGTCCGGCACAAAGCAAATGTCCTGGCTTTCTCTTTTGTGGGCGTTGATAAAGCCGTTTTCCTCTGCAATGGCGCGCACCTGGTCCTTATGCAGCTCACCTAAGGGAAACAGGGTGTGGGCCAGCTGTTCCTGGGATAGATTATAGAGCACATAGCTTTGATCCTTTTTGTCGTCCAGCGCCTTGCGCAGCCGATAGCGGCCGTCCACGCAGTCAATGCGGGCGTAGTGGCCGGTGACCACATAGTCGTAGCCCAGGGTGATGGCGCGGCGACACAGGGTGTCAAATTTTAAGCACTTGTTGCAGTCAATGCAGGGGTTGGGGGTGCCGCCTCCCTCATAGGTGGCAATAAATTTATCAATGACTTTTTCCTTAAAGTCACCTTTAAAATTGAACACTTGATAGGGCATACCCAGTCGGCGAGCCACGCTGCGGGCGTCCTCCACATCGGACAGGGAGCAGCAGGTCTTTTCCCGCTGGGCCATCAAAATATCATCGCTGTCAAACAGCTTCATGGTGGCACCCATACAGTCGTACCCGGCGTCCAACATCAGCTTGGCGGCCACGGAGCTGTCCACGCCGCCGCTCATGGCGATCAATGCTTTTTTCAAAAAAACGCACCTGCTTTCTTGACACTTTCAGTCTACTATACTAATATATACAGGAATAGAAGTAAAGAGGGAGTTTTTAGTTTTTATGCAAAAAATGCGTTTTTTTCGCCGTGGTCTTCCGCTGCTTTTGGCCTTTTGGCTGCTACTGGCAGTGGCGGGCGCGCCCTTTGCTGCTTATGCAGGGGAGAGCGTGACTGTGCGGGACAGCAGCGGGCAGGTGCGCTACGCTGCGCCCATGGATCCGGAGAACGCTTGCCCGGCGCTGCAATCGGCGCTGGACACGGTGCGCAGCGGCGCCTATGGCACCTGCACGGTTACCGTGACCCCCGGGGAATATCGAATGACAAAGAGCGCTGTGCTGGCGTCTGATATGACCCTGAACCTGACAGGGGTGACCCTGCTCAATGCCAATGCAGGCAAGGGCAACATCTTTATCTCACCCAATCGAGACCGTACCGGCAAGGACTACACCGGATATTCTGCGTTGGAGAACTGCACGCTGCAGGGCGGCACGCTGGATTATGCGCCTGGCAATACCAACGGCTCCTGCCTGCTGCGCCTGGCGCATTGCAAGAATGTGACCGTGGACGGCACGGCATTTCTCAACAACAAAGACTCCCACCACGCAGAATTGGCCGCCGGGTACAATGTGCGGTTCGTAAACTGCCTGTTCTCCGGTCAGACCAATCAAACGGAAAGCAGTGCGGAGGCGCTGCAAATTGATATTTTAGAGAAAAATCGGCACTTCGCCAACTTTCCGGCCTATGACGGCACGATGAACCAAAAGATCACCGTAGAGGACTGCACGTTTCAGGACCTGATCTGCGGGGTAGGCACCCGCAACGCCTTTGCCGGGCGGTATCAGAAGGGCGTTACCATTCGTGGCAACACCTTTCGGCGCCTGCAAGGCACGGCTATTGTGTGCACCAATTATGTGGACGCGGTGATCGAGAAGAACACCATCACCGACTGCGGTCGGGGCGTGGCATACTATATGTGCAAAAACAGCGGCGTGACCGATGTGTTCACCGACGGCAGCGGCAAGGTGCAGGGTAAGCGCAATACGGACTGCGGCAGCCGCATTACCGACAATACTATCTCCGTTTGTCAAACAGCGGAGATGGACAAGCCCAGGGGTATGTTCCTGTATGGCGGCAAGGCCACCGGCAAAATGCCTGCCGGAAATTATGCGGTCTATAACCTGACGGTCAGTGGTAACACCATTACCACCACCGGCGGCGGGATCACCGGCACCGATCTGCAAAACTGCACACTTGCAGACAACCGCATTACCCATACCGGTGCGGCGAAGGAGACCACTGTGGGAATTCTCCTTCACGGCAGCAGTGGCAATTTGATCGAGAAAAATACTTGCACCGCCCTACACAACGGGCTGAAGTGTATGGATGCCTCCCACAGCAACGAGCTGCGGAGCAACACGGTAACGAACAGCCGTTCCAGCGCCGTTTGCATTGTGGACAGCAACGGGGTAGAGGTGACGGAAAACACCATTCGCACCGGGGCCACCAACGGCATTTTTATGCAGCGGAGCAAAAAGGCACGCCTGCTGCGCAATACCATTCAGGCAATGGGTCATAACGGCATTTGCCTGGCGGAGAAGAGCACTGCCGCCACCGGCAGTAATCGGATCAGCGGCTGCCGTCGCTATGGAATTAGTTCCCAGCCGGGAACTGCCCTAACCACCGTGGGTGATCGGCTTACCGGCAACACCAAGGGGCAGGGAATCGCTCAGGGCAGCAAGAATATGAAGTTCTCAACCATAGGCAGTACCCGCCTGGTAGGCGGCCGGATCCGCCGTGGCAAATATAAGGGCAAGATCGCCCTGCAATGGAAAGCGGTACCCGGCGCCAAGCAATATGTGTTGTACCGTAGAGACGGCAGCATCCGCGGCAAATACCGCCGGGTGGCAACGCGCACCGGCACCCGCTATATCGACACAGCCCCCAAGCGGGGCAAAACCGCCGCCTATCGCCTGGTGGCGCAAACCAAAACAAACGGCGTGACTGCGGAAAGTCCCGTGGCGCGCGCCGCAGTGAGGATCAAAGGATGACTTTACAGGAAATTGTAGATCGTTCTCGGCGCATCGTCTTTTTTGGCGGCGCCGGGGTGCCTACCGAGAGCGGTATTCCGGACTTTCGCAGTGTGGACGGCTTGTATCATCAGCAATACGACTATCCGCCGGAGCAGATCCTTTCTCGCAGCTTTTTTGACGAGAACCCGGCGGAATTCTACCGCTTTTACCGCAGCAAAATGCTGTGTCCGCATGCCAAGCCCAACGCTGCCCATTACAAATTGGCAGAGCTGGAGCAAGCAGGCAAGTGCACCGCTGTGGTGACCCAGAATATTGACGGCCTGCACCAGGCAGCGGGCAGCCGCACGGTATATGAGCTCCACGGCTCCGTGCTGCGTAATCACTGTATGCGCTGTGGCAGAGCCTACGGCGTGGAGGCGGTGGCAGAGGCTGCCGGTATACCTCGGTGCGCTTGCGGCGGGATCATCAAGCCGGATGTGGTGCTGTATGAGGAAGGACTTGACCAACAGACTGTAGAGGGCGCCGTACATGCCATTGCCCGGGCGGACTGCCTGATCGTGGCGTGTACATCTCTTTCTGTGTACCCGGCGGCGGGCTTTATCCGCTACTTTCAGGGGGAGCACTTTGTGCTCATTAACCGGGATCCTACCCCGGCGGACAAGCTGGCAGACCTGGTGCTGCACCAAAAGGTGGGGCAGGTGCTGTCCCAAATTCAAGTACGCTAACGGAGGCGCTTATGCCCATTTCAGTGATGCTCAAGCCGGCTTCCGGCAATTGCAATCTGCGGTGTAAATACTGCTTTTACCACGACCTGGCCGCTACCCGGCAGACGGAGAACAAGGGCTATATGACCCGGGACACCGCCTTGCAGGTGATTGACAAGGCTCTGGCTTTTGCCGGGGACGGACCGGTATATTTTACCTTTCAGGGCGGGGAACCGCTGCTGGCGGGGAAAGACTTTTTTCGCTTTTTCTTCTCCTCTTGCAAGGAACGGCAGCGCCCAAGCGTGACTGTCCAGTTCTGCGTGCAGACCAACGGTACTTTGCTGGACGACGAATGGTGCGACCTGTTTTTGGAATATGGCTGCTTGGTGGGCGTGTCTCTGGACGGCGACCGGGAGGGCAACCGTTACCGGGTGTACCCGGACGGACGCAGCTCCTTTGATGATGTGTTTCGCGGTGTGCAGTTGCTGACCCGGCGCAGGGTGCCCTTTAATATTCTCTCGGTGCTCACCGCTTACGGCGCTACCCATGTGCGATCGTCCTATCGCTTCTTTAAGCAGCAGGGGCTGCGCCACTTGCAGTACATACCCTGCCTGCGCCCCTTTGCCATGGACGCGCCGGGGGATCTGTTTATGACCGATGACGACTACGCCGCCTTTTTGCAGCAGGGGTTCAAACTGTATGCCAACGATGCCCTGCGGGGTAACCCGGTGTCTGTGCGTATGTTTGACAATTACTTGCTGCTGGCTCGGGGGCAGAATGCAGAGCAGTGCGGTATGAACGGCACCTGCGCTACCCAGTTTGTGGTGGAGGCGGACGGCAGTACCTACCCCTGTGACTTTTACTGTACCGATGATTGGTACCTGGGCAATATCTGTGCCGGGGATTTTGACAGCTTTTTCCATAGTGAAAAGATGGTGGAATTCTTAAAGAATTCTTTTCAGTTGCCCCCGGCGTGCAAGACCTGCCGCTGGTTCACGCTTTGTCGGGGCGGCGGCTGCAAGCGCAACCGAGTGGGCACGGATTATTGCCGGGCTTACCAAACTTTTTTTGCAAATACGGAGCATTTGTTTGCTCAACTGCGTTGAGGTGTTTTATGAAAAAGACGATTTCTGTACTGCTGGCACTGGTACTGACGGTGGGACTGTTCTCTGCTTGCTCGAAGGATGGCAAGGAGGAGACGACCACGGCTGCGCCTGCCGCCTACACCCTGGCCTATACGTATGACAACCATTATGCGCAGACGGACCCCAGTGCCGTGCGGGCGTATGAGAAGATCGCCAAAGCCATTGCAGAGGGCGGTGTGGCCGTGCGGGTGAATACGGATATGATGGACGATGTGAACCGGCTGCTGTACACCGGCTTTCCGTTGATGGCGCTGGTAGATACGGTTTCGGTGAACAGCGACAATTCCGGCGTGACCATCAAATATAAAAACGATACGGATACGCATCGCCAGCTGGTGGGCGCCTTTGTTCAAAAGGTCAATAGCATTCTGAAAGCCTGCGGCAAGGGCACGGTGAGCCATAATGTGTATCTCCTCAATGTGTATCACTATGTGGCAACTCACACTGCTTATGACGACAGTGTGACCGACACTTACACCGCCATTTTGCAAGGCAAGGGCATGAGTGCTGCCATCAGCGGTATGTTTGAGTTCCTGCTGCAACAGGGCGGGGTGGACGCCGGGCATATCGTCGGCAAGGACGCCGCCGGTAATCCCTGGTACTTTACCCGCTGTACCCTGGGCGACACGGTGTATAACTTTGATGTGGCAACGGAGCTGTCTGTGCGCAAAGGGGAAGGGCTGACCTGCTTTGCTATGACGGACAAGGAACTGCAAGCCGGCGGACTGCAAAAGGGTTTTACCTACTCGGATAACGAAAAGGCACCGGCAGTGAAGATGAAAAAGAACCCCTATGCCGCTCTGCGCTCCTGTGCGTACTTTACCCTGGAGGGCAACACCTTGACCGCCGCATTATACAGCGGCAAGACCGCCACCTTTACCCTATAAGGTGATAATTGAACAACCGTGTGAAAGTGATGTGTAACCCGACATCGCCGCATTGGAACCGCCGAAAAACTTTCGGCGGCTTTTTTGTATCATTTGTCTATGAATTCTGCACATTTTGGGAAATAATAGACAAAAACATAGAAAACTGTCTAAAAATATTTTGGACATTACAAGTTGCACAGAAAATTTCTGCGGACAAATTTCTTTTTTGGTTGTAATTGATAAACCGATTTGTTATAATATTGCAGAAATATGACACAGGGGGAGATCCAATGGCAGAACAAACCGGCCTGAAAGCAAAAGCCACAGGCCTCATCGACAACATTAAATATTACTGGAAAAAGCCACCCAAGGGCAAGTATATGTCCTTTAAGGAAGTGGCTTCTTATGCGTTTGGCGGTATTGGTGCATACCTGATCGTATGTATGAGTATTCCGTGTATCTTAGGTGCCACCAATGTGTTCCTGTCCGGGACCATCGGCATCGGTATGACGGATATGTACATTATGTATGTGATCGGTGTACTCTCCGGTATTCCGCTCACCGGCTTGCGTGCCAATATTATTGATAACACGCGAAATAAGGCCGGTAAGTACAGACCGTATCTGCTGCGTATGGGCATTCCTTGCTCCATTATTTTTGTATTGATGGTATGGTTCCCGTATGACAAGCTGGGTCTGTTGGTAGGCAGCGGCATGATCTTAGGCAAATCCGCTACCTATGTGGCAAAGTGCGCCGTGGTTATGGCGTTTAACATTGCCTTGCAGTTCTTCTATTATTTCTTCTATGATGCGTACGAGAACCTGATCCATGTGCTCTCTCCAAATTCTCAGGAGCGTGCAGATGTGGCCTCCGTTAAGAGCATTATTTACTCCTTTGGACCCACGGTGTATAACATCATTATCCCGCTGATCGCCGGTATTATCGGTGTAAACCAGACGGATATTCGTGTGTACCGGATCGCTTTTCCGGTAATCGGTGTGATCGGTACGCTGCTGGTGTTCGTGGTATATGCCAATACCCAGGAAAAAATTATTCAGGCAAAGACCCATGTGATTCAGATCAAGTTTACCGATGCTCTGCGTGAGGTAGCCAAGAACAAGTATTTCTGGATTATCTCCCTGGCCGGTTGGTTGGGCTTTTTGGAGACAGCGTATGCCAATATTCTGTATTGGTTGTGCAACTACGGCGGCGCCTGCTCCCAGCCTACATACGCAGTGATCACCACCATTTACGGCAACGCCTCCCTTTGGGGCATGCTGCTGGCACCGTTTTGTATCCGCAGATGGGGTAAAAAGAAGGTGCAGGTAGTCACCAACCTGTTTAATATTCTGTTTATTCTTTGTATGTTTCCGTTCTTTTCCGGCTCTTCCGGATCGGACGGCAATATGCGCAATTATGTGATCTGGGGCGTTATGGCCTGCCTGTATCTGAATGCGGTAGTAGGCGCCTTTGCCCATATTTTGAATCCGTCCATCCAGGCGGATATCCGCGACTACCAGCAGTACCGCTCCGGCGAGCGTATTGACGGTATGTTTGCTGCCGTGACCGCAATTGGTAATGTGATCACTCTGATCACCGCCGGTGTGCTGCCTGCCTTGCAGGAGAAGTACGGTATGACCGCTGCGGTTGCCGAGCGCGTGACCGCTGATGGCTCCTTGATGTCCCGAGTGCTGCCCGGCTCCACCCAGACCATCGGTCAAATGTTGCAGCAGCAGCTGGCCAACGGACAGGATAACTTTGTGAACCCATCTTCCGCATTGTACGATGTAAACGGCGTGCTGTTCCCGCTGCTGCGCGTGCTGGTGTTGGTTGCCGCCATCGGTGCCACCATGAATGTAATCCCGTTCTTCTTCTACGATTTGACTGAGCAGAAGCAGAAGTCTTATGTGCGTGTGCTTAAAGTGCGTGCTGTCTTTGAGGACTACGGCAACAAGGCGCTCAAGGATAAGGACATTGTAGAGATGATTGATCTGGTGAACAACGCCCGCGAAATGGCTGTTGCCACGCCCAAAAAGCTGGATAAATCCTCATACAAGAGCATTTCTGATAAGGCTGCCCGCAAGGAAGCCAAAAAGGCGTACCGCGCCGATGTGGAGTTCAATGAGGAAATCAAGATCTCTCAGTTCGTGATGGATGAGATGTCCAAGTTCGATTCTGAGCTGGGCAAGCACCAGATTCAGGTGTACACCCAGATCTTCAATGCCGGCTTGGACGGTATTAAGAACACTTCTTTGGCAGAGGCAAAGGCGCAGCTGAAAAAGGCAAAGGCTATGTCTCAGTCCACTGCGGAGGAAAAAGAGATCCGTAAGTTCTACATTGAGGTTGCCAAGACCCAGATCTCTGCCATCAAATCTTTCCAGAAGTATTACGGTTCTGCCCACGAGTTTGTGGAGTTAGGCTTTGACAGCATTGAAAAGTATTTCAATGAGGAAGACCGTTTGGATGACCAGATTGAAGAACTGGCCAAGATGATGCACATCGCCAAGAAAGACAAGGATCGTGACGAAGTGCAGCGGCTGAAAAAGCAGATCAAAGAGCTGTCCGAGGAGCGCAAGAAAGTACGCAAACTTTCCAAACAGGAAATGGATAAGCACGCCCAGTTCAATCGCGCTGCCAAGCCCTATGTGGATGCTAAGAAACTGCTGACCCAGCAGGAGAACTTCAAGCACTTTGACGAAATTGCCGCGCTTTACGATACGGCAAAGGCCAATGTGGAAGCCAATGAAAAGGCCGAGGCAGAGGAAGAGGCAAAGCGTCTGGAGGAAGAAAAGGCAGAACTGGCTCGCCGCAAGGCCGAGAAGGCTGCCAAGAAGCGTAAGTGATCAAAAAGTAAACCCTACATAACGAAAACCCCATTTCCGCATAGGATAGACTATGACAGGAAATGGGGTTTTTTATCATGATATATGAGATTAAGGTTGGTTCTGTGACCAACGCACAAAGGGGGGCCAAGCTGCTGAAAAACGCGGGTTACCGTGTGTTTGTGCACAAGCAGCTGCGCCCCAGTCCGGCGGACGGATGCGGGTATCAGTTACGGCTGGAGGACGGCGATGGGGAGGCGCTGGCGCTGCTACGGCAGCATGGGGTGCGGATCACCGGGGTGGAGCAGCTATGATTTATTTAGACAATGCGGCCACCACCTATCCCAAGCCGTTTTCCGTGCTGGAGACGGTGTACCGGGCCAATCGTAAGTATGCGTATAACAGTGGGCGTGGCGGCTATCGGGAGTCTGTGCAGACGGCAGAAAAGATCTTTGCCGTGCGGGACTGCCTGGGCCGCTTTTTTCATTGCCCGGAGCAGAATATTGTGTTTACCAACAATTGCACGACTGCAGTTAATACGGCGCTGAAAGGACTGCTGAAGCCCGGGGATCATGTGCTGATCTCCGCCTTGGAGCATAATGCGGTGTTTCGACCCATCTACAAGCTGGCCCGGGAGGGGCGTATCACCTACGATCAGGTGCCGTATCACCCGGACCCGGACCGCTTTTTACAGAATATCCGGGCACTGGAGCAGCCCAATACGGCGATGGTGGCCATGCTCCATGCTTCCAATGTGTTTGGGGTCGTGCACCCGCTGGGGCTTGTCGGCGACTACTGTCGCCGAAAGGGCTGGCTTTTTGTCGTAGACGCCGCCCAAAGTGCTGGCATTCTGCCTATTGATATGCAGGCAATGCATATTTCCGCCCTGTGCGCCCCGGGGCATAAAAGTCTGTTCGGCACCATGGGCACCGGCGTGTTGGTGCTGGCGGACGGCATTTCACCGGACAGCTTGACCGAAGGGGGGACCGGCAGCCACTCCTTTGACCCGCAAATGCCGCCGGATCTGCCGGATCGGCTGGAGGCAGGGACGCTGAACAACCCGGGTATTCTCTCTCTGGGTGCCGGTGTGCGGTTTATTGAAAAGACCGGTCGGGCAGAAATACACGAGTGCGAAATGCGCCTGACCCGATGGTTGTATGAGGAGCTGGCCGCCTGTCCGGGGATAAAGCTGTACACGCCCCCGGAGCATATTGGCGTGCCGGTGCTCAGCTTTAATGTGGACGACCGCACCTCGGAGGAGACGGCAGCTTATTTGGCTGCCCGGCAGATCGCTGTGCGTGGCGGGTATCACTGCGCCCCTTGCGCCCATCGGTTTTTTGGTACGGATAAGCGGGGCACTGTGCGGGTCAGTCCCGGCGTGTTTACCGGGATGAACGAATGTGAATATTTCCTGAATTCTGTAAAATTCCGGGAATAACCCTTTATTTGACTTTCAAAGTATGTTACAATCAGTATAAGGAATTGTATAAGTGAGGATGTGAATGTATGAGTGCCATCGGCGACTTCTTTAATAAGATACTCAGCGTGTTTTCCACCTTTGGCATTAGCGACGCACTGGATATTCTGTTTGTGGCCGTAATCATTTATGGCTGCATTCGCATTATTCGTGAAACGCGGGCGATGCAGTTGGCTAAGGGCATCTTGCTGCTGCTGGTGATGTATGGCATTGTTAATTTGCTGCACATGGAGGCTTCCAGCTTTATCTTTAAGAGCATTTTTTCCAATATTTTGCTGCTGGCGGCTATTCTATTCAGCCCGGAGCTGCGGAATATTTTGGAGCAGGTGGGTAAAGGCGCCACCGGTAAGAGCCTAAAGACCATTATTCACCCGGGAGTTGCCATTGATGTGGCGGAGATCGGCGACTGTATTGAGGCCACTTGTAAGGCCTGCTCGGATATGAGCGACCAGCATGTGGGCGCCCTCATCGTGTTTGAGAACGAGACGATGCTGGGCGATATTATTGCCAGCGGCACGGAACTGCACGCCAAGGCCTCTCGCCAGTTGATTGAGAATGTGTTTTTTCCCAAATCACCGCTCCATGACGGCGCGCTTGTGATTCGGGACGGGCGGCTGTACGCAGCCGGTTGTATTCTGCCTTTGACCAAAAAGAGTGTGTCCTCCGCTCTGGGCACCCGCCACCGTGCGGGTATCGGTCTGACGGAGCAGTCCGACGCTGTGGTGGTGATCGTCAGCGAGGAAACCGGTGCCATTTCCGTTGCTATGGGCGGTGTGCTGAACCACGATGTGTCTGACGGCGATCTGCGCGATATTTTGAAAACGGAATTTCTGCCCAGCGGTTCCTCCTCAGACGATAAAATTATCTCCCGTCTGGTAAGGAGGATGAAAAAATGAGTGAACAGCAAAAGCCAAAAAAGCGCTTTTCTTTGCGCAAGCTGATTTATAATGACAAGAACTTAATTATTATTTCTCTGCTGGCGGC
>ENA-OUPQ01000263-OUPQ01000263.1-human-gut-metagenome-genome-assembly--contig:-NODE-263-length-27058-cov-16.4653_pt1 | contig 27058 bp, 20 predicted proteins | sample MGYA00237946_ERZ548807 | MGnify/ENA primary metagenome ERZ548807 (study PRJEB26490, sample SAMN05194714) | human gut metagenome | biome: terrestrial biome; feature: human-associated habitat; material...
GGTTTCCCGACCTACGCCCTTAGCAGGGGCGCCTCGTCACCAACTTGAGTACTTCCGCAGGTAACTTATTTAAAAAGTTATTCATTTTTGAACAAACGCTATACGGTTTCCCGTATAGCATCTGTCATTTATGGCGGAGAGAGTGGGATTCGAACCCACGGTACGTTGCCGTACGACGGTTTTCAAGACCGTTCCGTTATAACCACTTCGGTATCTCTCCATAGAGCGTTACTAATGTTACCATATTCTACGCCTTTTGTCAATTGAAAAATTATTTATTTTTATTTTTCCCCTTGATTACGCTCCAATATTCCTTTGCCGCCTGCTCGTTTTTGTTCTCGCCGGGTACATAATACTGCACATCTTTTATCACGTCGGGCAAGTATTGCTGCTCAACATAATGATTTGGGTAGCTATGCGGATACAAATAAAACTGCCCCTTGTTCCTGTTATCCTCGCCGTCATAGTGCATATTTTGAAGCTGACGGGGTATTCTTCCGAAATTTCCGTTCTGAACGTCCGCCATAGCCGCATTTATTCCCAAATATGCGGAATTCGACTTCGGGGAATTGCACACCAATACAACAGCATCCGCAAGCGGTATTCTCGCCTCGGGCAAGCCAACCTGCATCGCAATATCAACCGCCGCTTTTACAATCGGGATTATTTGCGGATATGCAAGTCCTACATCCTCGCACGCACAGACCATAAGACGCCTTGTAGCAGATGCCAAATCCCCTGCCGTAAGCAATCTTGCAAGATAGTGAAGTGCCGCATTGGCATCAGAACCTCTCATCGACTTTTGATAAGCGGAAATTATATCGTAATGCTCGTCGCCGTCTTTATCATATCTAAATGAATTCTTCTGCGTAAGAGCCTCAACTGTTTCAAGGGTTATATGCTTTTTTCCGTCCTTAACATTTGCGGAAAGATAAGAAAGCTCGACAAAATTCAGCGATTTTCTGACATCCCCGCCGCAAGCCGAGGCAATGTGCTCATACACACCGTCCTCGATATTCGCTTCAATTCCGCTTTCAGAACACAAAAATTCAAAGCCTCTTTTGACCGCAGGGACTACCTCATCTGCCGTCACCGACTTGAATTCGAACACAGTTGAACGGCTGAGCACAGCGGAATAGACATAGAAATACGGATTTTCCGTTGTCGAGGCAATCAGCGTTATCGCACCGCTTTCAATGTATTCAAGCAAGGACTGCTGCTGCTTTTTATTAAAATACTGAATTTCGTCAAGATAAAGCAAAATGCCATTCGGAGCTGCAAGTGTATCAAGCTCAGCAACGATCTCCTTTATATCGGAAATCGAAGCATTTGTGCCGTTGAGCTTATGCAATTTTCGGTTGGTCTTGTTTGCTATTATCCTCGCAAGCGTGGTCTTACCCGTACCCGACGGGCCGTAAAATATCATATTCGGCAGAATTCCCGATTCGACAATATTTCTCAAAGGCATACCCTCTGCAAGGAGGTGCCTTTGTCCTACCATTTCTTCAATTTTCTCGGGCCTTATTCTGTCCGCTAAAGGTGATGACATATTTTACTCTCCGAAAATTATTTTGCGAACCTCAGCCGCATTTTCGACTATATATTCCGCTTCGTGTTCTATAAACTCGTCTCTTGAGCCGAAGCCGTAAAGCACAGCTACGGTCTTTATTCCTGCGCCCTTTGCGCCGTCAATATCAAATTTTCTGTCGCCTACCATCAACGCTCTTGCTTTATCGGTACAACCAAGTTCTTGCAAGGCATTGTTGATAATAGCCGTCTTTCCCGACTCCTTGTTGTCAAAAAGCGTTCCGCCGACATAGTCAACGTACTCCGAAAGTCCGTTTACCTCAAGCATTTTCTTTATAAACACCGTGGGCTTTGAGGAAGCTGTGGCTATCTTTATTCCCTTTTCGTGAAGCTCCTTCAGAAGCTCGGGGATACCGTCATAAAAGCTCGCCTCAAGATAACCCTTTTCGCTGTATCTCTCACGGTACTTTTTAATCATAAAATCTATCTCGTCGCCGTCATAACCGAAAAGCGTCTTAAAGCTCTCATACAACGGCGGACCGATAAACTTTTTGAGAACATCTCTGTCGGGCGCTTCCCTGCCGTCCTGCTCAAAGGCATATATCAAGCTGTTAAATATGCCCTCGGAGGAATCGACAAGCGTTCCGTCAAAATCAAAAAGCACCGCATCAAACCTGTTTTTCATCTTTCACCTCAAGAAATCTTTGCAAGATTTATAATTTTTTCGTCATATCCGTCTGCACTCTTCGTATAGAAGCAAACCGTCTCGTTTGTCGGGCAGAACAAATTGTAATGCACCGAAAAATCAGCATCCGCAAAGGTTTTCACCTTTTTCGTCTGTGTATTGTAAATATAAATCTGATAGTCCGTTGCATTAGTAACCGTACCCGCAAGAACAACATACTTTCCGTCGGAGGTTATTGCAAACTGTGACGGATTCATTTTGAAATCGGGAAGCTCAATAACGCTGTCGTCATAGGTAGTGTAAATTCTTCCGTCCTCCTTGCAGAGAATATAATCGCCGCTTCTGATATATTCCTCACCGTACTGAGCAAAAAACTCCGAAACCGTGGTCTGCGTGCCGTTAAGATATTTCACAAACTCAAATCCGCCGTTCGTAGCCCTAACGAATATAAATCCGCCGTCCTCGGTAGGCTTTGCATATGTGTCAAGCACTCCCTTTACAGCCTCGCTCTCGCCCTTTGGCGTCTTGACGTAAATATCTGTCGCCGCCCCGAGCGTATCATAAGACCTTGCCGAGAAAAATGGAATATTTCCCGTAGCGCTTGAAAGCTCTTTATCCGTTACCCTGCTGAAATCAGAACGCATTGCGCCGTTTATATCAAGTGTACGGTTGTTTTCAATGAAAAATCTTGAAACAGACGAGCCGTCTCTCGAAATATAATAAGCGTCCTCCCAAACGGGATTTATCGAATACACATTTTTAATATCGGTGTTCGCAAGCATAAGCAATTTTCCGTCTTTTTCGTAGCCTGCCGGAAGATTTGTAATTTTAACAAGCATAAAATCATAGATATAAACATTCTCCGAGTTTGCAGATGTAAACACGCCGAAGCCTGCGAATTTGCCGTCTCTCTCGATATAATGCACCTTTACGGGAATTTGCTGACCGCTTAACGGAACGCTGACATCCATTGTGCCCGTTTCCGCGATTTGAGCATACTCCGTCCCGTTGAACTCATAAAAAACAATTCCGCCTGCCGAGTCTGCGGTATAAACAATTTTGTCGATACCCGTTGTAACATAAGGCATAGCAAGCGACTTTTCGGAAAGCGTTATGCTCTTCAAATCCTTAACATCCTCTTTGATAATCGACGACTCATTTCTCGACGCAACCGTTTTGAAATAGAATACAATAACGCAGACGACCGCCGCCAACGCTACTGCCGCAAGCAAGCCCGTGCGAATTGATTTTTTAAGTTCGTTTTTTTCTTCCTGTGTGCGTTTGGTTTTCTCAGCCAATTTATATCATCCTTTCGGTAATATATCTAATAACTTATTATACTATTTGGGGCATTAAAATGCAAGTGAACGAAAAGTTAATATTTTATCTGTACAAACACAGAAATAGCGACTATAATATTGTTACTCTTAAAAATAAAGTATCGGAGGATACAAATGATAAAATTTATTGAAATTATTAAGGTAATCGTTCTCGGTATCGTCGAGGGAATTACCGAATGGCTGCCCATCAGCAGTACAGGTCATATGATACTCATTGACGAGTTCATAAAGTTGGATGTTACGCCTGAATTCAAGGATATGTTTTTCGTTGTAATTCAATTCGGCGCAATCATTGCAGTTATAGCGCAGTTTTGGAATAAGCTTTGGCCTTTCGGCTATAAGGAGCACAAAATCGTCATAAAAAAATCCATTTTTAATATGTGGTTTCATGTCATAGTTTCTTGCTTGCCCGCCGCAATAATCGGTGTGCCGTTTGATGATTTTTTCACAGAACACCTTTATAACTATGTCGTTGTTGCCATTGCTCTTATTGTTTTTGGTATAGCGTTTATAATTATCGAAAACAGAAATAAAACTACAACACCTAAAATCAATTCAATTTCGGCAATCGACTATAAAACAGCATTTATAATCGGTCTTTTCCAGCTTATAGCCGCAATTTTCCCCGGCACCTCCCGTTCGGGTGCGACAATAGTCGGCGCATTGCTCATCGGCGTTTCAAGGACAGTTGCCGCAGAATACACCTTCTTCCTCGCAGTCCCCGTTATGATGGGTGCAAGTGCGTTAAAGCTTGTGAAATACGGACTTAACTACACCGTAGCCGAGGTTGTATATCTCGGGCTCGGAATGATAGTCGCATTTGTGGTTTCATGGTTTGTAATTAAATATCTTATGGCATACATCAAAAAGCACGATTTCAAGGTGTTCGGTTGGTACAGAATAGTCCTCGGCGTTATCGTTCTCGGCTATTTTGCAGTAAAAACAATGCTTAAATAATAAAAAACAACAAGAAATAAAAAATATCGGTATTCGCTTTGAATACCGATATTTTTGTTTTGTCAATTAAAAGCTCTGTCAAGCACCTTGATAATTTTCAAGTAATTCCTTATAGAAATCAACCGCAAGATGAATTTTATCAATGCTTATGTTTTCATTCTCGCCGTGTACAGAGCCGTACTGCTGTGAATCAATATCGATAGGCGCAAATCTGATAACTGCGTCGGAAAGGTCTGCAAATCTTCTTGCGTCCGTTCCTGCCGGAAGAATAAAGGGCGCAGCAGCCGCATAATCAAATATTTTTTCGACAGTTTTCTTTATGTACTTGTAGCCGTTGCTATCAAGCGAAGCAGGTCTGTAATACTCGTTGTCGGACTCACGCACGGTAAATTCAACGCCGTGCTTTTTAGCGATTTCTCTCAAAGTATCCAAGTCTTTTTCAAAGTCCTTGTCGTTAATACATCTCAAAAAGGCTTCGGCTGTGCAAGTGCCGTCGGCAGCGGTTGAAAGATTCTTAAAGGTACAGCCTGTTCCGAGCATTTCGCCTGCCGCAGCATTGAGCTTAGGCATAAGTTTTACCAAAAGTCCCGAGAAAAGCCACAAATTCTTGAAGATAAACTTCATCGGAAACTGCATATGCGGTGCAAGTGACTGAAACATACCACGAACCTCGGGATGAAGTCTGCGGATAAACGGCTTTTCCTCATCAACCTCTGTGATGAACGCCGCCATTCTCATAACGGGAGTTTTGTGGTTGCCTGCAAGTCCTGCGTGACCCTGCAAATTCTTTGCAACAAGGTCAGCCGTGCATCTTCCCTTTTCGTGAACTGCCATCATAGCGCATTTTTTGCTGATGCCTGCCATAGGCGGATCGATTACCGCACCGCCCTCGTCGATTATCCAATCAAAGGTTATGTTATTCTTATTGAAATATTCAAGTGCCAAAACAGCACCGTCGCCGCCGATTTCCTCATTGTGAGCAGAGAAGAGATAAACATTTACAGGGAATTCAAAGCCTTCCTCCAAAAGCTCCTCTATCGCCGTAAATTCAGCGAATAAAGGTGTTTTTGTGTCAACCGTTCCTCTGCCCCAAAGCTTGCCGTCTTTGATTATACCGCCAAACGGTTCTTCCTGCCACTCGCCTGTTGCGTCAACTACGTCATGGTGTGACATAACCATAACATTTGCGTTTTCGTTCTTACCCTTAAGCTTGTACAAATACGCATCGTCGCCGAGTATGGTAAGCTCTGCTTTTTCCGACATCAACGGGAATAACTCTTCGATAACCTCACGAAGCTTCATAAACTCCTCGGGCTCAAAGCTGTCTTTTTTTGATATAGTTTTGCACTTTATCATTTCGGCAAGACGCTTGCCGTAATACACATCTCTTTCCTCAACGGAAAGATTTTTATTATTATTCACTTATATTCTCCTTTTTGCCGCCTGCTGCCTTAATTGTATCAAGAACTTCTTTCTCCTTATAGAAAGTAAGCACTATGATAGCAAGCAAGCAGAAAACTCCGCCTGCGACCGCTGTAAGCTTAAGTCCGAGCTTGCCGACATTCTCGCCTGCTGCCGCACCGATAACCACAAGTGACGGAACGATCATTATAGCGAGTGAGTTGCCCATTTTAACGATAAAGCTCTTCGCAGCACCGAAGATGCCCTCTTGGTTTACGCCCGAGGTTACGGTATCGTACTGAATAATATCAGCCATCATAGCATTCGGAAGCACGTTGAGTACAGCGAACGGGAACGATACAAACAATGCGAAAATGCAAGCCAATATAAGCTTATTGCCCGTGAGCATATCGCTGAAGCAGATAACAACTTCTGCGATTGAGAACACTATACAACCCAAGATAATCGGGAGCTTTTTGCCCTTCTTCTTCGCAAATTTATTTACAAACGGATACATAAGCAATGAGCCTGCGATTGAAATTGCAAGAATTAAAACCGAATTTTCTTCGGGAAGTCCCATAAGCTCGGTAACATAGTACATAATGCAAGCCTGGAAGAATGCCATACCGGTATTCTCCAAAAGCTGACCTAAGGTTACAATCTTGAAATGCTTGTTTGCGAATGCGTGCTGAAGCGACTCTTTCAATGTAATGTTCGGAATTACCGAATGAACATAGTCCTTTTCCTTGATTGTAAATGCAGGTATCAAAAGCAAAATAATACCGATTACGGTGTAAATTCCAAAGGTTGCTCTCCAAGCCGAAAGTGTTTGCACGCCTGCCGATTTGAACCCGTTTACAATCAACGGAGTAACATAACCGAGAGCACTGCCCGTTACGAAGAACAGTGAGCTGATTGTGTATGCGTTTACTCTCATCTTGCCGTCCTGAACAAGCTCGGGAATAAGCGCAGTATGAGGAATCATATACAATGTGAAGAAGAAATAATATCCCCACATAAATACCGCAATCCAAACGGCATTCCAACCGCTGACCGTGTTAAACGGAACAACGAACATAAGCAAGGCGCTCAAGCCAAAGGGAATTGCCGCCTTCTGCATAAGCGGAATTCTTCTGCCGTTCTTGTTCTTGCTCTTATCGGATTTTGACGCAATTAACGGGTCCGTGACAGCGTCAATAATGTGTCCGACAGCTTTAATCAAGCCGATAATCGTGAGAACGCCCAATACAATTCTGCCCTGCGGAATTAAATTAGGAATTCCCGACATCTTTGACGGCTGATAAAAATAGATTAGATAGTTGTTAAGCATGGTTGTAAAAAGACCTACTGCAAACTGCGGAAGGCACAATCTTACAAGTAATTCTGTATTAACCTTTTTCATTTTTAAACCCTTTTATCCTCTTTAATATATCTTAATGCACAAACGTCATTGCCCTTTGCAATGCATTTAGGCAAATCAAGTCTTGCGTCAAAGCAGCTGCCTATTCCGTGGTCGCCGCACATAGCAATATCACACAATTTTGCGACTTGCTCATCAGAGCAGCCTGCCTTCTGCCGAGCCTTAACCAACGGACAGTAATGGAAATCAAGATACAAGGTATCGTCTGTGCTCTCCACAAGATCCATCTCGAATACCCATCTTGCCGCCTTTGTGAACAATGTTTTCTTCAAGCCCTTCAAGCTTTTTGTTCCGCCTGCTTTTACAAGGTCGGAGCCCTGTGACAATCCGCATCTTGTAATAGCTGCCGAAGCAAACTCCTCTGCGTCAAGCCCACGCTTTTCAGCCTCATCAGTCAAAAGATATAACCAAAAAGCACGGTGCTCAAGCTGCTCACGTACTTTTACGATAATCTTATTCTTGATTTTTGCCTCATTTACGATTTTTGGCATGTTTTTCCCCTCTCAAATGCCACTTAGTATTTTTGTTTCGAAAAATGACGTTTTTCAACAAGATTCCATTAAACCATCACTTTTTCATAGAACAATTCGATTATTATACAGCATTTTTTAAAAAATTTCAATAGCAATTACATATTGTTGCATACTTTTTGGGGAATTAGGTAAAAAATTATATTATTTTGCCAAATTATGCAATTTGTCTATGATTTCACAAGTTTTGCAACACATTCAACATGCACTGTTCTCGGGAAGAGATCGACGGCTGTTAGTTTTTCGACATTATAGCCTAATTCTTCAAACAATTTGCAGTCCCTTGCAAGCGTAGCGGGATCGCAGGAGACATAGACAACTCTATCGGGCGACATATTGCAAACCGTTTCCACAAGCGAAGCCTCACAGCCCTTTCTCGGTGGGTCAAGCACAATAACGTCGGGCTTGATTCCCTTTTCCTCAAGCATCTTTGCCGCTTCGGCAGCGTCTGCACAATAAAATTCTGCGTTCTTTATACCATTTATTTCAGCGTTGACCCTTGCATCTGCAACCGCCTGCCTGATTATCTCGACTCCGATTACATCTTTGCAGCCGTCAGCCATTGAAAGTCCGATAGTTCCCGCACCGCAGTACATATCCAAAAGCGTTTCCTCGCCCGTAAGCGAAGCATATTCCCTCGCTCTCTCATAAAGTTTTTGTGCCTGTGCGTGATTTACCTGATAGAACGAAAGCGGAGAAAGTCTGATTTTAACGCCGCACAATTCATCATAAATATAATCGTCGCCCCAAAGCGTTTTACAGGCTCTGCCGAGTATAACATTTGTTTTATCCTTGTTTATATTTATTACAACGCTTTTTATATCGCTTATAACGAGCAAGCGTTCAAGAAGCTTATCCTTTTTCGGCAAGAAATCGGAGTTCACGACAAGGCATACCATAATTTCCTTTGATACCGCACCCTGTCTTATGTAAATGTGCCTGATTATGCCTTTTCCCGTTTCGGGATTATAAACGGAAATTCCGTATTCGACAATCCATTTTCTTATTATCTTAACTATCTCCGAAAACACCTCGGGTTGCAAGGCGCAACGGGGGCAATCTATAATTCGGTGCGTATGAGAAGCATAAAAACCGATTTTAAGCCTGCCGTCAAAGCCGACGGGATATTCAGCCTTGTTGCGATAGCCTGTAATTGACTCTGCGCCTATCATTTCGTCAATTTTCTTGTCAATGCCGCCGAGGCGAAAAAAAGCATTTTCCACCTTTTGTCGCTTCATTTCAAGCTCAGCGCCGTATTTTATATTCCTGAATGCACAGCCGCCGCACGAATCAGAAGCCTCGCAATCGGAGTCCGTTCTGTCCTTAGACGGCTTTAATATTTTAACGGCCTTGCCTATCGCATAGGTCTTTTTAGCCTTGATTATATGCACCAAAGCCTTATCTCCAACGACTGCGCCGCTTACGAACACCGCCATTTTGTCGTAGTGTCCTACACCGCTGCCCTCCGAGGAAAAAGACTCGATTTGTAGCTCTATTTCTTGATTTTTTACAAGGGACATATATTTCTCCTATCTCGAAAAAACGGACAGAAACTTTTTGCCTCTGTCCGTTGTATTTTATCTGCCCAAATATCCGCTCGGGTTTACTCTTGTTCCGTTAACATAGACCTCAAAGTGAAGGTGAGGACCTGTAACGTTACCCGTAGAGCCGATATTGCCGAGCTGTTGACCTGCCGATACCCGCTGACCTGCCGAAACCTTCAGCGAGCCCCTTATCATATGTGCATATCTCGTCTGCAAGCCGTTGCCGTGGTTAATGAGAACATTATAGCCCCAGCTCGGGTGATAGCCTGCCGAAACGACCGTACCCGAAGCCGCCGCAACAACCGGACAGCCTGTACTGTTTCCGCCGGGCTTAACAATGTCGATACCGCCGTGAAGTCTGCCGTGCCTGTAACCGAAGCCCGAGGACACGCTGTAAGCACCGATTGCGGGCCATACAAACTTGCCGCCGTAGGACTGAACCGTTCCGTAATTCTTGATACTGCCGTAGCCCGAGGAATACGTCTTTGCGCCGACCTGTATCTTCTCGTCAACAGCCTCCTTAGTGGTAACTCTCGAAACCTCCTTCGAGGATACTCTTACGCCGTCGATATACGTTACAAGCTCTGTTATCTGCTGCTCGCCGTTTTGACCCTTTGTAACCGTCTTGCTCGTTCCCTTATACATACTTGGGTTTTCGACTTTAACGATGTTATAAGGAATAGAAACTGTTCTGACCTCTGTCTTTGTAACCTGAACTCGTACAAAATTTACCTCGCTTGAAATAAGGACACGGTCCCCCACGTGAATTTTCTCGTTCAAGCCGGGGTTTAATTCAAACAGCTTTGCGGTTGAAATACCGTATTTCTGTGCAATTCCCGAAACCGTATCGCCGGAAGCGACCGTATAATAAACCGCTTCGCTTTTCTTTGAGTTAAGCTTTTCGCTCAAACGATCCGCACCCCAAACGGTGCTATCGTCGTCGGGATAAAGACCCTGAACATACTCAATATTCTCAACGAAGCTTACAATTGCATTGCTGTCGCCTGCATCATAGCTTGTAAGAATATTGTCGAAAACCGTCGTAGCATCCGTCTCATTTTTAACGGCACACAAAAACTCTCCGTCAATATAAATTCCGCAAGCGTTTGTAATATTCTTGTTGGAATACTCAATAATCTTATCGCAAATAGCCTCGGAGTCCTTCATATTGTTGAGCTTAACGGGCACAATCTTATACTGTGCGCTCTTTATGAGAGACTCGCCGTCATTTGCCGCAATAGCGGTTTTAAGCCTTTCCGTAGCCTTATCCTCTGCGTCAAGGTAAACCGATTCCGAGCTGACATAGCCTATATCGGCATTGTTGTAGGTTATTTTAAGAGCCAAATTCATACTGCTCCAATAGCGTATCGTTACAATTAAAATAACAAGTGCCGCAACGGGTGTAACAATGTTCGTGAAAAACGAGAACACTATTCCGTGACGTTGAAAAGCCTTTTTTACATAGGTCTTAAAGGTGACTGCCGCCTCATTCCTGTCCTGCTTAAACAGGGAAACAAGCTTTCCGAAAACACGCTTAATATCACCGAAAAGCTCCTTAATTTCGGAATTTATATGCCTTGCCGAGCTTAACACAAGCTTATCGGCAACGACGAAGGCCGCAAACAACACGGCAGACAAAGCCTTAACGGGTTTCATAACCAGCTTGCCGAGCCATTTGAAAAACCTTGTCACATACCTTGCGGTAAACAAGCCGAGAATATATAGTTTTTTATAAATTAAATCAAACATAATATCTCCGTGAAAATCGACTTTAATTATTATAGCCAAGCTTACGATAACGAGTATTATATCACATTTTTACCGCCATTTCAAGTAAAGGCTTATGAGCCGTAGCTATCCTTGAATAATGTATCAACCTGCCTGCGCAGCCTTCTGTTTTCCTCGCTCGACAAAGCCTTGTCCTTTGCAATTACATTTTGAGCGCAGTTTTGTGCCGCCATAAGCAAATGCGTATCAGTCATAACGTCCGCAAGCCTCAATTTCGGCAGGCCGTGCTGTCTTTTTCCGAAGAAATCTCCGGGACCTCTCATTTCGAGGTCAACATTTGCAATCTTAAAGCCGTCAGAGGTCGAGCACATTGTGTCAAAACGCCGCTTTGCCTCGTCGCCTTTAGCGTCGGAAACAAGAATACAGGTTGATTTTTCACTTCCTCTGCCTATTCTTCCCCTAAGCTGATGGAGCTGAGAAAGTCCGAATCGCTCTGCATTTTCTATCACCATAATTGCAGAATTCGGAACATCAACTCCGACTTCAATTACAACCGTCGCTATAAGCAGCTGAATTTCGCCCGAGGAAAATTTACGCATAACTTCGTCTTTTTCACGAGGCTTCATTTTTCCGTGGAGCAAGCCCAATTTGTAATTTGCAAACTCGCTCGATGACAATTTTTTATAATATTTTTCTGCACTTATCAAGTCGTTATCAATTTCGCCCTCTTCGACAAGCGGACATACAATATATCCCTGCAGTCCTGCGTCAAGGTGCTTTTTAATGTACTTATATATTCTTTCATGATAGCTTGTTCCAACACAAAAAGTTTCAACATCTTTTCTGCCCGGCGGCAATTCATCAAGCACCGACACATTCAAATCGCCGTACATAATCATAGCAAGCGTTCTCGGTATCGGAGTTGCCGACATAACAAAAATATGCGGATTATCGCCCTTTGCGGCAAAAGAGGACCGCTGTGCCACGCCGAAACGGTGCTGCTCGTCGGTTATTACAAGACCGAGTCTGTTAAACTCGACATCTTCTTGAATTAAGGCATGAGTGCCGATAATCAGCTTTGTTTCTCCGCTTTCAAGCTTTTTCTTCGCAATGGTTTTCTCGGATTTTTTCATACTTCCCGTGATAATATCAACGGTTATATCGGTATCCCTGAAAAACTTTTCAAAAGTTCTCAAATGCTGTTCTGCAAGAACCTCCGTAGGCGCCATCATGGCACATTGCCAACCGTTTTTTACGCAAGTATAAATAAGAGCCGCCGCAACCGCCGTTTTACCCGAGCCGACGTCGCCCTGCAAAAGCCTGTTCATAGGCTCGCCCGATTTCATATCGGCAACCGCTTCTCCGACGGCTTTCACCTGTGCCGAAGTCGGAGAAAACGGCAAATGCGAAAAAAATTCCTCCGAGAAGTCTTTCTTTACGATACATTCGGTTTTGAGCGTTTGCGTTTTGCTTTTAAGCGATAAAAGTCCTAATTGTAAAATAAACAGTTCTTCAAAAATGAGCCTGTTCCTTGCCTTGTCCAACGCTTCGTAGCTTTCGGGAAAATGAATGTTGCGTATCGCAAAATCAAGTGAGCAAAGGGAGTTTTCGACAATTATCTCACTCGGCAAGCTCTCGGGGATTTCCTCGATTGAGTCAAGTGCATTTTTCACACATTTTGCAATAAGCTTTGAATTAAGTCCTGCCGTCTGCGGATAAACAGGCTTTATGCCCGCCTCCTCACTCGCATTTGAAAATACGGGAGACGCCATTTCCCTGCCGCCGAATTTTGACTGCGTTACCTTGCCGAAGAAATAGTATTCCTCGCCGCTTTTGAGCATATTCGGTATGTATTTATTATTGAAAAAGGTCAGATTTATAAGCCCCTGATCGTCGGTAATGCTTGTTTTATAAAGCGTTGTTCCGCCCGGGATACGAATTTTAGACGGTGTATCGCACACAATGCCCTTTACGCAAATATTTGTATCAAACGGTGCTTCTCTGATGGGATAAACAGCGCTCCAATCCTCATAGGCTCTCGGATAAAAGCGTAAAAGAGCACCGACAGTGCCGACGGAAAGCCTTTGAAAAGCCTCCGCCCTTGCACTGCCGACGCCCTTTAAGTATTTGATGTCGGTTGAAAAATTCATACTATCACTCTACCGATATAATGAAATAATACACGGGTTGTCCGCCCGGAATTACATTTATTTCTATATTCGGAAATCTCTCCGAAAGTCTTTCGCTCAAACGCTTTGCCGTCGCCTCGTCCGTTTCCTCGCCGTAATACACGGTGATGAATGACGCATTGTATTTTTTAGCCAAGCGTCTTGCGGTACGGTATGCGGCATTTACAATATCATCCTCAACAAGGGTGATTTTGCCGTCCTCCATACCGAGAATTTGTCCCTTTTTAATCTTCTGACCGAATGCCTCGCTGTCCCTTGCGGCAAACGTAACCTGTGCCGTGTGAACCGCCTCGGCAGCCTTCATCATATTCAAAAGGTTATTCTCTACGTCCTCTGTTTCCGAGAAATTGAGCATTGCGCTGACTCCCTGTGTGAGAGTCTTTGTCTGAAGAACGGAAACCTTCCTGTCTGCAAGGTTTACCGTCTGTTCCGCCGCCATAATAATATTTTTATTGTTGGGAAGCACAAAAACGTGCCTTGCCGGTGTCGCCTCGATAGCCGATAAAATGTCATCGGTGCTCGGATTCATTGTCTGACCGCCCGAAACTATATTATCTGCGCCGAGTTCCTTAAACAATTCAACAAAACCGTCGCCTGCGGCAACCGAAACAAAACCGTAATCCTTTGTCGGCTCGACAGGTGCTTTTGCCTGCTCGGAGGGCTTAATTCCCTCCTTTGCGTTTTCCGTGCCACGGTCTGCGTTCCTGTGCTGGAAGCGCATATTATCGATTTTTATGTTTGTAAGCGGACCGCATTTAAGAGCCGCCTGAATTACATTACCCGGCTCGTTCGAGTGAACGTGCACCTTGATAATATCGTCGTCCTCAACGACAACAACACAATCGCCGATTGACTCAAGATATGCTTTGAGAGCCGCCGCATTCGACTTTGCGTTTTTCTCTCTGTTTATTAAAAACTCGCTGCAATAACCGAATTTAATATCACCCGAAGCCGCCGCAACAACGCTTTTGTCCGATTTTGCGTTATCCTTTTTGTCAAGCGTTTCAATAGGCTCAACAGTCTTGCCTTCCTCGATAACGCTCAGCATTCCCTCAAGAATAAAAATAAAGCCCTGTCCGCCTGCGTCCACAACGCCTGCCTGCTTGAGCACGGGAAGCATTTCGGGTGTTTTCATAAGTGCGTCTTTTGCCGCTTCGTAAGCCGTTTTAAGAACAGCCTTGCAATCTGTTTCCTGCGTGTTTTTGACAGCCTCCGCCGCCATTCTGATAACCGTGAGAATTGTTCCCTCGGTAGGCTTCATAACCGCCTTATAAGCCGACTCCTTGCCGAGTTCAAGAGCTTTTGCAAGCGTCCTGCCGTCTGCCGAGTCCATACCCTTAAAGCCGTTTGAAATTCCTCTGAATATAAGAGAAAGTATAACTCCTGAGTTGCCTCTTGCGCCCCTGAGCAATGCCGCCGCAGCCTTTGCGGAAACACTTGCTATATCCGTCTGCTCACAAACCTGAAGTTCTCTTGCCGCCGCCGAAATAGTCATTGACATATTCGTACCCGTATCGCCGTCGGGAACGGGGAAAACATTAAGAGCGTCAACCTCTTGTCTGTGATTTACTATATTGTTTGCGCCCGAAATCAGCGCCTGCTTGAAAATGATACCGTTAAGCATTTATATACTACTCCTATTATTCCTTCATTCCGTCAACATAGACGGTAATTCTCTTAACCGTACGCCCTGTCGATTTTTCAACGGTGTATCTGACTTTATTTTTAATCGAATCGACAATCGCCTGTATATTGACTCCGTAAGTAACAATAATATGCAAGTCAATAACAAGTTCATCAGCCTCGGCACGTACCGATACGCCTTTATCGATATAGTTATTGTGTCTGAAAATAAACTGACGGAGATTTTGTGTCGCTCCGCTGTTTGCCATTCCTGCAACGCCAAAGCACGAGGTTACCGTGTGACCGATAAGGTCTGCAAAATACTGCTCATGCAATTCTGTTGTTCCGAGATGATTTTCAAATTTAATCATATTCACTGAACCTTTCCGGCTGTATAATAAAACCCATCACGCTCCGTTTCAGCCACAACGAAACGATAAATCTATCTGCTTTATTTATTCTGCCGATTTTTCCCAATTTTCCATATTGCCGTAAATGTCAAACGGCGCATATGTAAAGTCCGGCGTAAAGCCCTTTGAATAAGCCGCCATTCCCATTCTGTAGCAAAGCGGAACAAGCGGCATTTCATTTAAGAACGCATCATTCACAGCTTTAATATCAGCTTGACCGTTCTTAAATGAATTATAAGCGGTGGCAAAGTTTCCGTTTGTATCAATAGTCATTCCCGACCTACCGTCAAAAAACGGCGACAAATCAAAATTCTCACAAAGCTTGACCTCTCCGATATACGCTTCGTAATTTCTGCTTAAAACTCTCTGCCTGTAAACGTCGCCGCTGACAGCATCAACCGTAACCGAAAAGCCACGTTCTCCGAGCTGACGTGCAATTTTCTGTGCCGCCGAAACCCTGAAGCTGTTTTCCGAATTTACAAGTATCGAAAATGAAAGCACATTGGTTTGGTCGGTTTTAACTCCGTTTTTCGTATAATAATTATACCCCATTTTTGAAAGAATGGAATCACTTTTTGTCACATTTCCCTTTGCCGAGGGAAGCTCCTGTGAAGCGAGCATATTAAAATCGGGATTAAACACGGTAACTGCCGACTTCGCATAGCCCTGATATGCACCCTGACTTATATCCTCTTTATCGATTGCATAATAAAGTGCCGTGCGTACCGCCGAGGACGAGAGCGCCCCCGTCGGATTTATTCCGAGGAACACGAAATTGTTGAGCGTAACCGCCCTGTTTTGTGCTACGATCCTCTTGTAATTTCCGCTTGAAAAATCCTCAAACAGATAGTTTATATTTCCTATTTCAACCGCATTCGTGATATATTCAAGCTTCTTTATATCGTGAAGCGTTATCCTGCTGATTTTACTTACAATCTCACTTTTCATATTTACCGTGAGCGTTGTGCCGTTTTCAAAAACGAAATGTCCCGAGCCCGTAGGAACGGCTTCCGGATTTTCGGCTGTTCCTTGCTTGACTATCGGGAAGGTCAAAATGTTTTGGCAAAGCGAGTCGGGAGCTGCAAGCGTAAATACGACCGTTGAGCCCGAAGCGTTAACCGAATTGATATTTGAAAGCCTCTGTGAAAACGCAACGGACGCTTTAGCCTTATTAAAAGAGTAAGCAACATCCTTCGTCGTAACAGCCGTACCGTCGCTGAACACCGCACTTTTAAGCGTAACGTTGACCTTTGTTCCGTCTGTTGTTATGCTGTCTGCAAGTACAGCCTCAGCCGAATAATCCGATTTTACCGTATAAAGCGGCTGACAGTAAAGCGAAGCCAACGCAATATTTTCGTTGCCTGTTGCGAAATACGGATTTAGCGAGTCGCTCGTTGCATACGGCAAAATGATTTCCGTCGTCTGCGAATTTCCCGTACCAGTATTTGTGTTTGTTTCTTCCTCCGGAGTTGTCGGAGTATTCGTACAAGAGCAAAGCAGTATTGCAACCGCCGTCAATGCACAGCAAAATGCAATTATCCTCTTTTTCACGGCAGCCGCCTCCTTTTTATATACTTATTCGCTCAACCGAAACAGTTTTTCCGCTTGAACGGTCTATCTCAAATATTATGCCCTGCAAAAGAACGTTATCGTTAGGGTTTTCAAATCTTACAGGCATATTTGTACGCATTTTTTCAATCGCAAGCTCGGGCTTAACGCCTATTACCGAAAGTGACGGACCTGTCATTCCGACGTCGGTTATATAGCCCGTTCCGTTTGGCAAAATCTGTTCATCTGCCGTCTGAACGTGAGTGTGTGTGCCGTACACCGCCGAAACCTTTCCGTCAAGGTAAAATCCAAGTGCCTTTTTTTCCGCCGTTGCCTCTGCGTGCAAGTCAACAATAATTATGTTTACCTCGTCACGAAGTTTTTTGATTGCCTCGTCCATACAGTCGAAAGGATTTTTAAGGTTTTCCATATAGACCGTGCCGAGAACGTTTACAACACCTATTCTGACAAAGCCTTTGTCAACAATCGTATATCCTCTGCCGGGGCAATCCTCCGAATAATTTATAGGACGTACTATCGAATACGAATTTTCAAGCGTTTCATAAAATTCACGCCGTTTGAACGTATGATTTCCGCCTGTAATGACGTCTGCACCGCTTGCAAAAATATGCTCACACGAAAAAGCGGTCATTCCGTTTCCGACTGCGGCATTTTCGCCGTTTACAATACAAACATCTATATTTTTTTCTTTTTTAAGTGAGGGCAAAAGCTCCCTCAATTTTTCACAGCCCACAGCCGAAACAACGTCGCCGACTGCAAGCACCCTTACGGTTTTATTCATAATTCACCGATTTCTATATCTGTCATTTATCGGAAAAAGCCCTGACTGCACAGTCAGGGCCGCCGATTTTTTATTTTGCGTAATCGACAATGCGATTTTCACGAACGATATTGACCTTGATCTGTCCGGGATATTCAAGCTCTTCTTCGATTTTCTTAACTACATCACGTGCAATAAGCACCATTTTATCGTCACTTACAACGTCAGGCTTAACCATTATGCGAACCTCACGACCTGCCTGAATTGCGAATGATTTTTCAACGCCTTCAAATGAGCAAGCAATTTCCTCAAGTTTTTCAAGACGCTTAATGTAATTTTGAACATTCTCTCTTCTTGCACCGGGACGAGCAGCCGAAACTGCGTCAGCCGCCTGAACAAGGCAAGCAACAACGGTTTTTGCTTCAATGTCGCCGTGATGAGCTGCGATTGCGTGTACCACCTGTTCATTTTCCTTGAACTTTTTAGCATATTCAACGCCGAGCTCAATATGTGTTCCATCCATCTCATGGTCAAGTGCCTTGCCTATATCATGGAGAAGGCCTGCACGCTTTGCCGTTTTAACATCAGCACCCAACTCTGCCGCCATAAGTCCTGCAATATACGAAACCTCAAGAGAGTGGCTGAGTACGTTCTGACCGTAGCTTGTACGATATTTGAGCTTACCGAGAAGCTTTACAAGCTCGGGATGGATACCGTTTACACCTGCGTCGATAACAGCTCTTTCACCTGTCTGGCGAATTGTCTGCTCAACTTCACGTTTTGACTTTTCATACATTTCCTCAATACGTGCGGGATGTATTCTTCCGTCTGCAATGAGTTTTTCAAGTGTGAGCCTTGCAATTTCTCTGCGAACAGGCTCAAAGCTTGAAACCGTGATAGCTTCGGGCGTATCGTCAATGATAAGGTCAACACCCGTAATTGTCTCAAGAGTTCTGACATTTCGACCCTCTCGACCGATAATTCTGCCCTTCATTTCGTCATTGGGCAATGCAACAACAGAAACCGTTGTCTCAGCAGTACAATCCGCAGCACAACGCTGAATTGCCGTGGAGATAATCTCCCTTGCGAGCGTATCAGCCTCGTCCTTCGTTCTCTGCTCATAGTCCATAATTTTGACTGCTTTTTCGTGTGTAAGCTCTTCGTCAAGGTTCTGCAAAAGTACCGCCTTTGCCTGCTCCTTAGTATAGCCCGACACCTTTTCAAGCATATCAAACTGGCTCTTCTTTATAGACTCAACCTCCTGCAATTTAGCGTCAACATCTTTGAGCTTTGCATTAAGAGTCTCTTCTTTTTTCTCGATATTTTCTGTCTTTTTATCGAGAGTTTCTTCTTTTTGAATTATTCTTCTTTCCTGTCTCTGAACCTCGGCACGGCGTTCTTTAATGTCCCTGTCCGCCTCCGATCTGAGAGCGTGAATTTCATCCTTAGCCTCAAGTATGGATTCTCTTTTCTTGTTCTCAGCTGTCTGAACTGCCTGATTAACTATTCTTGTAGCCTCTTCGGTAGCAGAGCCGATTGCAGCCTCGGCAACCTTCTTTCTGTGAAGCTCGCCGAAAATAAATCCTAAAACGCCGCAAACAACCGCAGCGACTATAATGAGTATAACTGAAACCGTAGTATTCAAAAAGCATTGCACCTCCTTTTGTGATTTTTCAATAAACTTAAATGTCGTTAAAAATTATTAAATCGTTAAATAATTTTCAGATAATGATATTTTCGCATTATAAAACATTATCTTAGATATTTTATAACTTTTTGTACAATATGTCAAGAAATCAAAGGCAGATAACCTTGATTTTTTTATAAATTTTCGGGTGTTGTTAAGGTTCTCAAAAAACATTTCCGCTTGCTCTGCTGATTTTTATAGACTATAATAGAATAATTCATAAAGAAAGTGGATTCACGGAAAATTGTTGATAGTATATTGAATAATAAGAATTAAGGACGATTGAGTATGATTTGTAAAGTAACCGAAAGCAGCCAACTTAATGCCTGTTTGAATATAATTCACAAAAGCTTTCAAACAGTCGCCGTTGATATGGGATTGACAAAAGAAAACTGTCCGAGCTATACGGCGTTTATGCCATTAAAAAAATTACAAGAGCAATTAAAGTGCGGCAATTCTATGTTTTTGTATGAGTACCGCAACGAGCTTGTCGGCTATTTTTCATTAGAGGTTAACGGCAATAGTGCAGAATTGAATAATTTGTCTGTTTTGCCCGAGTGCAGGCATTTGGGAATAGGCAAGGAGTTAGTAAGCTTCGCAGTCGATTACTCGAAAAACACACTCGGCGTTAACAAGCTCAAAATAGGAATCGTAGACGAAAACGCCGTGCTGAAAGAATGGTATGGTAAATTGGGCTTTGTCCACACCGGCACAAAGCACTTTGGGCATTTGCCGTTTACGGTAGGATTTATGGAATTAGATATATGAAGGGATAACAGCGTGCATGTGCCGACGAACATTTGCGTAATGATAGAAAAACATTAAGATTGTAGTATAAAAAGCCAATATCAGTTCATCTTGCGTTAATATAAAAATGCTTTGATAATATATAGGAGTTGAAAATGACAGATAAGATAATTATAATCCGTGGCAATTCTGGAAGCGGCAAAACAACCGTTGCAAATGAGTTGTGCAAACGGCTTGGAGCAGATTGCATGTTATTGTCTCAAGATGTTATCAGGCGAGACCTGCTACATACAAAAGACGGTGAAAACAGTGTCGCTATTGATTTGCTTAAACAACTAATCATATTTGGAAAGGCACACAGCAATATCATAGTACTTGAAGGGATATTAAATTCCCATTGGTATAAACAGTTATTTGATTGCATTCGAAAAAATTTCAATAACATCTATGCTTATTATTATGATATTCCCTTTAACGAAACGGTCAAAAGATTTCTGACAAAAAATAATACAGATTATACCGCACAAGATATGAAACGTTGGTGGAAGAAAAATGATTTAATTGGATTCAATGAAGAAAAAATCATTTCAAAAGATATGTCCGTCAATGATGTTGTTGAAATGATATTAAATGATATTAAATGATAAAATGTCGTTCATTTCTGTAACGATGCGAAATAACCTTTACCTTTTGAGGTCATCTTTATATAGCCTCACTGTACTCGGCGTGAAATTTTGCCCATGCAAGAGTGATATTTTATTCGCATAAAGCTGCCGCAGGCAATATCACTATGCGCAGCATAATACCACTGCGTAGCAATACCACTCGCCACAGGCGAATATAACTGAAAAAAGCACTTGCGAATGCAAGTGCTTTTTTTCTTGTGCCCTCTCTGTGCAGTCTTTCGGCAAATGAAGCGGCAAGCTGCAGCAGCTCATAACGACCCGCAGGCTCTTCGCCTATGTATTCATTATTTTCGTTATAAACATCTACATCTTCGCCGAAACCCGTTACCCCTTTTTCGGCATACCATTCAAAAAGCTCGTCGGAGACCTCGTTGGATTATCAAAATATATAATCATAATTCCGTCCTTATTTTCTCATACAGCATATTTCAAAATCGTTTATTTTTATCCCCCAAAAGATATTTTATAAAACAAGCGAAACAGGCAGTCAAAACTTAACACATTATCCAAGCAGAACACCTGATAATCTAAAACTTTATAGTCTTTTCTGTCAAAATCAATTTTTAGGTTTTAATATTGCTCATTATTGTCACCAAGTTTTGCTTAAAAGTTTCGGTTTATATATTTATCACATTAAATTTAACTTTTTAAGTTCTTTCCTCAACCTCTTATTACACAGTAATTCCAAAACCGATCCGCTATGTCCTACTCTCAATCTCATTGATGACTCGTGCATTGCACCGTAATATGCTACTCTGAAATCCGCATATTTTGAAAGCTGATATTTTGACTTGTAAGTGCTGTATAAATTAAACAAATCTCCCCACATATTTCTCAATTGAAACAAATCGTACTCACGGTCTGCCCACATACTGTCGCACGGGTCAATAAATGCAGTCAAATTAAATGAATGTATGTCTGCCATAAAATTCATTATGTTCATATCACCATGAATAAGTACAGGGGACGTGTTTTCCGCGGGTAATTTGTTAAAAGCTTCGGTTGCATCCAGAAGCAATTGAAAAGATTTTGAAGGAAACTTCCCCTCTTTCTCCAGTTTTTTCAATCCATCAAGAATCGGCTGTTGCTTTTCTGTGATGTAATAATCGTACCAAGTGTCATAAATAGGATTTGACAACTCACCAAATTTTTTATTTGCAACACTGTGCCACTCCAACATACCTGATATAACTTCATCAGCAAATTTCTGCTTTTGACTTTTACTTTTAAGCAAAAATAGCGGATTCAAAACATTTTCCCCCGGAACAAAAGTCATAGCCAAAAGCGCTGTTTTATCATCTTCGTATGTAAAAATTACATCCGGCATCTTTACAGAAGTGTGTTTACCAAGAACACGAAGTTGCTCTGCCTCATGATGTTGATTTCCTTGTAACAAATAGGCTTTTACAGCGATTATATCGCCATTACCAAGAACAACTTTATACACTTTTCCAAAACTGCCGCCACCGACATATTTTATTGAAGTAACCTTTTGATTAAGTTTTTCTGATACTACATTCGGAACAGTAAGGAATATATGTTTATCGGAAAGATTTAATTTATTCATATTCTCATGTCACCTCAATAAAATTATATCGAACATTCAAAGATATTACAACAGAAAAAAATAAAGACGTTCAAAAGAGAATGAACCGCCCCATACTTTTTTACTTTATCCTATTATCTTATTACTTTCAAAAAACTTCAAATGCAGAGAGAAAAGACAAGTGATATGCCGAGTTCCCCTCGGCGTGATATTTTTGCCAACGCAAAAGAGATATTATGCCGTTGGCACAGTGGTATTATATTCGCATAAAGCTGCCGCTGGCAATATCACTATGCACAGCATAATACCACTCGCCATAGGCGAATATAACTGAAAAAAGCACTTGCGAATGCAAGTGCTTTTTTCTTGTAAAGATGATACAAAAGAGATGCCTTTTGCAAATTGTAACGAGGACTTGAACTAACGATAATAATCATATTAGTAGATAAAGTTAAATTTTCAAGTTGCAAATAATGAATTGTTGAAAATTAAATAGGATTTATGTTATGATTACCTTGCAATTAAAATTCAAAATAGGAGAAAGGCGGGTTGGAATTTATGAAAAGAGCAATAAGTATTTTAGTTGCTTGTATCCTTGCAATGTCATCTGCACTTACAGGCTTTGCCGTTTATGCGGAGGAAGAAAAAGAGTCAAAAGGAATAAACAATTTCATTGACGGTATTACAGAGTTAGTACAGAAATATGACGCAGACAAAGAGTTTCGTGTAGCTGAAAATGACGAGTCAATACAAGTTCATGCGTTTTCTGCTGAAAATATAGTAGATGAAACCGATAACACTGCTACACAGGAATATGCCTTACAGGATTTTCAGACCGCAAGATTGATTGTCCGTGCCGATGGTAAATTTGACGAGTTCGGCGCAAAAGAACATGTCAGCGGCTTTGAGGACTTTCATATTTTACAATATGAAAGTCCCGAAGTGGCTATGTATGCATATTACGAGCTACAGTCAGTGAAAAATGTCTTTAATGTTGCGCCTGATGAAGTAGTAGACGGCTTACAGGGCGAAACTGATGAAATCATTTCTGAAACTGAATTGCAAAATGAAAAATATTTGTGCGATTGGAGTCATGATAGAACACAATCAGACCGTCTTTTAGACTATCTTGAAACACAAGACTTTTCAGAGCACAAGATTGTTGTGGCAATACTTGATTCGGGAATTGACTATCATAATAGGATTTTTGAAAATCGAATGGAATATTCGCGTTTTAACTCTTCTGTAGACGGCAACCCCGATGACGAATTCGACAGTGGAGAGAAATGTCACGGGACAAGTGTTGCAAGCGTGATTGTAGATAACACACCCAAAAATGTAAAGGTATCGGTGTATAAGGTCTTTAATGATGATTTAACGACTACCATTTCTCAAATTTCCGCAGGATATATCGCAGCGATTGCAAAAAATCCCGATGTTATCAATGCAAGTATGACACATATTTCCGATGATAGTGGAATAATTAGTGCCTGTTTACAAGAAGCATATTCTAAAAATATTCCTTTAGTTGCAGCTATAGGCAATACTGGCAGACAGGATACGATTCAATTGCCTGCAAATGCTCCGCACACTATAGCAGTATCTGCAACAGATAGAAATAACACCGCAACTCTTTGGAGTACACAATCTGTCAATACTACCGTATCTGCTCCGGGCGAGGATATAATAGTTGCAATCTCTAATAACAACTATCGGAATGCAAAAGGGACCTCTTTTGCTACACCTTGTGTTGCGGCTTTAGTTGCAAATTTAAAATTAGCTGAGCCGAATATAACTGTCGATGAAATTGAAACTCGATTAAAAAACACATCGTATAATGTGAAAAGATATAATGAGTATGTGGCTTCATCTAATGCTAACTTAGATAATTTCCATTCTCTCTGGGACGGCGTTGGAATGGTTCAATTTTGCAGTGCATTCGGTTTGCCTGAACTTACTGCTCCTGAATTTAACTTAGAGAGTAAAGTTTATGTGGGTGAACAGATCTGTTCTATTCAATGTGCAGATGAAAATGCTAAAATACTATATACTACGGACAGTACATACCCCGATTCGGAAACTGCCATTGAATATAACAAACCTTTCCACGTTACAGAAAGAACACGAATTCGTGCTGTTGCTTATTATGCAGACGACGGATATTACAGCCGTGAGGTTGAAATTACGCCCCGTATTCAGTATACAGACAATGACGAAAACTTTACAGTTACCGATGACGGTGTAATAACATCATATAGCGGTACAGTTGCCGATTTATTTATTCCAGATACGATAAACGGGATAACCGTAACTGGTATAGCAGACAATGCGTTTCAGACACCTAAACTGATTAGCTTAACTCTACCTAAAGGCGTAACGGAGATTCCGGAGTATTCATTTTATAAAAATCAGTCTTTGGAGTTTGTACGAGGAGAAGGTGTTATTCGCATCGGCTCAAGTGCATTTGATAGCTCCAACATAATGTATGCGGAATTTCCCAATGCAAAAGTAATTGGAGAATCAGCTTTTTCGATTACTGAACATTTTTGCTTTGGTGTTTTTACCAATGTAGAAGAAATAGGATCATATGCCTTTGGCCGTTCAAATATTATTCATTTTAACGGACCTGCTGCCACAACGATATACAGTGGCTCATTCACATATAATAGCCGTATGGAGGTTCTCTCTCTTCCGTTGATTACAGAGTTTTATCTAACTGTCAATGACGATTTTTATAGCAACGACCGTCTTACTATCATTGATATGCCATCGGTAGTAGACTTACGGTGTACAATGTTTCAATACACATCTATACGAAAAGCAGATTTCCCGTCGTTAGTAAGCATAGATTCTTTAACATTTAGAGGGTGTCCTCAATTAGAAATCGTCAGTATTCCATCCATTTTAGAAGTTCCGACAGGTGCATTTGTTTGTGGGCATAATCCGGCTGTCAGCAGACCACGTGTATACAATTTGGAAAGTGCAAAAACTCTTGGGGAAAACGTTTTTGGCAAATCTCCTACTTCTCGTCTTGAACTTTCACACCTTGAAACTGCTGAAAGCCTGCCACGAACAGAAGAATGTATAATTTCTATGCCCTCAACATTTAGAGAATGTACCGAAGATACAAAGGGCAGAAATTACAAGGTGTACGGCACTAAAGGTACTTATGCAGAGCAGTGGGCAAATGAAAACGGACACACATTTATTGAAGTCTCACAGGACACTGCCGTGCTTACTCAACTGCCCGAAAAATATACCGATGCGGACAGTGTTTTAACCGCAGATGTTATCGGCTTTAACCGTACTTATCAGTGGTACGGCAGTTTTACAGCAGACAATACTACAGGTGCACCCATTGACGGTGCAACGGATAAGGACTTTAACCCTATCGATTATCCTGCATACCCATACTATTATTGTGTTGTAACAAGTACAGATGTTGGCTACGACCCCATTGAAATCCGTACGAATGTAACGGAGAACACTACATATCAGTCAGCCGATTACACCGAGTACAACAAAGCGGTTGAACAGGCAAAGGCCCTCAATCGTGATAATTATGTGGATTTCTCAAAAGTAAACGAGGCTTTAAGCATAGATGTCAGCAATTTGCCTGTAAAAGACCAAGCAATTGTTGATGCTCAAACAGCGGCAATCATCAACGCAATAAATTTACTTGTGTACAAACCCGCTGATTATACCGAATACAACAAAGCAGTAGAACAGGCAAATTTACTTAATCGAGATTATTATGTAGATTTTTCAAAAGTTGACGAAGCACTTGCTGTTGATATAAGCGGTAAAAACATCACCGAGCAAGCAGAGGTAGATGCACAAACACAAGCAATTACAGATGCAATAAACGGTTTAGAATTTAAACCTGTCGCACCGCATATTACCGAACCGACAAAGCCAAGTGACCCGGTAAAACCGACTGAACCTACAGTCGCTGAAAATTCGTCCGTTCCCGCAGATACACAGAGTCCCGAGATTCCGAAAACTGCAGGTGATAAACTCGTCTGTATCAGCTCGGCTAGCCTTATTCCTTTTGCAGTATGCATTTTCACTCTTATTCGTAAGAAAAAGGAACCGGACTAATAAAGTGCAGTCTTTAAATATAGCTACTCTATTTAAAGACTGCTAAAATTACATTCTGTTGTGTGAAACTGTAAAAATGGGTGTACTCACATCTCCTCTGACTTAAAAATAAAAAAAGGCAGATAGATTTTTCGATTTCTATCTGCCTGATTTTATTGATATTCAAATATACGAGAATTCAAATCCAACCGGAATGGATTATTTGCTGTTTGACTCTATAAAACTATCTTGAAAAAACTCTTCATAAAATAAAGCAAAAAAGCCTTGAAAAATCAAGTCTTAGTGCTGAGCAGCTTTTTGTTATAATGTTCCTCCTGCCATGGCAGTGCTCGTTCACGATGCAGTTAACCACCGACGGTTGTTTATACAAACTTTCCTTGAACAAATTAAATTGGCAAAAAAATAAAGACGTTCTTTTGAACGTCTTTATTTTGGCTCCCCCAGTTGGACTCGAACCAACGACAACTCGGTTAACAGCCGAGTGCTCTACCGACTGAGCTATGGAGGAATATGAAATGTCGGCGTCGACCTATTTTCCCGGGCCGCTTCCAGCCAAGTATCTTCGGCACGAATGAGCTTAACTACCGTGTTCGGGATGGGAACGGGTG
>ENA-OUPQ01000284-OUPQ01000284.1-human-gut-metagenome-genome-assembly--contig:-NODE-284-length-25036-cov-8.99095_pt1 | contig 25036 bp, 18 predicted proteins | sample MGYA00237946_ERZ548807 | MGnify/ENA primary metagenome ERZ548807 (study PRJEB26490, sample SAMN05194714) | human gut metagenome | biome: terrestrial biome; feature: human-associated habitat; material...
ACAACGAAGGGATATGCACTTTCGTCGGTATTTGGCGCGAAGACTCCTAATTCGGAGTGGGAATTTATGTCCGGAAATTCCATGGCATTTCTTCCGATGGGATCCGTTGTTTATCAGCAGTATATCAGTGATACTCCGACAACGATTGTGTCAAATCTGAAAGATGACGGGTATACGTGCATTGCCATGCATCCATATTATGAAACCGGATGGAGCCGGAATCTGGTGTATCCGCATATCGGGTTTGACGAAATGCACTTTATTGATTATTTTGACCAGACAAAGATCCTGCGGGAATATATTACCGACCAGGAACTGTATGATAAGATTATCAAGCGTTATGAAAACCGTAAAAATAATGAAAAACTGTTCTTTATGGGAATTACCATGCAGAACCACGGTGGTTATACGGAAACCTATGACAATTTTCCGGAAAATTATTATAAAGTTGGACGTTCTTATACGGATGCCAACCAGTATCTGTCCCTGGTACACGAGAGTGATGAGGCAGTAAAAAACCTGATCAGTTATTTTTCAAAGGTAGATGATCCGGTAGAAATCATTTTCTTTGGAGATCATCAGCCAAGCTTAAACAGTAATTTTTATCCGATTCTGAATGGAAAAGGACTCACAGGGCTGACGGAAGATGAGCTGGAAAAACTGTACACAGTTCCGTTTTTTATCTGGACCAATTATGATACACCGGAAGAAACGGTAGACATTACCAGTCTTGATTATCTGTCTACCATGGCACTGGAACGGGCTGGAATTGAGCTTCCGGCATACAATAAGTTTCTGGCAGATATGCAGGAGGTTGTTCCAGCCATCAATTCCAGAGGCTATTATTCCAAGAGTAAAGGCTGCTACCTGCATATCGATGAGGCCGAGGGAGAAGAAAAAGAATGGATTGAAAAGTATCATATGCTGCAATATAATTCGATGTTTGACAAAAAGAACCGCAGCAGCTTTTTCTTCCCATATAATCTAAAAAGCAAGTAGAACAATCAGGCAAGGGGAATCAAGATGAAACTGAGTGAGTTATTAGCGTATGACAATATTGTAATACAGTGCCATGACAATCCGGATGCAGATACCATTGCATGTGGATTTGGGGTCTATCTGTATTTGAAATCCAAAGGAAAAGAACCACGTCTGATTTACGGAGGGCAGAATGTGATCCGGAAAACGAATCTGGTGATGCTGATCCGGGATCTGAAAATACCAATCGAGCATGTGGATTATCTGCACAAACCAGAGTTATTAGTGATGGTGGACTGTCAGTACCATTCCGGAAATTCTGCAGTGTTTGAAGCAGAACATATTGCTGTAATTGACCATCACCGGATCTGCACGGAATTACCAGAGCTTTCCGAGGTGCGTTCTAATCTGGGCGCGTGCTCGACACTGGTCTGGAATATGCTCAAAATAGAAGGATTTGATGTACGAGGTAATCGTGAGTTGTCAACAGCACTGTATTATGGATTATATACGGATACCGGAAGTTTGACGGAAATTGTACATCCGCTAGACCGGGATCTGCGTGACGAGGCAAACTTTGACCCGGCAATCATGAGGAAACTCCGCAATGCCAATCTTTCGCTGGAAGAACTGGAAGTTGCTGGAGCAGCACTTCTTCATACGGATTATGTAGAAGAATTTCGTGCCGCGATTGTAAAAGTGGGGCAGTGTGATCCGAATATTCTCGGACTGATTTCCGATCTGGTACTGGAAGTGGATGCGATTGATATCTGTGTGGCATTTAATCTGCAACCAGAAGGTGTGAAGTTTTCAGTGAGAAGCTGTGTGAAAGAAGTCAAGGCGAGTGAACTTGCGGCAGAGTTGTGCAAAGGAATTGGTTCCGGTGGAGGACATCTGGAAAAAGCGGGTGGCCTGATTCCGATGGAATTGATGACACAGGAATATTTAAAGTTTTGCAAAGAACATCATTTTGCACCACGCATGGAGTATGATGCACAGGGAAGACATGAACAGCCGGCAGCTTCGGGTATTAAATCTGTTATCGAGCAGCGTATGCGGGACTATATGGGAAATACCGATATTGTGTATGCACAGGATTGCAGAATAGAGGCAGAGGATGCAAAGACGTACTGCAGACGCTCCGTTCCGTGGGGATATGTCCGGGCAACGGATCTCTTTGCGGAGGGAACGCAGGTGACTGTGCGGACTCTGCAGGGAGATATGAAAGCTACAGTGGAAGCAGGAATTGTTTTTATCATTGGACCGAAAGGGGAATGTTTCTTTCGTAATGAAGAGGCTTTTATGGAAGAATTCCGGATTTACACGGATTGGAAGTTTGATCTGAGAAATGCAGAGTATGAACCTACCATCAAAGATGTAGAGAAAGGAATCATCGTAGAACCGATGAAATGTGCAAAGGTCTGCGTGCCAAAGGGAACTACAATTGTTCGTGCACGCAGGCTGGAGCGCAAGGTAAAACTGTTCCGGGATAAAGATGAAAACGAACAGTATACACTTGGCCGGGTTGGAGATTACATGGTTGACAGCAGTGATACGATCAACAATATCCGGATTATGCGTAAAGATCTGTTTGAAGAAATCTATCGGGATTCCGGTGAGCAGGAAGAGCAAAAAAGTGTGATCTTTGATCTGGACGGAACCTTGTTATATTCGTTGGAAGATTTAAAAAACGCTACCAACGCGGCATTGGAGTCACAGAATATGCCGACTTGTACGCTGGATCAGGTGCGCAGATATGTAGGAAACGGGGTGCGCATGCTGATGGTGCGTGCCGTGCCGGATGGGGAGAAAAACCCGAAGTTTGAAGAGACATTTGCGGAATTTAAAAAATATTACGGGGAGCATTGTCTGGATCATACAAAGCCATATCCAGATATCATGCATCTTTTGACTGAATTAAAGGCGCGCGGAGTGAAGACAGCAATTGTATCCAATAAGCTGGACTCGGCAGTAAAAGAATTGGATGAACGTTTTTTCCGGGGGTATATGACTACGGCAATCGGTGAGATGGAAGGTGTGGCAAAAAAACCGGCACCCGATATGGTACAAAAAGCCATGAAAATTTTAAAAACGGACACGAAGAAGGCCATTTATGTAGGAGATTCCGAGGTGGATATTCAGACCGCGGAAAACACGGGACTTCCATGTGTTTCGGTCATGTGGGGATTCCGCGATGCGGAGTTCCTTCGTAAAAACAGAGCACAGGTACTTATTCAAAGACCACTGGAATTGTTGTACTTAATTTAAAAGTTATGGTATCATATAACCAACATACAAGGACAGGAGAAAAAGATGGAAGAAAGAATTTCAGGACATACAGGGTTACTTGCACTGATCGGTTCGCCGGTAGGACATTCCGGTTCCCCGGCAATGTACAATTACAGCTTTGCAAAGCTGGGGCTGGATTATGCATATGTTGCATTTGATGTAAAAGAAGATCAGGTAAAAGAAGCACTTGACGCGGTGAAACTGTTTCATATGCGTGGAATCAATGTGACGATGCCGGATAAGACCGAGGCGGCAAAGTATGTGGATGAGCTGTCTCCGGCAGCACAGATTATCGGAGCTGTAAACACAATTGTCAACGATGACGGCAGATTGACCGGATATATCACGGACGGAGAAGGCTTTGTACACAACCTCAAGGACCATGGCGTAGATATTAAAGGAAAAAAGATCACGGTCGCAGGCGGTGGCGGAGCTGCGACAGCCATTCAGGTACAATGTGCATTAGATGGAGCCAGAGAGATCACGATTTTCAATATTAAGGATGCATTTTTTGAGCGTACTCTTCAGACCGCAGAAAAGATTCGAAAAGCAGTGCCGGGAATTGTTGTCAATGTATATGACATTGCAGATACGGCAAAGATGACAGAGGAGATCACATCCAGTGACATTTTTGCAAATGCGACGATCGTTGGTATGAAACCGATGGATGACCAGAGTGTGGTAAAAGATTTATCTGCATTTCGCCCGGGATTGGTTGTATGTGATGCGGTTTATAATCCGGCAGAGACAAAACTGTTGCGGGAAGCAAAAGAAGCAGGATGTACCTGCATTGGAGGCAAGGGAATGCTTCTGTGGCAGGGAGTGGCCGCATTCCGGTTATATACAGGTATGGATATGCCGGTAGAAGAAGTAAAGGAGAAATTTTTTCATGAATAAAGGAAAGAAAAATATTTTCCTGATCGGTTTTATGGGAGCCGGTAAAAGCACGATTGCACGTGCGATAAAGCAAAAGCTGGGTTATCCGGTTGTGGAGATGGACGAGCGTATCGTAAAAGAACAGGGAATGCCGATCAGCAAAATTTTTGAAACATACGGAGAACTTTATTTCCGGGAGCTTGAGACAAAACTGATCCAGTCACTAAATCAGCAGGAGCCGACAATCGTATCCTGTGGAGGCGGTGTGGCAATGCGACAGGAAAATGTAGACTGCATGCGGGATGGGGGAAGCGTTGTATTTCTTACGGCAACACCGCAGACCATATACGAACGTGTAAAAAACAGTACGGACCGTCCACTTTTAAACGGTCATATGAATGTTGCATACATTTCTGAACTGATGGAAGTACGCCGGCCAAAGTATGAGGCGGCTGCAGACATTCTCGTAGCTACGGATGGAAAAACAAAAGAAGAAATCGCAGAAGAAATTATTGGGCGACTGGAGGAATAAGCGTGAAATTTAATTGGGATAATATTGTATTTCAGATGCTGGGAAAACTTGTGGACTGCGTGTGGGTCAGCATTTTATGGGTGATCTGCTGCATTCCGGTTTTTACGATCGGGGCATCGACCACCGCGTTGTATTACACGGTACATAAATCCATCCGCGGTGACCGCGGATATACCACAAGAACCTTTTTCGGAGCGTTCAGGGACAACTTTAAGGCTGCAACACTGCCATATCTTATATGGCTGGCCGTTATGATTGTTCTGGGCTGTGATGCCTATATCACCTATCAGGTATTAAAAACCGGCAGTATGAAGGGCGCATTTTTCTATTTCTTTCTGGTTATGATTGCTGTTGCGATTATGTGGAGCGCATTTTTATTTCCATATATTGCAAGATTTGAAAATACCGTAAAACAGACGTTGAAAAATGCATTCCTGCTGATGGTAAGACATCTGCCATGGTCACTGTTGCTGCTGGTGATTTTGATTGCATCGGCTCTGTCGATTTATATTATACCGGTACTGCTTGTGGTAATTCCGGCAGTTGCATCGATTGTATTTGATTTTATTTTAGAGCGCCTGTTCCGCCGCTATATGAGTCCGGAGGATTTAGAGCGTGAAGAGGAAAATGATATGTATGCATCATAATACATAAATAAAAACAAAAAGAGAGGGAGAAACAAATGAGTGTAACAATTTCTGAAGCAGTAAAGTATATCGGAGTAGATGATAAGACGATTGACCTGTTCGAGAGCCAGTATGTGGTTCCGCATGGCGTATCTTATAATTCTTATCTGATTTTTGATGAAAAGGTAGCTTTGATGGATACGGTAGATGCCAGGGGCATGGAGCAGTGGGAGAAGAATCTGCTGGCCGCATTAGACGGACGGAAAGTGGATTATCTGATAGTTTCCCATCTGGAGCCGGATCATGCCGGAAGTATCGGACGTTTGGTAGAGCTTTTCCCGGAAGTGACCCTGGTGGGAAATGCCAAGACATTTCAGATGCTTCCACAGTTTTTTGACGAGCTTCCGGTAGATGAGAACCATAAAATTACAGTGGCAGAAGGAGAGTCTTTGTCCCTTGGTACCCATACGCTGAATTTTTATATGGCACCGATGGTACACTGGCCGGAAGTTATGGTAACATACGAGAGCAGTGAAAAGATTTTATTCTCGGCAGACGGATTCGGAAAATTCGGTGCACTGGATTATGAAGATCCGGAAGGATGGGCCTGTGAAGCGAGAAGATATTACTTTAATATTGTAGGAAAATACGGCGCACCGGTACAGGCACTGTTAAAGAAAGCGGCAGGACTGGATATCCGGACGATCTGCCCGCTGCATGGTCCGGTATTAAAAGAAAACCTTGGCTATTACATTGGGTTATATGATACCTGGAGCAGCTATCAGCCGGAGGATAAGGGTGTTCTTGTAGCATATGCATCGATCCATGGAAATACTGCAAAAGCAGCACAGAAATTTGCTGAGATGCTGCGTGCCAAAGGAGTAGAGAAAGTTTCTGTCATGGATCTTTCCCGTGATGATATGGCAGAAGTTGTGGAAGATGCGTTCCGTTATGACCGTATGGTTCTTGCAGCAGCAAGTTACGATGGCGGGGTATTCCCATGTATGCAGGACTTCCTGAATCATTTACAGTCCAAGGCATTCCAGAACCGTACCGTAGGTATTATTGAGAACGGTACCTGGGGACCGACGGCCGGAAGAGCGATGAAGGGAATTCTGGAAACCATGAAAAATATTACCATTGTGGAGCCGATGGTAACGATCCGTTCCGCCATGAAAGAGTCCGACCTACCAGCGATGGAAGCTCTGGCAGATGTGATTGCAAATGCATAAGCATTTCGGAAAACGGACCAAAAAGAAACATCATATTGTGCTGATCTGTTCCGCTGTGGTCATTGCGGCGTTTGTGCTTCGCATGCCTGTGGAGATGAATGCAGCAGATGCCTGTGGAATGCAGCAGAAGGTCAATGTGCTTAGCAGCAGTATGCATAACCGGCAGGCGGAGGATTACCTGAATGATGCAGGAGAGTTTTGCATTTCCCAGACAGTGCTCAGGGAAGGGAAACCGTCCGTTGTTCCGCAAGTCAGGCGAATCGGGCTTCGTTTCCTTCCGGTGAGCCATATGACACAGCAGTGGCTGCTGGTACAGAGAATTCTGACCTCGAAGCCCAAATTTCTTGTTCCACCGGCGCGTCGGCTGATCGTCGGGCGGTATATCCGCGCAAATCCTGTCTGTGCGTGATAGGATGAAACTCAGGGGATACAAAAATTTGGATAGAGACAGGAGAACAAGCATTATGAGAAAAACAAAAATTATTTGTACCATCGGACCTGCAAGTGAGAGTGAATCTGTACTGACACAGATGTGCAAAGCTGGCATGAATGTAGCCAGATTAAACTTTTCCCATGGAAGCCATGAGGAACATCAGAAGAAGATTGATACGATCAAAAAAGTGCGTAAGGCGTTAGGTCTTCCAATTGCGATCATGCTGGATACCAAAGGACCGGAGTACCGGATCAAAACCTTCGAAAACGGAAAGATCACATTAAAAGATGGAGATACATTTACACTGACAACGGATGATATTGTGGGAAATCAGGAGAGAGTTTCCGTAACCTACAAGAATCTGATCAACAATCTGAAGGTGGGAGATCATGTCCTGATCAACAATGGTCTGATTATTCTGGAAGTAGAAAAGCTGAAAGCACCGGATGCCATCTGTAAGGTTCTTGTCGGAGGCGAGGTGTCGGATAAAAAGAGCATGAATTTTCCGAACAAGGTCATGGATCATGCATTTTTGAGTGAGCAGGATAAGAAAGACCTGCTGTTTGGTATCAAAAACGACGTGGATTTCGTTGCAGCATCTTTCGTCTCCGTAAAGAAAGATGTCGAGGATATGCGTAAATTCCTTGACGAGAACGGCGGCGAAGATATTGATATTATTGCAAAGATTGAGAACCGTTCGGGTGTGGAGCACATTGAAGAAATCTGTGAGATTGCCAATGGTGTCATGATTGCCCGTGGAGATCTCGGAGTCGAAATCCCGGGCATGGAAGTGCCTGCGGTTCAGAAGTATCTGATCAGTAAGTGCCGTATGCTCGGAAAACGTGTCATAACCGCGACCGAGATGCTCGAGTCCATGATTCACAATCCGCGTCCGACACGTGCAGAGCTTTCCGATGTGGCAAATGCGGTATACGATGGATCATCCGCGATCATGCTGTCCGGGGAATCAGCTGCCGGTAAATATCCGGTAGATGCCGTGCGGAACATGGCAGAGATTGCTGAGTATACAGAATCCCAGATCAAATATACCAAGCGTTTCCGCACTTCTGATTTTGAGACCAGAAGCATTCAGGATGCTATTTCGCATGCAACCTGTGCGATGGCAGTTGATGTCCAGGCAAAATGTATTGTCGCAAGTACACTCAGCGGAACTACCGCACGTATGGTCAGCCGTTTCCGTTGTCCGGTAGATATCATCGGAATGACGACTTCCGAGAAAGTATGGCGGAAATTGAACTTAAGCTGGGGGGTTACTCCGGTTCTCTGCGAGGAATTCAGTTCGATGGAAGTTATGTTCTACCATGCAATGAAAAAGGCAAAAGAAGTATTTTCATTACAGAGCGGAGATGCTGTTGTTCTGACCGGTGGTCTGATCAATGGCAAAGTAGGAAATACGAATGTGATTAAGGTAGAAACCGTAAAATAAAATAGAACATAAGCGAATGCTGTGTAGTTGGAAAGCGCATGTGACATCTCTGTTGCATGCGCTTTTCGTGTGTTTTTGTGAAAATTTACTACCTTTACGAGGAAAATAGTTTATGCTATAGTATATTTGTACAGAAATAATCAGACAATATTTACAGTTTACCAGGGAAAGGCAGGCCTATGGTAGAAAAAATCGATCAGAAGAAGTGCAGGGATATATCAACAGAGATTCAGGAGACTCTGGCAAAATGGGGAAAGTATTTTTTTTACTATTATCCCAAAGAACACAGGATCAGACCATCAGAGTTTGCAGCCCGTCACATGGGAATCGTGGAGAATGTTGCGGATCTGGAGCATAGTATCCTCATGGACAGAATTATGGAAAAAGAGAAACTGTTAAAACTGTTTCAGGATATTGACTATGGCGCAAAGACGGTAAGTGCAAAGATTCAGTCTTCGGGAAAAGACGTGGTATATCAGATCTCTATGGGTGGGATTCAGGGCGATTCACAGAAACAGCCGGAATATGTATTGGGCCTGATCGAACAGATCAGGGCAGACACACGCCAGAATGAGATTATTCAGGCACTGGGAAGCAATTTTAACAGTGTATATTATGTAGATGTGGATCATGATAAGGTATATGCATATAAGGTGAACTCCGCAGTGCGCTCTGTGCTCAATGATACGCTTAAGGCAATTCCGGGATATGAATCTATCATGGCAGAATATGTGGGGAAGGTTGTCCTTACCGAAGACCGTGAGACAATGCTGTATGAGACCTCCATTGAAAATCTCCGTAAGCAGCTGAGCCTGAAAAAAGCATATCAGTATGATTACCGGATTGTGCGGGATGGGAAAGTAAAATACTGCCGTGCAAAATTTGTAAATACATCGGATGGAGGACAGCTGCACCGGATGGTAGCAGGATTTTCCGATATCAGTTCCGAAAAACAGAGGGAACTTGAGCGCATGGCGTATGTGGACAGTGTGACCGGCGGAAATAATTACGAAAGTTTTAAGAAGAAAATCCGGGATTTCCGGCAACCGGGATATCTGGTGTCCATGGACATCCACTCCTTTAAAATTATCAATTCGATCTGTGGAATTATCAAAGGGGATGAAACACTCAAAGGAATCTGGAAGTGTATTCAGGGGATACTGGAAAAAGATGATCTGGCAGGACATATCAATGCAGACCGTTTTGTGATTTACAGTAGTGGAAAGGATCAGGAAAAGACGATCCGGCAGTTACAGCAGCTGGAAACCATACTGGCAGAATTGTCGGAAAGACTGAAGGTTCCGAAGCTGATCCCTTATTTTGGAGTGACGAAGTGGAAACCGGATTCCAAAGTGGAAGAGGTATACAGCGAAGCAAATTTTGCCAAGAATCAGATCAAGGATCGCAAAGATATCAGCTATCAGTTTTACAGCCATGAAGATACGATCCGCATGCTTGAAGATAAAGCCATGGAGGATGAATTTAAACATTCTCTGGAAAATAACTGTTTTGAGGTGTGGTATCAGCCGAAATATGATCCGGAAACAGAGCGGATGGTAGGGGCAGAAGGTCTGATCCGCTGGAGAGATGAAAAGGGAAATGTTATTCCACCCGGCAAATTCATTCCGTTGTTTGAGAGAGACGGACTGATAAAAGTTCTGGATGAGTATGTTTTCCGAAAAGTATGTATGCAGCAGTTAGAATGGCAGAAACAGGGAAAGGAGATTATTCCGGTATCCATCAATCTGTCCAGGGCGAGTCTGTATTTTGACAGTGTGGTCAGCCGGTATCAGCAGATCGCTGATGAAATCGGAGTAAAAACCCATCTGGTTCCGATTGAGATTACAGAGAGCGCAGCAATTGACAATGACAATATCAAGGGGCTGGCAGATAAGTTCCATGACAATGGTTTTCCATTGCTTGTAGATGATTTTGGATCGGGGTATTCTTCCCTTGCAACACTGAACATGAAATGTTTCGATACGTTAAAAATTGACAAAAGTCTGATTGATTACATCGGGGATTTCAGTGGGGAACGATTGCTGGAACATACGATTTTACTTGCAAAGGAACTTGGATTGTGCGTTACGGCAGAAGGTGTTGAGAGAGAAGAACAGGTGGATTTCCTCAAACAGATGAAGTGTGACAGTATTCAGGGATATTACTATTCGAGACCGCTTCCAAAAGAAGAGTTTGAAAAACTTTTGCTGACAGCTTAAATGATAAGAAAACAGGGAAAACTTTTATGGAATCATAGAAGTTTTCCCTGTTTTATTTATTGACCGAGAAGGGAATCTACATAATTGCGTATTGCATAATTGTCTTCCGGCATCTGACATCCCACAATATATACACCTTCATCATCCGAGCACCGGATGACATGTCCTTCCAGATGGGACTGATCCGAAAGGGCAAAATTTTGGATATCGATAGCAACATCTGCATGTTTGTGATCCATGAAAAACGGATCCCGGATCAGAAATGCAAATCCATTGGCACTGATATTGTCAAGCTGACCGGAGAACGTTGTGTCGGAATCTTTCAGCGTGATGGTACATGGATTGGACACATCTGCCCGTGGGTATTTCCGGCGGTTTTTAATCTCCGGACGTGCGGAAAGCTGCAATGCATAGGCGTGGGAACCGGACGCCGTGTCAGCTTGTATCTGCGCCTGATCCCAACAGTAGAGAACATTGTCAACCGTGACCTGAACCTTACAGGTTTCGGATCTGTTTAACTGTGGATTGTCAGACAAAATCAGGGAAATACTATTTTCCGCAACAGATCTGACTTCTCCATGATACTCCATGCGTTCCAGATGTTTTGGAAGAATAACTTTTGCTTTCATACCGGCATGAATATCATCCAGACCCATGAAACCACCGATGCCCAGTTCACACATCAGCTCCTGAATTACATTTTCTATGTTATTGATGTTGGAAGCACTTTCCTCATATTTGCTGAGCATGCGTTTGCTTGTTTCATCGGAATCACTGATGCATGTGGTCATGGTTTCCACGATGGAAGATACCTGTTCCATATTTTCCACCAGCTGACGATTGGAAGATTCCACTTCTTTCATGGCAGAATCAATTGTCTGGATGTGTTCACCCAGAAGAGAAGAATCCTGTGTAATTTTATTTACATTTTCACCGGTCTGGGTTACTTTTTCCAGAGTGGCCTGAATAAGTTTTAAGGTTTCTTCAATGGAAGAAGTCATTTTTCCTGAAATTTCATCCAGCCGCGAGAGTGCTTCGCTGATCTGTCCGGAAGAATCTTTGGTTTCGGTACTCAGCTTGCGGATCTGTTCTGCAACGACGGAGAATCCTTTTCCGGCTTCCCCTGCGCGGGCAGCTTCAATGGAAGCATTAAGTGCCAGCAGATTGGTCTGGCTGGAAATACTGTCAATGGTTCCGGTTTCCTGTTTTACGGTTTCAAATTCTGCCTTGAAAGCGTCCAGAATATGTTCTACCTCATTGGACAGATCTGCCATCGTTCCAGCAGTCTGTACCAGACTCTCCAGATCAACGGAACTTGTCTTTGCGTGTTTGCCGGATTCCGCAGTCAGGGATACCATATCATTGATCATGGAAGCAACATTCTGTACCTGGGAATTGATATCTCCCGTCATTTCCTGTGAGGAGGCTGTCCGGGACTGCAGCTGATCGTTATTGTCGGTCAGTTTGTTCATTCCGTCTACGACGATGTCTGAACCATGTTTGTTTTCCGTGGCAAGTTCGCGGACAACGGTGATTCCGTCCATGATGGTATTGCTGGCGGTTTTAACCTGTTCAACGGTTGTAATAACCCGTTTTAAATCTGCTTTGATACTGTCTGTCAGGGCACCGTCGGATTCGATGAGGTGGCGGATAGACATGATATAGCCGATATAACAGAGCAGGAGACAGGCAACCTGCAGCTGATAATTTTTCTGGTCCGTTGCAGTATTCTGACCGAGAACGACCAGATGATAAAAGACACTGACAATGACACTGGCGATATTGGCGATTGCACATCCCACCATAAATTTCTGGTCTTTGTAAAGAACCAGAAGACTGACAACCGGAAGAATATAGGTAAAGGCAATCGGTGAATCGGTGGTGCAGATCAGGAACGTGTAAAAAATACCGTAACCGATGACAAGTGCATACCGATAGCGGTCATCGGCCTTTCCCCTGATGCGCAAAAGAAGATCACCGGCAAAAAAAGGAACCCAGCACAGTATTAAAAAAATGATGTAATTTGTGGAAGGATACCCACCCTGGGATACATCTGAGCCGTAGTTTGCACTAAGAAGAAGGGCAAATACAAGCCAGATGCGTCTGGCTTTGATATTGGCCTTGGCCTTAAATTCATTTTCATTATAATCCATAATACGTTTCTCCTATGTGAATGTTAGTTCTATTGTATGACGGGATGAACGTTTTTTCAAGTAAAATGCTTTGTTTTTGGTGCATAATTTTTCCGGGATTCCGGCATACTACCCATACAACATGAATATGGAAAGTAATCTGGAAAACAGGAGGAAATTTATCATATGAAAGCAACTGGAATTGTGCGCAGAATCGATGATCTGGGAAGAATTGTGGTTCCGAAAGAAATTCGCAGGACACTGCGCATCCGGGAGGGGGATCCCCTAGAGATTTTTACAAGCCGGGAGGGCGAAATTATGCTCAAAAAATACTCACCGGTTGGGGAACTGGGCGAGTTTGCACGAAGTTATGCACAGGCACTGGCACAGACCACAGAGGCTCTGGTCTGCATTACGGATCGGGAATATGTGATCGCAGCAGCGGGAACCGGGAAAAAGGAAGTTGAGGGGGAACAGCTGAGCGAAGAAATGGAAGAAATGATTGAAAAGCGCAGCACAGTTGTGAAAACAGGAGAAGAACAGGCCTGCTCCATTACAAAAAAAACAATGTCAACCCTTCCGAAGGGAATTGTGCTTTCAAGTATTCTGTGCAATGGAGACTGTCAGGGTGCTGTGATTCTGGCAGATAACAGCGGACAAAAGGAAACACTTGGACTGTTGAAAGCATTGTCTGCCACAGCTGCAAATTTTCTGGGGAAAAATATGGAACAGTGAAAATAATAAAATCTTAATAAAAAGATAATTTGCATATACTGTCCAAAAGAGATAAAATGTATGATGTATGTTTCCAAAATAAATATGGAGGAGAGTATATGTCAACCAAGAAGAAAAAGAAAAGAAAGAAAAAGCAGCATCGCTTTTTCTGGTTTGTCATAAAGCTGCAGATCGTGCTGATGCTTGTTGTGCTGGCAGGTTTTGGATACTACTATTTTGGCGGATATGCGGATCAGATACAGCAGATGCGCCGTGAGGCAGTGCAGGAGGTATCTGCTTCCGACGATTCTACGTTTATCCCTTCACAGACCTGCTCCGTTTTTGATAAAGACGGAAAACTGATCTCTGAACGAAGGGGAGACAAGAATGCGCAGTATGTCAAATACGAGGATATTCCAAAGAATTTTGTCGCAGCGATTATCAGTATTGAGGACAAGAAGTTTTACCAGCATAACGGTGTGGATCTGAAAGGACTTGTGCGCGCGGTCAAAGCCACAGTCATGTCGAAACTGAAAAAATCGCAGGGTGGTACGCAGGGTGGAAGTACGATTACCATGCAGCTTGCCAAGCTGATTTATATGCAGCCGAAACAGACGTGGCAGTACAAGGTGAAGCAGATGTTTCTTGCGTGGGAACTCGAAAAACGTTACAGTAAGGATAAAATTATGGAATTTTATCTGAATAACGTGTATTTTGCAAACGGCTATTACGGAATTGACGCTGCCTGTCATGGATATTTTAACTGTGAACTGAAAGATCTTGATGTATCGCAGACCGCGTATCTGTGTGCAATCCCGAACCGCCCGTCCAATTATGATCCGGTGACACACCCGGACAATACCATTACCCGGCGGAATCTGATCTTAAAGAATATGCGGGATGACGGGAAAATCTCCCAGGAAGAGTATTATGAGGCCACCAAAGAAGAGATTGCGCTGAACCGGCCGAAAAAGAGTGACACGGAGAAAATTAACAGTTCGATTGACACTTACACGTATGACTGCGCAACCCGTGCACTGATGGAACAGGAAGGTTTCCAGTTTAAATATTATTTTGATTCGGATAAGGAAAAGAAGTCTTATGGGGAAGCATATGACGAACTTTACAGTGCGTGTCAGAAGAAACTGTTTTCCGGAGGATACAAAATCTATACGACGATTGATATGGAAAAACAAAAGGAACTGCAGTCTGCTATCGATGATACCCTCAAAGGATTTAAAGACAAATCCAAAGACGGAACTTACAAGATGCAGGCGGCAGCAGTATCGATTGATAACAACAGCGGATATGTAGTGGCAATCGTGGGCGGCCGTAAGCAGGATTCGGATAACTATACGTTAAACCGTGCATACCAGAGTTATCGTCAGCCGGGAAGTTCGATTAAGCCATTGCTGGTATATACTCCGCAGCTGGAGCGCGGGTATACTCCGGATACCGTTGTGGATGACCATAAACTAAAAGACGGACCATCCAATGCAAACAATACATATGCCGGAAAGATTCCGCTCAGATATGCGGTTGCACATTCCATTAATACGATTGCCTGGCAGCTGTATGATGAACTGACACCAAAAGCAGGCCTGCAGTATTTAAAAAATATGAATTTTGCACAGATCAAGGACGGAGATTATACCCTCGCCACATCTCTTGGTGGATTTACCAAAGGTGTTTCTCCGCTTGAGATGGCATCCGGGTATGCAGCGGTTGAAAATGACGGACTTTACCGGGAACCGACCTGTGTAAAATCAATTGTGGATTCTGATGAAAATGTAGTCTATACGTCCAGCCTGACGGAAAAAACAGTTTATAAGCAGGATGCGGCGCGGATGATGACGGATATCATGACCTCCGTTATGGACAGTGGAACCGGACGTTCTGCAAAGCTTGCCGATATGCCGTGTGCCGGAAAGACGGGTACAACAAACGATCACAAAGATGGATGGTTCTGCGGATTTACCAGATATTATACAACCGCAGTCTGGGTGGGATGTGATTATCCAAAAGCCATTTCCAATCTGAGTGGAAGCACATATCCGGCACAGATCTGGAAAGCATATATGTCTGCGGCCCACGAGGGATTATCTTCGCTTGATTTCCTTCCTTATGCCCAGCTTTCGGATGATTTTAAAAATCAGCAGAAGAAGGAAGAGGAAGAACACGACAAGATGCGCGAAGAAAACCAGACGGAGGAAAACCAGACGGATGACCAGCAGACTTCCGAGAGCCAGCAGAAAGATAATACAACGGACGGAAGCTCCGAAAATGATAACCAGCCGGACAATAACGACAGCAATGCCGGTGATCAGAATAACAATTCCAAACCGGAACATAGTGGGGACAACGATTCCGGAGAAAGCGGAGGAAACACCGATAAGCCGGAAAATGGAGAAAATACCAATAAACCGGACAATAGCGGAACTACGGATAATGGCGGTGATACCGGAGAGAGTGGAGATACCGGTGGTGGAAACGTACAATAAACATATATAAAACAGTGCAACCGGTGTATTTATGGATACATCGGTTGATTTTTTTTAACGATACTAGGCAGAAATCCCGGAATATGGTAGAATACAGATACATGGGGTAGAAGAAAAATACATATCACATAGATCAAGGAGGAATCAGGAATTGAAGAAATATGGATTTGGCGTAGACGTGGGAGGAACCACCGTAAAAATGGGATTTTTTGAGACAAGCGGAGAGCTTCTTGACAAATGGGAAATCAAGACCGATACCAGCGATAACGGAAAGGCAGTACTGCCGGATATTGCACAGGCGATTGATAACAAACTGGCGCAGGAAGGCATCAGTAAGAGTGATGTAGAGGGTGTGGGAATCGGTGTTCCGGGTCCTGTGCGGAGTGATGGCGTTGTTAACGGATGTGTCAATCTCGGCTGGGGAGTGATCAATGTTGCGGAGGAACTCGGTGCACAGACAGGTCTGAAAGTAAAAGTTGGAAATGATGCGAACGTTGCAGGTCTTGGCGAAATGTGGCAGGGCGGCGGAAAAGGAAGCAAAGATGTCATCATGGTAACGCTTGGTACCGGTGTCGGCGGTGGAATCATTGTAGACGGTCATGTGGTTGCCGGATATAACGGTGCAGGCGGAGAAATCGGACATATTACCGTAAACCATGATGAGATCGAGCCTTGTAACTGTGGGCAGTATGGATGTCTGGAACAGTATACTTCGGCAACCGGTATTGTACGCATGGCAAAACGTAAACTTGCCAAAACACAGGATGCGACAAAGCTTCGTGATTATAAAGATATTACTGCAAAAGACATTTTTGATGTGGCAAAAGAAGGCGATGAAATAGCTCTTGGACTGGTAGATGAAGTAGGAGAAATTTTAGGGTCAACCCTTTCGAATATTGCATGCGTGACCAATCCGGAAGTTATCGTGATCGGTGGTGGTGTGTCCAAAGCCGGACAGATTTTAATCGATACGATCCAGAAGCACTTTAAGGAAAGCTGCTTCCATGCATGTCGTGATACCCGCTTTGAACTGGCACAGCTTGGCAATGATGCCGGAATATACGGGGCAATGCAACTCATTATCGGATAAGTTCAAAAAACAGAACCATATGCACAGCAGACATTTTCGTGTAGGAAGAAAGTGTTTGCTGTGCTTTTTTGTACTCTTTTATCATTACCCTGTTGAAAAAATATCTTGACAATCAAACTATCTTTGCATATACTTTGACTAAGAAACTGTTTGATAATCAAACTATTTCACAATCAAACAAAATTGAAGACAGTAAAAGGAGAACCCATTATGTTAGAAAAGTTAAAAGAAATCATTGCAGACCAGTTAAACGTAGACGCAGATTCTATCACCGCAGAGTCCCGCTTCAAAGAGGATCTTGAGGCAGATTCCTTAGATCTGTTTGAGCTGGTTATGGCTTTGGAAGAAGAGTACGGTGTAGAGATTCCTTCTGAGGATTTAGAGAAGATCCTTACCGTTCAGGATGTCATTGATTATATGAAAAATAAGGGTGTTGAGGCATAAGCTATGAAAACAAGAGTGACAGAGCTTCTGGGAATCGAATATCCGGTTATTCAGGGCGGTATGGCATGGGTCGCAACACATGAACTGGCCAGTGCGGTATCCAATGCCGGCGGACTTGGCATCATCGGAGCAGGTGGAGCACCGGCTTCCTGGGTGCGTGAGCAGATTCAGGCAGCAAAAAAAGAAACCGACAAGCCGTTTGGAGTAAATCTCATGCTGATGAATCCGGAAGCGGATGAGATTGCAAAAGTAATTGTGGAGGAAGGCGTTAAGGTAGTAACAACCGGCGCCGGCAATCCGGCCAAATATATGAGCATGTGGAAAGAAGCCAAAATCAAAGTGATCCCGGTTGTGGCAAGCGTGGCATTGGCAAAGCTGATGGAGCGTGGCGGTGCGGATGCACTGGTCGCTGAGGGAATGGAGTCCGGTGGACACATCGGTGCCCAGACGACGATGACACTCGTACCACAGGTAGTAGATGCGGTATCCATTCCGGTCATTGCAGCCGGTGGAATTGCAGATGGACGTGGATTTGCGGCAGCTATGATGCTTGGCGCAGAGGCAGTACAGATGGGAACCCGTTTTGTTGTTGCAAAAGAATCCAAGGTTCATGAAAATTACAAGCAGCGCGTGGTCAAAGCAAAAGATATTGACAGTGAAGTGACCGGCATGTCCACAGGCCATCCGATTCGCGTTATTCGTAACAAAATGACCCGCGAGTACTTAAAGAAAGAAAAAGAAGGTGCACCGTTCGAAGAACTTGAGCAGATGACACTCGGAGCACTGCGCAAAGCAGTTGTCGAGGGCGATGTCATGTACGGCAGCGTTATGGCAGGCCAGTCTGCGGGTCTGGTAAAAAAAGAAGAGACCTGTGCGGAAATTATCCGGGATGTTATGAGTGGTGCCGAAAAGTTATTGGGACAGAAATAGGAGAAGACAGTGAAGAGAGTATTTATGTTCCCTGGACAGGGATCTCAGTATATTGGTATGGGAAAAGAGTTTTACGACGCCATGCCGGAAGCAAAAGCGGTCTATGATCTGGCAAATGAAGTGACAGGTCTGGATGTGGCAGCTCTTTGCTTTGAAGAAAATGATAAGCTGAACATTACAGAGTACACACAGATCTGTATGCTCACAACCGAGGCGGCTATTTATACAGCATTACAAGCAGCGGGAATTGGCTGCGACGTTACGGCGGGATTAAGCCTTGGTGAATATGGTGCGCTGATTGCATCCGGAGCGATGACGATGAGGGATGCATTTGCGGTTGTCCGCAAGCGCGGTATTTATATGGAACAGGCATATCCGGTAGGCGGCGGTATGTCTGCAATTCTTGGACTGGATGCGGAAAAGATCGCAGCAATCTGTGAGGAAACCGCTGCAAAAACAAACAAAGTTGTTTCCATTGCAAATTACAACTGTCCGGGACAGATCGTTATCACCGGAGCAGCAGATGCTGTAGGTGAGGCAGGAGATGCCTGCAAGGAAGCCGGAGCAAAGCGCGTGGTTCCGCTTAAAGTCAGTGGCCCGTTCCATTCTGCACTTTTAGCAGAAGCAGGAAAGAAACTTAAAGAGGCACTGGAAGATGTAACGATTCAGCCGATCACCATTCCGTATCTGACCAATGTGACTGCAGATTATGTCAAAGATCCGGCAGACGTCAAGGATTATCTGGTACGTCAGGTTTCTTCTTCCGTGCGCTGGCAGCAGACAATTGAGCGCCTGATTGCAGACGGAGCAGAGGAATTTGTGGAGATCGGACCGGGACGCAGCCTTTCCGGATTTATGAGAAAGATCAATCGCGATGTTACCACATGCAACATCGACAAAATGGAGGATTTCAATAAATATGTTAACCGGTAAAAATGCACTTGTTACAGGTGCTTCCAGGGGAATCGGAAGAGCCATTGCGCTGGAGCTGGCAAAACGCGGAGCATTTGTTGTGGTGAACTACAATGGTTCCGAAGATGCTGCAAATGAAACAGTTGCAGCGATCAAAGCAGCTGGAGGAGATGCCGTGAGTGTTTGCTGCAATGTCTCTGATTTTACGGCATGTCAGGAAATGATAGAAGCACTTATCAAAGAATATAAGCATATGGATATTCTGGTGAACAATGCCGGAATTACAAGGGATGATCTGCTGATGCGCATGAAGGAAAGCGATTTTGATGCTGTGATCAATACCAACCTGAAGGGAACTTTCAATACAATTCGTCATCTGTCACGCTATCTGTTAAAACAGCGTGCCGGAAAAATTATCAATATTTCTTCGGTATCCGGAATCCTTGGAAATGCGGGACAGTCAAACTATGCAGCCAGCAAGGCGGGCGTGATCGGTCTGACAAAATCTGTTGCAAGGGAGCTTGCATCCAGGGGAATCTGCGTCAACGCGGTAGCTCCCGGATTTGTAGAGACAGAGATGACCGCAGTATTGCCGGAAAAGACCCAGGAAGAATTAAAAAAGCAGATCCCGCTTGGCAGAGCCGGACAGGTACAGGATATTGCGAATGCAGTCGCATTTCTTGCATCACCGGAGTCGGATTATATTACCGGACAGATACTTTCCGTAGACGGTGGTATGGCCATTTAAGGAACCTGATAGAAAGAAAGGAAAAGGAAAATGAGAAGAGTCGTTGTGACGGGAATGGGAGCAATCACGCCGATCGGCCTGAATGTGGAAGAATTCTGGAAAGGAATCCATGCCGGACAGATTGGATTTGGTCCTATCACAAAATTTGATGCAAGTGAATATAAAGCACATCTTGCGGCAGAAGTCAAAGGTTTTGTCGGAAAAGAGCATATGGATTTTAAGGCAGCAAAGCGTATGGAACTGTTTGCACAGTACGCAGTAGCAGCAGCCAAAGAAGCCGTTGCGGATGCAGGGCTTGATATGGAAAAAGAGGACGCTTACCGTTGCGGTACAGCCGTTGGATGCGGTGTTGGAAGTCTTCAGGCAATCGAGCGCGAGTATACAAAGATTGTGGAAAAAGGACCGGGCAGAGTCAATCCGATTTTCGTTCCATTGATGATCTCAAACATGGCAGCAGGAAATGTCTCCATCCAGCTGGGATTGCAGGGCAAATGTACCAATGATGTAACTGCCTGTGCGACCGGTACGAATAATATCGGTGATGCGTTCCGCAGCATTCAGTACGGAGAGGCAGATGTCATGGTAGCCGGAGGAACCGAGGCAGCCGTATGTCCATGTGCGATTGCCGGATTCGGTGCATTGACTGCGCTTTCTCCATCCGATGATCCGGAAAAATGTTCCCTTCCTTTCGATAAAAACCGCAGCGGCTTTGTATTGGGTGAAGGTGCCGGCATTGTTGTTCTTGAGGAACTTGAGCATGCGAAGGCAAGAGGCGCAAAAATCTATGCAGAAGTTGTGGGATATGGATGTTCTGCAGATGCTTACCATATAACTTCTCCGCTGGAAGACGGTGCAGGTGCAGCACGCGCTATGCAGAATGCCATCGAGGATGCGGGGGTAGACAAAAACGAGATCACGTACATCAATGCGCATGGGACTGCAACGCATCACAACGATCTTTTTGAGACCCGTGCCATTAAGTTACTGTTTGGGGATCATGCAAAGGACATTAAGATCAATTCTACAAAGTCCATGATCGGTCATCTTCTTGGTGCCGCAGGTGCGGTTGAATTTATCACCTGTGTCAAAGAGCTGGAAGAAGGATACATTCACCGTACAGTTGGTTATGAGACACCGGATGACGAGATGGATCTGAACTACTGTAAAGAAGAATACCACGAGTCATTTACCTATGCACTGTCAAACTCTCTTGGATTTGGCGGACATAACGCAAGTCTTCTGGTTCGCAAATACGAGGAGTAGAAGCTATGAGTATGACAACACAGAAAATTATGGAAATTCTGCCACACAGACATCCGTTTCTGCTGATTGATACGGTGGAAGAAGTGGAGCCGGGCGTGCGCGCGGTAGCAAAGAAAAATGTAACTTTCAATGAACCGTTTTTTGCCGGTCATTTTCCGGGAAATCCGGTTATGCCGGGCGTGCTGATCGTGGAAGCACTGGCACAGACCGGTGCGGTTGCGATTCTTTCGCAGCCGGAATGGAAAGGAAAGACGGCATATTTTGCAGGAATCAATAAAGCAAAATTCAAGCAGAAAGTTGTTCCGGGGGATACTCTGGTGCTTGAAACCGAAATTATCAAGGTGAAGGGACCGATCGGTGTGGGGCAGGCAACAGCAAAAGTAAATGGAAAACTGGCATGTTCCGCAGAACTGACATTTGCAATCGGATAGGGGAAAGGCAATGTTTTTTAATAAAAAATATATCAAAGTAAATCACAACGAAGAACCAGAAAAAACACAGGCAGAAGAGCCAAAGCAGGAAGAGGCAAAGGAAGCAGCACCTGTTGTAGAGACCGTTACCTGTAAAATCTGCAAAAAAGAACTGGATAAACAGCGTGTCATCAAAAATAAATATGTCTGCTACGAGTGCGGATATTATTTCCGTGTCCGCACCAAAAACCGTATTCGTATGGTGGCGGATGCAGGAACATTTGAGAGCTGGGATAATGAGTTAAAGACCGGAAATCCGTTAAACTTCCCGGAGTATGAAGATAAAGTTGCCGCGACACAGGAAAAAACCGGATTAAACGAAGGCGTAACCATGGGAAGTTGTACAATCAACGGAGAGAAGACAGTTCTCGGTGTGATTGATGCCCGTTTCATGATGGGAAGTATGGGACACGTAGTCGGTGAGCGGATTACACGTGCAATGGAAAAGGCAACGGAACAGAAACTTCCGGTGATCTTATTCTGCTGTTCCGGTGGTGCACGTATGCAGGAGGGAATTATTTCCCTGATGCAGATGGCAAAGACTTCGGCAGCTGTAAAACGGCATTCGGATGCAGGACTTCTTTATATTCCGGTTCTGACAGATCCGACAACCGGTGGTGTGACCGCAAGTTTTGCAATGCTTGGAGACATTATTCTTGCAGAGCCGGGAGCACTGATCGGTTTTGCAGGTCCGCGTGTGATTGAGCAGACCATCGGTGAGAAACTTCCGGATGGATTCCAGAGAGCCGAGTTTCAGCTGAAACACGGATTCGTGGATGCAATTGTAGAGCGTGAAGAATTAAAAGATACGCTGGGAAAAATCCTTCGTCTGCATCGTCCGACCGAAGGATATGCAAACTTTGATCCGGCACATGACGATGACCGTTATGAGCCGACCGAACTGATGCGCGAGAGAAATACGTTTTCCAGACCGTTAGAACCGTGGGATAAAGTAATGGCGGCACGTCAGATGAAGCGTCTGGCATCTGTCGACTATATGGGGCAGATTTTTGATGAATTCATGGAACTGCACGGAGACCGTTATTTCCGTGATGATCCGGCAATTGTCGGTGGTATTGCGTATCTGGATGGACAGCCGGTAACCGTGATCGGGGTGCATAAGGGAAAAGATTTAAAGGACTGCAAGGAACGCAACTTTGGTATGCCTTCACCGGAAGGATACCGCAAAGCAATCCGTCTGATGAAGCAGGCAGAAAAATTCAATCGCCCGATCATTACGTTTGTAAATACATCCGGAGCATATCCGGGAAAAGAAGCTGAGGAGAACGGACAGGGAGAGGCTATTGCAAGAAATCTTTATGAAATGTCCGGTATTCAGGTGCCGATCCTTTGTCTGATGATCGGCGAAGGCGGCAGCGGTGGAGCGCTTGCGCTTGCAGTTGGCAACGAAGTGTGGATGATGGAAAACGCAACGTATTCCATCCTCTCTCCGGAAGGCTTTGCTTCGATTCTCTGGAAGGATGGAAAGCGTGCAAAAGAAGCTGCATCGGTGATGAAGATCACGGCACAGGATCTGAAAGAACTGTCTGTTGTGGATAAGGTGATTCCGGAGTATGGCGGAGCGGATGACGATGCGCTGACTTCGATTGCGGCATGGATGAAAGGAAATATGAAAGAATTTTTACGTGCACAGAATGACAAGAGTGGTAAGCAGCTTGCACAGGAGCGGTATGATCGCTTCAGAAAGTTCTAATTGTTCCATAGAGGAGAATCATAAAATGAAATTTTTAGGAACCGGAAGTGCGCTTCCGAAAAAAGTTGTAAGCAATGATGACCTGGCCCAGGTTATGGACACTTCAGATGAGTGGATTCGTTCCCGTACCGGGATTGGCATGCGCCATATTGCAGTGGAAGAGACAACAACTTCCATGGCGGTAGAGGCGGCAGAGAAAGCACTTGCAGATGCAAAAATATCCGGATGTGAAATTGATCTGATTATCGCGGGAACCATTTCCCCGGATTACATATTTCCATCGCTGGCATGTGAAGTACAGGCTGCAATTGGAGCAAAAAGTGCAACGGCATTTGATCTGAGTGCGGGATGTTCCGGATTTTTATTTGCACTGGCTACGGCGGATGCCTATTTCCGTACCGGACGTTACAAACATGCACTGGTTATCGGGGCGGAAACCCTGTCAAAAATGATGAACTGGGCAGACCGCAGTACCTGTGTGCTTTTCGGGGATGGAGCCGGAGCTGCTGTAGTTAGTGCAGAAGGAAGCCAGCTGCTTTCCATGGTGCAGGGATCAGACGGAGCCGGTGGCATGGCACTGCATTGTGAGAACCGTCCGGTGAATAATCTTTACCGCCAGCTTGGTGCACAGCATTATGCGTTCACCCAGATGGATGGGAGAGAGGTTTATAAGTTTGCCGTGCGCACGATTCCAAAGGCGGTCAGTGAAGCACTTGAACAGGCAGAACTTCCAATTGAAGATGTAAAATATTTTCTGCTTCACCAGGCAAATATCCGGATTATTGAGTCAGTGGCAAAGCGTCTGCATCAGCCAATGGAAAAATTTCCATGTAATTTACAGAAGTGTGGAAATGTTTCGGCTGCAAGCGTACCTATTTTACTTGATAATGTCCACAAACATGGTATGATAAGCGGGGGCGATAAAATCGTATTAGCTGGATTTGGTGCCGGACTTACCTGGGGGGCATGTGCAGTCGAGTGGTAGGTCACACCAGATCATGAAGGAGTTTAACATGACGCTGGAAGAGACCTTAAATGATCTTCTTGTAAAATTATTCAAAGATATTCTGGAGATTGAGGCGAAAAGCCTGATCACAGAAGAGTTTAAAGACATTAGTTATAATGATATGCATATTATTGAGGCAGTGGGAATTGATGAGCCGCGAAATATGAAAACCGTTGCAAAACTGATGTCCGTTACAACAGGCACACTCACGAAAGCAATGGATGCCTTGTGTGAGAAAGGATATGTTGTCCGGGAACGGAGTACGCGGGATAAAAGAGTAATAAAGCTGCGCCTGACAGATAAAGGGAAAGCTGCCTATTATCATCACGAACAGTTTCACCGCCAGATGATTAAAAATGTTGCGGATGAGATGAACGATTCTGAAAAAGAGATACTTGTCTTTGCCCTGGCAAAACTGGTGGATTACTTTAAACTGACCTACTATGATACGGACGAGGAATCCGAATTCGTTGACTGGTC
>ENA-OUPQ01000305-OUPQ01000305.1-human-gut-metagenome-genome-assembly--contig:-NODE-305-length-23491-cov-4.55018_pt1 | contig 23491 bp, 14 predicted proteins | sample MGYA00237946_ERZ548807 | MGnify/ENA primary metagenome ERZ548807 (study PRJEB26490, sample SAMN05194714) | human gut metagenome | biome: terrestrial biome; feature: human-associated habitat; material...
CTGCGCGCCGCGTCCGTGCGCCTCTTCGACCATCATCGCTGCGTCCTTGGCGGTGTCTATCGCAAGAATGGCATCGGCGGACTTCGCAAGAGTCTGGATATTCTCCCCGGGTGCAGTGCAGACGATGAGCTTATCGGGGTTCTTTGCCTTTGCCGCTCTGACTGCCGCGACGGCTCCGAGATTCGCTCTCGCGATAACTATCGCGCCGTAGCTCGCATCGGAGGCGATATCGTTGACGCGCTTATAGAAATCGAGAATGCCCGAAGTGCCGACGCGCGTGTCGGTATAGACAACGTGCTCAACATAGGAATATTCGCTTGCAAGCTTAGCCGCGCGCTGATATTCCTCGGGGTTCTGCGACAGAGTCGCCGTGACTATGGCGATCTTTTTGCCGGGCGCTTTGCCTCCGACTCCGTCCGAGCACGCGCACATACCTATGGCGAACGCCAGAATGAGCAGGAATGCCGCTGTGGCTTTGAAAGTCTTTTTCATATGATACACCTTATTTTTCCATGAACGCTTCGGCGATGCGTGCGGTGCTGCGCCCGTCGCAGGCGTCCATAAAATAGTTTCTGAAGTTTTCAATTTCCGCGCTGTCGAAGCCGGACTGTGCCTGCCTGACGGCGGAAATAATGCCCTCGGTATCCCGGACTATAGGGCCGGGAACGAAGTCCTCATATTTGTTATAGAAGCTGCGGTCGCGGTCATATTCTTCGAGATCGTAGGCAAAGAATATCATCGGACGGCTGAGCAGCGAATATTCAAAAATCACGGACGAATAGTCGCTTATCAGCATATCAGCCGCGCACATGGCGAGGTCGATTCGCACATCTTTTGAGATATCAAACACAAAGTTCTCATATTTTTCGCGCTCTTCGGCGCTGAGCGAAAAGCGTTTCGCCGTCTGCGGATGGAGCTTATAGAGCAGGACAAAATCCTCGGACAGCTCCGCGTTCATGCGCTCGATATCGAGCTTCAGATCCATATAGGACTTGAGAATCGAGTTGCCGCGAAATGTCGGGGCATAGAGAATTATCTTCCTGTCCCCTATCTGCGGGAATTTTTTGAGCATTTCCTCACGGGCGGACGAGACGAAATCGGGATTGAAATAAATATCCGTCCTCGGCACACCGAGCGGTCTGATTATACGCTCCGGGCAGTTGAACGCCTCGGCATAATACGGAATAATATTGCGCGCCGACACGGTGACTGCGGTATAGGTGTTGTGGATCGGATAGCGTTCGAGGCTCTTTCTGTCCGCGCCCCACTTGAGGTCGGCGGTCGAATAGCCCCATTTTTTGAACGCACCGCACGCATGCCAAAGCTGAATGACCTCGGTGCCCTTTCGCGGATGATTCGCGAACAGCGGGAAGAACGCATCCTCAACAAAGACGAGTTTGCTCGTCGCATACTCGCGCTGGAAGCGGATATTCTGCCTGAACTCCGCAGCCCTCGCGCTTATACTGCCCGCTCCCGCGGGAATGAGTATCTCAGTGCAGTGCATCCCGCGCGCCTCAAGCTCGCGCTTCATGCAGGACAGGTTGTCCGGAAGCGTTTTGCTGTTTGAAACAAGGAGCACCTTTTTTTCGTCTATCGGCTTTTTCGCCGCGCGCCTGTAGACCGCAGGCCAAATGCGGTAATAGAGCAGGTGGCGGCGCATATCGCCGAGTTTTTTTATCAGTCTTATAAGCAGTGACTTCATCTGTCGCTTTCTTCCTTAAAAATGCAGCTTGGAGTTGACTTCCTGCACGGTCTTTTCGTCGAGCTTCAGCACCTTGCGGTCATATGTATACATTCCGTTGACCTCGAACTCGACGTCGCTGACCTGAGTATAGACAGTGGCACAAAGTCCTTTCTTTATCAGCGGGATGACCTGCTTCTCGTGCAGCTTCTTATAAGCCGCGGAGAGCTTCTCCTTAGACCTGAACATGATATAGCCGAAGCTCTTCTGCTTGTTCCATACATGGCCGTCGAGAATCATGCTGTATCCGCCGTATTCGCTTATGACGAACGGTCTGCCGTCAAGCTTCGGCATATGAATCGGCAGGATATATTTGTGCATGCTCTTGAGGTCGCAGCCCTTCTGATCGTACCAGCCGCTCGCGTGGTCAACGATTCTCGAGGGATCGTATGCCTTGACGGCATCGCCGATCTCCTTCGCGTCGAACTGACCCCAACCCTCGTTGAAGGGCACCCAGCAGCCGATGCAGGTGCAGTTATAGAGATTGTCTATCATCTCGAACAGCTCGCGGCGGTAGTCATCACGCCACTCCTTTTCGCCGCGGCTGAACCAGTTATATTTATTATCCTTGACGCCGATGCCGATATTCGGCAGAACACCCGCAAGGATATTTCCGATATACTCGCCGCCGCTGACCATATCCTGCCAAACTATCATGCCGAGTCTGTCGCAGTGATAGTACCAGCGCAGGGACTCGACCTTGATATGCTTTCTGAGCATATTAAAACCGAGGCGCTTCATCTCGGCGATATCGAATATCATCGCTTCGTCGTTGGGTGGAGTCAGACCGCCGTCGCTCCAATAGCCCTGATCGAGCAGGCCGCGCTGGAAATAGGGCTCGTTATTGAGCATAAGGCGCGGCAGACCCTGCTTATCCTTGCCGATGCTGAACTTTCTCATGCCGAAATAGCTCTTGACGGTATCGACAGCCTCGCCGTTTTTCTTCACGGTGAGTACAAGGTCATAGAGAGTCGGGCTCTCGGGGCTCCAGAGTTTCGCATCGGGCACGGGAAGATGCGCGTTGAGCTTCATCTCGCCGGAATACACCTGCTCGCCGCCGAGCGAAATCTCAGCCTCTATCGTGCAGCCGTCAAGTCCCTCGCCGGTGCAGGAGACGATTATCTCGCCCGCGTCGATATCGGGGGTCAGGCGCACACAGGTGATATGGCTCTGAGCCACGGGCTCAAGCCACACGGTCTGCCAGATTCCGGAGGTTCCGGTATACCAGAAGCCGACGGATTTGAGAACCTGCTTGCCGCGGTTCTGCCAGCCCTTGTCGGTCGGGTCATAGACCTTGACAACAAGTTCATTTTCGCCGTCGACAAGTTCGTCGGTTATATCAAAAGAGAACGGGCAATAGCCGCCGGTATGAGTGCCGACGGAGACGCCGTTGACAAACACCTCGCACTGCCAATCGACAGCGCCGAAATGCAAAATGCAGCGCTTATTATCAAAGCGGCTGTCGAGAGTGAACCTCTTTCTGTACCAAAGGCGCTCGTCGGGCTGAAGCGCGCGCTGAACGCCGGAGAGCTGGCTCTCGATGGCGAAAGGCAGGATTATCTTGCCGCTGAAATCTTTCGGGCAGGCGTCGCCCGCCGGGGTTATCTCATAATCGCACTCGCCGTTGAGGCACAACCAATCCTCGCGCATAAGCTGTGGGCGGGGATACTCCGGAAGAGGACAGTTTTTGTCCACATCGTCAAAGAATCGGGTTTTCAGATCGTTCACTTACTCAACCTCCGCAATTTAATTAAAAAGTCACATAGTATTATACATTAATTTATGCGTTTTGTCTATAGATTTATTCTCTGTGCCACTTCACGCCCTGGGCGGTATCCTCGAGGACGATGCCCATTTCCTTGAGCTGATCTCTGATTCTGTCCGCCTCTGCCCAATTTTTCTCCTTACGAGCGTTCGTGCGTGCCTCAATAAGAGCTTCAACATCGCTGTCGAGAGTCTCGGTCTTGCGGTTATAGACGAGTCCGAGCACACCGGTCAGCTCGTCGAACATGGCTATCGCACCCTCAACAAGCGCCTTTGAGGGGGTCTTGCCGACAACATTTGTATTGATATCGCGGACGAGCTCAAATATCGAAGCGATGGCGTCGGCGGTGTTGAGATCGTCGTCCATAGCGGAGATAAACTGCTCTCTGTATTTATCAAATCCGTCGACAATCGCCTTATCGCCGTCATGCTCTGCGTCGGCAGCGTTCTTGAGCTCGAAATCGAGCGAATCGCGGCAGGTATAGAGTCTGTTGAGCGCGGCGATGCACTGCTCGATGATATCGGTGCTGTAGTTTATCGGGCTTCTGTACTGGGCGGAGATGAGCAGATAGCGGATCGGCTCATAGCCGTATTTTTCGGCGACATCGCGCACGGTGAAGAAATTGCCGAGAGACTTCGACATCTTCACGTTGTCAACGTTGATATAGCCGTTGTGCATCCAATAATGGGCGAACGGCTTGCCGGTGAAGCACTCGCTCTGGGCTATCTCATTCTCATGGTGAGGGAAGATAAGATCCTGGCCGCCGCAGTGAATATCAATGGTGTCGCCGAGATAGCGCCAGTTCATCGCGGAACACTCGATATGCCAGCCGGGTCTGCCCTTGCCCCACGGGGAATCCCATGCGGGCTCGCCGGGCTTCGCGGCTTTCCAGACGGCGAAATCCATCGGCTCGCGCTTGACCTCGCCGACCATTATACGCGCGCCCGCCTCAAGATCCTCGAGCGGCTGATGCGAGAGCTTGCCGTAATCCTTGAACTTCTCGGTGCTGAAATAAACGTCGCCCTGTGCCTCATAGGCATAGCCCTTTTCGATAAGGGTCGAGATTATCTGAATGATGGCGTCGATATTCTCGGTAGCCTTCGGATTTATCGTCGCGTGGCGGACATTGAGTCCGTCGGCGTCGGTCCAGAACTCTTTTATATAGCGCTCGGAAATCTCGGAGAAATCAACATGCTCCTCATTTGCGCGTCTGATTATTTTATCGTCGATATCCGTGAAATTCTGGACGAACTTCACATTGTAGCCGCGATATTCGAGATAGCGGCGCAGGATATCGAAGATGCACAGCGGGCGGGCGTTGCCGATGTGGATATAGTTATACACGGTCGGGCCGCAGGCGTACATCTTGATCTCGCCCGGAGTTATCGGGACGAGCTCTTCCTTTTTTCTTGTGAGAGTGTTATAGACTTTCATTTATATCTTCCTTTCAGTCAATTTCCTGTGTGTTTTCCTGCTCCTCAAGCTGTTTTCTCAGCTGGGAGACCTGATGCTCGAGCCTGCAAAGCTCCTGCGCGACCGGGTCGGGTATATGCACCTGGTCGAGATCGTCGACCCTGACTCCGTTGCGGCGAACGATATGAGCCGGAACGCCGACGGCGGTACAGTCGGGCGGAATCTCATCGAGAACCACTGCGCCCGCGGCGATATTCGAGTTATCGCCGACTTTGAACGGGCCGAGCACCTTTGCGCCCGCGCCGATCATGACATTGTTGCCGATAGTCGGATGGCGTTTGCCGGTATCCTTGCCGGTACCGCCGAGGGTCACGCCCTGATATATCATAACATCGTCGCCGATAACGGCGGTCTCGCCGATAACGACGCCGGTGCCGTGATCGATGAAAAAGCGCCTGCCGATGGTCGCCGCCGGGTGTATCTCTATCCCGGTTTTACGCGCCGCCCGCTGCGATATCCAGCGTGCGAGGAAGAACATCCTGCGGCGATAGCACCAATTGGCTCTGCGGTGCATTCTTATAGCTTTAAGACCCGGATAGAGGAAGAAGATTTCGAGCGCGCTTCTCGCGGCGGGGTCGCGCCGCTTGAAGGTGCTTATATCCTCCCTGAGCCTGTCAAACATAAATATCAACTCCTTGAGCTCGGATAAAATTGCCGCCGCAATGCGGCGTTAGTTGTTTGGAGTGCATATGCGCTGTTAATAAGTCTGTGCATTTTCGCGGGCGGATTATATCCGTCCCTACAGCCGCTCAATATACAAAAAGCCTCCGTTATCCTTACGGACAACGGAGGCGCCTGAGCGCGGTTCCACTCCTGTTTATATCTCTGCGCGCAAATACGCGCCCGGCCGATAACGGTGCCTTCCGCGCAGGGATACTGTTGTTCCCCCTGCGTGCTGACGGGTGCATTTCGCCTTCATACGGCAAGGAGCTTTCTCAGCTTCGGGCTCCCTCTCTGATGCCGCGGATATCCGGCTACTTCTCCCGGTAAACGCATGTTATTTTTTGGTTTTTGTCAGCCGATATGACTCGCATATCTACTAATCATTATATTGAAATCACTTGGAAAAGTCAATAAGTTTTTTGCTGTCCACAAAATATGTGATGCCCGAAACGACCGTCAGAACGGCGGTTATCCAAAGCATGATATTCGACACTCTCGCGAGAGTGAACCAGCCGGCGTTTGCAAAAATATCAAACGTCGCGTCAAGCTCGGCAAGGAGCATGATAACAATAGTGAACACCATCTGGCTGACGGTTTTCGCCTTGCCCCAATAGTTTGCGGGGATAACAATACCCTGCGCCGTGGCGATAAGGCGGACGCCTGCGACGGCGAACTCGCGGGTGAGGACTATCATGACGATCCAGATGCTGCACCAGCCCTCGCGCATAAATGCGAGCAGAGCGGCGGTGGTGAGCATTTTATCGGCGAGCGGATCGAGAAGCTTGCCGAAAACGGTGATAAGATTATTCTTTCGTGCAATCTTGCCGTCGAGCATATCGGTCAGTGACGCGACTGCAAAAACGGCGAGCGCGACTATGTAATGACAAGGGAACTCAATAAGCATCAGCGCGAGATAAATAGGCGCGAGGAACATTCTTATGAGCGTCAGTTTATTGGGCAGATTCAGCTTTTGCATTTCAATTCCCCTTTCCGGGTTTTATTTTACTGTTCTTCCGAGCAGGTCATATTCGTTGACACCGAGTATCTCGACATCGACGAATTCGCCTTCTTTTATGAAATCGGGCGAAGTGAAGATTATTTTGCCGTCGATATCGGGCGCGTCCATATATGAGCGACCCGAGTAGCTGTCGGTATAATCATCGTAGCTCTCGGTGAGCACGCGCAGGGTCTTGCCGATCATATTGTTGTTCTTTTCGGTCATTATCTCATACTGATCCTGCATGATGACCTCGGCGCGGCGGGATTTGACATCGTCGTCGACCTGATTCTCCATCTTCGCGGCGGGAGTACCCTCCTGCGGGGAATATTCAAAGCATCCGAGGCGCTCGAACTCCTCCTCGTTGATGAACTCGGCGAGAGTCTCAAACTCGTCGTCGCCCTCGCCGGGGAAGCCGACTATAAACGTCGTGCGGATAGCGATATCCGGCATGCGCTCGCGCAGTTTTCTTATAACCTCGCGGGTCTCTTCCGCGGTGCTGTGGCGGTTCATCGCCTTGAGGATTTTATCATCCGCGTGCTGGAGCGGCAGGTCTATATAATGGAGCACCTTGGGCTGGGAAGCCATGGTGTCGATAAGCTCGTCGGTTATCTTATCGGGATAGCAATAGAGCAGGCGTATCCACTCGATGCCGTCGATCTCACAGAGCAAATCAAGCAGATGAGCGAGCCTGTATTCGCCGTAGATATCAATGCCGTAGGATGAGACATCCTGCGCGATAAGCACGAGCTCTTTGACCCCCCCATTCGCAAGGGTCTTTGCCTCTTCGACTATACTCTCCTCGTCGCGGCTGCGGAAAGGTCCGCGGATGGACGGGATGGCGCAATAGGTGCAGCAGTTCGAGCAGCCCTCGGCTATCTTGAGATACGCCCAGTAATCGGGAGTGGTGAGCACGCGCTCGCCGCACATGGGGAGCTCTTTTTTGTCGGGGAAAACATTGGTCTGCTTGCCGTCGAGGACTTCGTCGACTATCTTGTCGATATCACCGTTTGCGCCGATGCCGACGACCGCATCGACCTCTGGAATCTCCTGAAGTATCTCGTCGCGGTAGCGCTCGGCGAGGCATCCGGTGACAATGACCGCGCGGACGAGTCCGTCTTTTTTGAGGCCGACCATCTCCAGAATTGTGTCGATAGCCTCCTGCTTGGCGGAGTCGATAAACGCGCAGGTGTTGACTATAACTGCGTCGAGGCGCTCGAAATTGTCCGCATTTTCAAATCCGGCGTTCTGAAGCTTTGCAAGCATCAGCTCACCGTCGACCTGATTCTTCGGGCAGCCGAGCGACACGAATAAAACTCTTCTTTTCTTCATCAAACAGTTCTTCCTTTCGCTTGATAACAGAAATTATACACTATTTTTTCCTTTTCTTATCTTCTAACAGGAAAATTGATCGTCCGTATCTGCATATTCCTCGTCCACAGCGCGCATTGCCGAACGGATATCGGAATAGCCGTAGCCGAGGCGGGTCAGGGCGTTGAAGGTGCGCCGCCTGCCCTTTTCATCGGAAAATTTGCCGGCGAATTTGGTCTCAAGCAGATTTTTTATCCGCTCAACATCGTCGCCGTCGAGCTCTTCGGCGCATTCGCTCGCCGTCTCGCGCGATATTCCGCGCTGTCTGAGTTCCTGTTCAATGCGCTTTTTGCCCATGCCGCGCCGATCATAGAGCTCCTGCGCCAAGGTGTGGGCGTAGCGCTCGTCGTTGACATAGCCCATCTCTTCAAGGCGTTCGACCGCTTCGCGCGCAAACTCCGCGCCGGAGCGGCGGGCAACCTTTCGCTGGAGCTCCTTTGACGAATGGTCGCGCCGCGAGAGAATATCGACAGCCGCGTTAAATGCACGGCAGGAGCCTGCCGCCTCGCAAAAGGCGGCAAACTCCGCATCGTCAATTTCATCGCCGGAGCGTATATTCTGACTCGCCCAGAAATCCCGGGTAACGGTCAGACGGTACTCCCCGTCGACAAGTATATGTATTTTTTGTCCCCTGCCCTGCTGTGCCGTTATCTTCATCAATCGTCATCATCAACAACGATGTCAAGCTTCGCCTTTGCGCCGGAACGGCTCGTAGGCTTCTTGGGCATCGCAGCGGGTGCAGGCTCAGCGGCAGGCGCGGGCTTTTCCGCAGGCTTTGCGGCGGCTCTTGCGGCGTTGTTCTCCGCCATAAGGCGCTCGCGAACCTGGGCTTCAAGCTCCGCCATAAAGTCGGGATGCTCGCTGATATAATTCTTGACGTTGTCTCTGCCCTGGCCGAGGCGGTTCTCGTTATAAGAGAACCACGCGCCGCTCTTATGGATAATATCATATTTGACGGCGAGGTCGAGTATTTCGCCGACCTTGGATATGCCCTTGCCGTACATGATATCGAACTCAGCCTCTTTAAAGGGCGGAGCGACCTTATTCTTGACTATCTTAGCCCTTGTGCGCGAGCCGATGAACTCATTGCCGGGGCCTTTGAGCTGCTCTATCTTGCGGACATCAATACGTATAGAAGCATAGAACTTCAGCGCACGACCGCCGGTTGTGACCTCGGGGTTGCCATAGACAACGCCGACCTTTTCACGCAGCTGGTTTATGAAAATTATAATAGTATTCGACTTTGAAATCGCGCCCGCAAGCTTTCTGAGAGCCTGCGACATAAGGCGCGCGTGGAGACCGACATGGGAGTCGCCCATATCGCCCTCGATCTCCGAACGCGGAACAAGAGCCGCAACGGAGTCGACGACTATAACATCGATAGCGCCCGAACGGGTCAGAGCTTCGGTTATCTCGAGCGCCTGCTCGCCGTTGTCCGGCTGAGAGACGAGAAGAGAATCGACATCAACGCCGAGATTTGCGGCATACACGGGATCGAGCGCGTGCTCGGCATCAATGAACGCAGCTTCGCCGCCCATTCTCTGAGCCTCGGCGACAACATGGAGCGCGAGAGTGGTTTTACCGGACGACTCGGGGCCGTATATCTCGATTATTCTGCCGCGTGGAAGTCCGCCGATGCCGGTGGCGGCGTCGAGGGTAACGGAGCCGGTCGAGATAGCCTCGACATTCATTGCCGTGTTCTGGCCAAGCCTCATTATCGAGCCTTTGCCGAAATTCTTCTCTATCTGCGATATCGCAGTTTCAAGCGCTTTCTGTTTATCTGCCATGTTCGTTCCGTCCTTTCGGAGAGCTGAAATTTTGTTCGCACAAATGTTCTGTTCTTATTCTACATCATACCCCTGCAAAATGCAAGGGTATTTTGAAAATTATTTTGATCTTGCAAGAAAAGCGATGTTTATGGCGTGGTCGCCGACACGCTCGAAGTCGGTTATGGTGTTGAGATAGAGCATACCAGCTTCGGTGTTGCACTCCTTGCGGTTGAGGCGGAAGATATGCGAATCCTGGCATTCGAGGGTCAGGTCGTCGATATGCTCTTCGAGGTCTGAGAGTTCCTTTGCCTCGTTGTCGCTGAGCGACTGGTTATCAAACGCCGCCATCGAACGCTCAAGCAATGTAACAACACTGCCGCAGAGCTGGTTGAGCTCCTCCCTCGCGGGGTCGGAGAACTTGAGCCCCTCGCCGATATTGTGCTGAGCCGCTTCGGCGAGGTTTATCGCATGGTCGCCGACGCGCTCGATATCGTTTATCGCGTGGAAAACGCGGGCGATATAATCCGAGTCGCTGTCGGTTATATCAAGAGCGTTGAGCTTGACGAGATACGAGGTTATATGATGGTTGAGGTAGTTTATGATCTCTTCGTTTTCCATGACCTTGTCGAGATCTTTGTCGCTGCGGTTTATGAGCGCGTGGGCGCTTGTCTCAAAGTTATCGCGCGCGAGCTTCGCCATGCGGGCGACCTCCTTGCTGACCTGCATGACAGCGAAGGGAGGCGTATTGAGCAGGCGGTCGTCGATGAACTTGCAGTGCATCTCGCTCTCGCTGTCGTCCTTGCCGGGAACGAGCAGGCAGGAGAGCTTGACGAGAACTTTCGCGAACGGGAACATAACAACGGTCGAGACGATATTGAACACGATATGCGATATGGCTATCTGCGCCATCGGGTCGGGCGACAGTTTCTCTATCCACTCGACATAGGGAGTGAGCAGTGCGATAAGAATGAATATACCCGTGCCGATAAGATTGAAGAGCAGGTGGATAACTGCGGCTCGCTTCGAATTTTTCTTCGCGCCGACGGTCGAAAAGAGTGCCGTGAGGCAGGTTCCGATATTCTGACCGAAGAGGACGAAAACGGAGAACTTGAGCGGCACGAGTCCCTGCATGGCGAGAGTCTGGAGAACGCCGACGGAAGCCGAGGAGCTCTGGAGCACGGCGGTCATGACTATGCCGAGGATAATACCGAACAGCGGGCGCAGAGGCGACTCCGAGACGGTGACGATAAAGTTCATGAAGCCTGCGCTATCTCTGAGCGGAGCCATGGAATCGGACATCATATCGATGCCGAGGAAGAGCAGACCGAAGCCTGTGAATATTGCGCCGAGGTTCTTGACAACGGTCTTTTTCGACGCGAGCATCAGAATAACGCCGACAAGCACCGACGCCGCCGCGACGCTCGAAAAGTTCAGCGCGATGAGCAGTGATGTGACGGTAGTACCGATATTCGCGCCCATTATGACGCCGACCGCCTGCGCGAGCGACATCATGCCAGCATTGACGAAGCCGACGACCATGACGGTCGTTGCGGTTGACGACTGGATTATCGCCGTGACGACAAAGCCGACGAGCACTGCGAGGAAGCGGTTTCCGGTAAGCACTTCGAGCATTCTCTTGAGCTTGGCGCCGGCCGCGTTTTCGAGTCCGTCGCCCATCGTCCTGATGCCGAATAGGAACAGACCGAGTCCGCCCGCCATCGACAGAATATTAGCTACGCTCATATTTCAGTCCCCTTATTTCAGTTTTCCTGTCCATTTTCATTTTCCTGTGATTTCCTGTTAATGAGACTCAAAGAAAGCCAAAATCTCACATATATATCTTATCAGCTATTCCTGCAAATGTAAACCGCAAAAATAAATTAAAGCGGCGGAACACGGGTTTATCATCCGTATTCTGCCGCTTTTTGATATCAAATTTTCGCTTTTCTGCGTTTTGTAAAAATTGTCAGCACGGTTAAAAGCGCCGGGAAAAATATGGCGCAGAGTATGCCTTTTTTGAGATCGTCGCCGAATGCGCTCGCCATCATTCCGGCAAAAGTGGGGCCGGAAGAGCAGCCGAGATCGCCGCCGAGCGCCAGAAGAGCGAACATCGCCGTTCCGCCGCCCTTTATCCCCGCGGACGCCTTGCTGAACGTTCCCGGCCACATGATGCCGACCGAGAAGCCGCACAGCGCGACTCCGACAAGCCCGAGCACAGCGGAGGAGCTGAGCGCAATGAGCAGATAAGACGCCATGCACAGCGCGCCGCTGAAAATCATCATGCCGTCGAGGTCGATTTTGTCGCCGAATTTGCCGTATATCATACGCGACACGCCCATAAGCACGGAGAAGAGCATGGGGCCGGCGAGGTCGCCGACGGTCTTTGAGACGCCGAGACCCTTTTCCGCAAAGGTCGAAGCCCACTGGCTGACCGCCTGCTCGCTCGCGCCGGAACAGAGAATGAGCAGCATGAACACCCAGAACATCCTGTTGCCGAGCAGCTCTTTGAATGAAAGCCCCTTCTCCCCTTCTTCGATAAGCGAGGCTATCGGGACGCGGACGAAATTCAGGGCGTTGACTATCGGCACGACCGCCCAGATAAGGGCGAGATACTTCCAGTTAGCCGTTGTGAATATCGAGAAATAGAGCGTTGAGAGGCCGACGACGGCGACGCTGCCCCAGCAATAGAACGAGTGGAGCAGGCTCATCATCTTCTCTTTGTTATCCGTCGGGCACGCCTCGACTATCGGGCTGACTATGACTTCGAGCAGCCCGCCGCCGACAGCGTATAGTACAACGGAAATGAGCAGACCGACAAACGGCGAGGGCAGAATCTCCGGCAAAACGGTCAATGAAACAAGTCCCGCCGCCGCGAACACATGAGCCATAATTGCCGCCGCGCGGTAGCCTATCTTATCGATAAAGAACGCGGAGAGCAAATCGATGCAAAGCTGGAGAATAAAATTGACGGTTATCAGCGCGGTTATCTTTGAAAGCTCGATGCCGTAGCTCTTGTTAAAAGTCAGAAACAGCAGGGGCACAAAGTTGTTGACTATCGCCTGGACGACATAGCCCGCAAAACAGGCGTTGACGGTCGATTTATAGTTTTTCTTCATGAAGCCGCCTTCTTTCTGCGGCGCGGAATAATGAACTCGCGCACTAACATTATCACGGACAAGGTCAGCGGGAATATGACGGCGCAGAGTATGCCCTTTTTGAGGTCATCGCCGAAGAAGCTCGCCATCATCCCGGCGAAGGTCGGTCCCGCCGAGCAGCCGATATCACCGCCGAGGCAGAGAATAGCATACATCGCCGTTCCGCCGCCGTGGAGTGCGGAGGACATCTTGCCTATCGTGCCCGGCCAAAGTATACCCGCAGACAGTCCGCACACGGCGACGCCGACAAGCCCGAGAATGGGCGAAGAAGTCAGCGAAATGAGAAAATAAGAAGCCGTGCAGACGCAGCCGCTCAGGAGCATCATTGAATCGAGATTTATTCTGTTGCCGAACTTGCCGTACATGAAGCGCGACACGCCCATAAGAATCGAGAAGAGCATGGGACCCGCAAGGTCGCCGACGGTCTTTGTGAGCCCGAGCGCCTTTTCAGCGAAAGTCGAAGCCCACTGGCTGACCGCCTGCTCGCTCGAGCCTGCGCAGAGTATGAGCACCATGAATATCCAAAATGCCTTTGTTTTGAGCATATCCTTTATCGAGAGCTTCTCCTCGTCCTCGCCGACGACGGGCGCTATAGGCACGCGGGTGAACATAACGGCGTTGACTATCGGGAGAATTGCCCATATCAGCGACATTATCTTCCAATTATCCGTCGAGAACAGGGCGAAGAACAGGGTGGATATGCCGACCGCCGCGACGCTGCCCCAGCAATAGAACGAATGGAGCAGGCAGAGCAGCTGATTGGAATTTGTTGACGGGCAGGAGTTGACTATCGGATTTATCGTGATATCCAAAAGACCCGCTCCGACCGCGTAGCAGAACACGGAGACGAGAAGCCCCGCAAAGGCCGAGGGCAGTATCTCCGGCAGAATCGTCATGAAAATAAGACCCGTCGCGCACATCGCATGGGCGAGCACGGTCGAGGCACGGTAGCCGATGCGGTCAACGAACAGCACCGCCGTCAAATCGACAAATATCTGAATAAAGAAGTTCGCGGTGATTAAAACGGTTATTTTCGAGAGCTCTATGCCGTACTGCGCCTGGAATGTCAAAAACAGCAGCGGCGCGAAATTGTTGACGACCGCCTGAACGACGAACGCCGTAAAGCTCGCCGCGACCGTATGTTTATATCCTATCCTTTTCATTTTCGTTCCCCCAACAGAGAATTGCACACAGGTGTCGCGCTTATCATTAACCATTTGGATTTCCAAACACAACACAAAAGGCATTTTAGCACAAAGCGGAAGTTAAATCCATAGATTTTGAAAAAAGGGCAAGGTGCTCAAAAATTGCAGAAATGCGGCGGCGCGGCACATAAAGTTGACGAAAAAATGCAGCCGATTCAGGGCGAAAAATTGTAGAATTCAATTTTGGGCAAAAGTAAAAAGCCTTGAAACAATCAAGTTCCAAGGCTTTTTATGGAGCTGCTAACCAGATTCGAACTGGTGACCTCATCCTTACCAAGGATGTGCTCTGCCACCTGAGCCATAGCAGCGAATGGCGACCCGGAACGGTCTCGAACCGTCGACCTCTAGCGTGACAGGCTAGCGCTCTAACCAACTGAGCTACCGGGCCATTTTGGTGGGAACAACAGGGCTCGAACCTGTGACCCCTTGCTTGTAAGGCAAGTGCTCTCCCAGCTGAGCTATGCTCCCTGATCGATCGGTTTTTCGTCCGACGACGCAGACTAATATACTATAAATTCGCCGTTCTGTCAAGCCTTATTTGCAATTTTTTTCAGTTTTTCTTAAAAAAGTCTCCGCCGCGCCCGGCAACGGAGACTCTATTCAGATTTTGCGCTTATTTTGCATATATCGCGCCGATTATCTTGTTCATGGTCTTCCACGACATGAGGCGGGTGAGGAAGGTCAGGAACGAATAGCTCGCGCCGATGGTGTATATCGGGCTCACCTTTTTCTTCATGGCGACATTGGCGATAAATTTTCCTGCGACCGCGGGATCCATTCCGGTCTGCTCGTCATGCTCCATGCGGGAGACAGAGCGTCCGATGCGTCCGCCGTAGACATCGTCGCCGTCGACCGTCTTTTCGCGCGCCTTTGTAAAGCCCGTTTTTATGTCGCCCGGCTGAACCGCGCAGACGGTGATACCGTAGGGGCGAAGCTCGTTTGCAAGAGCCATAGTATATGAATTTGTCGCCGCTTTCGCTGCGGAATAATAGGTCTGGAACGGAATCGGAATCTGCCCGGCGACGGAGCTGATATTGACTATTCTCCCCTGCCCCGCTTCGCGCATAAACGGAACGACGGCGCGGTTCATATTCACCATGCCGAAAAAGTTCGTGTCAAAAAGGCGCTTGGCGTCCTCGGTCTTTGTGAACTCAACTGCGCCCGAGATGCCGAAGCCCGCGTTGTTGACGAGCACATCTATCTTGCCCTCGCGAGCGACTATCTCATCGACCGCTTTTTTCACTGCCGCTTCGTCCGTCACATCGGCGACGAGGTGGTTGAGTCCCTCGACACCCTGCGCACGGCGGCTGAGTTCATAAACGGTATAGCCCGCACTTTTGAGCGCGAGCGCGGTCTGCATGCCTATGCCTGACGTTCCCCCGGTCAGAACCGCTATCTTTTTATCCATAAAATGCACCTCCGAGCTGAATAACAGGTAGATTATACCACAACTGTATTGCATATTCAATGCGGGCGGAGAATGCAAAAATTTCTTTTTTCTGTTGACAAAGGCGAAAATACATGATAGCATATATGCATAGATACTCAATGCATTGAGTAAAATTGTATACGAGGTGATAGTATGAAAATAAGCAAGGAACTCGCAAAGGGCAGCACGGGGCTGTTGGTGCTCAGCGTCATATCAAAGACCGATATGTACGGCTACCAGATAATCAAGACGCTCGAAGTGATGAGCGAAAACGTGTTCAGCCTCAACGAGGGCACGCTCTACCCCATTCTGCACTCGCTCGAAAAAGAGGGTTCGCTCGAATCTTATTGGTGCGAAGCGGAGGGCAGAAAACGCAAATATTATAAGATAACCGAATCGGGGCTCGCCGAGCTCGCGGACAAAAAACGCGAGTGGCAGAGCTTCTCAGGCGCCGTTTCAAAGGTACTGGGAGGTGCGAAGCTTGCAGCAGAGGTTTGACGGATTTCTCGACTATGTCTGCGGCGATATAATCTCAGACCGTGAGCGCGAAAGCACCAGGAATGAGCTTTATGACCATCTGATGTGCACCTACGAATGCAACCTCGCGCGCGGCATGGACGAGGAGCACGCGGCGATTGAGGCGGAGAACTCCATGGGCGACAGAAATGCTGTTCGTGCGCAGCTCGAACAGGTTCACGCGAGCTTCCCGGAGCTCGACTTCAAAAAAGCCCTGGCGCTTGTTACGGTCGGCTTCGTTTTCATGAGCTTTATGCTCGAAGTCTCCTACCCGCTTTTGAAAGAAGTCATTCAGCTTTTCGGCATGGCGCTGGTCTTCGCCGGGACATTCTGCCTGCGCAAAGCGAGCAAGAGGCTCGGTCAATCTTTTGCCGTGTTCTCGGCGCAGTTTGCACTTTTTGCCGCAAATATCATTTTATACCCGCTCAGCGAGAACTACAGTTGGCTCCCAACCGTTCTGCTCGTGGGCTCATATATATGCGCCGCCGTGTTCTGGACACTGTTTGCACTGGGGCTGAAAAATCTCACAAACGGGCGCGAAGCGGCAAAGCATCCGCCGTATTCGGCATGCATATATCTCAACGCGGCGTTAAATATTGCCAACACTATACTCGTACTGCTCGCATTCTCAAGCGGCACTTACAGCGCGGACAAAAATATCAAAATAGAAGGCTTCCCCGCGCTGATATTTATTATAGTCGCAGTCGCCGCGATCGTTGTCACGCTTATCACGCTCGTCCGCGCGAACAAACTGCTTTTTGAAAGCGGGCACGAATACACCGTTGAATCATCAAGCGGCAAGAAAGCGGTGCTTGTGATATGCTCGTTTGCGCTCGTATTCATTCTCAACGGTGCTGTCGATTTTGCTCTCGCCGAGCGCAAGGCGGAAACGCAGCCGTATAACACACACGACATATCTATGAGCGACAGCGAGCATGACAGAATCTGTGCAATACTTTCGAGCTACGGGATATCGGACGACAACATTGCCCTGCTCCCGGACAGCGAACTGCAAAAATACAGCAATGCGGTCAGCGCAGACGAGCTCGACGACACGATGAAAAATCTTATCGCAAACTGGAACGCCCGCCCGGAGTTTAGCTTCAAAAGCAGAGATATCGAATATAATTTCGAGCGGCACGAATACTGCATAATTATCGATTCCGGCGAGCCGCACAACTATATCCGCACGCTGTATTTTCTCGAATTGCAGGATTCCGAGCAGACGAGAAACGACCGAAAATATGTTGACGGCATGATTTTCAACTACACCGACGCAACCGCCTCGAATTATCTTATGCCGCTCAACATGGTCGGAGAATACAACGGTGATCTTTTCATGATACTGACCGAAGAGAACGGCGGTCTTGTAGAAAACAAACCGCTCAACATACAACCGGACAGCGACGCGTCGATAAACAGAATAAACCGCGTTGAATTCCAACTCAAAGATGGCATGAAGATAATCTACGCCGCCTATCTCGGCGAGCCGAGCGACGATTCGAGCAAAATACTCACAGCGAATTACACGGTACAGTATGTCCACCGCAAACTGCCGATACAGTCGCCTGCGAGCCGCGCGCTCGCACAACAGACAGAAATATCCACGCCGGCATATTGCCGCCGCAACGATATATATCCGTGCGATGTGTCATATGAGTCGATATTCAAAGAGCCGTTCGTCGACAGCGAAGACGAAGCTTATGATTTCACGGAGGATATAACGAAATGAAAACTGCCCGAAAGCGGACAGACAGGGTAAAACAACAAACAACGGAGGTGCAATATAATGGGCAGGTTTGACAAATTTCTCGACTATGTCTGCGGCGATATAATCTCAGACCGTGAGCGTGAAAACGCCAGAAATGAACTTTATGACCATCTGATGTGCACCTACGAATGCAACCTAGCGCGGGGCATGGACGAGGAGCACGCGGCAATCGAAGCGGAGAACTCCATGGGCGACAGGAACGATGTCAAGACAAAGCTCGGTCAGGTTCACGCGAGTTTTCCCGAGCTCAGATTCAAGAGCGCGCTGGCTCTCGTTATCGCCGGATTCTTTTTCGCATCGTTCCAAATAAGTCTGCTCAGCGGCATGGACATACTCATAAAGCTGTTCGGTCAGTCGCTGATGATAGCGGGCATATTCTGCCTGCGCAAGGCACACAAGAAGCTCGGATTATCATTCGCCGCGATAATGGGACAATATGTTCTTTCGGGCGCTTCAACGGTGCTGACTCCGATAGCGGAGGATCACCCGCTCCCAATCTTCATTCTTTCGCTGCTCGGCGCGATATGCGGCGCGGCGTTCTGGATTCTTTTTGTCGGCGGGCTGATTGATCTCACAAGAGGCCGCGAGGACGCAGAGGCTCTGCATCTCCCGCTGTGCGCTGTGTCGAACGTGCTTCTCAGTGCGCTCAGCAGCGGGACATACATATATATGTACATCACAAAAACGGCATCCCTAAACTCGGAAAACGCGCCGGTTTTCTTCCTTATCGCGATATCGCTGGTTATACTCAATATGATAATCACGATAGCCGTTCTGCGGCGGGCAAATAAGTTCCTCTATGAGAGCGGTCACGAATATGAGGCGGAGAGCTCCGGACTGAAGAAAGCCGCCGTAACGCTCTGCGCGTTCGCGCTGGTGCTCGCGGCATGCGCGGGTTTCGACGCATATCGTCTGACGAGAAAAGCCGAAATTGAGCCGTACAGCACGGCGGACATCGCAATGGACGCAGACGAGCGCGCGAGAATAGAAAACACCCTTGCGGACTACGGAGTTGACAGAGAGGTTCTGAAGCTTCTGCCGAACAGCGAGATTATGCGATTCCGCAACACGGCGAGTATCGACAAGCTGACAGACATGTCTCTTCAGGACATCAAATACACAAAGGAATATCAGAGCCGCAGGAACAGCGACGGCAAGCTTCAATCCGGAGTCTACACGATGGGCACTACCGACAATCCGTCATATTATTTTGAAAATTTAACATACTGCGTCACGGATAACGACGGCAAGAAACAGCTGCTCTGTTCTTTTGAGCTAAAAGACATAGAGTCCGCCAAGAAGAGCGATATAAAGAATTACGCCGACTGCCTTGAATTCGAGAAAAGCGACGCAAACAAAAGTCTGATGACATATCAGGTATACAGAAACAACGACTCGTTTTTCATCCTGACTCAAGAAGACGGTCAGGAGCTGAAAAACAAGCCGCTGAATATCAAGAGAAAAACCGACGCGCTCGGGAACACGGCGATTTCCGAGGTCGAATTCCAATGCAAACCCGGGATGAGGATTTTCTACATCGCAGACCTCACCATAGCCGACACGCCATATCCGATATATGACATAAAGCTCGGAGCCTCGTACATTCATCGCAAAAGACCGATACTGTGGATATCCGAACGCACACCGAAAACTCAGATAGATTCAGAGCAAGGGCAGCGATTTTGTTGGGTGAGGCCGGCCATAAGGACATTATATGTCCCGTATCTCAAGAGCGAAGCCCCATACGAGACGACCGAGCCCGAAGAAGAGACAACGGAGCGCGTCATCCACGGAAATTCAATAGAAGAGATGGCCGCGAGCTAAGATAAAAAATGAGCCTCCGAAATACGGAGACTCATTTTATTTTTATTACATCTCGCCGAGGGCGAAGGTATCCGAGAGCCAATCGGTGCAGAGCTTCACCCACTGTGAAGCACGGGCATTTTCTATAACTGACTCTGGTTTATCGCAGACGCTCGGGGTGCACAGCGAGAAGCCGTGCCAGCCCTTGGCGAAAATATGCATCTCGAACGGCACCTCATTTTTCGTGAGCGCCTCGGCATATTTTATGGAGTTTATTATCGGGACAGTTTTGTCCGACGCGCTGCCGAAGATAAATGTGGGCGGGGTATTTCTATCCACATGTTCTTCGAGCGACGGCACTGGGAACGCCAGAATACTGCTTATCTCGGAGAGGATGCACGGATAGCCGAGCATGCACGCATTGGGTCTTGTGCTGCTGAGAGTCGAGAGGGCCGCCGCAAGATGCGCGCCGGCGGAAAAGCCTATGGCGGCTATCTTGTCTTTTATAACATGCCACTCCTCTGCCCTTTCGCGTATGAGCGTCAGCGCCTCTTCGGCATCGGCAAGGGGCATTTTGAAATCCTTGCCCTCGCCCACGGTATAGCGCAGGACGAAAGTGTTATATCCGTGCACGGCGAACGCCATGGCTATCGGCTCAGCCTCGCGGTCGGAGCACATATAGTATCCGCCGCCGGGTATGACCAAAACCGCCGGGCGGTCGGTCATATTCGGCATTTCTTTTGATGTATCAAGCAGATACGAGGTGAGCGTCGCCCCGGGATTGCTTTTGAGTTCCAGCTTTTCAACCGTCATGATATTCCTCCTCAGTAAGTGACCTTGAGGGTCTTTATCTCGAAGGGTCTGAACTGAAGCTTCGCGGGCGCAATGCTCTCTACTTCGCCCTGCTCCTCTTCGAGCATATTGGTTATCTTCACGCTCTTTGCGCCGTCGAAGAAGCTGACCTTTGCGTTGGTGAAGGTGCCCTCTGCCTCATACATACGAACTATGAACGCACGCTGAGCATCCTCGCAGGGCTTGACAGCCTCGACAAATATATTGTCGGCGTCGATGCTCATGAGCTTCTGAGCCGAATATTCGCCGGCAGTCACCGCGGCGGGAACATTGAGCTCATATGCCGGGCGGATAACATTCTCGGCATCAAAGCCGCTGTCATGCGGCAGGAACGAATAGACGCAGTGGTGAACACCTCTGTCGCCCTTGAAATCGGGGCGCAGACCGCCCTTGTGCAGAGACAGGCGCAGCTTGCCGCCGTTGACGCTGATGCCGTACTTGCTGTCGTTGAGAACGGCGACGCCGAAGCGGGTCTCGGAGAGGTCGGTATATTTATGGTTGAGCACCTCGAACTTTGCCTTTTCAATGCTGTTGTTGCGGGTGGTCGGGCGCTTGACATTGCCGAACTGGACATCGAAGCGGGCGAACTCCTGCCTGACAGAAGTATCGAACGCAGTCTTGAGGAAGCGGTGGTTATCCTGCCAATCCATGACAGTGTCGAAGCGCACCTCGGCGCTGTCTGCAAAGAATATCATATCCTGCGTAACGGTCGACTTGCCGCTTATCGCATACTTGCTGCGGATAACGAGCGCGACGGAGCCGTTTGAAACGACCTCGCGGCTGACAAGCTTCGAGACATCCTCAAACTTCATCTCGATATCGGCGTCAACATCCCAGTTATCCCACTCGGACGGGAAATCTTCCGCCATGATGAAGGTGTTGAGGTTATATCCATCGCCGCAGATCTCGCGGTCGGCGCGCTTATCGACAAAGGAAGAAATCGTGCCGTTATCCGCAAACTTGACGGACGCGAACGGAGTCTCAAGGCTGTTATCATCGAGGCTGAACACGCTGTTTTCTTCGGGCTTGCCGTCGACAAGCTTGAGGGTGATGCTCGAAAATGCCGGGACGGTCACGCTGCCGACCATGAGCTTTTTGTTGCCTCCGACATCGGTGTAGACCTGCTGTCTGTAGCCGCCGTCAACTATCTTGCCGCTGTAGTCGAGAACAATGACATCGGAGCGGTCAAAAGAAAGGGTGTTTGTGACGGTCACGCAGTCCTCCTTGTCGCTCTGAGCGAGTTCCTTGACAAGATCGCGGGCGCGGGTTATAAGCGCGGTGGTCATGGCGCGGGACTCCTCATGGGCGCGCGGGATGCAGGTGCCGGGGAGGATATCGTGGAACTGGTTGACGAGCAGTTTCTCATAGAGCGGAGCGATATCCGCGCTGTCCGCCGTCTTATTGTTCTTCACTGCGTCGTTTACGGTAAATATTTCAAGGTCTCTGAGTGCGAACTCAGCCTTGCGGTTGTTGCGCTTTATGACATGCTGGTTTGTGAGCGTGCCGCGATGCAGCTCAAGATAGAGCTCGCCTGCGTATGTATCGGGCTCGACCGCGTCTCTCTCAATCTCTTTCATTGCCTCGCCGACGAGCTTGTGCTCGGACTTCGGGCAGCCATTGAGATCGGCGCAGCGTTTTGCCGCCTCGATCATCTCGAACTGCGGTCCGCCGCCGCCGTCTCCGTAACCGTAGGAGATAACGCGGGTGTCGGTGACACGCTTATCTTTGATGCACGAATGGTCGTTCGAGGGAGTACCCGCGACATAGGTCATGAGATCCTCGGCATCGGGCCAGATATGGGTGCGGTTGAAATGGGTGAACACCTTTGTGCCGTCGATACCCTCCCAATAGAAAGTATCAAGCGGGAAAGTGTTGGTGTCGTTCCAGTCAATTTTGGTTGTCAGAAAATAATCGACGCAGCAGCCTTTCATTATCTGCGGGATAGCCGCGCTGTAGCCGAAGGTATCGGGCAGCCAGAAGCAATTTGAGGTGAAGTCGAAATATTTTCTCGTGAATCTCTGACCCCAGAGGAACTGTCTGACCATCGACTCGCCGGAGGTTATGTTGCAGTCGCACTCGACCCACACGCCGCCGTTGGGCTCGTATCTGCCCTCTTTGACTTTCTGCTGAATGCGCGCGAAGAGGTCGGGATATTTGCGGCGCAGGAAGTCGCTGTGGCACGATGAGCTCTGGATAAATTTATATTCCGGATACTCGTCCATGAGCGCAAGCTGGTTTGCATAGGTGCGCGCGCACTTCTTGACTGTCTCGCCGACATGCCAGAGCCACGCGGTGTCCATATGCGAATGTCCGATGAGCGCAGCCTTCGGTGCATCGTCGCCGTTTTTGACGGAGAGTGCTTTTTTAAGATAGGGCTTTGCTCTCTCGAGAGCCGCCATGAACTCGTCACGTTCAACATCGTCGGGTGACTGATATATCTCTTTGAACACTTTTTCAAGCTCGTTTATAACGGAAGCGCGTCTGAAAGAGCTCTCCGGCAGGTTCTTGACGAGCTGAACGAGGGTGCGCAGATCGAAATAGAACTCCTGGATAGCATAGTTCTTGACGCAGATATCGATGCCCTCGTATGAGAAATCATAGGTGAGCAGAGGGTTGTTCTCGGTCGGGTGGCAGCCCTTATAAGAATGGCCCGCGTAATATTCGAGGTCGATGGCTATCTTCTCGCCCGCCTTTGCGTCCTTTTTGAGCAGGTCGCAGTAATGGTTGCCGTGGCCGGTGAAAACTATCTTCGTGCTGAAGTTGCCGTAGGGCACTCCGTCGACCCAGAGGGTTCCCTCATAGCCCGAGATGTGCGGGCGGATGAAAATATCTTTTCCGCCGAGTCCGTCGGGGACGACAAAATCGGTCTTGAACCAGCAATAGCCGAACTCCTCGCCCCATTTGTAGCCCTTTTCGATGGGGTCAAAAAGGCTGTCCTCCGGGATGCAGTGGAAACTGTCTCTTATACACATCTGACGCTG
>ENA-OUPQ01000313-OUPQ01000313.1-human-gut-metagenome-genome-assembly--contig:-NODE-313-length-22814-cov-5.6111_pt1 | contig 22814 bp, 20 predicted proteins | sample MGYA00237946_ERZ548807 | MGnify/ENA primary metagenome ERZ548807 (study PRJEB26490, sample SAMN05194714) | human gut metagenome | biome: terrestrial biome; feature: human-associated habitat; material...
TCTCATCTGGTGGATCCGCCCGTCCCATTCATTAAAATCACCGACTACACTGACACGCATGGCATTCGGTGCCCAGACGGCAAAATAGGTTCCTGCGTCCCCATCCAGTTCCATGGGATGTGCTCCCAGCTTTTCATAGATTGTATAATGAATGCCTGCGGCAAAACGATCCATGTCTTCCTTCGTGATCTGCGGAACATGGCGGTATGCATCTCCACAGATTTTTCTGTAGGCTGCATGTTCTTTCGTCTTACCGTATTCCACCACATATTCATAAGGTGACATTTTCCCTGCATTTACCAATGCGGCAAAATATCCCTCTTCATCTGCCAGTTCCATGGGAACATCCGTAAGAAATGCTTCTCCCACCTGGCCGGTCTTCTTCCAGTGGATCGTTACTTTCTCCGCTCCTGGGAAGTATGCCTGAACCAGCATTTTGCTTCCCTGCTTATGGGGGCCCAACAGCTTATGGGGATTATCACATTCGGAATACGTGATTTCTTCTATTTGGGGCCAGTTCATCAATTTATAAAGTTTGTTTGTCATATTCCCTCTTTTCTGCGGCGCGATTGCTGCATTCTATTCTGTCATTTTTGCCTTTAAAAACCCTGAGGATTACCGCTCTATCTCATGCAGGAACAGCCCGCTTCGCAGCTTGGGCTCGAACCATGTGGACTTTGGAGGCATCAGTCTCCCCGCATCCGCCACCGCAAAAAGCTCTGCAATGGATGTGGGATACATCGAGAACGCCACTTTCATGTCCGTATGTACTCTCCGCTCCAGTTCTCCCAGTCCCCGGATGCCTCCGACAAAATCAATTCTCTTATCTGTCTTCGGATCCATAATCCCCAAAATGGGATCTAACAGATCATTTTGCAAAAGCGATACATCCAGTCCCTCTACGGCATCCTCACTTTTTATTTCCTCTTTTGCAGAAAGACTGTACCATTCATTCTCCAGATACATGCCAAACGTGCCTTTCTCCGTGGGTCTGTAAGGACTCTGTCCCTTTTTCTCCACTACGAAGTACTCTTCAATACGGGTCAGGAAAGTTGCTGCATCCATTCCGTTCAGATCCTTCACTACACGATTATAATCCAGGATCCGTAACTCCTCATCTGGGAAAATCACGGAAAGAAAATAATTAAATTCCTCTTCTCCTGTATAATCCGGGTACTGCTCTCTCCGCTTCAACCCCACCTTCACTGCGGAAGCACATCGATGATGCCCATCCGCGATATAGATTGCCGGGATCTTCCCAAAAGCCTCCTCGATCATCGCCACATCCGAATCGTTATCGATCACCCACACACGATGCCCGATTCCATCCTCACTGACAAAATCATAGACCGGCGCCTGTTTTTTCAGCTCTCTGATTTTCTCCTTCAGATCCTCCTTCGCCCGATACGCCAGGAAAATCGGTCCCGTCTGCATACTGCATGTATCCACATGACGAATACGGTCTTCCTCTTTGTCTGCCCTGGTATTCTCATGCTTTTTGATCACATTGTTCCGATAATCATCAATCGATGCACAGCCTACCACCCCGGTCTGACTGTGTCCATCCATCGTCAGTTCATACAGATAGAAACATGGCGTCGGATCCTGTACAAATTTTCCTTCCAGAATTTTCTCACGAAGCATCTGATCCGCTTTCTCATACACACAGTCCGCATATGTGTCTACTTCCTCGCCAAACTGCGTCTCTGCCCGGTCAACCGCCAGAAAAGATTCCGGATTCTTCTTCACCACTTCACACGCTTCCGCCCTGTTATATACATCATAAGGAAGCGCCGCAATCCTCTCCTCCATCCCCTTGCAGGGCCGATATGCCCTAAATGGTCTGATCTGTGCCATACTCCTACCTCCCAATTACTATATAATCCTATTTTACCAAATCCCATCTCATATCACAAGGTTATTTCCATAAACAAGTAGCCCGCAGTTGGGGTAAGAACAAGCAGACTCTAAGCAGCCGTCGGCACTTAGCGAGGGTACTTTCCTCGCTTATGTACCGCTACGGTCTGCGTCCGAAGTGAAAACGGGTCTGCGGTTCTTAGCCCCAATGCGGGCTACGGGGATTATTCTTACCCCAGCCGAGGCTGCGGGGGTTTTATTTCTAATAATACTTACCCCAACTTATGGAACACAATACAGTTGGGCATATTGACCTTCATCGCCGGTCCATTCATGATCATCGTTCCATGCTCCAGATCAATATGGAAGAAAGTCATCGTATTACTTTCATGATTCAAAGACACCAGAAACTTATTATCCGGGAAGAACTCCGCATCCTTCGGATACTCACCGCTGACCGGCAGCAGGAAATTCTTCTTAAGCAATCCTGTCTTCTTATCCACATCAAATACAATGACCGAATTATCTCCCGCGATGGAGCTGAGCAGATAATTATAATCCAGGGAAAAACTGAATGCACTGGCACTGTTCGTATTGCCTCTGGTCAGCTTGATCAGCTCTACCGTCTGAATCTTCTCGAAAGTAGGATCATTATCATGGTCCGCATACTCATAGACATCAATGTAACACTTCAGCTCATGCAGAATATAAATATATCTGCCATCCTCTGAGATCTTGATATGACGGGGCGCAGATTCCATCTCGCTGCGAATGATATCCTCCAGCTTCACCTTACCCTTCTCTACATCAAAACGATATACATTGACATGATCCATTCCCTGATCCGCTACCAGCAGATATTTGTTGTCATGCGTCATACGAGCACAGTTGATGTGGGGGCGGAAGTTGCGTTCTGCCATACTGCCCAGTCCTTTATGATAGATCTCATCGGTGATCTCTCCGATGGAACCATCCTCCTTCAGACGGAGTACGGTCAGCTTACCGTCATGGTAACCTGCCACAAACAGATACTGATCTGTGTAATCCGTAGATACATAACATCCTCTCATACCGTTGATTGGTGCAAAGTTGATCAATTCCAGATCTCCGTCCGGCATGATCGTATATGCCTCTACACCAAAATCCGTTATAGAATAAAGAAACTTTCCGTTATGGGAAATGGTCAGGTAAGAAGAGTTGGTGATCTCTACTTTATCTTTTTCCTTAAAACGACCGTTTTTCATATCCACATCATATATTCTGATACCGTGACTGTCCCCCTGTGTATAACTGGAAACATAGGCAACATATTTTCCCTTGCTCATGACCGGATCCTCCTTAGCATTCTATATCTTTTTATGTTTATAAATATAGCACAATTCTGAAAATTGTGAAACATTTTTCTGTAAAAATCCCGAAAAATACTCCTGTTTTTTCCCTGAGGTAAAGTTTATGTAAATCAGCCCGGAAAATGCAAAACTTCACATTGACTTTCCATGTATTTACGTATAATATTAATTCGACTTGCAAAAAATTTTCATTTAGATTTTTCGATAATTTTTTGCAGGATTTTTTACATCAGGAAGGAAAAAATTGATGAAAAATGCTTTAGTCAATTTAGTGAACATTTCAAAATCATTTGACAATCAGATGGTTCTGGATGATCTCAATCTGTACATCCGCGAAAATGAGTTCCTGACACTGTTGGGACCCAGTGGCTGCGGAAAGACTACAACCCTCCGTATTCTGGGCGGTTTCGAGACTCCCGACAAAGGTCAGGTCATTTTCGAAGGCCGGGATATCACTAACCTTCCACCCAATAAGCGCAATCTGAATACTGTATTCCAAAAGTATGCCCTGTTCCCGCATATGACCATTGCAGAAAACATCGCGTTTGGATTAAAGATCAGTGGTAAAAGTAAATCTTATATTAATGATAAAATTAAATACGCTCTGAAGTTAGTCAATCTGGATGGCTTTGAGAACCGTATGCCGGATTCCTTAAGCGGCGGTCAGCAGCAACGTATCGCCATCGCCCGTGCGATTGTGAACGAACCCAAGCTCCTGCTCTTAGACGAGCCTTTAGGCGCCCTGGATCTGAAGCTTCGCCAGGACATGCAGTATGAGCTGATACGCTTGAAGAACGAGCTTGGCATTACCTTTATCTATGTCACCCATGACCAGGAAGAGGCTCTGACCATGTCCGATACCATCGTAGTCATGAACCAGGGGTATATCCAGCAGATCGGTACTCCCGAGAGCATCTATAATGAACCGGAAAATGCTTTCGTTGCCGATTTTATCGGTGACAGTAATATCATCGGTGCCACCATGATCAGAGATCGTCTGGTAGAAATCCTGGGTGCCCGTTTTGACTGTGTAGATACCGGTTTCGGTGAGAATAAGCCCGTAGATGTAGTCATCCGACCCGAGGACGTGGAACTGGTATCTCCGGAGGAAGGTATCCTCCAGGGTACCCTGATCCACTCTATCTTCAAGGGTGTTCATTATGAGATGGAAGTTATGGCAAATGGCTTTGAATGGCTGGTACAGTCCACGAAGATGGTTTCCGTTGGGACCAAAGTCGGCATCAAGGTTGATCCTTTTAACATCCAGATCATGAAGAAGCCGGAATCTGAGGACGAGGAGGCCATTGGAGTCAATGAATAGAAAATTATTATCGCTCCCTTTTATCTTCTGGTCAGCCATGTTTGTCATCGTGCCTCTGTGCATGGTCTTCTACTATGGTCTGACCGATAAGAGCGGTGCATTTACATTTGATAATATTCTGGCGATTGCTACTGCCGAGCATTCCAAGGCTCTGTGGGAGGCATTAAAGTTATCTGTGATCAGCACTGTGATCTGCCTGCTTTTAGCATATCCTCTTGCCATGATCCTGTGTAACATGAATGTGAATCAGAATTCATTCCTGGTACTGATTTTCATTTTGCCCATGTGGATGAATTTTCTGCTTCGTACCCTGGCATGGCAGACTCTGCTTGAGAAGACCGGTGTGATCAACAGCATCCTCTCCGTCCTGCATCTGCCGTCGTTAAATATTATCAATACCCCCTATGCCATTGTACTGGGTATGGTATATAACTTTTTACCTTTTATGGTACTGCCTCTGTATAACGTGCTGGTCAAAATCGACAAGAATGTGATCAACGCCGCCTATGACCTGGGTGCCAACGGCATACAGACTTTCTTACGGATCATTTTTCCTTTAAGTCTGCCCGGCATGTTCAGCGGTATCACCATGGTGTTTGTCCCCGCCCTGACTACTTTCGTTATCAGCAAGATTCTGGGTGGCAGCAAGATCCTGCTCATCGGTAATGTCATCGAGCAGGAATTCACCCAGACCGGCAACTGGAATCTGGGAAGCGGTCTCTCCATCGTATTGATGCTGTTCATCATCTTCAATATGGTGATCTCTGTGATCACGGATAAAGAAGGGGAGGCGAACACATTATGATCAAAACAACTGCGCAAAAAATATATCTGGGACTGATTTTTATCTTTTTATACGCCCCCATTATTACCTTGATCGTACTCTCCTTCAATGCCAGTAAGACCCGTGCAAAATGGGGCGGTTTTACGACCAAGTGGTATGCGGCTTTGTTCCGGAACGAGCAGATCATGCAGGCTTTGTGGAATACACTGGCGCTGGCAATCTTATCTGCGCTGATCGCCACCCTCATAGGTACGATCGCCTGCATCGCCATGCAATCCATGAAACGTACCAGCCGTGCTGTCCTCATGGGAATCACGAATATTCCAATGCTGAATGCGGAAATCGTTACCGGTATCTCCCTGATGCTTCTGTTCCTCAGCTTTGGTATAAAGTTTGGCTTCGGGACCATTCTGCTTGCACACATTACCTTTAATATTCCATATGTGATATTAAGCGTAATGCCCCGTATGAAGCAGCTGAATCCCAGCACCTATGAGGCAGCCCTCGACCTGGGCGCATCTCATACGTATGCCTTTTTCAAAGTGGTATTTCCGGATATCCTGCCGGGTATTTTGTCCGGTTTTCTGATGGCATTTACCATGTCACTGGATGACTTTATCATTACCCACTTTACCAAGGGTCCCGGTGTCGACACCCTGTCCACCAAGATCTATACGGAAGTAAAAAAAGGTATCAAACCGGAAATGTACGCACTATCCACCATTATATTCGTAACTGTATTGATTTTACTTTTGTTAGTAAACTACACACCCAAAGGAAAGAAAAAGAAATAACTTTTTCTACATATATTTTAGGAGGAAAATAAATGAAAAAATGTATTGCACTGTTTCTGTGCGGCATCCTTACCGCAACTGCTCTGACCGGCTGTGGATCCTCTTCCGCTGCCGGTGAAAACGGTGAAGTCATCGTCTACAACTGGGGAGAATATATCGATCCGGAGACTCTCACTATGTTTGAGGAAGAGACCGGTATCAAGGTGGTCTATGACGAATTTGAGACCAACGAGATCATGTATCCAAAGGTGGAAGCCGGTTCATCCGCTTATGATGTGGTATGTCCTTCCGATTACATGGTACAGAAAATGATCGAAAATGATCTGATTCAGGAACTGGATTACGATAAGATTCCCAATGCCAAAGAAAACATCGGTGCCCAGTACTATGAGCAGGCTGCTGCTTACGATCCCGGTAACAAATATTGTGTTCCTTATTGCTGGGGAACTGTAGGAATCATCTACAATAAAACCATGGTAGATACTCCTCCCACCAAATGGGCAGACCTGTGGGATGAAAAATATGCTGATAATATTCTGATGATGGATTCTATTAAAGACAGCTTTATGGTTGCTCTGAAGAAAAACGGCTTCTCTTCTAACAGTCTGGACGAATCCGAGCTCCAGATAGCTACCAATGATCTCATCGCCCAGAAGCCTCTGGTACAGGCATATGTTGTAGATCAGGTACGTGACAAAATGATCGGCGGCGAGGCTGCGATCGGTGTAATGTTCTCCGGTGATGCCATTTATGTGATCGGGGAAAATCCGGATCTCGATTATGTCATTCCTGAGGAAGGTACAAATGTATGGATTGACGGCTGGGTCATTCCCAAGAATGCTCCTAACAAGGAAAATGCAGAGAAATTCATTGATTTCATGTGCCGTCCGGATGTAGCTCTGAAGAATTTTGAGTACATTACCTACGGTACCCCCAATACCGCTGCAAGAGAGCTGATCGAGGATGAGGACCTGAAGAACTCTCCCATCGCTTTCCCGGATCTGACACAGTATAACAATCTGGAGACCTTCCTGTACCTCGGTGAGGATGGCGAAGAGCTTTTCAACAAATACTGGAAAGAAGTTATGTCCAATTAATTCTATATAAAGCAAAGTAAAAGCCCTCAAGCTGTCAAAACAGCCTGAGGGCTTTTGATCTTCCCATATTTCAGGAATTCTGTTCACATCCGCAGGTCTCACATTTCCCATCATTTCTTCTGGAAAATGCCGGATCATCCACCGGTGTAAAATTCGGGAAATCCGGTCTTAGCGGTCTGCAGTCTCTGTCTTCACAGCACCCCGCATCTTCCAGGCGACGGGCGCCGCAGGCATTCGAACTGCCACAGGAATTGTTGTTGCCACAGGAATTTCCACCACAAAATAGTAATAATAACAGAATGATACAGTTCATAGGATCCTCTACTTACCACTGTTTATTTACTATTCTATTCCGCTTTTTCCAGCTGGTGCCAGTCCATACATCGTTTATGCTGTACCAGTTCCTCTTTGATAAATTGAAAGGTTTTCTCTTCGCCCTGTTCTGCCAGCATTTCCAGCACATACAGAAGCTTTGCCTTTGTCTTAGGATGGATAGGTGCCTTATCTGTGCCCCGATAATAGTAATCTAACGGTGATCTGTCCGTATATTTGTCTCCCATGTAAACCTTACTGGCGGCGATCCGGTCCATAATCATCTCCGCAATATAACGATCCGGCATGGGTACCGGTGCCATCCCGCCCGGCAATGCCTGCATACTGTAATCAATCCAGTATTCGTAATGATGCTTGTTCCTGCCCTTGTGGTGCAGCCAGGCACTGGAATAACCGATATCCTCTCTCTCCGCGTTGTTGGGGCTGCGGTCACCCTGGTAATACTTTGCTCCTACCCAGAACTCTGTGGGGCTGTATTTCGACATATCGTGTAACAGTCCCTGTTTATACAGACCTACCTTAAAGCAGCCCTTTGCCACCAGAACCTTATGGTGTGTGATCGTTTTAAAATGTTTCCAGATATTCATTTCGTTCTATCATCTTTCTTCAGAAGCTTCCGATTTTTTTTCCGGCTCTTACCGGTACTTTTTCCCTTATCCTGTGATATTCCCATCACGCCTTCGTAGACGGCAATGCTCCTGGGGGCTACGGTCCTCGTCTGATCAGCCATCTGTTCTTCTCTCTCCTGCACTGTCAGGATATTCCCTGCTTCTTCCGTCGCTAAAACCAATTTCCATTCCATACCCTTCGGAAGCTTGGGAAATGCCAGCTTCTGAGGTTCCCAATGCATATTCATGGCAACATAGAGAAAAGAATCATCTGCACCTGCCTTGGTCCTTGCATATTTTCCGCAATACATCATTCCCACGTGCCTGTTATAACTCTCTGTCTGAGGTCTCCATGCATTTTGTCCGTGGTAGGACAGATCCGGATAACCACAGGATAACGTATCCAGGATCCGAAGCTCGTCCTCTGGATGCAGGATCGGATGTGCCTTACGGAAAGCGATCATCTGTTTCCAGAAAGCCAGCAGTCCGGCATTTTTCTCCTTATCCTGCCAGTTCAGCCAGGTGATTTTATTATCCTGACAGTAGGGATTGTTATTTCCCTGTTGGGAATTACCGAATTCATCTCCCATGAAGATCAACGGCGTAGACTGGGTCAATAACAGCATACAAAATGCATTCTGTAACTGTTTTTGCCGGAGAGCCAGCACTTTTTTGCGTCGGGAGGTACCTTCCTCACCACAGTTCCAGCTGCAATTATAATCGTTACCGTCCCGGTTGCCCTCGCCGTTGGCTTCGTTATGCTTATGGTCATAAGACACCATATCCATCAGGGTAAATCCGTAATAATTAGACAGATAATGGATCCGTCCCATATTGGCGGGAATATGACGCATCTCGTACAATACTCCCGAAAGCATGTTATCATCGCCTTTTAAAAATCTACGCATGGTGTACAGATAATCGTCCCGGTATTCCGCAAGATTCCGATACTCCGGCTTCTGTGCCGGATCGTAGAGCTTCGCTGCATCAAAATCGTAATACCAAAGCTTGGTGTCTGTCAGTGCAGGGTCTCCTGCCAGCGCCTGTGCCGGCACCTCTCCCATCAGATGAAACCCATCCACATGATACGTTAATACCCAGAAGCGTAAAATATTCCCAATCTCTGTCACATCCATCCCTTTTGGGAAATAAAACTGTAAGATCACTTCCATCCTGCGCTTATGGAATTCCTTCACCAGTTGTCTGAATTCCAACGCTGCATCTTCTTCTGCCGCATAGGCAGCTTTTGGTGCATAATAAAAGCCCTCCCGGTAGCCCCAGTAGTTTAATACCCGGTAACCGGGGAGTTCTCCACCATTTTCCCCTGCTGTGGCTGCAATGTCTGCGGATGTCTTCGTGTTCACCTCTTCCGGAGTCTCATCAAATTCATAAACAGGCTGCAATTCCACCGTCGTGATGCCGATTTCCTGCAGATAATCCAGTTTCTCCGCAATTCCCGCAAAGGTGCCTCTGTGTGTCACCTTGGAGGAAGCATGCATGGTAAAGCCACGGACATGCATGCAATAACATACGCTCTCACGATAGGAAAGCATCGGATGTTCATCCTGCTCCCAGTCGAAATCCTCTCCGGGAAATACCGCAATGCGATTGACATTTTTTCGCGTTTTTCCGTAAACAGGCTTACTTAAGAAGCCCCGCGCATGCAGATCCGGCACGATCCGTTCCTCTTCATAGAACTGATATCCGATCTGCTGTGGATCCAGTTCCAGGTATTTGCAGTAGACATTTCCCATCCGCTCTTCCCGGCGGAACGGGATTTTGTGTAATTTTTTACCGCTCTCTCTGTCATATAGTATAATGCCGCAATCCTTTTTCCCGGACGCGTAGGCGAAACGTATCGCTCCGTCCTCCACATGAGCTCCTAACGGATAAGGCTTTATTGCATGCTTTTTTTCTGTCATTGCTACACTCCATCTTCTGGCTGATTTGTCTTTTTTCACTATTTTATTATAGTCGGTAACCTTAAGAAAAACAAGCATTGCAAGAATATCCGTAAACGGTTATAATAAGGGAACAAAATACTGTTACACCCAATAACATTTCACAGGAGGATTCCCATGGGTAAAAATGAAAGCTATGAAGATGAAGAAATGACCGTTGAGCTGGAACTGGAAGATGGCACTGTCGTAAACTGTGCGATCATCACCATTCTCACCGTGGAGGCTAAGGATTATATCGTGCTTCTGCCTCTGGATGAAGACGGCGAAAACGAAGACGGAGAAGTATGGTTCTACGGATATGCCGAGAATCCGGATGACCCGAATGAAGAGCCTGTTCTCGAATACATTGAAGATGATGATGTCTACGAAAGAGTTGCCGATGCTTTTGATGAGTATCTGGACAGTTGTGAATTCGATGAGATCATCGACGATAACGATTCAGAGGAATAAGGAATCTGGATGGGAACCTGGGACGCTCTGCTGTGCCTGTAAGGCAGAGAAGTTCTAGGTCTTTTTTTGCCCTTGTCATAGCCACATAGAAGATACGGCGTTCCTCTTCAATGTGCTCAAGGTCCAGTCCGTTCCCATGGGGAAAATTCTTTTCATTGCAGTCTGGAATCCATACACTGTCAAACTCCAGTCCTTTCGAAGCATGTACCGTAAGCAGTCTTACCGCTCCGTCTGCCGCCTGCGCATTGTCTCCGGATTCCCGTGCCACACCTTTCCGCAGTTGTTCTCCGAAGGCCTCCTGTGCTTCCTGCCACTCTTTTGCTGTTTTAAAATGACCGGCTTCTTCCACAATATAGTTCAAAATTTCTTCCCATTCCTGTGTTTTCTCATTATTTTCAACATTTGCTCTCTGACGCAGATACCTTTCATATCCGCAAGCTTTGCATACAAAGGTCACTGCAAGCTTTGGTTCTGCATTTTTTACAAATTCCATCTGACGTTTCCACAATCTGATTGCCTCACACGCTTTACGATTGCAGTCTGCAGAATAATCATTGTTTTTCATGGAGTAATAATCTTCCAGTGCTTGCAATGAAACATGCTTTCCAAAAGCTTCCCTGGATATATTACGAAACGGTTTGTTGATCACTCTCAGAAAATCTATTCTCTCTGCAGTTCCTGCTGCAATACGCAGATATGACATAATATCCTGTACAATGAAGTGTTCATATATATTTCGTGTTTTTTCCTTCATAACATAGGGAATTCCTTCTCTGCCAAGTCTTGCCGCCACGCTCTGCATGGCCAGGTTTGTTCGGAATAATATTGCACAGGTTTCCTGTGTGGAACGTTCCTTCAGGCGATGTAATAAATATTGCATCTGCTCCGGTGCATCCCTGAATTCTTTTATTCTTACCCTGCAGGCGGTTCCTCTGTATGTTTCTTCCTTCCGTTGATTTGGCTCGCTGGCTTCCAATATTTTAGGGAAGCGATCCAGGTTCTCATTGATCACCAGAAGGGAAGCCTCCACAATGTCCTGATGACTGCGGTAGTTGGTGCGAAGCAGTATCTGTGTTGCCGCAAATTCCCGTACAAACATCTGCATACAGGCCGGTCTGGCTCCACGAAAACTGTAAATTGCCTGGTCATCATCTCCCACTGCGAATACGTTTTTATGTCTTTCCGCCAGCAGCCTTACAATACAATACTGCCTATAGTTAATATCCTGAAATTCATCGATCAGAATATGTGAAAAACGTTTCTGCCAGTATTCCCTCTGTGGAGTATTATTTTGCAACAGTTCCTCACACTCTTTCAGCATATCATCAAAATCAACACCTCGGACTTTTGTCCTTGCAGACTCATATTCCCGATATATCTGAGGAAAGCAATTTTTCCATTCCTCCGGGATTTTTTCCAGTGTTTTTTCCTTTTCTCCGGTATTTTTGTAATACGCGATCGCATCCAGAAAGCTTTTGGCAATTTCCGCACTGCATTCTTTGTTCTTTTTTAAAATGGGATAAATCAGATTTAATTTTTGTCTTTCATTTAAGAGATTGCCCGGTTGTACTCTGCCCGACCGGAGCAGGATTTGATAAAAAATCGAATGAAATGTTCCGAAATTAACGGAACCAGCAAACGAAGAAGTCTGTGCAAAGCGCTGTTGCATAGAAAGTGCCGCTTCTCTGGTAAATGTAATCACCAGAATCTGTTCGGGAGCGACCTCTTTCTCATGAATCAGCCAGAGGATTCTCTTCGTAATAGTAAACGTCTTGCCGGAGCCGGGACCCGCCAATAATAAAAGCGGGCCCTCTCCGAAAGTTACAGCCTCCCTTTGGGAGGGATTGCAATCCGTAAGATTAAACATTCGCCTTCAGTAATTCAATACCTTTACGAATTCTGTTCAGGGATTCCTCTTTGCCCAGGACTTCCATGATCTCCGTAGCACCCGCAGGTGTCATCTGCTTGCCGGATACAGCGGTACGGATCGGCCACATCACATAACCGTTCTTGCAGCCTTTTTCCTCCACATATTTTACAAGAGCCTGATACAGCCCGTCATTGCTGTAATCCTCCTGTGCCTCCAGGATCGGAAGCAGGTCTTTTAATACCTCCAGAGAACTCTCTGCGGTAGTCTTCATCTTCTTATGTGTGTACATTGCCACATCATACTCCGGAAGTTCCTCGAAGAAATCTACCAGTCCGGCGATATCCGGGAATACTTCAATCCGGGTCTTTACCATGGCTGCGATCTTCTTAAGATCTAAAGGCTTACGGATTGCATTCTTCAGATAAGGTTCTGCCATCTCGTAGAATTTATCGAAGTCCATAGCCTTCAGGTACTCGCCGTTCATCCAACGCAGCTTTACAATATCGAAGACTGCGGGAGACTTACTGATACGATGGTAATCAAACTCTTTGATCAGTTCATCAAGAGAGAATATCTCGCGATTATCCTCCGGGCTCCATCCCAGCAGTGCCACATAGTTGACAATTGCCTCGGTAATGAATCCCTGATCGATCAGATCCTCGAAGGAAGCATGTCCGCTTCTCTTAGACAGCTTCTTGTGGTTCTCATCGGTGATCAGAGGCAGATGGATGTATACCGGCACCTGCCAGCCGAAAGCATCATACAGACGCACATACTTCGGGGAGGAGGACAGATATTCGTTGCCTCGTACCACATGGGTGATATTCATGGTATGGTCATCTACCACATTAGCAAAATTGTAAGTAGGATAACCGTCGGATTTGATCAGGATCATATCATCCAGCTGGGAATTATCTACGGTAATATCTCCGTATAACTCATCATGGAATGTTGTAGTTCCTTCCTTTGGATTATTCTGACGGATGACAAAAGGCTTGCCTGCAGCAAGATTTGCCTCGATCTCTTCCTTGGACAGAGACAGGCAGTGCTTGTCATATACAGTGATCTCCTTGCCATCCACAACCTCGGTCTTCAGGGAAGCCAGTCTCTCCTTATCACAGAAGCAATAATATGCCTCGCCCTTGTCGATCAGCTCCTTGGCATATTTCATATAGATACCGGTCTTCATACGCTCACTCTGTACGTAAGGGCCGTAGCCGCCGTCCTTATCGGGCCCCTCATCATGTACCAGTCCGGTCTTCTCCAGGGTACGGTAGATGATCTCGGTAGCTCCTTCCACATAGCGCTCCTGGTCGGTATCTTCGATACGGAGCATGAAATCTCCACCGGCATGCTTTGCAATCAAAAATTCATATAATGCGGACCGCAGATTACCTACATGCATTTTACCGGTAGGGCTGGGTGCGTATCTTGTTCTGATCTTTGTCATTTTCTCCTCATTTCCGCAGGAAATCTGTGCATATCCGGGCTACGGTCTTCCGGCATACATTTTCCTGCTTATATATTCCTGTCCGCCATCTCCCGGGCAGACTACTTTCTTATTCTACCGCCTTTTTTCAAAAACTGCAACAGTTAAGACGAGGATTTCGGATGGGGAAGATTCCATCTGTAATGTGCAGCCAGGAAACGGATCGCCATGACAATGAAAGCTCCGATAAATACCGCCGGCAGTCTTCCCCACTCTCGGTAGATCTCCACACAGCCCAGTGCTCCCACGAGGGATGCACAGGCATAAATATGCTTTACAAAAATGTAGGGTTCCTCCCCTGCCATCATGTCACGCATCAGACCGCCGCCTACACCGGTAAGCATTCCTATAAACACCAGCAGGAAGGAATTATCAGGATATCCATTATCAATTCCCGACATCACACCCAGGGATGTAAAGATTCCCAGGCCTACAGAATCCATGATCAGCATAGCCTTGTCATAAAAAGTTCCCAGTCTGCCACTCAGAAGATCATGTTTGATATACAGCAGTACAAAAATCGCCAGTGACGTAATCACTGATACCACGACATACACCGGCTTTTCCAGAGCCGAAGGCAATTTCCCCAGGATCACATCCCTGGTCATACCTCCTCCCACTGCCGTCACCACGCCCAACACGCAGATTCCGAAAATATCCATTCGTTTTCGGATCCCCACCATGGCACCTGACGCGGCAAAAGCGATGGTTCCTAAGATTTCCATGAAAAAAATAATACTATCCTGAATGTTCATAATCTGTTTCTCCCAAAAGTTCTCCACGATATTTTATAGTATCTTTGTTAAAATAACAATAGCTAATTTACATACAGCAAAAAGGAACCATCACGCTTTTTGTGATGATTCCCTTTCCCGACAAAATTTCTGTCCTATGTTTATTCTTTTTCCAATTCCACCATTTCCTGATCCACACTTTCATCAGGTACTTTCTTCTCTGCCTCGTTCTTGAACTTGTCCACGGCTCTGGCCGCTATGGGGATAGCAATGTTGGTGCCTGCTCCGGCAATACAGCCTCCGGGACAGGCCATACCCTCGATCAGGCAGCCGTTCATCTTACCGGCCTTGGCAAGGAGCAGGGCTTTCTTACATTCTGCCAGACTTTCCGCATGCTGAATGTTCACCGGTGTTCCCGGATAATACTTTTCGATACACTCCTTGATAGCATTGGCAACGCCACCTGCCACGCCGTAACCTCTTCCGGCAGCGGTAGCATCCTTCATCTCATCCATTGCTTTGATCTCATCCAGCAGGATTCCCTTAGCTTCGAACATACCGGTCAGTTCCTCGAAAGTGATAACAAAGTCTACATCGGAACGAACGGTACGTCTGCTGGCTTCCAGCTTCTTGGAAGCGCAGGGACCGATAAATACTACAGACGCATCCGGATGTTCCTGTTTGATCAGACGGGCCGTTGCAACCATAGGGGTTAATTCATTACTGATCTTATCAATGGTCTCAGGGAACAGATTCTTCGCCATTACAGACCAGGAAGGACAACAGGAGGTCAGGGCAAACTGCTGCTTACCGGTAGCAACCTCCTTCACGTAGTGCTCCGCTTCCGCCATACATCCCATGTCAGCGCCCAGCGCTGTCTCATAGACATCCGCAAACCCCAATTCCTTCAACGCTGTCTTGAACATCTCAGGTGTCACCTTCGGGCCGAACTGTCCGGCAAATGCAGGTGCTACCTGGGCTATGATCTTCCGGCCGGACTGCATGGCACGGATCAGCTGGAAGATCTGAGACTTGTCAGCAATCGCTCCAAAAGGACAGCTTACCATACACTGACCGCAGGATACACATTTCTCATTGTCGATCACGGCTCTTCCCAGATGGTCAGATGTAATAGCTCCAATACCGCAGGCAGCCTTACAGGGACGCTCTTTGTGACAAATCGCATCATAAGGGCAGATTTCACGACACTTTCCGCACTTGATGCATTTTTCCTGATCAATAACAGACTTGCCGTTTTTCATAGAGATTGCACCCTTGGGACAAACACTCTGGCAGGGATGTGCCAGGCACCCCATGCAGGAGCTGGTCACCTCATAACGGTTCTCCGGGCAGGCATTACAAGCCGACGGAATGACCTGCATCAGAGGGGGCTCATAATATTTTTCATCAATATTACTCTCTTCCAGTCCCTGTGTCAGATGTCCGGGATGCTCACGGTTCTCCGGGCGTAAGCTCATACCCATAGCCAGACGGATGCGCTCACGGATGATTGCTCTGTCACGATAGACGCTCTCCCAGAACTCCGACTCTTCATAGTCTACGATCTTATAAGGCAGCGCCTCCATATCATCCTTCAGATTCGTGGAATTATACGCCAGATTAGCCACTTCCTTAAATACCCTTCTTCTCCGCTGTCTTACCGGAGTATCGATCCCTCTCATGCTGCTCATATCACATTACCGCCTTTTGATATTTTTTTAACATACTAACCATATTAAACCATACCGGCTCCGTAAAAGCAAGAAAAATATCAATAAAAAACAGGATCTCCTGTATTTTTCAGAAGACCCTGCCTATGCGATCCTATATTTATTTGCTCATAACGATTCTCTTGAAGTTCTTCTTACCTCTGCGGACTACCAGACCCTCTCCGTCAAACTGCTCGGGATCGTAAGCGGTCTTCACATCTGTAACCTTTTCATCCGCTACGACAACACCGCCCTGTTCTACGGCACGTCTTGCTTCACTGCGGGATGCGGACAGTCCGGATTTCACCAGAACACCGAGAATATCAATCTTACCATCGGTAAAGTCTGCCTCTGTCAGCTCACTGGTAGGCATTTCTGCGGCGTTGCCGCCGGTAAACAGTGCTCTTGCACTCTCCTGTGCCTTCTTAGCCTCTTCCTCGCCATGTACCAGATTGGTCAGTTCGTATGCCAGAATTTCCTTCGCCTGATTTAACTGGCTTCCTTCCCATTTGTCCATCTCATCGATCTGCTCCAGAGGCAGGAAGGTCAGCATACGCAAGCACTTCAGGACATCAGCGTCTGATACATTTCTCCAGTACTGGTAGAACTCGAAAGGAGTAGTCTTGTTGGGATCCAGCCATACGGCACCCTTCTGGGTCTTACCCATCTTCTTACCCTCGGAATTTAACAGCAGGGTGATGGTCATGGCATAAGCATCCTTACCCAGCTTTCTGCGGATCAGCTCGGTGCCTCCTAACATGTTGCTCCACTGATCATCACCACCGAACTGCATGTTGCAGCCGTATTTCTGGTATAAGGTCAGGAAGTCAAAGCTCTGCATGATCATGTAGTTGAACTCTAAAAAGCTTAAGCCCTTCTCCATTCTCTGCTTGTAACACTCTGCCGTCAGCATACGGTTAACACTGAAATGCGCTCCCACATCTCTTAACAGTTCCACATAGTTCAGGTTCAGCAGCCAGTCCGCATTATTGACCATCAGTGCCTTACCATCGCTGAAATCAATAAAACGGCTCATCTGCTTCTTGAAGCAGTCTACATTATGCTGAATGGTCTCCTTGGTCATCATGGTACGCATGTCACTTCTGCCGGAAGGATCACCGATCATTGCGGTACCACCGCCGATCAGAGCGATCGGCTTGTTACCTGCCATCTGCATTCTCTTCATCAGGCACAGTGCCATGAAATGTCCTACATGAAGGCTGTCTGCGGTAGGATCAAAACCGATGTAGAAGGTAGCCTTTCCGTTATTGATCAGTTCCTTGATCTCCTCTTCATCTGTCAGCTGTGCCAATAGTCCTCTTGCTTTTAATTCATCAAATACTGTCATTTTCTCTTCTCCTTTTTGTGCTCTTTTTACCCTGTATGCCTTTTTACATTTTAGGGGATTCGGCTCAAAAGGCACTAAAAAAGCCCGCCCCTTTTTCAAAAGGACGAGCTTGATCACTCGTGTTACCACCTAATGTTCCCGCCAGACTCACATCTGACAGCTCAGTAAGTATCTATCAATACTTCGGCCGATATCGGTGCCTACCGTCCTGATCTACTCGTTCGGGATCCTCTTATAAAATCTTCTGATCCTTCTCTTTCCACCGGCTGCTCCGGGATGTATTCCTGCTCTGCTTCTGTGCGCCTCTCACCTGCCGGCTGCTCTCTGTCAGAAGTGGAGGAACAGTACTTCTTCCCTTCATCGCATTCTTCTTATCCTATGTTTGCGTTAAACATGAACTTATTATAGCCAGTTTGCGTTTTTCTGTCAACACCAAAAATACGATTTATTCTTCCGGCCAGGGCAGGTGGGATACTTCCAGCTTCTTGTCACGAAGCATCAATTCTTTTACCGCCTGATCCGCGGGCTTACCGTCAAAGAGTACTTCATTTACCTGCTCAATAATAGGCAGCTGAACATCATATTTTTTCGACAGTTCCATGGCCGCTTTAGCGGAATACACACCCTCTACCACCATCTGTACTTCCTTCATGGCTTCCTCGTAGGTCTTGCCCTGCCCGATCAGGATACCGGCACGACGGTTACGGGAATGCATGCTGGCGCAGGTCACGATCAGATCTCCGATACCGGTCAGACCGCAGAAGGTCTCGAAATTACCACCCATGGCAGTACCAAGTCTGGCGATCTCAGTAATACCTCTGGTGATCAGAGCTGCCTTCGTATTGTCTCCGTAGCCCAATCCGTCGGCAATACCGGCAGCCAGCGCTACTACATTTTTCAAGGCACCGCCCAGTTCAATACCCAGTACATCCGGGCTGGTATAGACACGGAACACCTCGTTCATAAACAGATTCTGCACATATTCCGCACAGCTTTTACTCTTTGAACCCGCTACGATTGTCGTGGGGATACCACGGCTGACTTCCTCCGCATGTGTCGGTCCGGACAGTACCGCTACCTGTGCCTGAGGGATCTCATCTTCGATGATCTGTGCCTGGGTCATCAGGGTATGCTCCTCGATTCCTTTGGAGACACTGACGATCCTCTGTCCCTTCGCCACCAGCGGGCTGATGCGGTGTGCCGTACTTCTGGTGTAGGAGCTTGCCACTGCCATAACTAACAGGTCCTTACCCTCAATCGCAGATTTATCATCTGTAGTAAAGATCATATCCTCCGGAAGCGTTACTCCCGGCAGCATCTTGTGCTCATGCTTCTCCTGAAGCATCTGAATCTCTGCGGGAACCGCAGACCATACCGTCACTTCATGTCCGTTCTTATGTAATACCACTGACAGGCCGATACCCCAGCTTCCGCCACCCAATATACATACTTTTGCCATAGCTTATTTATCCTCCCCGGATATTTCCGTCTGCTCTTCTGCAGCCTTTTTCTTGAACAGATAGGTCTTCCTCTCATTCCCGTGGATCAGGCGGACAATATTCTGTCTGTGCTTCCAATATGCCATAACCGTGAGAAATGCAGCAATTGCATACATTTCATACAGTTGTGACTGTGGCATGGCACCGAACAGTCCCATCTGTCCGCAGACTACCATCTGGATCATAAATCCGGCATATACCAGCAGTGATCCCAGCGATACATAATGTGTGGTCAGAAATGCGCCGAAAAACAGTACCACACCCATTACGATAAAATAGGGGTGAAAAGACAGGATTAGTCCTGCGGTGGCAGCAATACCCTTTCCGCCCTTAAATCCCATATAAAACGGAAAGTTGTGTCCGATGATGGCTCCTGCGCCGGTATACAGGCACAACAGATAAATATTCTCCGGATGTCCGGTACTGAATAAGGCTCTGGTGATGCATACGGCGATGATACATTTTAAACAGTCTCCCGCAAACACGATCAGTCCCGCCTTCGTTCCCAGTACTCTTAAGGCATTGGTGGTACCGGCATTGCCGCTTCCGTACTTACGGATATCGATTCCCTTTGTCTTGCCATAAAAATATGCAGTCTGAAACAGTCCAAATACATAGCCGATGAATAAACAGATAACACGTTCCATTATTGATCTTTTTCCTTTCGTTCTCTGATGATAAACCGGAGGGGCGTCCCCTTGAAACCAAAGGTCTCCCGGATCTGATTCTCAATATATCTGGTATAGGAGAAATGCATCAGCTCCTTATCATTTACGAAAATAACAAAAGTAGGGGGTTTTACCGCTACCTGGGTAATGTAGTACAGACGAAGTCTCTTACCCTTATCGGAAGGGGGCTGCTGCATGGCTACAGCCTCTGCCATAATCTCATTCAGTACGCCGGTTGCCACACGCATGGCATGGTTCTCGCTGACGATATCGATGGTCTCGAACAGCTTGGGCAGTCTCTGACCCGTCTTCGCAGAGACGAACAGAAGCTCCGCATACGGCATGAAGGACAAAGTATTGCGCACCTTTTCCGTAAATTTGTAAATAGTCTTGTCGTCTTTTTCGATAGCATCCCACTTATTCACAACGATGATCGTAGCCTTGCCTCTCTCATGGGCAATTCCCGCGATCTTCGCATCCTGCTCCGTAACGCCTTCTTCCGCATCGATCATCAGTACCACGACCTCCGCACGCTCCACGGCACTGACAGTACGGACGATCATGTAACGCTCCAGTTCTTCCTTGATCTTATTCTTACGACGGAGTCCCGCAGTATCAATGAAGACATATTCCTTGCCGTTATAAGTGATCTCGGTGTCCACCGCGTCTCTGGTAGTACCTGCAATATCGGATACGATCAATCGATTCTCACCCAGAAGCTTATTGATCAGGGAAGACTTCCCTACGTTAGGTTTACCAACGATAGCCACACGGGTGCGGTCATCCTCTTCTTCCTCCGCCTGCTCCTTATCAAAATATTCCGTGACAGCTTCTAACATGTCACCGATTCCCAAGCGGTTCACCGCAGAGATCGGATGGGGATCGCCGATACCCAGATTGTAGAATTCGTAAACATCCGCCATATACTTCTGGAAACTGTCTACTTTGTTGACTACCAGTACCACCGGTTTGTGGGAGCGGCGCAACATGTCCGCCACCTTAGAATCAGCGTCCACCAGTCCCTGCTTTACATCCACCAGGAAAATGATCACATCTGCCGTCTCCATGGCGATCTCTGCCTGTTCACGCATCTGGGATAGGATCACATCCTTGCTGTCCGGTTCGATACCGCCGGTGTCGATCAGGGTAAATGTCATATCCAGCCAATGGATATCCGCATAAATACGGTCTCTGGTAATACCGGGCGTATCTTTTACAATCGATATATTTTCGCCAGCCAGTGCATTGAACAGGGTGGATTTACCTACATTCGGGCGTCCCACCACCGCAACGATGGGCTTGGATTTTCTCTTTGCCATAATTTCCTCCATTTCTGCTCCTGCTTCTTATTCCTGCCCGGAATCACTGATTCCAAGCAACGCATCCACAAGATCATATCCGCTTGATTTTACAATATTCACGGGCACTTGTAAAGACTTTTCCAGTTCCGGCACCGTTACATCATCCAGGAACAGATCCGCTCCGCTACGCAGTACATTTCTGGGCAGATATAAGGTATCTCCCAGTTTTTTTCCCTTTAACTGTTTTTCAATATCCCCGCCGGTCAAAAGTCCGGACACAGTGATCATCTCTCCGAAAAATTCATTTACAATCTCATATACATGAATCTGCAGTCCCGGATATTCCTGCATCACCTCTTCTGACATTCTCTTTAAATAAGGAAAAGCAAGCTTTCCCGTTGCCAGGGAGATTTCTCTGATACCTTCCCATGGAAGACCTGCACCTGACTGTTTTTCTGTAATTCTCCTCTCAAGTCCGTCATGGAATTCATCTAATAGCAGTCGTATCATACCTACACCGTTTTCCAGCTGGAGATAACCATCATAGCGTTCCTCTTCAGGCACTTCTCTTCCCGCCAGAATATACCACTCATCACTGGCCTGGATAAAATGTGTTCCATACTTTTCCATACAGATCTTCTGATATTTCTCGATCAGATCTATGACTTCTCCTGCATCCTGCGCGTTAAAAGGTTCTAACGGATACAGCCCGTCACGGTATTTAGACAGCCCTACCGGCACCACAGAGACACTTTCCACATTCGGAAGGTACTCCATCAGCTTCTGAATACTGAATTCCAGCTCTTTCCCATCATTTACCCCTTTGCAGAGTACGATCTGTCCGTTCATCCGGATTCCGGCTTCATTCAGGATATCCACCTTTTTCAGTGCCTCCCCGGCGAAACGGTTATTCAGCATCTTACAGCGCAGATCCGGGTTCATGGTCTGGAAGGAAATATTGATGGGCGACAGATGATATCTGCAGATTCTGTCGATATCATGGTCTGACATATTTGTCAGTGTCACATAATTTCCTTGCAAAAAAGACAGACGGGAATCGTCATCCTTAAAATACAGGGTATCCCGCATGCCCTTCGGCATCTGATCGATAAAGCAGAAAATACATTTATTATGACAATGTCGGTATTCGTCCATCAGACCGTTTTCAAATTCAATGCCCAGATCCTCGTCGAATTCCTTGTCGATCTCTAAGAGCCACTGCTCTCCGTCCGCTTTTTCCACCAGCATTTCAATATACGTATCCTGGGTGAGAAACTGATAATCAAAAATATCCTCGATTTCCGTGTTATCTATGGCAAGTACTTTATCTCCGGGAGTGATCTCCAGTTCCTCTGCAATACTGCCCGGTTTTATTGTTTTTACAATATGTTCTTTTTTCTTCATTTAATTCACCTGACTAACTTTCTTCTATCCCATTGTACAAGAAATTCCTTGACGTGTCACTAGCATAATGATATAAAATAATTGTCGCTTTGACATATTTCTACAATATTATAATAACTATGATGCCAGGGGCAAAAGGTCTAAGCCCACATGAGCTTGCTCATGAGTGGGTGAAAGACCTTATGACCCGCCCCGATATGAGCATAAAAGTGGGATGATAATCCCACGATATGCGAAT
>ENA-OUPQ01000318-OUPQ01000318.1-human-gut-metagenome-genome-assembly--contig:-NODE-318-length-22552-cov-5.92786_pt1 | contig 22552 bp, 16 predicted proteins | sample MGYA00237946_ERZ548807 | MGnify/ENA primary metagenome ERZ548807 (study PRJEB26490, sample SAMN05194714) | human gut metagenome | biome: terrestrial biome; feature: human-associated habitat; material...
CAACGCGCACGGCCTTTTCGTGGGTCAGCTCCTCGTCCACCTTGTGCAGCAGCACTTCGCGGGCGTCCTCCTGGCTCAGGCCGGCCAGCGTTTCCAGACGCTCCATCTCCTTGGCGCGCAGAGCATCGATCTCTGCCAGACGCTCCTCGGCCTCGGCAGCGCGCTTTTTCAGCTCTTCTTCCTTCTTTTCCAGCGCCTCGGTCTTGCGGTCCAGCGCTGTCTCCTTCTGGTCGATGCGGTTCTCCTGACGGCTGATCTCCGCACGGCGCTGCTTGATCTCCTTGTCGGCCTCTGCCTTCTGGGCATCGACCTCGGCTTTCAGACGGAAAGCCTCGTCCTTTGCTTCCAGAACCGCTTCCTTGCGCTTCTGGTCGGCGGTCTTGATCGCCTCGTTCACCAGCCGGGTAGCCTCGGCTTCGGCGCTGCCGATCTGGGCTTCGGCGGTCTTTTTACGGTTGTTGTAACCAATAAAATAGCCCGCAGCCACACCGACAACAGCAACGATCAAGGCCACGATCACTCCGATCGCGGTCATTGCGTTCACTCTCCTTTGTTTCAATTCAATGCAAAATTAAAAGCAGGAGACGCTGCGCAGCAGGACACGGGCAATGATATAGAAAGAGCTTTCAATGCAAAAAGTGACACCAAAACCATACGCACCACCCAAAACCGGCGGCACGGGCAAAAGCATACGGCTTTTCTCTTTACGGTTCCATTTTATATCAAACAGGCACGCTTTGCCTGAAACGGGTACAGGGTCACACTGAAACCTGCGTACAGCGTCTTTGATTCCATACTACTAAATATAGTACGAAACATTTGCCCGCTTGTCAAGAGGAAAACCCTGCCCGCAGAACATTTTGTGCAGAAAAACAAAAATAAGATGGCTGCGGCAGGAACCCCCTCAGTCATCGCTGCGCGATGACTGAGGGGGTTCTCTCCTTCAAACCAAAAGGGCTGCCCCGGAGAACGGAGCAGCCCTTCTGGTTTATGATGAAAAGAAGAAAATGAAGGAGATGTCTTATTATTTGGCGGCTTTTTCGCCCTCCGGGAAGATGATCTTATTCACAAAGAAGAAGATGACCATGGAGATGCCGCCGTTGAGGACGGTGGTGCCGATGTTGTAAATGAAGTCCGGTACCAGCAGACCGGCCACCGCCACCCAGATGCAGTTGATGGAGTTGACGATGCAGGTAATGACGCAGAAGGCCAGCACATACCAGCCGATCTGTTTTGCCAGATCGCCCTTGCTGCGGAACACAAAGTTGCGCTGGATGGGGAAGTTGATGCACTCGCCGATGACCATGGCGATCATGTAGGCGCAGAAGTAGGGCAGACCGCCGTGGGCGGCATCGTAGCCGAGGATGTTCCACTTGAAGGTCTCGCCGAACAGGGTGATGTCGATGCCCGGCCAGCCGAAATCCACCACCGGCAGGCTTGCAAAGGCCTTGGGCAGAAATTGCAGCAGCAGGTACTTGAACACCGTGATGAGGTTGGACACGATGACGAACAGGCCGCCCTCGCGCACCCACTTGGCAGCGGCGGGGTGCTTTGCCGCGAAGTTATTCCAGAAATTCATAGCCTGCTTCCTTTCAGCTGTTTTTCAAGCGCTCTTCCATGCGGCTGTTCAGCACGAGGTTCTTCACGGCCTCAAAAATCGCCCGCACAAGGCCGATGATCCAGAAGCCCTGCAGCTCCATCACGATGCCGTCCACCATGCCCATGCTGATAGCGCCGTTGGTCATTTTGGCCAGCGCCCGCAGAGGCATATTGTACTGGAACAGGATGTTCAGGTCAGGCTTGCCCTTTTTGATGCTGCGGCGCAGCAGGGCGCCCAGTACCGCCGCCGCCAGCCAGCCGATGGGGCTGCGTCCGTGTCCCATCTCGCCCAGCGTCATGTTGCGGTCGATGTGCACCTTGTTCTCCGGGATGGCATGCCCCAGCAGCGCCTCAAACTCCGCGTCCGGCACGTTCTGCACCTGTGCGGTGCGGTAATGCTCCAGATTTTTGCCCGCGTAGGGGTCGGGTGCGCCGGTGCCCGCCACCGTGACGGCGGCAGTCAAGCGGATATCGGCGCTGGAAGCGCCCACCAGCAGCTGATAGCTGCCGCCCTCCACCTCCCAGCGGTCGGTCTTGACATTCCAGTAGCGGAACGCCTTGTCGTCCAGCGGGATGGTGACGGTCTTGCTCTCTCCGGCTTCCAGCTGCACCTTGGTAAAGCCCTTCAGCTCCTTGGCGGGGCGGAAAACTTTTGCATCCGGCTTTGCCACATACAGCTGCACCACCTCGGCACCGGCACAGCTGCCGGTGTTGGTGACAGTCAGGGTCACGCCCTTTTCGTCTGCTTTCAGGTCACTGTACGCAAAGCTGGTATAGCTCAGGCCGTAGCCGAAGGGGAAGGCGGTGGGCACACCGGCGGTGTCGTAGTAGCGGTAGCCCACATACAGGCCCTCGCGGTACTCCACAGTGGGGCCGTCGCCGCCGAAATGCGCTTTTGCGGGGGTGTCGGCGTAGCTGCGCGCCCAAGTCTCCGCCAGCTTACCGCAGGGGTTCTGCGCGCCGGTGAGCACCTCGACCAGTGCGCCTGCACCGGCCTGACCGCCCAGACAGCCGTAGACCAGCGCCTTGCAGTCCTTGACCCAATCGCTTTCCAGCGAGGAGCCTGCACTCAGCAGCAGCACCACGTTGGGGTTTGCCGCCGCCACAGCGGCCAGCAGTTCCAGCTGGTTTTCTGCCAGCTTCATGTCGGCGCGGTCGATGCCCTCGCTCTCCTTGATCTCGTCCAGACCCATGCACAGCAGCACCACGTCGGCGTTCTTTGCCAGCAGCACTGCCTCGGCTTTCAGCGCCTCGTCGGGCTTGCCCTGCCGGTCAAAGCCCTTGGCGTAGCCGACGCTGTTCAGGCCGCTCTCGGCAAGGCAGTCCAAGAAGGAATCCACCTTGATGGAGTTGACGGCGCTGGAGCCTGCACCCTGATAGCGGGGCGTCTGGGCAAAGTCGCCGATGACCGCCACCTTTTCCCCCTTTGCAAGGGGCAGCAGGCTGTTTTCGTTCTTCAGCAGCACGATGCTCTGGGCAGCAGCCCGGCGTGCCAGTGCGTGGTGGGCGTCGGCATCGAACTTGCCGGGTGCGGCGTCCACCGCCGCCTTGGTGGTGAACACCAGTTCCAGCAGCTCCTCCAGCCGGGCGTCCACGTCCGCTTCGGTGATCTTGCCGGTCTGCACCGCCTTCATCAGCTCCCGGATGGCGTCCCCGCCGGGGGCGGGCATTTCCAGCGTAGAGCCGTTCTTTACGCCGAGAGCGTGGTCGTTGCTGCCGCCCCAGTCGGTGACCACTGCGCCGTCAAAGCCCCAGTCCCTGCGCAGGATATCCATGAGCAGGTGGGCGTTCTCGTTGGCGTAGGTGCCGTTGACAAGGTTATAGGCGGACATGATGGTCTTTGGCTGCGCCTCCTTGACCACCATCTCGAAGCTGGTCAGGTAGATCTCCCGCAGGGTGCGCTCGTCCACGATGGAATCCGAGGCCATACGGCGCAGCTCCTGACTGTTCACGGCAAAGTGCTTGGGGCAGGCGGCAATGCCGTTTTTCTGGATGCCGCGGACGTAGGCCGCCGCCATCTTACCGGCAAGGTAGGGGTCCTCCGAGAAATACTCGAAGTTGCGGCCGCACAGGGGGCTGCGCTTGATGTTCAGGCCGGGGCCCAGCAGCACCGACACGCCCTGTGCCGCTGCTTCTTCGCCCATGGCTGCGCCCACAGCCTCGCCAAGCTCCGGGTCCCAGCTGTTGGCAACGGTGGCCGAGGTGGGGAAGCAGGTGGCGGGCACACTGGGGTTCAGGCCCAGATGGTCAGCCGCACCCGCCTGCTTACGCACGCCGTTGGGGCCGTCCGACAGGGTAATGGCCGGGATGCCCTTGCCCGGCAGCGCCCGGGTGGTGAACACCGTACCGCCGCTCAGCAGGGCGCATTTTTGTTCCAGGCTCAGTTTTGCAATAATATCCTGATATTTCACGGGGAAATCTCCTTTCAGTAGAAACGGTATTGCCTTTGGAAACAGGACCACGCATAAGGAGAAGAAGCGTGATTCTGTTTCCAAAAGGGAACACGGCTGCGGGTCGTAACTGCCGTGCAGCCGTGTTCCGGGATTAGAAGGAAGACAGTTTTGATTACGGGTCAGTACTTATGCCTTACTCACATCCGCACCTGCATTGGTATTAGCCAGCGTTTTATTATACTTGCGGCGGCGAAGAATCACCACAACACCTGCCAGAACCAACACATAGACAATCACACTGCCTACCAGTGCAGGCGTGCGCCACATAGGCACAGGCGCATCTACATCTACACCGTAGCTATTCGCCAGCGTATACAGATACTGATGTGCAGCTTCGCGCATCTTCAGCTGACCGGTAGCAGTCTGGCTCAGGTTATCGAAGGTCTTAGTGCCCCAGCCAAACAGCAGATTGGTACCACCTGCCAAGACAGCTTTTTCAATATCCATAAAGCCATGCTCCTCGTTGTTATCCGTAATCACAGTGCCAATAAAGCCCCATTCATTACGCAGAACATTGGTCAGTAGTGCAGTACTTGCACCGGCCCAAGTAGTACCAATATTATTGTAGGAAGACATCACAGCCGTGCTGCCGCCTTCCTTCACAGCCTTTTCAAACGGCACGAAGTAAATTTCACGCATTGCCTGCTCATCGGCCCAGGTGCACAGACCATAATGACGCCAGGTCTCACGCTCATTCAGTGCAAAATGCTTAATGTAGCAGTACATACCATTTTTCTCTGCCGCACCAACCGTAGCAGCGGACATGGAACCAGAAAGGAAGCCATCCTCAGAATAGTACTCAAAGTTACGGCCAGCAAATGCATTGCGGTGGGTATTAGCACCAGGTGCATACCAGCCGGAAATATTCCACGCCTTTCCTTCCTGCGAGATTGCATCGCCAAATTCAGAAGCCAGGTCTACATTCCAAGTAGCCGCCAGCAGAACTTCTGCCGGATAAGTAACCGTCTTATATGTGCAGGTACCCATAAAGGCATCGAACACATAACTCAGAGCGGCAGGTCCGTCCATTTCATAAGTCTGTCCCTTACCGATATTATCAACTGCTGCACTTCCCCAGCCATCTGCGCCCAGCAGTTTGTACATATCATCAAGGGTCAGCTGATCCAGCAGCTTATCCCACTGTGCATCATCATAGGCAAGGCCTTCCATGTCTTTCAGCGTAAGGCCATTCTTTGCACCAAAGGTCGGCGCAGTGTCATCTGCATCCACATAGCTATCATCCACTACCAGCGCATTGTTGAAGGCTTCCAGCTGTTCAGCAGTTGCTTCCTTGCTGGTACCGGGAACGATCTGCCAAGTGTCACGGTTGAGGTAAGCCACATCACCAGCTGCATCATCAAACTGATTTGTTGCTACCACTTCGTCCGAAGAGCGCTTGCCGACATACTTGCAGTTTTCCACACCACTGCCAAACGCACTGTCCTGGAACACTTCATTCTCAGCAACCTTGCAGGTCATGGTCAGATTATCTTTCACCGTATGAGAATCCGTACGCAGAGAAATCTGATACTCGCCAGCTTCCAGCACGTAGGAACCGGTAGAAGTGTAGTACTTCTGTGCATCATAAGAAGCCATCTGCTCTACTGGCATAGAAATCGTAACCGTTTCCGTTTCGCCCGGCTGCAATTCCTTCGTTTTTGCAAAGCCGCCCAGTACTTCGCCAGCCTTCTGCAAGCCGCTGCCGCCTTCAGCTGCACTGTAATAGGGCGCACTGTAATACAGTTCCACAACATCTTTGCCAGCCACATTGCCAGTATTGGTAACTTTGACATTCCACTCCAGCGTATCCTGTGCGGTAACGGTAGTCGGAATCGTGTTTTCCAGTTCCCAGTCAAAGCTTGTGTAGCTCAAGCCATAGCCAAAGGGGAACTGCACTACATCATTGTAGGAAAGTCCCGTCAGATTCTCTCCTTCACGGGTAGTGTAATCGTAGCTTTCACGGGTTTCGTAATAACGATATCCCACATAAATGCCTTCCTGATACTCTACAAGGTAGGCAGGATGACTTTCGAAGTTTTTGAAGCAGTCCTTAGAGTTGGTATACTCAAAGGTATCAAAGTTGTAGTAAGAAGGGGTCGTTTCTACTGCATAAGGGTAGATATCCGGCAGACGGCCAGAGGGGTTGACTGCGCCCGTCAGAATGTTGACAATTCCAATCGTGCCCACATCACCGGGATCACCGATCCAGAGGGCTGCATCAACGCCTTCATCATTCAGGAAGCCCAGTTCCATGGCATTGCCCGAATTGATCAGAACGATAACATTATCAAATGTCGCTTCTGCCTGTTCCAGCAAAGACTGTTCCGCACTGTTCAGTTCCAGATAATGCTTGCTCTGATCCGGTGCATACGAGGTATTTTCAGCCATCGAAGTGGGCAGGTCATTGCCTTCACCGCCCTTGCGGGAGAACACGACCACAGCAGTATCCGAAAAATCCTTCATTGCTTCAAATGAGCAGTCTCCAGTATACTGGTACTCCACACCCATGTTCTTAGCCAATTCCTCGGTTGCAGGCAGTTCCGGGATGGAAAAATCAACAGAGAATGTATTTCCGCCTTCGTTGTTTTTGGGGCTGTAGAGATTGACCAGATTTTGATTCACTTCAAAACCTGCATCCGTAAAGGCTTTTACAAAATCTGTCCGGTTTGCAGTGTAGCTGCTACCACCGGAACCCGTACCGCCATAAACCGGATTTGCGGAAGCATAGCCCAGAAGATTGATTTTTCGGTTTGTTCCTGCCAACGGCAGAGCGCCGTCATTTTTCAGAAGGACCGCGCCTTCCTCCTCGATTTTCTGAGCCACTGACAAACCATTTGCATAAGATGTTTTTTGCAATTCCGGGTCTCCATTCTGGCCAGGGAATGCCTTGTCCAGAGAACTGGGAAACACACCAAACATTGCTACATCTGCCACTATTCCAACTGCCAGTAAGAGTGCTGTAACAGCTGTCAGCAACTTTGTGGGCTTTTTGTTGTTCGGATCGCGCTTCATTGTGTTGTCTCCTCCATATTCTTTTATATTTTTTGGGCCGTACCCAACTGTGACCCATTATAACGGATATTTGCGCATCGTTATCATCTTTTGCACAATCTGTCGTTTTGGATACACAGTTTGCAAAAGTTACAATAAATTTTCAATTTTTATTGTGCTAATACACAAATATTGCAACATTGTATTTGTGCACCCTGCCAGACAACAAAAAAACGGCAGGGGATACCTGCCGTAAAAATTATTTGTTTTTGGGCAGCGGAAATAAGATCCGCAGGGTGCACCAGTTGTTTTCCCAGTGCATCGTCATGCTGCCGCCGTGCTGCCCGACGGTGGTGCGGACGCTTTTCAGGTCCGACCCCTGCTTCGGCAGACCGTCCGCATCCAGTGCCGGGGCGGCCTCTGTATAATGCTCGAACCGCAGCATGGCAAAACCGCCCTGACTGTACACCGCCACCTTGATGAGCCGCTTTTCGGGGTCCGGCTCGGCGCGGACGGCGGCAATGGCGTTGTCCAGCGCCACGCCCACGATGGTGCACAGCTCCCGGATGGTGAGAAAGCCCAGCATCCTGCCGTCCGCCACGCTGGTGATGGTAATGTTCTCCTGCTGGCATTCCATGGTCTTGGCGGTGAGCAGGGTATCCAGCACCGGGTTGCCGGTCTTGTTCTCGGCCTCGTACTGGCGGATGTTCTGCTCCATGGCAGCAATGGCGGCGTTCTGCTTGGTCTGGTCCTGCTCCTCCCGGATGCGGGCAAGCTGGACTTTCAGTTCATGGTACCGCCGGTTGATGAGGTTGATGCCCTCCTTGCTGCGCTTGTACTGCTCGTACTGGCGGTGCAACACCTCGTCCATGGCGGCAAGCTCGCTGTGCAAAGCGTTCTCCTGCAGCTGCTCGTGCTGCACAGATAAGATCAGCACGCCGGAAAAATCCACCAGTGTGCGGATGGAAAAAATGCTCATGTTGATCTCGCTGCCGGGCAGAAAGCCCAGATTGCTCACCGCAAAGGCAGTCAGCGCCAACATGACCGCCGTCAGGGCGGCGCTGCCGCCGATCTGTAAGTGCCCAGCGGGCTGGGGACGGCGGTGCTGCAGATAGCACATGATGCCGAACAGCGTCCCATACACCAGCGCCAGCAGCAGCAAAGACAGCGGCTCCCATGGGCCGCGGGCGGGCCAGAGGGCGCAGTGCAGCTGCCACTCCACGCTGGCGGCAAGCTCTGCCAGAATAAACGCCCGGGCGCAGTGATACCCGGCTTCCAGCAGGGTGATGCTCCACACACCCCATAAATATAAGTAGGAAAGCCCGATGGCCGTTACCATGCAGGGGATCCAGAGCCCGCCGGGCACGTTGCCCGTCAGCCCCAGAAAGGCCGACAGCACCGCCGCCCACAGCAGGGTGATGCCCCCGGTGACCGCCCTGGAAAAGCGGGGCGCAAGCGCCGGGGTGAACAGCAGCACCGCCAGACACTCGGCAAGGGCGGTGTACAGCCGGGGGATATCCGGCAGCGCGGTCATGAGCCCTCACCTCCGATGTAGTCGGTCAGTGCGGCAAGAAAAGCCTTACGCTTGGGACGGCTGACCTGCAGCTCGCAGGGGCCCACCTGCACGGTGCTCTGCCGCAGCTCCCGCACCTGTGCCAGATTGACAAGGTAGCCGCTGTTGCACCGGGCAAAGGGGCAGTCTGCCAGCTTTTCCTCAAAGGCCTTGAGGGCGCCGGGGGCGGAAAAATCGCCCTCGTCGGTGTAAAAGTGCACCCGGTGACCCTCGCTTTCCAGATAATAGATGCTTGCGGTGTCCAGCCGGCGCAGCCCGCCCTCCACCGGCACGGTCAGGTAGTGCTTTGCCCGCTTTTCCAGCCGGGCAACCGCCTTGAGCAGCTGCTGCGAAAAGGCAAAGTAGGGCACCGGCTTCAGCACATAGTCCAGCGCTCCCACCGAGTAGCCCCGGATGGCGTACTGCGCCATATTGGTAATGAAGATCAGGATGACGTCTGCATCCATCTGCCGGATGCGCTCTGCCGTGGTCATGCCGTCCAGATGCTTCATCTCCACATCCAGAAAAATAATGTCGTAGACCGCGCGGTAATCCTCCAGAATATCCACCCCGTCCGCAAAGACCGTCACTTCAAACTCTGTCCCGTACTGCCGGGTATACCGCCGGACATACTCCTGCAATACCCCCTGTACCTCCGCGTCGTCCTCTACGATCGCCACCCGGATCATGACCACACCTCCCTTACCACACCTTTGTGGAACTGTTACGGCTCTATTATAGCGCAATCCCGTCCGGTTTGCCAAGGGGGCACTCCGCAACAAAGGGCAGGGCGGCCCACAGGCCGCCCTGCCCTTTGTGTTGAGTTCTCTTACGCTCACGCCCAGTTCTTCCGGCCGTAGCGGGTGGTCAGCTGGCAGATCTCTTTTTGGAGTTTCTTGGTCAGCTGGGTCTTTTTCAGCCGCCAGCGCCAGTTCTGGCCTACGGTGGAGGGCTTATTGATGCGGGCGGCGTTATCCAGCCCCAGCCAGTCCTGCATGGGGATGGTCAGCATGTGATGCAGACCGAAGGGCAGCAGCAGACGCTCCAGCGTACCATAGATGAACGGAGCCAGAATGGGAGAAGTCTCGGAAGAGTTGGCGATCCAGATGCCGAAGTTATTGATGCCGGTCTGCACCACAGGCCAGAACAGCGACAGCACGATGGAAATGACCACCGAGTAGACAGCGTAAAAAACGCTGCATCCTCCGGGGGTATTTTGATGCCCCAAAAGGCACAAAAGAATGCCCGCCCACCTGTGGAAAACCACGGTGAGCGGGCATTTTGCGTTTTATTGTTTGTGCCGCTGTAAAAGCGTTCAGAGGGCGGCGGTCTGGGGTACCAGCCGGAAGAGCATTACGGGCAGCGCGCTGTTTGCAAAATCCAGCGTAAGGATGATCGTTCCGCGCTCTGTTTCAAAAGGCATCTCCGTCTGTGTGCCGTCCGGGGCAATGCGCACAAGCGTTTTGCCTTCCAGCAGTCCGGCGGGCAGCGCAAGCCTTACCCGACCGGTGGGCTGCGTCAGGCTGCCTGCGGTTTCAAAGGCCACACTCAGGTATTCCCCGTTCGTCCGTGCGGTCACATCCTCCGCAGAAAGACTGCCGCTGTTAGCCCACGCCGTTGCGGCTTCGATCTTTTCCAGCTGCGCAGCGTTTTCTGCCTGCCCGCACACGGGGCAGAAGGTCAGCGTTTCGCCTTCCGCAGTGCGGAAAGTAAACTTCCGGCAATCCGTGCTGCCAGTGTGCGCACAGCCCTGCCGCAGACAACTGGCACTCTGAGAGCCGGTTCCGTTCGGGGACCATGCACCGAACTGGTGTCCCAGCTTATCCGTCGGGTCTGCGGTGTAGCTGTCTTTGCAGCGGGAGCAAGTAAAGATGGTATAGCCGTCTGTTTCACAGGTAGGCTCTACGGTAACAGCCTGATAATCATGGTTCAGTGCGGGCAGCTCCGCATAGGTGGTATAGTCGCAGCGGGAGCAGGTGTCGTAAGCGTTCCAGCCGATTTCCGTACAGGAGGGGGCTTTTGCTGCGTGCTGCTCCAAATCATGGTTCAGTGCGGGCAGTTCCGCATAGGTGGTATAGTCACAACGGGAGCAGGCTTCGTAAGCATCCCAGCCGATTTCTGTACAGGTGGGGGCTTTTGCTGCGTGCTGCTCCAAATCATGATTCAGTGCGGGCAGCAACGGAGTGGCAAAATAGTCGCAGCGGGAGCAGGTTTCGTAAGCCCAGCCCATTTGCGTACAGGTGGGGGCTTTTATCACGCGCTGCCTCAGATCATGTTTCAGCGCGGGCCGCTCCACATAGGTGGTATAGTCACAACGAGAGCAGGTTTCGTAAGCATCACAGCCGGGTTCCGTACAAGTGGGGTCTTTTGCTTTGTAGTACACCAAATCATGTTTCAGTGCGGGCAGCTCTTTGCGGGTAGTATAGTCGCAGCGGGAGCAGGCTTCGTAAGCGTTCCAGCCGATTTCTGTACAGGTGGGGGCTTTTGCTGCGTGCTGCTCCAAATCATGATTCAGTGCGGACAGCTCTTTGCGGGTGGTATAGTTGCAGCCGGAGCGGGAGCAGGTATCGTAAGCCCAGCCCTTTTCTGTGCAGGTGGGGGCTTGCGCTACGTGACGCACCAAATCATGGTTCAGTGCGGGCAGCTCTTTGCGGGTGGTATAGTCGCAGCGGGAGCAGGCTTCGTAAGCATCCCAGCCGATTTCCGTACAGGTAGGGGCTTGCGCTTCGTGCTGCTCCAGAGCATGGTTCAGTGCGGGCAGCTCTTTGCGGGTAGTATAGTCGCAGCGAGAGCAGGCTTCGTAAGCATCCCAGCCGATTTCCGTACAGGTAGGGGCTTGCGCTGCGTACTGCTCCAGAGCATGTTTCAGCGCGGGCAGCTCTGCATAGGTGGTATAGTCGCAGCGGGAGCAGGTGTCGTAAGCATCCCAGCCGATTTCCGTACAGGTGGGGGCTTTTGCTGCGTGCTGCTCCAGAGCATGGTTGTTTGAGTCTTTTTCGCCGTATTCTGCACCACACGTCACACAGACCGCTTTGGCGCTGCAGGTTGCTGTGCCACCGGTACAGCTTGCAGTATCAACCGCGTCGCAGTTGCTGCGCGTGCAGCTGCGGATGTGTGTGCCGTTGCCGGCGGATGACCACTCGCCCCATGCGTGACCGAGAATGCCATATTCCGACCAGCATAAGCGACAGATTTTGCCTGTGGTGCAGGTGGGGGTTTCGGTGCCGCCGGTATGATACGAAAACGGTTTATAAATGATCTCGTTCTCCGTGCGGCAGGTCCTGCATTTTATACGGATCTTATGATAGATTGGATCAGCATTTGATTGCCATACGTATCCGAGGATATCACAGGTTTTATCAGCCTTACATTGGATGCAGTACGTGAAGGCATTAGCTACTGCTTTAGCGTTTAACGCGATCCCCGGTATCAGGCACACCATTGCCAGCACCGTCAAACACCGGATCAGCCATTTTTTCATGTTACTCCCTCCTTGTCATCAAACCTTGTTATCCTTTCAGATCAAACTGCACGGACAGCGATGCAAGCACGGCATCTACCACCTTCCGCGCCTCGGCAAGCATATCGATCTCCGCCACAAAAGCAATGACCTGCTCGCGCTCCTGCGCGGGGACCTGCAGCGCACTCAGGCTCATGCTCAGGAACCGCCGTATTTTGCGCTCCAGCGTAAAGTAGGGGTCGCACCGCCGTGCCATGTAGCCGCGCATCATGCCAGCCGTGCCCAGCTCCATCTCGTAGAAATCGCACTCGGCGCACCCGGGCAGATACGCGCTGAACGCCGCCTGCAGCTCGGCCGTGGTGCTGCGGTGGATGATCTCCGCCGTGGCGGGGAAGGTGTACGCCTCCACATAGATATCCCGCAGATTCTCGCTCAGCTCGGTCATCGCCAGCTGCAAAGCCGTCTCCACCGCGTAGAGGTACACCGGCGAGGGGGCGTTTGCCGCCAGCGGCCTTACCGCACCGAACTGCCTGCTGAACATCATGCCGATCAGCTCGGTCAGCACACCGTCCTTGGTGCGGAAAATATTCTGGAACGACCCGGCGGAAACATCTGCTTCCTTTAAAATTTCTGCAACCTTGGTGTTCGTGTAGCCTTTTTCCAGAAAAAGCCGGACACAGGCGGTCAGGATCCGCCGTTTTGCTTCCTTGCTGTCGTATCTGCGCGCCATTGGAAATCATCCTTTTCTATGATTGGTTTCTGACCCAATTATATATTGATTTGAGAATTGCGTCAAGTAAACTTTTAAGGGCGTATTTTGGGCAGTTTGACGAGGGAGAGCTTTCTGCGGGTGCGCATCCGGGCAAAACAAAGCGCAATGGACATTGCTGTTATCCGCTGCCGCAGCCAGACAGTTCGCGGCAGCAAAAAAGAGGCCACCGATCGGGGTGACCTCTTTTCAGCGTATTTTCAGCGTAAATCCCGCAGCAGGCGAACCCACCATCTCCATGACGGCTCTTTTGGAGTTGCTCTTTGCGTAAGATAGCAAAATAAATCTTATTTCTGACAGAAAGAGCCGAACCCGTGCAACGAGTCCGGCCCTTTCTGTGCTTTGGTTGGATCTTAAGCAAAGTTATGGTAAATGAAGAAGTTGGCTTTGGGAGTTTACAGCAGGCTCAGTGCTTCCTCGTCTGCCACAAGGATGCAGTCCGGATGCAGCTGCAGGATGCTGCCGGGGCAGGCAGGGGTCACAGGGCCGGTCACGGCGTCCTTGACGGCCTGTGCCTTGGCTTTACCGTTGGCTACCACCAGCACCTTGCGTGCCTGCATGATGGTCTTGATGCCCATGGTGTATGCCTGTTTGGGGACAAGGGCCTCGTTGCCGTCAAAGAAGCGCTTGTTGGCTTCGATGGTAGTGGGCGCAAGGTCGATGCAGTGGGTCTCCAGCTCAAAGGCTTCGCCCGGCTCATTGAAGCCGATATGACCATTGGGGCCGATGCCCAGCAGCTGCAGGTCGATGCCGCCCAGCTTGTGGATGATACCGTTGTAACGGGCACACTCGGCGGCGGTGTCCAGATTGGTGCCGTCCGGCAGGTTGGTCTTGGCCGGGTCGATATTCACCTTGCTGAACAGGTTCTCATTCATGAAATACCAGTAGCTCTGGGGGTGCTCCTTGGGCAGGCCGCGGTACTCATCCAGATTGACAGTAGTGACCTCGGAGAAATCCAAATCGCCTTTGTTGTACCAGTCCACCAGTTGGGCATAAGTGCCCACCGGGGTGCCGCCGGTGGCAAGACCCAGTACACAGTCCGGCTTCATGATGACCTGTGCGGAGATGATGTTGGCCGCTTTGCGGGACATATCCTGATAATCTTTTGCGCGGATGATCTTCATAATAATACTCCTTTTATAGTACCGTTACGCCTGCGTTCCGGCAGGCCTGTAAAAATTCTACGGGCAGCTTTCCGTCCGAGATCACAATATCAATATCGGACAACTCGCAGATGTGGAACGTGCTTTTCAGTCCGATCTTGGAGGAATCCAGCAGCACGGCTTTCTGCTCACAGCGGCGGAGCACGGTCTGCTTGAGCCGTGCTTCATCCTCCACGCCGCAGGTAAAACCGGTTTCCGGGCTGTAACTGGTCACGCCCAGCAGCAGCAGATCAAAGTTGATGCCCTCCATCGTCTGGATGCTCTGTGCACCGCAGACGCTCATGCTGAACCGGTTCAGGCTGCCGCCCGGCAGGGACACATGGGGCTTTTCCAGCTTTGCCAGCTCCATGGCGCAGCTCAGGCCGCTGGTGTAGATGAGCATGGGCTGATCCGGGATGCACCGGGCCACTGCTGTGGCGGTGCTGCCGGAATCCAGAAACAGGGTGGTGTTGGGGCGCAGCAGAGCAATGGCTTTTTCGGCAATGATCTGCTTTGCTTCGGCATTGCGGGCGGCACGGCGGCTCAGCAGGTCGTCTGTACCTACCACCTGCTCCACCGACTTGACACCGCCATGCACCCGCACCACACGGCGGGCTTCATCCAGTGCTTTCAGGTCGGTGCGCAGGGTCATTTCCGAAACGGAAGGGAAAGCTTCCTTGAGCTGGGCAAAGCTAATGCTGCCTTTGCGGTTCACCAGCTCCACGATTTGATTGCGGCGTTGTTCCATGGGGGATTCCTCCTGTCTGCGTTTGTCCTGTCCCATGGCACGTTCCGCTTAGTCCTCCGGGTTGAAGTTTGCCAGCAGATATTCCTCTGCTTCCGGGCACCACAGGCCGTTGTGGGCATCCACGATGTCAGCCAGTGCGGTATAGCGGGGGTCGTTGTCCTGTTCGCCCTTGGCACGCAGATCGGTCAGGGCGATGAGGGGCATGGTCAGGTGGGTGTAGATCAGCTTTTTGCCGCCGGGGATCTTGGGCAGGTTGAGGGTGGTCTCGGCAGCGGCGTTCAGACCGCCGATGTGGGTGACCATCACAGCCGGGTCGATGCGCTTAGCGGCGGTCAGTTCCAGCGACTCGATCATGTCGGCGGTATTACCGCCGGTGGTGCCCATGACATGGGTAGAATTGTAGTGCACATCGTAGAAGTTCATCTTGGCGCTGAACTGCTTGTCGGTGGGGCCTGCAAAGAAGTTCAGGCAGCCGTCACGACCCAGCACAGCACTGGACAGCTCCACCACCGGCGCGATGGGGGCGTAGCAGAACACATCATCAAAGCCGGTACCGCCGGTCAGCTCCCGCAGCTCGGCAGCGGGGTCTGCCATGTTGGCGGTGTTGACGAAGTACAGGTCGATGCCGTCCTTCTCCTTGACCTCCTTCGGGGGGAAGAGGGACTCCGCACGGGCCAGACGATCCTCGTTGATATCGGTGACCACCACCATGCCGGGGCGCACATCACGGTGCAGTGCGTAGGTCAGAGCACCCAGACCCATGGGGCCTGCACCGGCCAGAATCGCCAGCTTGCCACCCTTCTTGATGCCCATATCGTGATGGTACACCCCCATCTTGGTGTGGTAGGCGGCGTTGAAAGCACCGATGGAGCAGCTCATAGGCTCGGCCAGAGAAGCCTCGTAGTAAGCACGGCCCTTGTACTCCAGCAGGCAGCCCAGTTCCATGACCTCGGCAGGGATGATGCAGTAGGTGGCGTCGCCGCCGAAGAACTCGTAGGAGTAGCCGGGGCTCCACATGGTGCCCTTGTAGTTCAGGGCGGGCTGCAGGGTGAACTTCATGCCGGGCTTGAACTTGTCCTGATGCGCCTTGCCCACCTTGACGATATCACCGGCGAACTCGTGACCCATGATGGCGGGGTGCTCGGCTACATCCGGATGCACACGCTTGTGAGCAGTGCCGAGGATGGCGCACTTGTAAGTAGACATGCAGATGCTATCGGAAACGACCTTGACCAAGATCTCATCGTCCTTGATCTCCGGCAGTTCAAAAGTATCCAGACGCAGATCGTTGGCGGCGTGCAGACGAACAGCTTTGACTTTCATAATGAAACTCTCCTTTTATTATAACAGTTACCGTTGTGTTTTCAAGAGGTTTTACAGATGCTGGAAGGTGACCAGCGGCAGCAGTTCTTCGATCTGGCTGCGCTCTGCGGCCTGTGTGCCGCTGCACATCACATTGGCGGCTCCTGTGGCGATGGACAAGCGAACGGTGTTTTCTTCGCTAAGCCCTTCCGCTTCGGCGTAGGCGAGAGCGGCGACCACGCTGTCGCCGGCACCCACCGTGCTGCCCACTTTGACCTTCAGTGCCGGAGCGTAGATCACGCTGTCCTTGCGGAGATACAGCGCACCCCGACCGCCCATGGACACCACCACATGTTCGATGCCCCTGCGGATGAGCGCCTGACCGGCATCGGCCAGTTCATCCAGCGTTTTCAGCTCCCGGCCCATCATGCGGGAAAGCTCGTCGTTGTTGGGTTTGACCAGATAGGGAGCAGCCTTCAGCCCCTCTGCCAGCAGCTCGCCGTCTGCATCCAGAAAGACCTTTGCCCCTGCCTTTTTGCAGGATTCCACCCATGTGTAGTAGGTGTCCTTGGGGGCACCCTTCGGCAGGCTGCCTGCCAGCACCACGATATCCCCCTGTTTCAGTTCCTTCAGCAGGTCGTACAGCAGGGCGGTCAGCTCCGGGGCATCCACCTCGATGCCCGGCTCGTTGATGTCGGTGTTGGTGTGGTTTTCCGGGTCGATGACCTTCAGGTTCGTGCGGGTCTCGCCGGGCACGAAACGGAAGTTGTGGGCAAGCCCTTCACCGTCCAATGCGTCCTGAATGGCTTTGCCGCTGTTACCGGCCAGAATGCCGATAGCCTTGCTGGTCCCACCCAGCTTTGCGATCACCTTGCTGACGTTGATGCCCTTGCCACCGGGATCGGTACGCATCTTGGTGATCCGGTTTACGGTGTCCAGCGCAAGGTTCGGGATCTCAACGGTCTTGTCCAGCGCCGGATTCAATGTTACGGTGTAGATCATGGGAACAACAGCCTCCTTCACGATTGTTGTTATGAAACTCGAAACTGTTGAAACGAAAGCTCTGGCATTATAATACCAACAGTTCTCGCCCCTGTCAAGCTGTTGTTTCAACAAATCGCACTGCGTGTTTTTGGTGCTTTTCGCCAACTTTCTGGGATACATGATTTTTGATTCAAAAGTTCTCTAATAGGTATCTTGTTACAACAACAAAAAACTCCCGGCTCTGCCCAAAAAGGCAAAAGCCGGGAGTTCGTTTTCAGTTCATTTTGTGTGCGGCGGTTTGCAGTCCGCAAAAAAGCCACGGTCAAAGCCCTGTTCCAGCAGGTCTGCAGCTTCCTGCTGCTGGCCGGTGCGCAGTGCCTCCATCAGCCGGGGCGCTTCGATCAGCTGCCCGCTGACATTCTGCATGACCTCCACCGGGACGCCGTTCCCGTCATCCGGGGCCAGCAGCACCAGTGCCCCCAGCACGATGCGCCCCGGCTCATAGACCGGCGGCTGTGCCTGCAGATAACCCAAGCGGCAGTCCTTTACCGCACTTGTCCTGCAATGGAGCAGCAGGGCATACAGGGGTTTGATGTAGGTATCGCCCAGTGTTTCACGGCGGCGAAGCTGCTGCTCCACCAGCCGGGCGTCCGCTTCCTGCGGGCAGAACAGCTGCGCCGCTGCATGGATGAGGGCAGCGCGGCTGCCGGGAGCCTTGACGGGCTGGATGGTCAGATGTTCCAGCAGCCCGGTCATGGACCGGGTCAAGCGTGCATAATACTGCAGCTTGGAGCCTGCACAGGCTGTATCCTGCACGGGCTGCACCGCCGGTTCCGGTTCTGCGCGGTTCTGGCTGTACCGCGTAATAGCGTCCTTCAGCACGGCACGGTCTGGTTCCAGCAGGGAAGGGCTGATGCACACCGCCGGGTAATCCAGTTCCAGCGGCACGGTGGAGATAATGAAGTCGATTTTTCTCCGACGCAGGTCGGCAGTGTTCAGCTCCCGCACCGAGCAGCACCCCTCTACCTGCAAAGAGGGAAACTCGTTTCCCAGCCGGGAAGCCAGAAAGCGGCTGGAACCCATGCCCAGCGGACAGGCCACTACCACCCGCAGCCGCAGCCGGAACATGGCATTCTGTTCCAGCACTGCGCCAAAGTGCATGGCAAGGTAGGCCGCTTCGTCGTCCGAGATGGCGGGCAGAACGAATTGCTGCTGCACCGCATCACAGGCGGCGCGGGTGGCTTTCCACAGGCCGGGGTAGTCGGTGCGGATGGTGTCCAGCTGGGGGTTTTCGGTACGAATGTTCTGCTCCACCCGCAGCAGCATGGGGCGCAGGTGGCAGTACAGGTCATCCCGCAGGGAGGTGTAACCGGAAAGGTCTGTGTGCAGCGCCTTTTCCATTTCCCGGATAAGGGCGGCTTCCAGATTCCGCAACTCCATCTCCTGTGCGCTGCCCCAAGGGTCCTCTGCGCCCAGATAGGCGGAGAGATACAGTTCCAGATACTGCGCTTCCTCAGACGGCAGGGTTAGCCCGAAGGCGCGGTTCAGCGCCGCCACCAGCCGGGCAGCATGATTGCCCGCCGGGCGCAGCCCTCTGGGGGCGCTGCCCTTGTCGCCGCCCTGCCGCAGCTGCTGAATGGTCAGGGTGCAATGGATCGCCAGCGCCAGAAAGCCTGCATCCGGCAGATGGAGCTGCTCTTCCTGTTCAAACTGCTGCAAAGCCGCCCAGACCTTTTCGGCCGTTTTTGTATCCAGCAGGGTCGAGAAGATCTCGTTTTCCGGCATCCGTCCGCAGAGCACCTCTGCCAGTTCCTTTTCCGGCATACTGCTGCGCAGCAGGGCAGACACCACCCTCCGGTAGGAAGAAGCATCCCCCTGCAGCCAGACCCCCACGCCGGGGCGGCGGAACATCTCCACCCGGTAGGGGTGTAGCTTGGTCTCAAGTTCATCCAAGTCCGCAGACAGCGTGCTTTCCGAAACGCCAAGCGCCCGTGCCAGTACCGCTGTTTTGCAGGGCTCCTGCTCGCTGAGCAGCCTTGTCAAAAGCTGCTGCCGCCGCTCTGCGCGGGAAAGTTCTTTCCTGTCGCCGCTGTTCAGCTGGGTGCGCAGTGCGTCTCGCCGCTCCGGCGCTTCATCCAGCAGCAGACCCTTGCCGGGATTCCGCACAAAATGCGCCCCGGCAGCCTGCATCCACTGCTCCACAGCGGGCAGCTCCCGCAGCACGGTGCGGCGGCTGACCCCGATGCTTTCAGCCAGCGCCGCCGCCGTCACCCAGCCCTGCGGAAGGCTGAGCAGCTGCTCGATCAGCTTCCGTGCATTTGCCGACAGTTCCTTACGATACACCGCACCCATGTTGCTTCTCTCCTTTTCCCAAAAGTTACCCATTGCTTCTATTGTAACATAGTGCCACCCCGTCTGCCAGCCCCCAACGCAGAAAAGAAGTTGTGTGTTTTTTGTCACCATTGCCCGGTGACAAAAGCTTCCTTGTTCCCGTCTTGTATCCCGGCGCATCAGCAAATATGCACAAATCACCCGCGCATCCATTGGAAATGTTGCCGTATCAGCCCACTGGTGTCACCATCCTCCGGTGACAACCCCACCGCTTGTCACCATTGAAATCCGGCGCAGTATCGGCTAGAATAGTGCCAGAACGAAACGAAAGCTCCTCCGAACAACCGTCCGCAGGCCGCAGCTCCCATGCCACAGGAGCTGCACCGCCTGCCTTTCAAGTGAAAAAGGAGAGCTACAAATGAAAAACGCTGTTTCCCGCTTTGGCAAGTTCCTCAGCGGCATGGTCATGCCGAATATCGGCGCATTCATCGCGTGGGGCTTCCTCACTGCTCTGTTCATTGAAGCGGGCTGGTTCCCCAACGAAAAGCTGGCCAGCATGGTATCCCCGATGCTGACCTACCTGCTGCCCATCCTCATTGCAGGGCAGGGCGGCAAGATGATTGCAGGCGACCGCGGCCGCGTCATTGCCGCCATCGCCGTGGTGGGCTGCATCTGCGGCTCGGACTACACCATGCTGATGGGCGCCATGGTCATGGGCCCTCTGGCCGGCTGGGTCATCAAGCAATTCGATAAGAAGGTGGAAGGCCATATCCCCGCCGGTTTCGAGATGCTGATCAACAACTTCTCCGTCGGCATTCTGGGTATGCTGCTGGCCATCCTCGGCTACTACGTCATCGGCCCGTTCATGACCGCCATCCTCACCGTGCTGACCGCCGGTGTGGACTTCCTTGTAGCGCACAGCCTGCTGCCGCTGGTGTCCATCTTTATTGAGCCTGCCAAGGTATTGTTCCTGAACAACGCCATCAACCACGGCATCTTCAGCCCCATCGGTGCAAGTCAGGCTGCTGAGACCGGCCGCTCCATCATGTATATGCTGGAAGCCAACCCCGGTCCCGGTCTTGGTGTCCTGCTGGCCTACTGCTTCTTCTGCAAGGACGACACCACCCGCCAGTCCGCTCCCGGTGCTGTCATCATCCACCTGCTGGGCGGCATCCACGAGATCTACTTCCCCTACATCCTGATGAATCCCGTGATCATCATCGCCCCCATCGTGGGCAACTTCTGCGCCATCCTGTTCTACTCTATGACCGGTGCAGGTCTGTCCGGTCCTGCTTCTCCCGGTTCCATCATCGCCTACATGGCAATGGCTCCCCGGGATTCCATTCTCACCGTTCTGCTGGGCGTTGTCATCGCCGGTGCAGTCTCCTTTATCCTGTCCTCGGTCATTCTGAAAGCGACCTCCGGTCACACCAAGAGCCTGACCGATGCCCAGAACGAAATGAAGGAGATGAAGGCACAGGCCAAGGGCGAGATCCCCGAGCCTACTGCCGTGAATGTCGGCCAGATCCGCAAGATCGTCTTTGCCTGCGATGCCGGTATGGGTTCCAGCGCCATGGGTGCTACCAAGTTCCACAACCGCATTAAGGCGGAGCGCCCCGACTTGACCGTGACCAACTCCAGCGTGGATACCATCCCCGCCGACGCGGACGTGGTGGTCTGCCAGCGCGTTCTGGCTGACCGCGCCGCCAAGTGCGCCCCGCAGGCACAGCTTGTTACATTGGATAACTTCCTTGCAGATCCGCATCTGGACGCATTGTACAACGCACTGACCTCCACTTCCCCGGCACTGGATGCCAAGGCCGAAGCTGCCGCCAATGAGGAGATCGTATCCGACCTGCGCAATGCAGCCGTAGCCCCTCTGGCGGCTGCCGTGACCGAGGCTTCCAAAGCCAACGATTCCGTGATGAAGATCCAGGCGGAGGACATCCAGCTGGGTCTGCCCTCCGTCACCAAGGAGGAGGCCATCCGTGCCGCCGGTGCGCTGCTGGCAAAGCGCGGCTATGTGGACGAGACCTACGCCGACGCCATGGTGGAGCGCGAAAAGCTGGTGAGCACCTACATGGGCATGGGCGTAGCCATTCCCCACGGCACCAGCCAGAAGAAGGGCACCGTTAAAAAGTCCGGCGTTGTCCTGCTGCAATATCCGCAGGGCGTGGACTTCGGCGATGAAAAAGCCTACCTCGTGTTCGGCATTGCCGGTGTCGGTAACGACCATCTCGACCTGCTGGGCAATGTCTGCGAGATCCTTGAAGACGAGGATGCGCTGGAACAGCTCAAGACCACTTCCGATATGAACTATGTGCTGGAGCACTTACAATAACGATTCCAAAAAGGAGAGATTTTTATGAAGAGCATCGATATCACCATTCAGGACAAAGAAGGTCTGCACGCCCGTCCCGCCGGTATCCTGAGCAAAGCTGCCAAAGGCTTTGAGAGCAAAGTCACCATGACTAAGAACGGCAAAGTCGCCGACATGAAGAAGATCTTTGCCGTAATGGGTCTGGCCGTGAAGTGCGGCGAGACCGTGACCATCGCCGCCGATGGCCCGGACGAGGATGCCGCCATCGAAGAATTGACCAAGCTGTGCAAGGACGCATGACTTCTCCCTCCGTCTATGACCATTCTGCATAAATACTGCTGACGCAAAACCGCTCCGGGCAGAACGCTCGGAGCGGTTTTACTGTCAGTATGCGTTTTTCATCACCGTGTTTTCCAGAAAGCTGAAAAACACATCGTATTCATTTGGGGTCAGCATTTTGGGAGAACTCATGATCACAAGATCATGTCCGTGGTTTCCCACATGATAGGGTGGATGAGTGTGAGAATAGGGGTTTTCCAAAACCCTCTTGACGAATTTCACATACAGTGGTATTTTTCTTGTAAATCCCACCGTCTTTGTGGATTGGTTTGAAGCCATCCACAAAATGTGGTCGTGTTCATTTTGAACACAGGCACAGAAAGTGGTTGGTTATCACCGTGAGACCCACCACTTCCGTGAGGGAAAGTCCACGAAAGAACTTACCGTCCCGCAACACACCCGATTCATTTTGCCGCCGATTCACCCGACAAAATCATCGCTGCGCTGCATGGGCGGTATTTTTCTTTTATGGTCACTTGTCGGGGCAGAGGCCCCTCCATCTTGCTGGCGCAAGACCGCTCTGCCGCTTAAAAGCCCCACCGGGGCTTTCATTGCTGCGCAA
>ENA-OUPQ01000323-OUPQ01000323.1-human-gut-metagenome-genome-assembly--contig:-NODE-323-length-22290-cov-6.1897_pt1 | contig 22290 bp, 21 predicted proteins | sample MGYA00237946_ERZ548807 | MGnify/ENA primary metagenome ERZ548807 (study PRJEB26490, sample SAMN05194714) | human gut metagenome | biome: terrestrial biome; feature: human-associated habitat; material...
TCAGGAAACAAGCTAAATAGACCGCAATTAAGCTATGTAAAAGAAATTTTACATGAGAGCCAGCGGTCTGGCAGAGATAGCCAAAGTACTTCAGACTACGCCGAATTATCTGCTGGGTTTTGCAGATAATAATGATGGATTTGCGGACGAAGCGCTTGGTTTGTTGCGAGATGTGAAGGATCAGTCTGTAAGAGAGATTCTTTTGAAGCAGATCATGGCACTGATTTGGAAAGTGTATTGCTTTTGTCCGTACATTGACTTATAATATGGGTAAAAGAAAGGGGCGTGATGATATGGCAGCTAAATCAGCAAATCTTTATGCAAGAATAGAGCCGGATGTTAAAGAACAGGCTGAGGAAATTCTGGCTACTTTGGGGATCCCGGCATCTAATGCTATCAATATGTTTTATAAGCAGATCATTCTAAATAGGGGGCTTCCGTTTGAGGTAAAGATTCCAACTGCGAGACCTGTTGATATTTCGAGAATGAACGCAGAGACTTTGGACATGGAACTTGAGAAAGGATATGCGGATATGCAGGCAGGGCGTACCAAATCTGCAGCTCAGGTTTTTGCGGATATCCGAAGGGATTATAATGTATGAAATATGATGTTACCTTTACGGAGCAGGCTGAGAACGATCTTCGCGGTATCTTTGAGTATATAGCATTTGATCTTCTTTCGCCTGAGAATGCAGCCGGACAGCTTGGTCGGAACGAAGAAAAAATCCTTTCCTTGGGAGAGTATCCAGAGAAGTTCCGGCAATATGAAAGAGAGCCCTGGAAGAGTCGAAATACACGAGTTGTGCCTGTTGATAATTATGTTATTTTCTATATCCCCGATAAGACAAAGAAATTGGTTACAGTGATTCGGGTTATGCATTCCGGAAGAGATGTAGATAAGCAGCTTGATGAATTTACAAAGTTATAATCATAAATCCTATGAGGCGTATGAGACATTTGGTTTCATACGTCTTTTCTTTTTTACTTTTTTGAGTTGACTACCGGTCAACAGAAGTTGACCGTTTGACGAACGATTTATTCCGTGGTGTTCCGTAGAATGACATATGTAAGCAAGAGGTGACGCAAGTCGGCAAGCCTAACCTCCAAGAAATGTTATGGAGCATTTCTAATAAAAGTCCAAATGTTAAAAATAAAAAAATCGGTCAAGAGATAGAATACAAGTATGAAATCAGTTTAGCCGATATATTTCGGAAATATAATAGAAATATGTCCTGTAGAATGAAAAAAGAATTATGATTAAAAAAATATGTTATAAAGGACATATAAATGACTGGAAAAGTTTGTTATAGTATGAATAAATCCAAAAGGCCTAGATGTAGGAAACCGCAGGAAACGTCAGTGAATAACACAAAACAAATAACGAAAATTTGTGAAAATGAGGAGGAAGCAAACTGTGAAAATTGTAACAGCAATCGATTCATTTAAAGGAAGTATGACTTCGATGGAAGCAGGACTTGCAGTAACAGAAGGAATACACAGAGTAGATTCAGATGTGGATGTGCAGATCAGACCGCTGGCAGACGGAGGCGAAGGAACGGTAGACGCGCTTGTTGCCGGAATGAATGGCATGAAACAGGAGATTCAGGTGACGGGACCACTTGGAACACCGGTAGTCTGTGAATATGGAATCATTGAAAGCAGCAAGACGGCAGTAATTGAGATGGCAGGAGCAGCGGGAATTACACTGGTACCGGATGAAAAGAAGAATCCACTTTACACAACGACTTACGGTGTCGGGGAAGTAATCAAAGATGCGATTGGAAAAGGCTGTAGAAGATTTATCATCGGAATCGGAGGCAGTGCAACGAATGACGGAGGTATCGGGATGCTGCAGGCACTTGGATTCGGATTCATGAACAAGAATGGACAGCCGGTACCATTTGGTGCAAGAGGTCTGGAAGAACTGGAGACGATCACGGATACCTATGTGATACCAGAACTGAAAGAATGTGAGTTCCGGATTGCGTGTGATGTAACAAATACGCTGTGTGGAGAGCAGGGAGCAAGTGCTGTTTACGGACCGCAGAAAGGAGCAACGCCATCTATGATCATGCAGATGGACAAATGGCTGGCATATTATGCGGCACTGGCAAAAGAAAAATTTCCGAAAGCAAATGCAAAACAGGCCGGAACCGGAGCTGCCGGAGGACTGGGATTCGCATTTTTAACATTTACCAATGCAGTGCTGGAATCCGGGATCAAGATCGTACTGGAGGAGACACAGCTGGAAGAATATATCAAAGATGCGGATCTGGTAGTTACGGGAGAAGGAAGACTGGACAGACAGACGGCGATGGGAAAAGCACCGATCGGAGTAGCAAAGCTGGCTAAAAAATACGGAAAGACAGTGATCGCATTTGCAGGATCGGTAGAACGGGATGCAAGAGAATGTAACGAGCATGGAATTGACGCATTCTTCCCGGTTTTACGAGACATCACCACGCTGGAAGAAGCCATGAAGAATGAAAATGCGAAGAGAAACCTGGCGGATACTGCGGAACAAGTATACCGTTTATGGAGATAACTGTATCCATTCTTAATGCCTACCATCGATATGGTAGCTACCGGAAGGAATATCATGAGACTGAGAGAGGTAGCAGGTCTGACTGTAAGAGACCTGCAGGATATCTTTGGATTTGCGACTCCTCAGGCCATCTACAAGTGGCAGCACGGAACTGCCATGCCTACAATCGATAATCTGGTTGTACTGGCAGCAGTGCTGGATGTTCCGATGGATGAGATTATCGTAATCGATGTAAATAGAACAAAGCAGATTAGCGCATGAAAAGTGAATAAACAGATAGCCCTTTCAAGGCTAAAATGCTCGGTTCATCAGTTCCGAGTGGAAAGGCTTACAACAGAAAAAAGGAAAAGCAGAGAATCGGTGTTGAATTCAGAAATGGATTTGATGCCGATTTTTTGCGAAGTTTAGTGTTGTTCATACATTTTAGGATTAACGAAAGGAGCGAATAATCATGAAGAGATATAAGTTTTGAGAGCCAGGGTATGGGGTATTGTCACTGGTTCAAGCACAATAGTGTAATTTCGAGCAAAAAGCAAAAACAGAATTGATATTTTGCTCGAAATAATGTATACTTTGAGCAGAATAGGAAATTCTAGTTTCAAAGGAGATGTGGGGGTTATGAAATCTAGTGAACAATTTGCAATTGAATGGAATCGTTCAAAACGTGCAATCAATGATTTGTGCAATAAAGGAAAAATCCCAGGTGCTATAAAAGAAGGAAGAAAGTGGCTTATTCCGGATGACGCAGTAAGACCTGTTGATAAGAGAGTTTCTTCAGGGAAGTACGCAAAGAAGAAGGCTGCGAATAATAAGCCATTACCTATTGGTATTTCTGATTATGTCAGAGCACAGGCAGATTATTACTATGTAGATAAGACTTTGCTTATAAAGGAATTCCTTGATCAGAAGCCACTGGTTTCTTTGTTTACAAGGCCGAGACGTTTCGGAAAGACATTGAACATGGATATGCTCAGAGTTTTTTTTGAGATTTCAGAGGAGGATACAAGTAAATATTTCGAGAATAAAGCAATCTGGAGATGCGGTGAAGAATATCGCAGACAGCAGGGACAGTATCCAGTTGTATTCCTTACTTTCAAAGATGTTAAGTTTGATTCCTGGAAAGCAACTCTTGATAAGATTAAAGATCTTTTGCAGGAGGAGTTTGGAAGACATCAGGAGATTGCGGATAGTGATAGACTTGCAGAGTATGAAAAGACCTATTTTGCGAAAATCATAAATGGCGAGGTCTCAGAAGTTGACTTGACTGTATCATTAGCAAAGTTATCTCAGATGCTTACAAAACATTATGGTAAAGCGCCAATCATTATTATTGATGAATATGACACACCGATTCAAGAAGGTTATTCCAAGGATTTTTATGATGAAATAATTGGATTCATGAGAAATTTCTTCTCTGGAGCATTTAAGGATAATAAGAATCTAACTTATGGATTTCTAACTGGTATTCTTCGGATTGCTCATGAGAGCATCTTTAGTGGCCTGAATAATTTAACAGTGAATTCTGTGATGGATGAAAAGTATGATCAGTTCTTTGGATTTACTGCTTCAGAAGTCAGAGATATGCTGGAGTATTATGGTGCCCTGGATAAAGAAGCAGAGCTGAAGGATTGGTATGACGGATATTTATTTGGATCTACAGAGATCTATAATCCGTGGTCAGTAATCAATTATATTTCTAAAGGCTGCATTCCGCAGGCCTATTGGGTAAATACCGGAAAAAATGAAATTCTGGAAGATGTCCTTAAGGTGGCAACGGATGATATTACTGAAAGACTTTATTCTTTGCTACAAGGCGAAAGAGTTATTGCCCAAATTGATCAGAATGTTGTTTATAGATCTCTTTCAGAGGATCCGGCAAATATTTACAGTTTACTGTTAGTAGCTGGCTATTTGAAAATACCAAAGAAAGAATTGCAGGCAGATGGTTCTTATCTGTGCGAGGTATCCATTCCGAACAGAGAGATTGCAGCCGTATATAAGAGTGAAATATTATCGCACCTGTTACAGATTGGAGCTATCACAAGAACGACCGCCAATAAGATTGCAGAAAGTCTTTATGCAAATGATTATAAGAAACTGCAGAAAGCAATTGCTGAATATATGGATAAATCCATCAGCTTCTATGATGCTGGCGCAGAAGGATTTTATCATGGATTAGTTCTTGGTTTGATCGCTTTGATGGATAATCAGTATAAGATTAAGTCAAACAGAGAGTCCGGGGATGGACGATATGATATTAGTCTATTCCCAAGAGAAGGTAGATATCCTGGAATCATTATGGAGCTTAAGTGGAAAAAGGACTTGAGTGCAGATGAGCTTTCAGGGCTTGCAGATGAAGCGTTAATTCAGATTGATGAGAAGAGATATGACGCTGAAATGAAAGAAGATGGCATTCAGGATATTTTGAAATTTGGAATTGCATTTTCTGGAAAGAAGGTAAGTGTCAAAACAAAATAAGATTAAGCATCGTTTTGGAGACGAAAAAGGTGCGATGCACAGTATAAAAGAAGGGAAAATAACGGTATGGGAATGACTTTATCTATGGAGGAAAAGGTGCAGACAGCAGCTGAGACGGTGATCCATGCACCGGTAGCTGACGAAACGGTAACGGGCAGGATAGTGCATGCAGAGGATTTTGATCCGCTGTTTGCCATGTCCGAGGAGGATTGTGTCGAAGGGTTTATCAAGCGTGAAATGCAGCGCGCCGGGATCACGGAAGAACAGAATCTGATCCCGGAGGATATGTTGCGCAGAAAAAACATACTGAATGCCATTTTGGCGGTTCTGTTATTCGTATACATATCTCTGTTTTTCTTTCATTTTCCGATGAAAACCTATGTGATCGGACTTATCATCCTGGTGGTATATGCATTTTTGACCAGCCGTTATCAGCTGATAAAATATTTGAAAAAGGAGATCAGATCCAGATCCCAGGAGAAAATCTCGAATATTGTCATGAATGTGAAGGCATCCATGGTGCCGGATTACAGCAAAAAGTTAAAATGGGCGCTCATGGCGGTGGCTGTGGCAGGCTCACTGCTGTTGTTCAGTAAGCCCAGGATCTTCTATGAGCAGGCAGATGACGGATATTATGTGCGGTTTTATGTCTATGGTCTGACGAATATGACTACGGCGACCATCCCCGATACTTATCAGGGGGAGAAGGTAGTGGGCCTGCGCGGCAACACCTTTTCCAATATGCCCTTTTTATCAGAGGTAACGCTGCCGGACAGCATTACAGAGATCCGAGGGCAGGCATTTAAAAACTGCAGAAGCCTGGAACGTGTCACATTGCCGGAGCATCTGACGTATCTGGGCGGGGAAGCATTTTACCATTGCAGCAGTCTGGAGGAGGTAAATCTTCCGGCGGGTCTGACGGAGATCCGCGGCAACACCTTTGAAGAATGCAGCAGCCTGCTGCGCATAGAGATCCCGGATAACGTGACCAGGATCGGCGGACACGCGTTTTATGGAAATACCAGTCTGGAAGAGGTGGTGATCTCCCCGGACAGCAGGCTGCAGCAGATCGGGTCTTCCGCTTTCCGGTGCTGTGATTCTCTGCGGGAGATCACACTGCCCCGGGGCGTATCTGTCAATGAGCGTGCTTTCAAGGAGACACCTGTAAGGATCGATTACTATGAATACTAAATTTATTCATTTGTTATATGTGCCGACCATGGCATGTAACATGCAGTGCCGGTACTGTTATCTGGAGGACCACACCGTAGATACCCTGCGGGGCGGAGATTGCCTGGAGACCCTGCAATATGCCATCGCGAAATTCCGTGAAGCGGATGTGGTACCCTTTAATATTTCCCTGCATGGCGGCGAGGTGACCACTTTGCAGGAGCGGGAATTCCATGACCTGGTCCAGTATATCAGCAGTTACTATCAGGACATGCGTGAACTCATCACGGATGCCGGCTTCCGGGTGGGGCATCCCCACATCAAGACGAATCTGTACGGACTGGACAGACATATCGAGACCATCCGTGAGTTCAACGTGTCCATATCGGGCAGCCTGGATCTGCCTCTTTCCCTGCATGAAAAGTACAGGGTGACCAAGGGCGGAGAGGGCACACTGGAACGGATACTGGATAATATCCGACTGCTGGAGGAGATCCCTGACAAGAAAAAAGTATCTGCCACGATCTTTCGGGAGCATTTCGAACAGCTGGATCAGATCATCGAGGATATCAGATTTCTGGACCGGAACACGTGCCTGGATATGAATGATTTTAATTTTATGATAGGGTTTGACTACAATTCCTGTGGCCTGCTGCATCACATGAGTGAAGAGGAACAGCTGATCTTTTACCGGCGGATGCACGAGGCTTTTGACGGGACCAATCTGGATGCCGGGGTCAACGGTGCATGGTTCGATGAGTTCGGACCGGAATACTGCACCAACTGCGATAATTGCGGAGAGAAATTTTTCCTGTTGGAGCGTAACGGAGACATCTATTCCTGTGTCAGAGGTCAGAAGAACGAAGATTTTTACTATGGCAATATCTACCGTGACACGGTGGATACCATTTTGAAAACCGCTGCACGGAAGATCTTCCAAAACCATAACAGACAACCGTTTCCCGAGGAATGTGCGAGGTGCGCTTACCTGTATCTGTGCAAAACGGGCTGCCCTTTTGTGAAAAATGTTTATGGATCCGGCAAAAGCTACACCTGCCTGCTGCAACAGCAGATGTACCGGGACCGCGGCTATGCCCCGGATGCTTCTGCTGACGAGACGGCATATGAATATGTGACGAAAATGCGTCTGGAGGAACCGGAAAAGTATCTGCCTGCAAAAGCATCCACAGAATATCCTGCGCTGGAACAGATCATTGCACAAGATGCGAAGTTACAATATATCTATGACAGCGGTGTGTTCGAGCTGGACGTGGATGGAACCAGATATCCGCTGATCTCCCAGATCCTTAGGAAGTCCAGGGAGATCCTATATCTGACGCCCATCAGTACGGTAAAGCTGCGCATGAAAAAGCATATGCTGGAGGAAGAATGCGATTATCCGGAGAACAACGCATTGTACCTGATGCTGTTGTCCGGAGATCCCGTGACTTACGGGGATGAAGGGAGAACAAAACAGCGGCACATTGCCACGCATCAGATTTATAAAGGGGTGCTGGACCATTCCGGGGACAACGAAGAAGAATGGTATGTATATGATATTTCCGGGCTCCTGCGCGAATATGCACAGGAATATGCCATGGACAGCCCGAACAATCTGTTGTGCACCACTACGGAGCTGAGAGACTGCCATTACCGGAAGCAGGAAAACAATGCCTATTACCATATACAGGCCATCAATCTCCCCTTTCAGAACATTGAATTTTACTATCTGACACTGGATCAAAAAAATGACAAGGAGGCTTTCCATGAATTTTGAACCGCAGACCTATGAAGAACTGATCCGCATGAAGCGTTGCGTGGAACTGACAAAATATTATGAGGTGACAGAGGAGGAGCTTTGGGAGATCTATCATTTCCTGGAGCAGGAGCCGGAGGCTTTCATCAAGGGAGGCAGACAGAATCTGTCCCTCATCATCGGGCAGAATACCGCAAAAACCCAGAAGGTGATTATGGCGAACTGCACCGACAGCAGCATTGACGGAATCCTGCTGTCACGGACGGGATTCAAAGTGTTCCCCCATTACACACCATCCTCAGGCTCCGGCAGCAGCGGTGGTTCCTCTTCCAACAACAATAATAACAATAACAACAATAATAACAACAATAACAGATAGGACACGAAAGCAATGGCATTCATATCCGAAACACTTCAAATGCGCAGGCTTACAGAAAGCGGCGTCAATATCAAGACTACTTACATCGTCGATGGCACCCTGAGGTACCGGTCCACAGACGCAAACCTACAGGAGGATGTGCACAGAGGTATCCGCTGCCGCAAGGAGTATTTCCGGCAGGGGAAACTGCTCCATACAGAGAAAATCTTCGATTCCCGCATGGAGTATACCTATGTATCCGGAATGGATGAAGAGGCACAGCATACCTGTGAGAACTGTGGCTTTACCGGCAAAGTAAAGGAATTTGTGAACGGCTGTCCCTGCTGTGATGCGGCCTCCAATATCGACTATGCAGACAAGGAGCTGGGCGGCAAGCACCATTATGACCTGGTATTGCAAAGCCCGGTCTACCGGATCATCACAGGAGTGGTAGATTACATCGTATCATTCCTGCTATGCAGCCTGTGGATCATAAATACCTCCAGAACCTTCAATGGCTATGATGTGGGCAAGATTTTTATCTACAGCACAATCCTGGCTATGATCCTCTATTACTTTTTCTACCTGTGCGATGCTTATGCGGTACTGGGGCCTGTCAGACGATACAAAGAAAAACAGAACCGTCGGCAGCAGGAATTCTGGACCGCCACCGGCATCGATAAAAAGCGGTTCTATAATAACCTGAACTACGAAGCCGGCAGACGCTACTATTCCCGGCCGAATATCATTGATTACGACATTATGGACTATACCGGGCTGCAGGAGCATGTGGAGAACGGCATACTGTGCGTGGATGTGGAGTTGAAGGTCAGACTGGTGTATCTGCGAGGTGGCCGGATCACATCCGCATATCAGAAGGATACCTTCTCCCTCAGCCACAACGACAGAGTCATGACCCTGGACAGCGGGATCCACGTGATCAAATGCCCCAAATGCGACGCCAATATCGATGTGACCAAAGGCGTGTGTGAATATTGCGGGACCGCGATCGACAGCCTGCAGGAATGGAAGTGGATAAATTAAGTACTGAAAATTGGACACAAAATATAGATAATCATATTTAATAAGATGCCTGAGAGAGGAAAAACGGATGGAACATTTTGAACAGATCAACGAAACTTCCTACTTGTCGGTACAGAATGCACCGGTATACCGGAAAATTATGAGATGCTTTTACCGGGAATACGAAAAGATGCATTTTCAGCTGTATAAAGAAGATATTTACAGGCTCTTAAAAGAGGATGAAGCATTCGAAGCGTATTCCATGGAGCAGCTGGTTCAGGATCTGGAAGCGCTTGTTAAGTGGAAAAATCTTACACCGATACAGGATCCGGGCAAAGTGTACACAATAGCCGATTATAAAAATAAGCAATACCGCTATACGATGTCGGAATATGCTGTGGAGATCGAGCGTCTGACGGTACGTTTGGAAAATTTATTTTTGGAATCGGGAAATCTGTCGACCAACTTTTTTGTCCGTCTGGAGAGAAGTCTGGATGAGGCGGAGAACATGGAGAATGCAGAGCTTCGGATGGTGAACGAATGGTGGCAGACGCTGCAGGAGGATTTTAAACGGCTCAACCAGAACTATCAGGATTATCTGCGGGACTTTTACTCCGGGAAAACGGAAAAACTGATGAAATCAGTGGAATTCATGGTTCATAAGGACAAATTTATCAAATACCTGAATGAATTTGTGCAGGAATTGCAGCGGCACTCCAAACGGATGGAACAGCTGCTGGAAAAGAATACGGAGCGCATGGAGAATACGATTCTGGATCGGGTTGTGGCGAGTGAACTGGATATTCCCCATGCACTGTTGGAAATACATGGAAATGCCGAGCCAAGCATCCGGGAAAATGTATACGGAAAATGGTATTCCCTGAAAAACTGGTTCGTGGACGGACAGGGACAGGAATGCGAAGCTAAAAAAGTATTGAAGATCACCAGTGATATTATACGCAATATTATTCAAAATGCAGCCCTGATCGTACAGGTCCAGAACTGGGGCATCAGCCGAAAGGATGATTATAAAAAATTTCTGGAATTGTTCTTGAAATGTGAGGATCTGGAGGAAGCCCATAAACTGTCAGCCCATGTCTTCGGAGTGCAGCAGATCGAGCATTATAAGACTAATATTCCGAGAGACGAGGATGGTATTAATAACAGTGTTTATCAGGAAGAGCCGGCATTGTTTTTGCTGAAGCCTCACACGAGAGGGTATCGTGAGAGAAAGGACAGAACAGGTTTTGCTGATAAATCGTTGGAAAAAATGGCACAGCGGGAAAGCTACCTGCGACAGGCGCAGAAGCAGAAGGAAGTGGTACTCCGGTATATCAGGGAGCAGAAGATCCGGTTTGCGGAGATTGACGAAGTGGTTTCCGAAGACACACGGGCTATTTTCCTGCAGTGGATCGCACAGGCCAATATGAGCTCGGAGAAGATGGGACGGACGGAATACGGACAGGAGTATCAACTGAGGAAAAAGGAAGGCAGCTGTGTACTGAAATGCGAAGACGGCGATCTGAAAATGCCGGATTATACATTGGAGTTTAAATAAATATGAATGAAATCAGAACCTTAATGGAAAAATTTTGGATCTGCCGGGACAGTGACAAGGAGACTTTCTATAAAGTAAAACGGGATATTCCGAACTTTCAACGTTTTATCAGAGAACAACTGGGATGGAAGCTGATACATACAGAGAAGCTGTTAAAGCTGGAGAAGAGACCGGCGCATGCAGAAGCATTTATGGGAATCAGCGAATTTACGGACATTCGGGATTACTGCATACTATGTGTGGTGTTGATGTATCTGGAGGATGCCGAGGAGGGCAGGCAGTTTTTGCTGTCGGAACTGATCGACTATGTGGAGACACAGCTGAAAAATTACATGCCGGTAGACTGGATTTCCTTTACACAGAGAAAATCACTGGTTCGGGTATTGCAGTATATGGAACGGCTGCAGATGCTCAGGGTGTATGAAGGAAAAAGTGAATCCTTCAGCCAGGAAGCCGGGCAGGAAGTACTGTATGAAAATACAGGCTATTCGAAATATTTTACCAGCAGCTTTACGATGGATATTTCCGGATATGAATCCTGGAAGGATTTTGAAAAGACAGATTTTGAGGAATTTGAAGAAAACAGAGGATCGCGGCGTATTAACCGGGTATACAGGCAGCTGGCAGTCTGTCCGGCACTTTACTGGGACAGCACAGAGGACGCTGATGCCTTATATTTGAAAAATCAGAGACAATGGGTCGGCAGATATTTGCGGGAAAATTTGGGTGGTAATCTGGATATCTATCGTAATGCGGCATTTCTTACACTGGATACAGATGACTGCTACGGAAACGTGCACCCGAGGGATGCCCAGATTTCGGAAAGCGTCCTGATCGTATGTGCAGAGATACAGAGGCAGCTGGCAGAGGGACAACTGGAATTACAGGAGGATGAATGCATTGCCATGACAAAGCAGGAATTTTCCCGGATTATCACAAGCTGTAGAAACAAGTGGAAGAATGCATGGAGCAAGGAATATTGCGAAATGGACGAGGACAGGCTTGTGGAAACCATTTTAAAGTATATGACGGACTGGATGATGGTGCGCAGCAAGGAAGAACAGATCATTGTATTGCCTGCGGTGGGCAGGCTGGCAGGACAGTATCCTTCCGATTACAAAGGAGACGGAGAAGAATGAACGAACGTTGGAAAATGAACCGGATCGGGTTTGTGAATTTCTGGTTATATGACGAAGAGGACTTTGAATTCGAGGATGGGAAACTGCTTCTGCGCGGACAGAACGGCTCCGGAAAATCCATCACGACACAGAGCTTTATTCCGTTTGTACTGGACGGAGACCGTACTCCCAGCCGACTGGATCCGTTTGGTTCCAGTGACCGCCGGATGGAATACTATTTTCTGGGAGAAGAGGGCAAGGAGGAGTCTACCGGTTATCTGTTCCTGGAATTTTGGAAAGAGGACTCCGGAGCGTATCGCACCATTGGAATCGGACAAAAAGCTAAACGCGGGAAACCGATGGATTTTTGGGGCTTTGTGCTCCTGGACGGGCGCAGAGTGGGATATGATCTGTGGCTGTATAAGGAAGTGGGATCCAACAAAATTCCCCGGGACAAGAGGGAGATGAAGGCAGAACTGGGCGAAGACAATTTTTTCACAGACAGTCCGTCGGAATACAAGAAGCATGTCAACCAGTATATTTTCGGTTTCCGTAAGGAAGAACAGTATGAACAATTCATCAAACTGTTGGTGAAGGTGCGGGCCCCCAAACTTTCCAAAGAGTTTAAACCCACCAAAGTATATGATATTCTGAATGATTCCCTCCAGACTTTGACGGATGAGGATCTGCGCCCTATGGTAGATGCGATGGAAAAGATGGATGAGATCCAGGATAGTCTGGAGATGCTCAACCGTGCTTTCGATGATGTGAAGATCATCCGCAATGAATATACCCGTTACAACCAGTATATGCTGGCAAAAAAGGCTCAGGGTTACCTGAACAAGAAGCAGGAAGTGGAGAGAGAACAGGGAATACTGGAGGGGAAGGAACAGCTGCAGCGTGAGGCACAGGAAAAACAGAGCCGGGCAGCACAGGATACGGAGAGACTTACGGCAGAGAAAAAGCTGAAAGAAACGGAGCACAATGCGCTTCTGGATCCGGAACTCGAGGATGCAGACCGCAAGCTGGAGAAATTCAGGGCAGAGTATCAGGAGGCTGCGGATGGAGAACAACGCTGGGAGAAAAAGATCGAGGATGGCAGGGAACGGATCCGGGATGAAGAGATGACTCTGAAAAAGCTGGAGGAACAGATGGAACTCCGCCGGGATACCTTGAAGGAAAAGCGGGAAGAACTGGAGGAACAGCAGGAAATCCTGCAATGGGAACATCATGAGAAGGCGAAAGAGAAAATCAGCCTGGAAGAATACGAAGAAGGAGATGAGATTGCAGAGCAGCTGCAAATATGGAAAAATCAACTGACATCAGGAAGGACAGCTCTCGGACAATATGAGCTGATCTTAGGACAGTACGAGGAAGCTGCCAGTCTTCTGGAAGAGACGAAGAAGAAAAAAGCGGAGGAAGAACAACGGATGGAGATGGCAGAAGAACAGGTGTCGGACAGAATCGATGCATGGATCACGGAAGTCTTTCGCAGAGCGGAGACCTCCGGGGAATGGCATCCGGAACGTGAAATCCTCCTACAGGCGGAACAGAAAGCAAGACAATACGAGACCGTAGCGGATGGCGTGGAGATACAGAGGGATTTCCGTGCAGATTATGAAAGACAGCGTCAGCAGCTTACAGACGAAAAGAATGAGAAACAGTATCAGAGGGAGATTCAGGTAGAACTTCTAAAAGATGTCCGGGAACAGCTGAAGAAGGTGCAGGAGCAGCGGGAACTGGAGCCGGAACGGGATGAGGCAGTCGAAAAATCCAGGGCATCCCTGGCACAGGCGGGAATCACAGCCATTCCGTTTTACAGAACGGTAGAGTTCGCAAAGGAGCTGGATGAGGCAGCCTGTGCAAGGCTGGAGGCACAATTACAGATGTCCGGAATGCTGGATGCGCTGGTGGTGACGAGGGAAGATTTTGCGAAAATAAGAGCGGAGCATACGGAATTTCTGGATGCGGTTCTGCAGACAGACGGACAGGGCAACAGCCGCTTTTTTGGATTGACAGTAAGTGATGATCTGCCGCAGGAATTGAGAACTCCGGTATTGGAAATCCTCAGTAACATTTATGACGAAGAAGGGACGACACAGGGAATCTGTTTCGGTGCAGACGGCAGCTTCCGGCAGGGAATCTTAGCCGGTAAAGCGCATAAGCAGGCAGCAGAATATGTAGGATATCTCGCAAGAAAACGGAGAAAAGAACAAAAAATCCGGGAACTGCAGGAACAGATAGAAAGCATCAGCAAAACCATAGCAGAATGGGATGCTGAAATTACGCAATTACAGGAACGGATGGACAGGTTACAGGCGGAATACCAGGAGATCCCCGATTTTTCGGAGATTCAGATCGCATTGTCGGAGAAAAGAGAGCTGGAACGTATTCTGGAGACATTGGAGAATGAATATCTGAAACAGCAGGCTCAGGAGCATAGGCTTTCCGAACAAAAGAACCGGCAATATCAGGAGGTATTGAAGCTTTGTAAAATGCTGCCCTATGGAAGAACGGCAGAGGCTTATGAGGAAGCCTGCGGCGCAGCGGAAGAATACGGAAGGATATGGCAAAGTATAAGACGTGAACTACTCCATATGCAGACGGAGCAGATCAGTTGTCTGGATAAAAAAGAACGGATAGACCAATACAACGATGATCTGGAGGAAGCCTATACGGAAAAAAGAACTTACAGTACCCGTGCAAAGGCCTGCGAGATTCAGATCCGCCAGCTGGAAGAGTATCTGAGGAGTCCGGAACTGCTGGAAAAGGCAAACCGGCTGAAACAGGTGAAGGAAGAACTGGAACAGATCAGTAAAAAAATAAATGATTTGGAAAAAGAGATGGCGAAACGTGAAGGAATGTTGCAGGGCTTGCTGAAAGACCTTCCGGAACAAAAAGCAAAACTGCAGGGATTGATTATGGAGGAAACGGCACTCAGAAGCTATTTTGAAGAGGAACTGGATCTGAGACTGATTTTGAACCGGGAAGGCCGCACGGTCTGTGAATGTGCCGAAGAGGCAGTGAAATTAGTAAGTGACAGTGATAAGAATAGAGAGTCTGTTGATATGCTTCAGTCTTTGCATGATAAATATCATAAACATAATGGAAGCCTTGCAAGCTATGGAACGTCCATAGAAGAGTGCTTTGGTGATACAGAAATTGTGGGAGCTATACGTAAGCGATATCGTATTCTCTCTGTCTGGAATGGCAAGAAAGTATATCTGGAGGAATTTTACAATATCCTGAAGACCGCCATCGAAGAGACGGAACTGCTGATACAGAAAAAGGACCGGGAGCTTTTCGAAGATATCCTGTCCCAGACGATCAGCCAGCAGCTTACGGACCGCATAGCAGAGAGCAGAAAATGGGCAAAAGACATGTCGAAGCTCATGCAGGAGATCGATACCTCTATGGGCCTTCGCTTTTCGCTGGAATGGAAGCCCTGCAAAGCTGACAATGACAAAGAACTGGATACGGCGGATCTGGAGCAGATCCTTTTGCGCGACAGAGAGCTGCTTACCCTGGATGATATTGAAAAGGTAGCAGGTCATTTCCGCAGCAAAATCCGTGCAGAAAAGGCAAAACTGGAAGAGATGGGAACGATCATCAATTACATGGAGCTGGTAAGAGATGCCCTGGATTACCGGAAATGGTTTGAATTCCAGATGTTTTACCGGCGCGGGGATGAGACGAAGAAGCCACTGACCAATGCTGCGTTTAACCGGTTCAGTGGAGGTGAAAAAGCAATGGCAATGTATGTGCCGCTGTTCGGAGCAGTAAACGCACAGTATAAAAAGGCGGATAATAAAGATCACCCCAGAATTATCGCACTGGATGAGGCATTTGCCGGTGTCGATGACAAGAATATCAAAAGTATGTTTGAACTGGTCCATAAGCTGGATTTTGATTATATCATGAATTCCCAGGCTCTGTGGGGATGCTTTGAGACGGTCAAAGGTCTTCGGATCGCGGAACTGCACCGCCCGGAGAACTCCCAGGTGGTATCGGTGATCCGGTATACATGGAACGGACATGAGAGGATTCTGGATGAACAATAATGAAGCATGTGCGGCATATTTTAAGGGAAATCCGGCGTACAGAAGGTGCTTTTCGGAATTTGAAAAGAAATGGAATTCTTATGGAAGAGCAAAAGGAATCATTACACTGAAGCATACTTCCGAAGAAGAACGGAGAGCCATCGGCGGGATACTCGGAAAGACGTTTTATGAAGATGCCATACGTTTTCCTTTTACGGAATTTGAAAAAGGACTGCAATCCACAAAATTTGCTCCTGTAAATTTCGAAGAGGTTCTGGAAGCATATTTTGGCAGAAAAATGATAACCACGCAGAAGATGCGGATGGAGGAAGAGCGTATCAGGGCGGAATTATTTGAAACGGTGGAAGGCTGTCTGGCAGAGGGTGCCGGTCCGGATTCAATTGTTGTCTCCTGGCTGCGGGAAATGTATTCCAAAAAGAAGTATGGCTATCAGACAGTGATCAGAGAATACGGAAGAGACAGAGAACGGACGGAAAAACTGTTGAAAACCGTAGGAAGAGCACTTGTTCTGCTGGAAGATATTCGAGAGACGCAAGAGGAATATCCTCTGGCAGTATTTTCCGCGGAGATATCCGGCAATCCTCACTATTTTGATCAGGGAACGACTGCGGGGCAATTATTAGTCCATGGAGTGTGCTACGCTGCGAGGACAGATTATCCGGAAAACGCTCATCAGTGGAGGGAATTACTACTATCCAACGGTATTGTACCGGATAATATTTCCTCTATCGTGCATATCTATGGATTGCGATTACAGATTGGCGGTGACTGGCACCCGGCGTACGATGCCTTTTGCAGAAGACAGGAGCCCTGTGCGGTTACCATGGAAAATCTGCAGGAGCTGACAGCGGTACAACCGACAGGAGATAGGGTTTATATTGTAGAAAATGAGATGGTGTTCAGCTACCTGCTGAAGCACCTGGAACAAAAGAATGTGACATTACTATGTACTTCAGGACAGCTGCGGAGCGCTGCAGTGAAGCTGATTCCTTTTCTACTGGATAGTGGGGCAGAAATCTATTATAGCGGAGACATCGATCCGGACGGAATCCGGATCGCCGACAGACTCTGGAGAAAATACGGTGACCGGATCCGTGTGTGGAGAATGGCGCGTAGAGATTATGAGAGAAGTCTTTCAGAAGAAGTGATTGGAAATATTTCTATGAAAAAGCTGGAGACCGTTGAGAATCCGATTCTCCGTGAGACGGCAGAAGAGGTAAGGAAGAAGAAAAAGGCGGGGTATCAGGAGAATATATTAACAGATCTGGTGGAAGACATGGATGGGAAGTAAGCGTCAAACTAGAAGCAGGCATCGTATTTTAATGGGAAAGAGAATGCACCCAGCGAGACGAAGGTGTTTGAATAGAAAAGATCATAAAATGTGATAAAATGCAAAAATATGGCTCATGAAATGTGAGAAACGGCATCGAGATCGGTCTTCTACCCCGTGGAGATCCATACCGCGAACCCCGTGGGCAGAGCGAATATGGAGAGCGTGCTGGCGAGGTACTGGGGAGAGGAGTACTGGTAAAACACAATACTCGAAAAAAGCAAAATAAAACTGCCGAAAAATACAAAACAAAATAGCCGAAAAATACAAAATAAAACTGCCGAAAAATACAAAACAAACTTGAATAAATTATTTAAAAAATGTTATACTAGCAGTAAAAGGAGTGTATAGCATATGGAATATATCAGGCGAGTTGTAGACGATGAAATAGATAGAAAAACAGAAGCGTTTAATGCGGTAAGCATTATTGGTCCGAAAGGGTGTGGTAAAACGAGAACTGCCAAGGAACGTTGCAAAACGGTTATTGAGTTCCAGGATGAGGATAAAAGAGATGGATACATTGCTGTGGCAGAGACGGCGCCCAAGCTTTTTTTAAAAAATGAGAAACCGATTTTGTTTGACGAGTGGCAGGATGCTGTAAAAATATGGGGAACTATCCGAAAAGATTGCGACGACCATCCGGAAAATGTTGGACAATATTTTCTGACAGGTTCGGCGAGCAAAAAGATAGATACCCCCCATACGGGAACGGGAAGAATAACGGAAATTACAATGTATCCCATGACATTATGGGAAACAGGTGAGTCAAATGGGAAAATATCTTTGGCAAAAATTCTGGAAGATCCAAACTATGATATAGATGGAATTATGTCGGAGACAAATCTGGAACAGTTATTTTTTGCAGTGTGCCGAGGTGGATGGCCGAGGTGTCTGGCATTATCAAAAGATAGCGCTAAATTGGAAATTGCAAAAGATTATTATAGGCAAATTATCCATAAGGATATTACAGCTATTGATGGGGTGAAGAGAAATCCCGAATGGACAAGAGCACTATTATGGTCATATGCAAGAAATATGGCAACTACCGCAAAGAGAACAAGTATTTATGCCGATATTAAGGCAACCCAAAATGTAACGGATATAACACTTGCATCATATATTGATGCGCTGGAAAGCTTATTTGTTATAAAAGATATTGATGCCTGGACACCGCAGATTCGTTCAAAAACGGCAATAAGGACAGCGAAAAAGCATATTTTTATTGATCCGTCTATCGGATTAGCGGCTCTTGGTATTAATCCGGAGTATTTTTACAATGATTTAGATTTATTTGGTCATGTTTTTGAAAATTTGGTTTTAAGAGATCTGCTGGTATATGCAGAAAATCATAATGCACGAGTACTCCATTATACAGATGATACAGGGATGGAAGCTGACGCTGTATATCAAATGGAAGATGGAAGATATGCGCTTATTGAGATTAAGACAGGTGCCAACAAGATACCTGATGCTGAAAAATCTCTCTTAAAATTTAAAGAAGTGATTCAAAAATATAATCAAAGTGCCATCAAAAATGTGGATCATCCACGAGCTGTCTATAGGGAGCCATCTGCACTGATTGTGATATGTGCGAATGCACCTATGGCATATACAACGGATATGGGAGTCAAGATCGTTCCAATTGGCTGCTTGAAAGATTAAAAAAGTTTGTAAGATTCTGTCGCATATTGTCATGTATATAATAGAGGGAGCAATTTTACATAGATTGCAGTATTCCTGAAAATATGCTATGATACTTTTAAATGAGCGAAAAAAGTAAAAAGAATCAGACAATTCAATATTATGATCAAAATGCCGCCGATTTTGTGGAGAACACGCGGAATGTAGATTTTCATGTAATGCAGGATGAATTTATAGAAGGGCTTCCTGCAGGGGCGAAGATCCTGGATCTGGGCTGCGGCTCCGGAAGGGATACGAAATATTTCCTGGAGCATGGCTATCGGGTAGACGCGATAGACGGCTCCGCGGAACTGTGCGCGTTGGCATCAGAGTACACGGGGATTCCGGTGAAATGCCAGTTGTTCCAAGAGTTGGATGCATCGGAAGTGTATGACGGTATCTGGGCGTGCTCATCGCTGTTGCACTTATCCTATGGGGAACTGGATGAAGTGCTGTATCGCATCGAGAAGGCGCTGAAGCCGCAGGGCATTTTGTACATGTCATTTAAGTATGGTGTATTTGAGGGGGAAAGGAACGGCAGATATTTTCTGGATTTTACAGAAGAGAAACTGGAGCAGCTGCTGAAAAAACATACAATTTTACAGCAGCTGCGGAACTTTCTGACAGAAGATGTACGACCGGACAGGGAAGAAAGATGGCTGAATCTATTCCTGAAAAAGATCAATTCTTAACTGCATATCCGAACTATGTCCTCCGGGAGACAGTGACTTATCCGAATGGCGGTGTGAGTCACTTTTATGATGATGGAGTGGACATGGTCATTATCGATGATGAAATCTGCTCCTGCCGGGATGGCGAGCAGATTTTTCCTTATACACTGATCACAGATAAACAAAACCACTATATGAAAATATACCGGAGAGTGTTCCGATTCCTGGGATTTGATCCGGAAACGATAGAAAAATGCCTGCAGAGAAACCGACAGGAAGTGCTGTACTCTACCAAAAAAATCTCAGAAAGAGGAGAGCATGCGGACTCTTCGCCACTGGAGCTGCTGTTTGAACAGAATTTCACGGATGTCTACGGTATGCGGGCATTGAAATACCTGCAAAAAGAATTCCGGATCTAATATGCGTCTTTAACTGTTATATGGAATGCAGTCGTTTCAGTTAGCGATCCTTTATAAATATATTCATATTGGTAATAAGAACATGTAGTACATCATGTCTTATAAATACCATATTGATCTTTTATCTGCTGATTGTTAGCGGTGGATAAAGAGGACGTTATATCTAAGTTCTTTACCTACGAGGACCGTCTTATTCTTCAAAAGGAACCGAAGGGAAGTATGTCCATCAAAGTAATAGTTAATAGTGGTTATCTTTGAAAAAAGAATTGACATTATTTCTGGGGAGATTAAAAATGTTTTTCGGAAATTGTAACAGGTCATCCAAACTATATATTTAATAAAATTTGGTTAGATGATCTCCGCCCCGCACCGTGGGATATGAGAGCGCTAGATTCGTGAATGAAGCCAAGACACTGATCCGGGAGGCGGAGAGAAATGGCATCGAGATCGAGGTGCTGGATCTCGACCATGACCTGGGAGATTTTGCAAATCAGGGCGGCGATGCCATCAAACTGCTGGACTGGCTGGTGGAGCGGGAGACCTTTTACCCCGTGGAGATCCATACCGCGAACCCCGTGGGCAGAGCGAATATGGAGAGTGTGCTGGCGAGGTACTGGGGAGAGGTGTACTGGTAGAAAACACAATATTCGAAAAAAGCAAAACAAAACAGCAGCTTGCAATCAACTTGCAATCAACTGCAATCAACCTTTATAAAAAAGTTTGTAAGATTCTGTCGAAATTTGCCATGTATATAATGGAGGGCGATTTATAAAGAAAATAGATTGGCCCAAATAAGATAGAAACTATGGGAAAAGGAGAATGATTATGAATCAAGACCAAAGAAAAGTATCAAATACAAGAAATATTATTACAGCAGTAGTGAGCGTAATAGCGTTAATTGTAATTGGATTGATCTACTTACTGCCCCAAAATGTATTAATGCATAAATTGCTAGGGACTGATGGACAACTGATAGCATTGTTTTTAGCACTTGTTGCACTGATTATATTATCTTTTTCTATAGCTAAATGCTATAGTGTGTCAAAAATAAATAAAAGACTAAAAAATTTACCATATTATTTTGATTACGAAAAAGAATTATCTATATACAAGGTAATCGGGACAAAAAAGAAATCGAAAGATAATGCACAAAGATATCTGACATATTCTGACTGGAAAGAACACTTACATAAAAAATATAAAGAGCAGATAAACTATGAGAATTTTTATAGATTTGTAAATCAGTCAAGACGGGCAAAAAAGGAAGAAAAAGATTTAATTCAATCATTGGTAATACCTTTAGAAATTACGATAATTTCAGTATATTTTAATATTAACAATGAATTAGATTATAATGAGTGTATTATCTCACTTATTCTACTTGTTGGATTTTTTGTTATTTATTTTACTAGACAGGTGATAAAGATAAATTGGGAAATTAACTTTTATGATGATTTTATAGAAGTCATGTTTCCTGATATGAAAAAGAACGAGTAAAATCAAAATGGCTTATATATTGCGTTTAGGTATGAATTGATGGTTATAATTGAATGATTTTATTATGTAATTAACTTTGGACATGATTTATGGAAAGGTTTTTAGCGCTTTGCTGAAGAATACTATACATATAATTATATTATGTAAAGAATACAGAAATTGATTGAGAAAGCAATATGTGCATAGTATAATTACAATGTATTTGTAAAAATATTAGAGGATATAATTACTGGTAGCCAAATAAAATGTGGCTTAAAGAGGAAATGTCATGAAGCTTGATGAAATTTTGATGCAGGCGCCTAAAAATAATCTTATAGGCGATTCTATAATAGTTATGTATTCTAAACTTCAACGGTATGAAAAAATATTGTGTTCTGTTAGTGGGGGGAGTGATAGTGATATTTTAGTAGATCTTTGCCAAAAATATGATGATGCTAATAAAATTACGTATGTTTTTTTTGATACGGGATTAGAATTTAATGCAACCAAAGAACATTTGGCATATTTAGAGCAAAGATATGGAATAGAAATAAGAAGAATACGTGCTATTAAACCAGTACCACTTTGTTGCCAAATATATGGACAACCGTTTTTATCAAAGCAAGTAAGTGAATGGATTGAAAGAT
>ENA-OUPQ01000335-OUPQ01000335.1-human-gut-metagenome-genome-assembly--contig:-NODE-335-length-21257-cov-6.03372_pt1 | contig 21257 bp, 25 predicted proteins | sample MGYA00237946_ERZ548807 | MGnify/ENA primary metagenome ERZ548807 (study PRJEB26490, sample SAMN05194714) | human gut metagenome | biome: terrestrial biome; feature: human-associated habitat; material...
AAATTATACAGATTTATACAAAAAAATTACAAAGACTGCCAACAAAATGCAGGTTTTGTATGGATCTAGAGTGAGCAAGGAGAAAATGATTGATATAGGAATGGATTATATTCTAAAACAAGGAAAGATAGAAAAAAATCTAGCTTTGATAAGGAGAGATTGTTAGGTAAACTGTTTTTTAAAGCTAGATACCAGATGCTAGGAACGGTAATAAAATCGTTTAAAGAAACTAGTATATCAGCTCTGATGGATTTTGTTGGAATGTATGATGAAATAGAATATGTGGACAAGATTGACAGTTGGATATATCCTATAAAATGGAAAAAAGTTGAAATGCTGATTATTGATAATATTCAGTTAAACATAAATGCAATTATGAAAAACAGAGAATACGGACTAAGGAATATTACAAAAAAGTTAGATATGCAAAAGGATAGATTTTATCAAATTATAGAAAGTATAGGAGAACAGTTGATACAACAAAATAAAGTACGAATTTGCAAAGATGGAAGAGTGGTGATTATAAATGAGCAAATATAAGATTAAAAGTGCACAAGCAACAGATGAAGTAGTAAGAATATTTAAAGAAAACAGTTTAAATGTAATGGCGACTACAGAAATGAGAAAAGTAGTGGATAAAGTGATAGTGATAGGAATATTTTATTTTTGTATTACGTGTATACTTCAGAAAGTGATATGGGCGAATTTTGTGTTTATGGCTACAGCTATCAGTGCTACTATTGTATATATTTTTTGGAAATTTAATAATATCTTGTATGATAAGAGCAAGAAACTAGGAGGAAAACATTATAAAATGTTTTCTAAAGACAAGTATTATGATGTTATTCAATATAACAGGAAGATAATTTTAAACAGTGAAATAAAGTTGGTCAAAAGTATTTTAATTCAAAATGGTATGTACAATCCAGAATGTATGAGAGAGCTAAGAGATTATTTAAAGAATAACAAGAAAAAGGATAAATATGATGACTCGAGTTTTTCGCAAATAGTGGTTGGAGTATATGCTGTGCCGATTACTTTTAATATAATTAATATTTATACAGCAATAAGTAAAACTGAGCTACAAGAAAGTATAATAAACATTGCATATATTATGATTTTTGCGATGACTATTGTTGGCATTGCATATATAATACACATTATTAAGAAAGTAAAAATGATGTCAATTAGCAATTCTTATACATATCCGAGGCTGATAAAGATTTTAACAAACCTGATTATAATGAATTCAAGTAGAACTGCAAAAGTAAAGAGAAAATCGACTTATGACAGGAGAGCGATGTGAATATATTGTATAGACAGATTAACATAAATTTGAAAAAAATACAAAAATGTGGTATAATATATGTATTACCTAAATAGGAGGAAATCTCGATGAAAACACCCGAAACTTATAATGGCAAAAACCTCGCATACGAAGAAGTCTTCCGTTCTGCACACGCATATGCAACTGAAAAGGAAGCTCAGAAGGTTCTGGATGATATTCGGAATGTGCACGATGGTGCGCATGGCTGGGTTGAATTAGAAGCCTATCTGGACAAAACCGAAAGAGGTTTTGTGGCAGTACGCCACCATGCTCAGTATAAGTGAGTTGCATCCAAAACCACCTCTCATAGAAAACGACACTTGTCGATTTCTATGGGAGGTGGTTACTTTTAGCTAAAAAGAATAAAAAATTACAAATGAATTCCATTAATCCACATTTTGTGCTATAATTGTGGAAAAATAAACCTAAAAGGAGGATTTTATGGCGGAACTTTGGGATATATATGATGGAAACAAAAGGAAAACAGGAAGAACGGCAGAAAGAGGAGTTTATGAGTTTGAAGATGGAGAATATCATTTGGTAGTACAAGCTATTATTTTAAACACAAAAAATGAAATATTGATTAGTAAGAGAGCTCCATTTAAAAAGTTTGGAGGAATGTGGGAATGCAACGGTGGTTCTGCTTTGAAGGGAGAAACAAGTTTAGAGGGAATTCTAAGAGAAGTAAAAGAGGAGTTAGGAATTAAATTTTCGAAACCAGAAGCTATTTTCCTAAAAGAGGTAAAACGTGAAATAGTCCCTGCAAATTTCAAAGATTTGTGGCTGTTTAAACGTGATATAAATGATGAAGAGATTACCTTCCCAGATGGAGAGGCTACAGATTTTAAATGGGTGAGCATAGACGAGTTTATGGAAATGTTTAATAATCAAGAGATCGTGCCAACTGTTGACTTTGGACGAGATGAATATGAACTGGCGCTAAGAACTGAACAAAGAGAGTCTTATGGATTCATAGGAAAGAATGTAAGCGTGAGAATAGATAGACCTTTAAATAGCAAGCATCCAAAGCATGGATTTGTATATGAGGCAAATTATGGTTATGTTCCGAATACAGTAAGTGGCGATGGAGAAGAGCTGGATGCTTATGTGTTAGGTGTGAATAAGCCTGTGCAAGAGTTTACAGGAAAGTGCATAGCTGTGATTCATAGAACAAACGATGATGATGACAAATTAATAATTGTTCCAGAAGACAAGAACCTTACAGATGAAGAGATTAGACAGTTTACAAATTTTCAAGAACAATTTTTTGAAAGTGAGATTATCAGATAATACAAGAGGCTGATAAAATCTAGTCATATGAAGCAGATTTTTTATATTAATTTTAGGAGGAGAAAATGCAGATAACTTATATACAGAGAACACCTACTGCTGATGAGTTTAATATTCTTACTGAAGCGGTTGGTTGGGGAAAGAGAATAAATGAAATAGTGGAAGAAGCGTTAAGCAATACTTTATGCTCAATTTGTGCATATGATGGGGAAAAGCTTATTGGTTATGGCAGAATTATTGGAGATAAAACTATATTTCTGTATATTCAAGATGTAATGATTATTCCGGAGTATCAGGGCAAGAAAATTGGCACAGGGATAATGAACACGCTATTAGAGAAAATCAACGAGTATAAAAAAGTGAATCCAGAGATAAGAACATATTTAGGAGCATCAAAGGGCAGAGAGAGTTTTTATGAGAGGTTTGGATTTATATCAAGACCAAATGATGATTTAGGCGCGGGAATGATTTTATATGATGAATAAAAGAGGAGCAAACAGATGGATAAAAAGGAAGAATATTTAAATGAATTATTAGAAAATCCGAGTGGTGCACAGGTATTAAGTGATAAACTAAGTCAGTTACTAGAAGATAAGGAGTTTTACAAATATGGATTGCTAGTTCCAATCATAGAAAAGTTATTAAGTAGTGGATATGAAAATACGGTATTAAGCCAATTTTCTCACATTTTACAAAGAGCGTTAAAAGATGAGATTCTGGATATTGCAGAGATGATTTCGGATGTGCCAGAGGGGCAAGATACATTAACCAATAATGCAACACAAGTCATTGCAAGGTTGGATGGAGAAGATATCGTAGATTTTATTGATTTGCTTAGTGATGAGAAAAAGCAAGAAATGTTTGAGAGAAACGAATATTCATATAATCTTTATAGACAGGGACTAATTCGAGAATCAACATTAGGTGGAATTATTAAGGGAGATGTTTCGATATTTGTTGAAGAAATCATTAAAGAAGTTTCGGAAGGAAAAGAGTTAAAGAAAATTGGAGATGAGGGCACTTATAGTGATGCAATAGAGACAAATGGATATGTCATAAAGTTGGGCGAAACTAGAGATAAGTTTGAAATACCATACCATCCTAATATTTTGCAACCTTTGCTGAGAGAGAAAATCTCAGACAAAGAGGGCAAAGATGTTTTAATTGTCGAGGTACAAGACAAGGTTGATACTAAAAACGTAACAGAACAGCAAAGGCAAGAGTTGATAAATAAACTTAAGAAATCTAAGATTAAATGCAAAGATATTCTATATGGAAATATTGGAATTCTTCAAAAGCCTAACCAAAGAAGATTGTTTGATGGTGTTGGAGGAATAACAGATCATAAAAACATAAAAGAAGAAACACTAAAACCGGGAGAGCCAGTTGTATATGATACTGATATGATAGAATATGATGATTCTGATAGATAACCATTGCATAAAGCAAATAATATGATATAATGCTACTTAGTAAAAGGCGAAAGATATAAGACTAACATTTGAAATTTATTAACATACCAAGAGTATGCCGATAAATTTCAAATTTGTTTTATAAATAAAAGTCTTGGAAAGGAATTAAATAAAATGGATTTAACGATTGAAGTGGAGGATTACAAGTTAAATGTAAGAGCTGCTGGAATTATAATTCATAACAACAAAGTCTTAACACACAGAAATCTTAACTCGAATCACTATACTTTTATAGGAGGGAGAGTTGAAATTGGTGAAGATTCAGCAAGTACTGTAAAAAGAGAAATTGAAGAGGAACTTGGAAAAGAAGCTGAGATAATAGAACATGGAGGCGTAATAGAAAACTTTTTTGAGATGAAAGGTGCTAAGTATCATGAGATGTTATTCATTCATAGAGCGGAATTTGTAAATGAAGAAGATAAGAAAATTGAATATACATTGAAGAATAAAGAGGGCAAAGACTATTTGCAATATGAGTGGATAGACATAGACCATTTAGATGACTATCCAATAAAACCGGCAATAATAAAAGAAATATTAAAACAAGGAAAATTTCCGGTACATATGATAAACAAAGACTAACACGAAACTATAATTACAGAAATATGGCTTAAACGTTGATTTTTTCGGCATAATTTGATATAATTATTTACATAAAATTCTGAAAGGAGGACGTGCATATGGCGAATGCCAAGCACAACAAGAAACGGTTTAAGGGCATAATCACGATTCTCATTCTGATTGTGCTCGTCGCCACGTCTGTGGTGATGATTGAGAAGGAGCCGAAGGCGCCTAGATCTGGACAGGTGAACCAGCCGGAAATCAACCAGAATGGAGAACCCTTAGGGGAACTCCTGATGACAATGATTGATGTAGGACAAGCGGATTCCTTTCTGTTTGAACAGAACGGGAAAGTAGCAGTTGTCGATTGTGGAACGCGGTCGACGGGAAAGGATGTAGTTTCTTATCTTAAAGGCAAAGGGATAACGCGAATTGATTATCTTATTGGAACTCATCCTCATGAGGACCACATGGGCGGCATGTATGCAGTTCTTACTAGCTTTGATATCGGAACAGTTATTATTCCGAAGGTAACAAAAAGCGAGATTACCACGAACTGGTATACCAAGCTCATGGGAGAACTTAGTAGTGGTAAATATGATGTGCAGTACTCCGAAGTTGGCCATGAGTATACTCTTGGCCAGGCAAAGATGAAAATCATTGGACCTATTACAGAGCCTGATGACGAAAACCTCAACAATTATTCGATAGTGATGAAAGTCTCCTTTGGAGACATGGACGTCATTATGACTGGTGATGCTGAGGAGCAGGTTGAAAAAGAGATCCTTCAGTCTGGTGCAGATCTTGATGCAGAAATGCTTAAAGTGGGACACCATGGTTCGCAGACTTCTACGAGTGATGCATTTTTGGATGAGATAGATCCTGATTATGCGTTGATTAGTGCAAAAGTCGGAAACAAGTATGATCATCCGATGCCAGCAACTATGGCTAAGCTAGAAGCGCGGAATATTGAAGTGTACCGCACTGACGAACAGGGAAATGTGGTAATAACGATTACCGCTAAGAAAATTACATTCAACTGTACTCCGGGGGACTACCAAAGCGGAACCCAGTTAGCAGAAAGTTCCAAAAAAGGAGGGTGACTGATATGGAAAGCTTCGCTTCCATTGACCGCATCGAGGGCAATTTCGTTGTCCTTGAAGTAGAGCTCGTAAGAGCACAAGAAAGAGCGGAATACGACTTTTTGGACGATGACCAAACCGTATTCGTAGATGTACCCAAAAGTATGGCGACCAAGCTTGGAGACATCCGAGAAGGTGATATCCTTCTGGTAACGCACCAAGATGGAATCATTTCTAACATTGTTTGCAAAGATGATGTTGAAAAGAGAAAAAGAGTGGAGAGACTCGCAAAAATCATGAGCAAAATCTAAACCGGAACAGGAGGGGAAATATTTCCCCTCCTGCATTTTTTAGAGTAAAAATATTGAAATTAAAGCTATTTTGTTATATAATAATTAAGCTATAAAAATAAAGGAGAGATTTTATGTTTCAAAAATTAGAAGCTGTAGAGCAAAGATATGAAGAACTTACTAAAAAGATATCAGATCCAGATGTAATTGCAAGAACCAGTGAGTGGACACAATACATGAAAGAGCACGCTGAAATTGAAGAGGTTGTTTTAAAATACAAAGAATATAAAAAGGTAAAACAAAGTTTAGTAGAAGCTGAAGAATTAATGAAAGATCAAGAAATGAAAGAACTTGCCGAGGAAGAGGCAAAAGCTGATAGAGAGAAACTTCCAAAGTTAGAGGAAGAGCTAAAAGTATTACTAATACCAAAAGACCCAGATGATGATAAAAACATAATCTGCGAGATAAGAGGTGGCGCTGGAGGAGATGAAGCAGCACTATTTGCAGGAACCCTATTTAGAATGTATTCAATGTATGCAGAAAGAAAGCACTGGAAACTAGAAGTACTAAATGAAAACGAAACAGGATTAGGTGGATACAAAGAAATATCATTTATGATTTCTGGAAAAGGTGCATACAGTAGACTAAAATATGAAAGTGGAGTTCATAGAGTACAAAGAGTTCCAGAAACAGAAGCAAGTGGAAGAATCCATACATCAACAGCAACAGTCGCAGTTTTACCAGTAGTGGACGATGTACAAATAGACATAAATCCGGCAGACATAAAGCTAGAAGTGTTTAGAGCGTCAGGAGCTGGAGGACAGCATGTAAACAAAACATCATCAGCAGTAAGATTGATTCACATTCCAACAGGAATGGTAGCAGAATGTCAAACTGAACGTTCTCAAACTCAAAATAGAGAATATGCTATGAAGCTATTGAAATCAAGATTATACGAAAAAGAAAGACAAGAAAGAGACTCAAAACTTGCAAGTGAAAGAAAGAGCCAAATTGGAAGTGGAGATAGAAGCGAAAAAATTCGTACATACAATTACCCACAAGGACGTATAACAGACCACAGAATTGGCTTAAGCATCTATCAAATGGAAGATTTCTTAAATGGGAATTTAGATGAGATGATAGATAATCTAACTGCAGCAGACAGAGCAGAAAAATTAAAAGGATCAGATGAATAATAGAATATAAAAGACAAAAATGAATACAATTTATTAGTATTCATTTTTTTATATAAAATATGTTGAAAAATGTAAAAAAATGTAGTATTATGTATGTAAAATAATGAAAGGGGGACTAAACAATGCACTATACATACGGAACAGATTTCGCAGATATCTCTACAACAACAGCAACAAAAGCAGCGTCAGGAATGATATGGGTAGTAATATCTGCTATACTTGCAGTTATAGGAGGAATAGTATTATACTTCACATTTTTAAGCAAAAAAAATGAAGGAAAATTTACAGGATTCTTAGGATGGATGTATGATTTCTTAACATTCAAAAAAATGATGATAGAAAACTTACTAAAAATCTTATACTTAATTGCAGCAATATTTATAACATTAGGATCATTTGCACTAATATCAACAAGTTTCATAGCATTCTTAATGACATTAGTATTTGGAAATATAGCAGCAAGAGTTGGATATGAATTATTCCTAGTAACATTAGTTATTTGCAGAAATACAACTGACATTAACAAAAAATTAGGAAACAAAGAAGTAACAAAAAAAGAAGAAGAACAATAATTCTTTCAAAAAATAAAGAAACAAACCGTTAGAACCAAGAGGACTAGAGGTTATTTTTATGCCAAACCATGAAAGAACAGAGGCAGATGCTGAAATACTAAACAACATAACGAAAGATGAAGACTATACATTTACAGTCAAGTAGATGTATAGGTCTTTTTTGTACATAATAATCAACTTCTTGAATATAAATTAAAGACAGGAAGTGATTTTATTGAGTGAATTATTAAAAGTAACATTAATAGGATTGTTCTTTGGAACATTTGGAACAACCATTGGTGGAATAATTGGAATAAAATTTAAAAATCCATCAAACAAAATCCTGAGCTTCATATTATCATTTGCATCAGGATTGATGACAGCAATATTAAGCTTTGATCTGATACCAGAAGCACTAAAAATATCCTCGATTCCAAATGCAGTAATGGGAATCGTCTTAGGAATTATATGCATGATAATTTGCAATGTGGCAGTTGATAAAAAATTCAAAATCAAAAATTCTAAAACAGATACCAAAAGAGAATTGCTGAGAACAGGAATAATTACGAGCATAGGATTGGCACTACATAACTTTCCAGAAGGATTGGCAATAGGCTCAGGATTTGGCGCATCCCTAACATTGGGATATTCATTAGCTGTTGCAATTTGTATACATGATGTACCAGAAGGAATATCGATGGCGGTGCCGATGAAAAATGGAGGAATGAACTCAGGTAGAGTTTTATTCTATGTAATATTGTCTGGGATAACTACAGGGATAGGAGCATTTGTGGGAAAAATAATAGGAGAAATATCTGAGGATGTTATTTCTATTTGCCTAACGTTTGCAGCAGGAGCAATGCTATACATAGTGTCAGGAGAGCTAATACCGGAATCGAATTCATTATATAAAGGTAGATTTCCGACTTTGGGAAATATAGTAGGCTTTATATTAGGATTAATTGCAGTAAATATATAATTCAACATTTTTCGATAAAAGTATTTACTTTTGTAAATAATATGATAAAATAAAAATAGGATTTAATACAAATGAATCAAATAAAGTACAATTTAGGAGGAGAAAATCTTATGAAGAAAACAAAAGCATTTCTTATAGTATTTTTAATTTTATGTATTAGCATTATACCATTGAAATATGTAAATGCACATTCTATAGAATTAGATGAAAACAATCTTATATCATTTCCATTATTTATATACAATGGTAAAGGAACAATATCTATAAGCAGTTCTCAAACTGGATATGAATTATATTATCAAGCTGTTGAGATACCAAATGATGATTATCAAAAGATGGAGGAAATAAAAACTGCTGGCAAGAAAGCTATAGAAGAACTTAATACACAATTAAATAGTTTAAAGGCAGAACGTGATAATTTAAAAACAGTATATGATGAAGCTTATGCTGCATATCAAGAAAAAGTAACAAATAACGCAACTGAAGAAGAAATTGCAACAGCAAAAGAAGCATATGAAACAGCAAAGACAAATTATCAAAACAAAATAGAAGAATATAATGACAAAGTAGACGAGTATAATGCTAAAGTAAAAGAAATAAATACTAATATAAATGCTATAGTTCCAGCGTATGTTGAAGGCAATTGGACTAAAACTGAAGATGGAAATTTCCAAATGGACTTAACCCAATTTTCTGGAAATAAAGCATTTGCAATATGGGCAAAATTAGTTACTTCAGATGGTACAATAGTTTATGATGAAGAAACATATAAACTTTCAGGAAAAAAAGTTGAAGATGTTGCAGTTGAGTCAATAAGTTTGGATAAAACATCTCTATCAATAGCAGTAGGAAGTGAATATACTCTAGTAGCAACCGTAAAACCAACTGATGCTACAAACAAATCGGTAATATGGACAAGCGATAACGAGAAAGTAGCAAAAGTAGAAGCAGGAAAAGTAATAGCAGTATCAGAAGGTACAGCAACAATTACAGCTACAACAGCAGATGGAAACTATACAGCTACATGTAAAGTTACTGTTACACAAAAAGCTGGTACACCAAATCAAGATGGCAATGGAAACCAAGGAACCCAAAAAGACCCAACAGTTGCAGATGGAAAACTACCTCAAACAGGAAGTTTACTATATATTGCAGGAGTTGCAATAATAGCAGTAGGTATAGCAGGAATAGTAGCTTACAAAAAAGGAAAACACTTAAACTTTAAATAGTAAAAAATAAATGAACCAAAATTATTAGACAAAAGTTTAATAATAATGGTTCATTTTTTACGACATAAACAAGAACAAATGTTTTTAAAAAAGTATTGACTTTTATTAGCTGAAAATATATAATAACTTTCGAATATAAAACGAAAGGATTGCGTATGAACAAAGAAGAAATAATTGAAGGATTAAACGATAAACAAAAAGAAGCGGTACTTGCAACAGAAGGACCTTGCCTCGTAATTGCTGGTGCTGGAAGCGGAAAAACAAAAGTATTAACGCATAAAATTGCGTATGAGATAGCAAATGGGGTAAAACCTTGGAATATACTTGCAATAACATTTACAAATAAAGCTGCAAATGAAATGAAAGAAAGAATAGAAAAGCTAATTGGAGATGCAGCAAAAGACCTATGGATGGGAACTTTCCACTCAATTTGTGTGAAAATATTAAGAAGATACATAGATAGAGTCGGATATAAAACAGACTTTGTAATCTTTGATACATCAGATCAAAAAACATTAATAAAAGAATGTATAAAAGCACTAAAAGTGGATGACAAACTTTTTACAGACAGAGGAGTACTTACAGAAATAAGCAATGGTAAAAACGAGCTACTAGAACCAAAGGCATATGGAGTAAAATATGCTGGAGATTTCAGAAGAGAAAAAATTGCAGAATTATATGCATTATACCAACAAAAATTAAAAGAAAACAATGCTTTAGACTTTGATGATATAATAAATCTTACAATAAAAATACTAACAGAAAATCCGGATGTACTAGACTATTACACAGAAAAATTCCAATATGTATTAGTAGATGAATACCAAGATACAAACAAAGCACAATTTATGTTGGTATCAATGTTGGCATCAAAATATGGAAATATAACAGCCGTAGGGGATAACGACCAATGTTTAGTAGAAGGAACAAAAATAATAACGAAAGACGGAGAGAGAAATATAGAAGATATAAAGCCCGAAGAAAAAATATTATGCGGGTGTGGATTTGGTGAAACAAAGGAAGGGACTGTTGAGTCAAACAAAAAAAGAGCATATAAAGGACCGATTATAGAAGTAAAGACCAGTAAAGGTATGAAAATTAAAGGAACACCTAATCATATTATATTTGCAAAGCTTAAACCAGATTACAAAAACTTCTATGTGTACTTAATGTATAAAGAGGGATTGGGATATAGAATAGGTCAAACAAGAGGAGTAAGAAAAAACGATTATAGCGAAGTTGAAAATGGCTTAGCCGTTAGATTAAGACAAGAGAAAGGAGATAAGATATGGTTGTTAAAAACCTGTGACACACTTAATGAAGCAACCTATTTTGAATCATACTACTCATATAAATATGGCATTCCAATGCTTGTTTTTCATTCAAAAGGAAGAGAGATGGTATGGAAGCAAGATGAAATAAATAATCTGTATTACAGTATAAATACAGAAGAAAGAGCTTGTGCGTTAATGAGAGATTTACACTTATACAAAGAATATCCAACTATTGTACCACAAGCCTCTATGAGAGGAGGAACACAAAGAAAGATTATCAACATAGCCTTCTTTAGTAGTAATACAAGAAAGGGAAGAAAACATGGACATAGAATATATATTAATTCGTCAAATGAAGGATTAAGAGAAAAACTCGTAGAACAAAAATATAATATTAAAAAAGGTAAAGCTTCGACTTGGAGAGTTGAGTGTGAAAGAAGTAGATATGAGGAGGCATATGATTTAGCAAAAGAAATTAATGATACAGATAATAGCATTATACTATCGGCTAAAATTAGATTAACAGAGGGCAAACATTTCAACTTTATGCCATTATCTCATATTAGACCTAATATGATAGTCGCTATATATGATTCGAAAAGTGGAAAAATAATAGAGGACACTGTAGAATCAATTAGTATAATAGAGTACAGTGGAAATGTATATGACTTAAATATACCTGAATATCATCAATATATAGCTAATGGAATAAGTGTTCATAATTGTATATATGGATTTAGAGGTTCAGATATTAGCAATATACTAAACTTTGAAAGAGACTTTCCAGGAACTAAGATAATAAAATTAGAGCAGAATTATAGATGTACAGGCAATATCTTAAAAGCTGCAAACGCAGTAATTAAGCACAACGAAAATAAATATGACAAAAAATTGTGGACACAAAACGAAGAAGGAAAAATCCCTTGTATTTACAATGGAGAAGATGAATATGACGAAGCAAGATATATAGTAGAGCAAATAGAACATTTAAAAAGAGAAGAATATTATAAGAACTCGGACTTTGTTGTATTATATAGAATGAATGCTCAATCAAGAGCAATAGAAGATATATTAATGAGAGAAGGCTTGCCATACAAGGTAATAGGAGGTCTAAAATTCTACGAGAGAAAAGAAATAAAAGATATAATTGCATATTTAAGACTAATTCATAATACAGCAGATAATTTATCTTTAAAAAGAATAATTAATGAACCAAAAAGAGGAATAGGCAAAACGAGCCTTGAAAAGGTTCAAGAAATATCAGAGAACTCTGGTATACCAATGTACGAAATAATAAAAGATGCGGATAAATACGAGTTAAGCAGAGTGTATGCATATTCGAGGGAATTCATCGAGCAAATTGAATATCTAAGAGAGCAAAAAGATAAAATTAAAATTTCTGATTTAATAAAAGCAACATTAAATAAAACAGGATATACAAAGGCACTAGAACTTGAAAACAGTGTAGAAGCTGAAACAAGAATAGAAAACCTAGAAGAATTTTTAACAGTTGCAATAGAATTTGAAGAACAAGAAGCGGACAATACTTTGGCTGAATTCTTAGAAAACATAACACTTTCAAGCGACATAGATGGAATGGAAGACCAAGAAGACTCTGTAACATTAATGACTTTACATAGTGCAAAAGGACTTGAATTCCCAGTTGTATTCCTAGTGGGAATGGAAGAAGGAATATTCCCGGGATATAAATCAATAGGAGAACCACAAGCACTTGAAGAAGAAAGAAGACTATTTTATGTAGGAATAACCAGAGCAAAACAATATTTGTATCTAACTTGTGCTAAACACAGAACAATATTTGGAGCTACAAGCTATAATCAAGTATCAAGGTTTGTTCAAGAAATTCCAGAAGAGCTATTAGAAGGCTATGCTGAGATGGTAAACAGTAACTCTAAGGAAGATGAATTCAAAGATTCTGGTTATAGATGGAGCTATGGAAAAGGACAAACTGTAAAAACATACAAAATGGATGAAGAGGACAAGAAGAACACTGCGAAAATATTACAAGAAAACAAGACTGCAGGGTTCCAATTTAGAACAGCAGAGAGTTTCTTAAATTCAATAAAACAAAATAACCAAAACAGTAATGTAGACCTAAGCAAATACCAAGTTGGTCAAAGAGTATATCATAAGAAATTTGGAGAAGGTACAATAACAAAACTAGAACAAGAAGGAGATGATATCAAGGTAGACTTAGAATTTGACAAGGTTGGACATAAGAGGTTAATGGCAAAATTTGCTGGCTTAGAAATAATAAAATAAAAAACAAAAAATTATATGATAAAAAAATCATATAATTTTTTTTGAATAAAACTAAAATTGAAGAGCATAATAAAATTATCTAAGTCAGAAAGGAAGGATAAATATGGCAAATTTAAGTCAAGTAGAATTACAAAATTTAAGACATTTAATAGGTGCACACGAAACATCATACCAAAAATTAAACGCATATGCATCACAGGCAGTTGATCCACAAATTAAGCAGGTATTCACAAAATCTGCACAAGATGCACTAAACACAAAACAAAAATTAATGTCATTTTTAAATAATTAGGAGGTAAGAGCATGGACGAAAAAACAATGGTTAATGACATATTAGACGGAGTTAAATCTGAGCTAAAAACATATCAAGGAGTAATAATTGAGACAGAAAATATGCAACTAAGACAAACAATACAACAGATAAGAAATAATGATGAAAGTTTTCAATATGAGCTATTTAAAATAGCACAAGCAAAAGGATATTACAAACCAGCAGCACAAGCAACACAAACAGAAATAATGACAGTCAAAAATGATTTACAATAAACAAAAAAGGGGATGCAAAATCCCCTTTTTAAAAATCCATTACGAAAGAATTCCGTGAACGGAAAAAATTCGTAATGAAAAAATTTATTTTTTACCTTGTTGTTTTATTAAGATATCTATTAGAGAATCTACAATAAAACGATTTTTTTTATTTAATTCGTTGTAATTAGAAATATAATTATAGCTAGAACAATCATCGGGATTGTTAGTCATAGTGTACAAAACGTGATTAGGAGTAATTCCATAAGCATCACATAGTTTTATTAATGTAGAAATACTACCAGAAGAAAAAACTCTTTCAATTTGACTAATATATCTAGGAGCAAGACCTGTAATCTCAGAAACATATTCCTGAGTATAACCTTTCATCATTCTGTATTTTTTTAAAGCTTTACCTATTTTAATTTTATTTTCATCCAAAATAATCACCTAATAATAAATATATCAGTATATTATAAAAACATAATAGTGCAAGAGCATTATTGAAACAAGGAGTAAAATGGAGGTAAACAAATGAAACAGGGAACAAACCTAAAAAACAAAAATGCTATAACATTAATAGCACTAGTAGTAACAATTGTAGTACTTTTGATACTGGCGGGGGTAAGTATTAATCTGTTAGTGGACGAAAATGGTATAATCCAGAAATCAAAAGATGCAAGAAACGCAAGTAGAGCTGGTTCAATAAGAGATGAAATAAGCCTATGGAAAGCAGAAAAGTTTGCATCAGATAATGGTGCAGGCTCACACGAAAGTATGGATGACTTCTTAACAAGATTAAAAGATAGAGGACTAATAAGTGAAGATGATATTAATACTATAAAAGACACAAAAGAGCTAGTAATAGGAAAAGAAACAGTAAGATTTCCATCAGATGCTAAAACTTTGGTGCAAGCATTTAAAGATGGGAAAATAAAAGTAGGAGATTACTTAAACTATAATGATTACGTAGATGAAAGCAAAACCTGTACAACAAAAACCAACGAAAATGGATGGGCAGACCAAACATATACAGCGACAAAGAACACATATTGGCAAGTATTGGGACTAGATGAAACAGGTGAAAAACTAATGTTAATCTCACAAAGTCCAATAAAAAAGGAAATGAAAACAGATACTACAGCAGAAAATTGGGAAAAGTCACCATATCTGGTTTTAAAAGGAGCATATTCATATGTAAATTGCAAAACAATATTAAACAATATAAGTGGGATATATAGCACAAGTTTAGGAACAGCACAAAGTTTGACAGCAGAAGAAATCAATAGATTAATAGGAGTGACAGTAGATTATACTAACCAAAAGGTATATGCAAATACAGACTCAAACACTAATATAGACAAATTGGGAGTATTAGGAAATCAATATACATATAAATCAAGTGATTATACTCCAGGGAGTAATGCAATAGAAGGTACTAAAACGGATCCAGCAACAGCATATTGTTATCAATGGGGTAACCTAACAATAGATGATGCATTAAAAACAATGTTATTTAGTGGAACAACAAGAGATGAAGATAATGCAAAATCGTACTGGCTGGCTTCGCCCGCAGTTCTTGCTGACTCTAACGGTGCTGGCTTCGGTCCTGGTGCTGTTGGTGATGGCATTGTCTGCACTGGCATCGATTTGTTCTTCTCGGGCGGTAACTGGAATGCTTACGGCTTTGGTGTCCGCCCCATAGTTTATCTAAACTCTAATATCACTATTGAATATTTGCACGTAATAGATGGACAAGAAGATGATTGGTCAGCATACTCAAATAATGGTGCTGTAGCAAATGGAAATGCAACAAACGGAGAGGCAGGAGGTATTAGCTAATAAATGCTAAGCTAAACTTGGATGTAAAACATAAACAGCAAAAGCCCCAAGAAGAACTTAAAACTTCTTAACTTTTGCTTTATTTATTTTTGACTCATAACTATTGCACTTGAAAAAACATAGGTCACTTTAAATTATGTAAAGTAATACTTGAGAAAAAGCATAAAATAATATACAATATAAAAAATGAAAATTAAAAAGATAGGAGCTGTTTATCATAAATATAGTAAAAAAATCCTTATCACATTTAAGAAAATCAGTAAAAATAACAATAATAATGGTTATTGCAGGAGTAATGCTAACGGGATTAGCACTTTACATATATAAGCCAACATATAGTGTAACATTAAATAATGAATTTATAGGATATACACAAAACAAGAGCCAACTACAATTACGAATAAACGAAGCAATGAGAAAAGGAGACGGCGAAAATATAGCATTTATGCAAATAGACAATATGCCAGAATATAACCTTTGTTTATTAAAAAGAGATGTTAAGACAAATGATGAAGAAATATACAACAAGGTAGTTGGAGACGGAACTGTATATTATAGATATTACGCTATACTAGAAGATGGAGAAGAGAAATACAATGTTTCTAAATTTGAAGAAGCAGAAGATGTTATACAACAATTAAAGGACAAAGAAAGTACGAATTCTGACAAAATAACAATTTTAGAAAAATATGACACTGCAAAAGCAGAATTCACTGATGTAGAAACCTGTGTCGCTTCATTATATAAGAAAAAAGTTGTTAAGGTAACAAGAGCAAGTGGAATAGCTGCAGCTGGAGTAAATACTTCAGGAGAAAAAATAAATTTAGGAATATCTTTAATCAGACCAGTTTCGGGAGTAGTAACTTCAAGATTTGGTGGTAGATGGGGAAGAAACCATAATGGAATAGACATAGGTGCTCCAAAGAACACTCCAATACAAGCTGTTGCAGCAGGTGTAGTAACAGCGGTTGTAGACGACGAATGGGGTGGCGGATATGGTAGACATTTACTAATATCTCACGGAAACGGAGTACAAACATTATATGGACATTGTAGTAGCTTAAATGCTTATGTGGGACAAGAAGTTTCACAAGGACAAGTTATAGGATATGTAGGAAGCACAGGAAGATCATCGGGCAACCACTTACACTTAGAGATAAGAGTGAACGGAGTAGCACAAAACCCACAAAACTACTTATATTAAATAAAAAAACAGCCGTTAGGCTGTTTTAGACTGTTGACAAAATATTTTGTTTAACGGTCTTTTTTTTATGAAAAGTATTTGTTACAAACTTTAATCGCATGATTTTTAATAACCAAAGCTCCTGTTTCGTGCAACTTGGCAATAAAAACTGGCGAGTTATTAACATATGTAGCAAACTCGGTTATACACGAAGAAAAAGTAGTTAAATTAGGGTATTTTGCACTGATATTATCTAATACTAAATAATAACAACCCTTGTAATTATATAACATAGATACTTTTGAAATTTTATCTACATCATACAAATTCATTGAAGATAAAGATTCAGCAAACTGGCAAAAATCTTCAAAATTAGCAAATTGATAAATTAAAGAATGAAAAGAACTGCTAGGGCTTTTTCTAGATACCTTAAATCTCTTTTTTGCAGGAGAATGTACTTTATCTAAACTCCTTGTTATAGTTAAAATAAAGCTACCACTATCCAAAGCTATTGTTTCTACTTTAAGATTATAATTATCAGTAGAAAAGCCATAATCTCTTTCTGCCTTATCTAAAACTGCTAGAAAAAATGACTCAGTTTCACCAGAGTTAGACATAAAAGAGTGAAAATCTATATCATTAGCCTTTAAGTCGTCCATATTTAAAGTTATCTTAATTTTATTATCATTTACCTTCTCAAATTTCATTTGACATCCTCCTATTGTTTACTTCTATTATACTACTAAATTGCAAGTATTGGAATGAGTAAAATATGGAAAATATAATATTAATATATTATATTAAAAAACTTCTAAAAGTGTAATTGATAATATATCACATAATAATAAAAAAATAAAGAAAAATGGGGAAAATAAAAAAATATATTTTAGTATAAGTATTGAAAAAATCTACTTTTCAATATATAATACAAGTGGAAAAAGTGTTTTAACTAGTATTTCCGTAAGAAATATAACATAGGAGGAATAAAATGAAGAACAAAGGCACATGGGTATGTATATTATTTATTTTAGCAGGACTTGTAATAGGAGGACTAATAGGACAACTAACAGAAGGCGTGAATTTCCTATGGTGGCTATCATATGGCCAAGAATTTGGGCTAACAGAACCACTACAATTAGACTTAGGAGTTGTAAGACTAACATTTGCAATAATGTTTAAAATAAATATCGCAAGTATAATAGGGGTAATTATTTCTATGATTATATATAGAAAAGCTTTATAGGCAATGGCGGAAAGGACATAATTTGATAATAAAAAAATTACCGGTATTAGAAAGACCTTACGAAAAAGCACAAATGTATGGAATAGAAAACTTATCAAATGCAGAATTATTGGCAATAATAATAAAAACAGGAACAAAAGAAAAAACATCAATAGAACTTGCGCAAGAAATTTTGTCAATAGAAAAAAATGGAAAAGAGAACATACAATTTTTACAAGATGTTACAATACAGGATCTAACTAAAATAAAAGGAGTAGGAATTGTAAAAGCCATACAAATAAAAGCTGTATGCGAACTTAACAAAAGAATGGCAAGACCAATAAGCAAAGAAGTTATAAAAATAAGTCGTGCATACGATGTGTATCAATTATTAACAAATGAAATGAGATATGAAAAAAGAGAAAAATTAAAAGTATTAGCTTTAAACACACGAAATATATTGTTAAAGATTATAGATGTCTCACAGGGAGGAACCAGTTCGATAGCAATAGATTTAAAAGATATTTTGTCAGAGCCAATAAAAATAGGAGCTGCCAAAATAATACTAGTACATAATCATCCGGCAGGTAGTACAATACCTAGTCAACCAGATATACAACTAACCAAAAAGTTATATAATGTAGCTTACCAGTTAGGAATAGAATTTATAGATCACATAATAATTGCAAAGGATAAATATGAAAGTATTTTTAGAATGGCAAAGATAGGAGAATAATAATGGGTATTTTTTCATTAGTAGGGTCAAAAGATATAGGAATGGACCTAGGAACATCAAATATTTTATTAACAATAAAGGGAAAAGGAATAGTTTTGAATGAACCAGCAGTTGTTGCAATAAAAAGACAAAATAACGAGATAGTTGCAACAGGCCACGAAGCTAAAGAAATGATAGGAAGAACTCCTGAACAAATTAGAGCTGTAAGACCTATGAAAGATGGAGTTATTGCGGACTTTACAGCTACTCAATTAATGATAAAAAACATTATAACAAAGGTGTGCAAAAGATATAATGTTGGCAGACCAAGAGTTGTTGTTGGAGTTCCTTCTGGAATAACAGAAGTAGAAGAAAGAGCCGTAGAAGAGGCTGTTTCACAAGCTGGGGCAAGAGAAGTATTTTTAATAGAAGAGCCAATGGCAGCAGCTATTGGAGCAGGTCTTGATGTTGCAGAACCAACAGGAAACATGGTTGTCGATATAGGTGCAGGAACAACAGAAGTTGCAGTAATTTCGCTTGGTGGAATTGTTGTAAGTGACTCTATAAAAATTGCAGGAGATGCAATTGATGATGAAATAATAAACTATATAAAAAATAATCTAAACCTAGCAATAGGCTACACAACGGCAGAACAAGTAAAACTAGAACTAGGATGTGCAATGCCACTAGTAACGCAGAAATCACTAGAGATAAGAGGCCGTGAATTAACAACAGGACTTCCAGAAAATAAAATAGTGACATCTGAGCAAGTACAAGAAGCAATGGCTCCTATAATAGAAAGAATAATTGATTTAATAAAAGCAACATTAGAAAAAACGCCACCAGAGCTAGTTTCAGACATAATAGAAAGAGGAATAACTCTAACAGGAGGCGGAGCTCTAATAAAAAATATAGATACAGTAATTTCACAAAGAACAGAAATACCAGTATATATAGCAGAAAGACCACTTGATTGCGTTGCAAACGGAACAAGTAAAACAATAGAAGACATGGATAAATTAAGAACAGCACTACTAAAAAGAAAAAAATAATATTTATCTAGGAGAAAAAGATGTATAAAAACAAAAAAACAGGAGTAATTGGAATAATAGTTACAGTTATTATTTTGATTTTGATTGTAATAATTTCAAATATTAAGATAGAGGACTTTTCGCACGTTGGAGGTGCGTTAAGCTCTTTTGTCATGCCAGTTCAAAATGGAATGACATATATAAAAAACAAGATAAAGAAAAATGATACATTTTTTTCAGATTTAACAACATTAAAAGAAGAAAATAAAACATTAAAAGAAAGAAATAGTGAATTAGAAAAATCACTAAGAGAGCTCGAAATAATAAAATCGGAAAATGAAACATTAAAAGAATATGTAAATTTAAAAGACAAATACAAAGAATATACTACTGTTCCAGGATATGTAATAAACAAGAGCACTGACAATTACAGCAATATTATAGTGATAAACATAGGTTCAAAGGATGGAGTTGAAGTAAATAAACCAGTTATAGCAGATGAGGGACTTGTTGGACATGTTATATCTGTTACAGAAAGCACAGCCAAAGTGCAGACACTTGTGGACACCTCAAGTGCTGTTAGTAGCGTAGTAGGAACGGCAAAAGACTCGCTTGTTGTAAAAGGAAATCTAGACAATAGAAATTTATTAAAAGGAAGCTACATATCAACAACAGCAACATTATTAGAAGGAGACAAAGTAGAAACATCAGGACTTGGTGGAATATATCCAAAAGGAATCACAATAGGGACTGTAAAGCAAATAATTCCAACTAAGAATCTAACAAACAGATATGTTTTAATAGAGCCGGCAGTAAACTTCAATAAACTAGAAACAGTATTAGTAATATTACACTAAACATTAAGGAGGATTACAAAATGAAGAAAGCACTTTCGATATTATGCTTAATATTAACATTTTTCATAATATATTTTTTACAAGCTAATTTCTTCACATGGTTTAATATAGCAACAATAATGCCAAATGTATATGTTATTTTAGTACTGTTTATAGGACTATTTGTAAAAAGAAAGATAGGACTAGCATGCGGAATAGGGTTTGGTTTATACTTAGACATTGTGCTAGGTAAAACAATTGGAACATCTGCATTGGCGCTAGGAATAGTAGGTTTGCTTGGAGAGATATTGAGCAAGAATTTTTCAAAAGACAGCAGATTTATAGTTTGCTTAATGGTAATAGGGACAA